>Ga0307380_10005254_pt1 | contig 17218 bp, 12 predicted proteins | sample UN3MG_FD_202239 | JGI IMG/M metagenome (GOLD analysis project Ga0307380, IMG submission 202239) | Soil microbial communities from Risofladan, Vaasa, Finland - UN-3 | ecosystem: Environmental > Terrestrial > Soil > Coastal area > Acid sulfate soil | place: Finland: Risofladan, Vaasa | collected...
AAAGAGTTCTCTGATTGCTGTTACTAACACTTTCTGTCAGATCTTATCCACGTTCAGCGATTTGGCTCTGCTAACACTAACACAATCACTGTTGTTTCAGAAACCCAAAAGCGAATTGACCAGCCGCGTCAGCGGCACGGTGAGAAAATCAAAAAAATTAAAAAATGCTCCGGCCAGGAGCAGGATGAATCCATAGGGTTTGATGTCCTCGAAAGCCGACAGGGCATCGCCGTTCAGGAAGAGTTCGGCCGCCGCGCCGCCGGCCAGGGGCGGGATGGGCAGCAGGTTGAAGACTCCCAGGCAGGCGTTGATCAAACAAAATGAAATGAGGACCTGCAGCAATAGCGGCGAGGTCAGCCACCCGGCAGCCGTCAAACTCCGTATGAGGACGATGCCGGCCAAGGCCAGCAGCAGGTGGGTGACCGGGCCGGCGGCGGCAATCAGCAAACCGTCGCGGCAGGGACGGCCCAGGTTCTCGAGCTTGATTTCCAGCGGCCGGTTCCAACCCAGGACCGGCAAACCGCGGAAAAGCGAAAACAGGGGCAGCAGCGCACTACCGATCCAGTCGACGCGGGAGAAGGGATTGTCGGCCGAGCGCTGCCGGGCTGCGGCATCGAAGTCGCCGAGGCGGCGGGCCGCCCATACACGCACCTTGTCGTGGAGCCAAAGGGAAAAAACGACAATAGCGAAATTCAGCCCGAGGAAAAAATAGCGCTTCATGGCCGGGCTGGGGATTTGTGCAACAAGGGCGACGCTTACAGTTGGTTGAAAAGCGTCAGCTGCTCCTTGACCCAATCGGGAACCTTGGAAGCATAGAGGGACTCGTGGGAAAGTTCGACGATGTTCTCATTGACCTTGGCCGGGGTGTTGTCCTTGAATTTGAATTTCCTGTCCTTGGATAGCCAACCAAAGATCGGACCGCAGCCTTTCTTTACCTGGCAGATTTCGGTTTCGGGCGTTGGACATCCCAGGATGACGTCTTTTCTCTTTTCTTCATCGCGGTAGCGAATGATGATCAATTCGGGGGTGACCGAAAGAAGTTCACCTTTGAAGGTCTTGTCCTGGATGTAAACCTTGACTTTCCGGCCCTCGGGCAGGCCGCCAACTACTGGCATGCAGATACAAGCTGAAAGAATCAGTATAACCGAAAGCAACAGTATGATTTTTTTCATTGCAAACCTCCCGTACTCAATAATTCATAGCACAGGAAATTTCGATTTGCAAGCCCTGCGGCAAAATTTGCTTGCAAGGTCCCTCGCGGGTACAATCCGGAGAAAAGCGTAAGGAGGTGATGCGTTTGAAAGACAGTTTCCATTCCCCCGCCGTGGTCGCCGCCCTGGTCCTGAAAAGGCTCGGCTCCCTGGCCGACGGCAAGAGAGCCTCCGAAGTGCAGCGGTACTTCAAGGAAACGGTCAGATCCTTCGGCGTCTCTTCCCCCCAAGTCAGGGCTTTGGCCAAAGAATTGCATGATTCAATAAAAAAAGAATGGCTGATCCGGGACGCGATCAAACTGTGCGACCTGCTCTTCCCCCGTCCCGAACTGGAGGCCAAGGGGGTGGCTGCCCTGATCCTGGCCCGCTATCACAAAAGCTTCCCGCGCTCACTGTTCCGGACCGTGCACTCCTGGCTGGCACAGAACTACCTGGACAACTGGGCATCAGTGGATGTGTTTTGTCCCCAGGTGCTAGGCGCGCTGCTGGTCAAGTATCCGGATCTTCTCAGCGGGATCGAGAAGTGGGCCGCAGAACCAAACCGCTGGGTGCAGCGGGCATCGATCGTCGCATTTCTCAAACTGGTCAAAAAGACCGAATACCTGAATGCGGCCTACGCCATGACGGCCAGGCATTTCGCCAATCGCGACGACCTGGTGCAAAAGGCCAACGGCTGGCTGCTGCGTGAGGCCGGCAAGCGCGATATGGAGCGCCTGGAAAAATTTCTCCTGGCCAACGGACCGCTTATGCCGCGCACCACCTTACGCTACGCCATCGAACGCTTTCCATCTGAAAAAAGGAAGCACTTGCTCATGCAAACCAGGATAAAAAAATAAGCGCGGCCACTCAGCCGTTCAGCTGTCCGGCCGGTCCCCGCCAGTAATTTATTGTTGTTGTAGAACGTCCAGAAAAGAAGCCAGTTCCTGCGCGCGACGCCTAACCAGCTCCACCCGGTCGGCGGCCAGCATGTTTCTGTACATCGTGCCGTCAAGGCCGCCGTAGAATCTGGCCAGGAACGCCAGCTCCCGGTCACGGAAGGCGATCCAGGCCCGCTGCGTTTCGCGTAGAACGGCCTTGGCTTCCGCGCTCAACCTGCCGTTCAATTCCCGGTAAACGCGGTTCAGCTCATAGTCCCACTTTTCAAAGGCCTGTCCCAGGCAGGCGTTCACGCCAGTGGTGGACGGGTCTTTTTCCAGGCAGTCGCTCAGCCAGGCATCGATGGCATGTTGGGAGGTAGCGTCATCGCCCAAGACGGGAAGGAAGAACGACAGCGTCAGCAGGGCGATCCAGCATATTTTTTTCATGCCCTCATTGTATAAAACCCACAAACTGTTTGCAACGAACCCCCTGTGGAGCCTTGAAATGGATTTGCTTTTATGAATAAGAAATTCAATATTTTGAAATCAGACCAACTTGCGCGAACGCTGCCCCGGACTTCCAATCGTTCGTCCCTGTTTTTATTCACTTTGTCCCGATTTTTTGTTTTTCTGCATCCTTTTTTTTAAACAAGGGAAATAACCCGGTTTGGCATACTTAATGCTGCCACTTAGTGAAAACTTTTTTCAAGGAGGAAAAAATGAAAAAGTTACTTACACTGTGTCTCGCAGTGGCAGTACTGTCGGTGCTGGCCTTCGGCCAGCAGTCATCCACGGCCGATATCTACGGCACCGTGGTCCTGCCCGACGGTTCGTCCATCCCCGGTGTTGCCGTGACCATCAGCGGCGACGTGGGCGCGACCAAAACCGCGGTCACGTCAGAGGAAGGCAACTTCCGCTTCGTGGGCCTGCCTCCCGGAAACTACGAGCTCAAATTCGAGCTCGAGGGCTTCAAGACCGTCATCCGCAAGGGCATCCGTATGTATGTCGGAAAGAACCTTACCCTGACCGTGCCCATGGAGACCACGACCATCAAGGAAGAAATCGTGGTCACGGCCCAGGCCAACATTCTCGACACGCGCAAAACGAGCGTTGGCATCAACATCTCCAAGGAAGACATCAACCGCCTGCCCCAGGCGCGCAACCCCTGGTCGATCATCAACCTGATCCCGGGCATGATGGTCGACCGCGAGGACGTCGGCGGCAACGAGTCGGGCCAGCAGTCTGGTTTCTACGGCCAGGGCGGCGTTTCCAATGACGTGGCCTGGAACATCGACGGTTCCAACGTCACCGATGTTTCGGCCTTCGGGGCCCCTGCCTACCTCGACCCCAACGCCTACGACGAGATCCAGGTCTCTCTCGCCTCCAACGACATTACGGCTCAGACCGGCGGCGTTCAACTGAATTTCGTTTCCAAAAAGGGCGGCAACAAGTTTTCCGGCGACTTCCACCTCTATGCCGAAGATGAACGCTGGCAACTTAATCCCAAAGCCAAGGAAGGTCTTCCTTCGAGCTACACCTCCCCAGGCGTCCTGCGCCTCTATCAATACGGCCTTAACCTTGGCGGTCCGATCATCAAGGACAAATTGTTTTTTGCCGGCTCCTGGTCGATCCAGGACATCCATGCCAAAACCACATCGGGTTTGGAAGACACAACGCTGCTCAATTCCGCCTATGCCAAGTTGACCGCCAACCTGGGCAACACCCAGGCCGACTTCACAATGCACAACAACAACAAGCAGAAATGGAACCGCACAGACTGGGGCTCGGAATTCCAGGAGGTCGGCACCCTGTGGCGTCAGTCCGGCCCCGGCTACACCTGGATGGGCAGCCTGCAGCAGACCTTGGGCAATCTTCTGCTGAGTGCCAAGTACAACCACACCACAAACCCGTTTAACCTGCATCCCAATTCATCTACATTCGACTCGGCCAACAGAATGGTCGTCGGCCCGGAAATGACATTCAGCTTCGACAACCCGGCCGGATTTTATGCCTCGGGCGGCTATCTGTGGCAGGACATCAATCGCATCACCGACAACTTCATTCTCGACGGCAACCTGTTCGTCGAAAACAAGCTGGGCGGCGACCACGAGATCCGTTTCGGAGTCGACTATTTTTCGAACCATACCATGACCGATCAGTATTACACAAACATGCGCGGCGTGCTGTACACCAGCCAGTTCAATGATATCGCCCCAGTGGAAGGCTTCACCTGGCCCGATACAGTGCTGATCGCCACCAACGGCCCGAGAGACACGACGACTTTCCGTATGTCCGGCTACCTCTCGGACACCATCTCTTTCAACAAGCTTGTGGTCAGCTTGGGTTTGCGTTATGACTCTGAATGGGGCAGTCTGAATGCCAAGAATGTTAAGGGTTTCACCCTGGACGGCGCGACCATCCCGGCGCTGGAACCTTTTGTCGGCGCCCGGGATCTTCCGGCCATGGACTCCCCGGCCAAGTGGCAGACCTTTGCCCCGCGCCTGTCCTTTACTTATGATATCGGCGGTGACGGCAAGAATGTTCTCAAACTGTCGGCAGCCAGGTACAGCCAGCCGGCCGGCACCATCCTGGCCACTTTTATCTGGAATGCCGGCTCACATTTCATGCGCCTTCCCTGGAGCGACGCCAACCACGACGGCAGTCCTCAACTCAATGAGATCACCGTGCTGACCCCGCAACAGATCATCGACATGCAGAACGCCAATCCCGAAACCTGGGGCGGCGACTGGCCAGTCCAGCCGTACGATCCGCTGTACAGCTTCTACGGCGGCTACTATCCGATCATCACCTTCCAGGGCTTCGATTACACGGATCCCAACAACACCCAAAGCTCCAACAGATTCGATCCCGACTTCAAATCGCCGCTGATGACCGAACTCATTCTCCAGTATGAGCACGCGCTGAGCGATGACATGGCCGTCTCCATCCAGGGCATTTACAAGAAAAGCACCAACATCCAGCGCAACCTCAGCATCTGGTCCGACGGCACGCTGGAATCCAAAGCCGACTGGACATTGGCCGGCATCGACCCGGTAACCCAAGGCGAAGCCTGGTCCCGCAACCGCTTTGACCAGATCGGCCTCTACCGCACCAACTTCAAGGAACGCTACCGCCAGTATATGGCATTGCAGCTGCTGTTTACCAAGAAACTGACCAGCAAATGGATGGGCGACCTTTCCTTCACCTATGCCGATTGGTCGGACAACCTGTCCCGGGACGAAGAGCTTGACCTGACCAATTTCGATTATTTCAACAAAGGCGCCTACGCCCCGGCCGCTGGCGGCTCCGGCATGACCGGAGTTCTGACCAATTCCCGCTGGATGGTCAAACTGTCGGCCCTGTATAAGTTGCCGTTCGGTTTTGATATTTCAACCTCGTTCGCGGCCCGCGAAGGTTACCCGGTCAAACTCTTTGACGCGCGCTATGCCGGCAAAAACATGATGACGCAGGGCAAAAAACTCGGCGACGACCGCTTGCCGACGTTGTGGACCCTGAACCTGAGCCTGCAACGCGAGATCAGGTTCTCGGAAGGCACGCGCGCCGTGCTGCACGTGGACGGCATGAACATCACCAACAACAACACCACCCTCAATATGGTTGCCACCCTCGGCTCTGCCAACCGCGGCAATCCCACCCGCATCCTCAACCCCGGCCTGTTCATGTTCGGCGTGAACCTCTACTTCTGATCCTCCTTCAAGATACTCAAGAAGGGGCTCCTCCGGGAGCCCCTTCTTGTTTACATGCCTGTAATTCCATATAATTCCTGACATGCAAAAACGAGTATCCGCCGAAATCATTTTCATTGTTCTGCTGGCCATTGCCATCATCCCTTGCTGCAGGCAAAAAAACGCCATGGAGAGGATGAACGTTTTGGTGATCACCATCGACACCATGCGCGCTGATCACGTTGGTTTCTACGGCGACAAAAAAGCGCAGACTCCTGTACTTGACGACCTTTGCCGCAAGGGCATCGTATTCCGCGACTGCTATACATCGGTTCCCCTCACCCTGCCTTCCCACTGCTCGCTATTCACCGGACGGCTGCCTATCACCCATGGTGTGCGCAACAACGGTTTTTACCGCCTGGGCAGCGATGAAGCGACCTTGGCCCGAATCTTGAAGGAAAAGGGATATCGGACCGGCGCCTTGGTGGCCGCTTACGTGCTGATGGGCAAATTCGGATTGAATAATGGTTTCGATTGGTACGACGACACCTTGCGCAGCGATGAACTGGCCGGCGATTTCGATTCCGAGATCCCCGCCAACCGCGTCTACAGAAAATTCGGAAAATTCATGGCCAAGGAAACAATGGAACCGTTTTTTCTCTGGGTCCACCTGTACGACCCGCACAAGCCCTACGCCCCTCCTGCCGAGCATGCCAAGCGCTTCCCCGACGACCCCTATCGCGGCGAAATCGCTTTTACCGACTCGGTTATCGGACAAATGCTGCAAGACCTCAAAGACAAAGGGCTGACAGAAAACACCCTGGTCGTTGTAACCGGCGACCATGGGGAAGCGTTCGGCGAACATGAGGAATACGGACACGGCGTATTCTGCTACGAGGAAGATGTCCGGGTACCGCTGATTTTTTCGAACCCGAAACGGCTCAGCCGGCCAAGTCTGGTTACGGACCGGGTGCGCCTCATCGATATCATGCCGACCATCCTGGAGCTGCTGGACATGCCCGTTCCCGAACAGATCCAGGGCCGGTCATTGAAACCACTGTTCGACGGCGAACGGGAAAGTGTTCCGCGCCAGGTGTACCTGGAGAGCATGTACGGCAATGAGGAAAACAACTGGGCGCCGCTGACGGGAATAATCTCCGGCGGATACAAGTATCTCTCCCTGCCCAAGGCGGAGCTGTATGACCTGAGCGTCGACCCTGGAGAAAAGCAAAATCTTTTACTGAAAAAAAACGCCCTGGCCAGGAAAATGGACAGCCAACTGGCCAAATTCGTCAGTCAGCACGGCAAGCAAAGCGGCTCCGGGCGAATAGAACTCTCCAGCACCGATAAAAAGCAATTGCAAGCATTGGGATATATATCTTCATTTTCCAAAACCGGCACCAAGGGCCAGGATCCGAAGGACGGCATTCGCCTGTCCAACCGCCTGGAGGAATTCGGGCGGGAAATGGCACAGGGGAAAATTGACCGGGTCCAGCGCGAACTGGAGGCCATGGTCAAAGATCCGGAAAACAAGCTCCCCTCGGTTTACATGATGCTGACGATGATATACAAGCGAAAACAGGACCTGAAAAGCTCGTTGAACCACTTGAACCATGCCTTGATCGTTTTTCGCGGCACGGCCATGGAGAACCATTTCCGCATTAACCTGGCCCGCCTGCATCTGCAGACGGGTAAAATCGAACCGGCCCAGACGCTGGCCGACCTGATCCTTCAGGATGATCCCGGCAACGTCGCTTCGCTGCTTATAAAGGCGGAGATCGCCGAAAAGCGGCTGCAAACGGCCAAGGCGCTGGAATTTTTACAGGCAGTTGAAAAGCTCGAACCCAACAATGTCGCCGTGAAAAAAAAACTCGCCGAATTGTTCTTGCTGGATAAAAATATCGGCGAAGCCTTGCGTGTCTACCGCCAGATACTCCATGGCGAAGCCAGCGACAGGAACCCGGAATTGCTGTTCAATGTCGCCGCTCTATCGGCACAGACCGGGGACCTGGCTGAAGCCGAAAGCCTGCTGCGCGAAGCGCTTGCCAAAAAAGAGGATGGCCGCTATCTTTTTCATCTGGCATTGATCCTGGCCAAAAAAGGCGATGGCGAGGCCGCTCTTTCGGCCTTGGCCACGGCCATGGAAAAACACGCGCCGGACCTTAGCGGGGAACAGCGGCAAACCGCCCGCAAGTTGCTGGCCAGGGATTGAAGACCAGCCGGGATTCAGGCAGCGAAATTCGGCGAGACCATCAGTAGCCAAGCGGCCGCTCCACGGAAAACCGCCGATGCTATCGCTTCCCCAGCCTTCTTCCCCGGTTGGGCCTTCAAAAACAGGACCCGGAACCAAGGCAGTCCCGGCGCGCCGCTTCCATGAGCAGGAAAAAAGCCTGCCCCTCGGTCGCGGTGCCGGGAGAAGAGAAGTCGGGCGAACCGCATACGCCCTGGACGAATCCATATTGGTCTACTTTCTTCCAGGCAGCCAGACGCATGGTTTCCGCCTGGCACAGATAGGTTGACGGCAGCCAGCGGCCTTGTACTCCCCGGTATATGGCATAAGCCAGCATCTGCGCCAGGTTGGTCTCGATAAAAGAGCCGGAATCATCGATCACGTCGTGAAAAAGCCCGTCGGACCGCTGGTATTTCAAACAGCCTTCAAGCACAGCGCGCACATAACCACATAGACGTTTTTTTTCCGCTGCCAATTCCCCGGGCAGGATATGGATGACCCGGGTCATGCCGCAGATCGCCCAGCCGTTGCCCACTCCCCAACAGTCCCGGCGCTCAAATGTCTGGCTGTTTTCATCCCAAATAGCGGAAAAAAGTTTTTTCTCCTGGTTCCACAACCGGCGGCGCATGCCATCGATCTGCTTGAGCGCTTCCCCGTGCTGCCCTGCATAAGCCAGGAACGGCGGCGCCATGAAAAGTGAATCGACCCACACCTGGGGCTTGTCGGAAACATGGTATAACGTGCCGTCAGCGGTCCGGGGCGCTTTTCTCAACAGGTAATCCAGCATTTTGTCGGCTGCCGCCCTCAGTTTGGCATCCTGACTTTCAGCCGCAGCCCACAAAACCGCCTGGCCGTTGGCCGCCGCGTCGGTCACCCCGGCCCAGCAACTGATCGTTGCCAGGCGGCCATCGGCATCCTGGCGCAATGCGGCCTCCCTGGCCAGCAGTATGACCAGGTCGCGCTCACCTGTTTCCAGCAGGGCTTGGGCCGCCACGCCTTGTTCCCAGGCATCCCGCTGCATGCAAAGCATGGCCTGCTTGACCTTCTCGCGCGTGACCGCTTCGGGTTTTTCTCCCGCGGCATTCCGTTTTCCGCCCCAGCCAATGTCTGCGGCTGCGGCCCCCGCCGGGGCCAGCCTTAAAAAATTACGCCTCCGCATTCGTTCTTCCCCTCCCGGGCCCGGCTGCTCTCAACTTTGCCAATTCCGCCAGCCTCATTCTCTTTACCGTATATCGTAAACCGGTTGGACTTATCCCTTCCATATGCCCAACTGGCGCAGCAGGTCCATGCCGTCCCACTCCCCCCAGCGTTCACTGATCTTGCCCATGCTTACGGTCAGGATCTCGATACCGCGAAAGGCCATGCGCTTGCCGGTCGGCTCGACCCCGAGATAGGTTCCCAGGTGGGTGCCGGTAGCGGCCCAGCGGATGGCGACCTGCTCCAGCGTTTCATCGATCAGGATCTCCTCCACGGCCGCGTAAAAATCGGGAAAGGCTTTGTAAAAATCCTTCACGCCGGCGGCAAAGCCGTCGCGGTCACCCTGGCGCCGTCCCGGCGCCCAATCAATGAAATTGGCGGAATGCATTTCGGCGACCGCAGCGGCATTCCCTTTCTGCCACAGTTCACTCATCCAGTGCTGGGCCAATGTTTTCAATTTCTCTTTCATGACTTATCCTCTTTGTTTTTAACTCAACACACCCCCGCTGCAAACTGAATTCTTTCCCTCGAGGCAAGGATGTCTTTTCCGTCTGGATGTTTCATAGCACAAGCGGAAATGGTTTGCAATTCCTCGGCCAAGGCAGGCAAGATGGGTTGTAATCCCAACCCGAACAAGATATAATTCAATTTAACTCCCGGGCCGGAATAGGAGCCGCGCATGCGATCAAAAGCCATTATCATTCTAATCCTCTTCAGCGCATTATCATTGACCGCCAAGGAAGGAATGTTCCGTCTGGACGGCATCACGCCAGACATGGTCAAAGACATGAAGGCCATGGGCTGCCGGTTCGACCCGGCCGACATTTGGAAACCCGGGACAAAGAGCTTGGCCATGGCCGTGGTCAAACTGGGCGGCGGCAGCGGCTCTTTCGTTTCCCCGGACGGGCTGATCATCACCAACCACCACGTCGCTTTCGGCGCCGTGCAAAGTCTGTCCTCTCCGCAACACAACTACATCCGCGACGGCTTTTTGGCCAGCGACCGCGGTGAAGAAATACCGGCCCCCGGCTACCATGTCAGGGTCATGAGCGGTTTTGAGAACGTCACCTTCCGCTTTCGATCGGCACTGCGCCCGGGGCTCAACCCGCAAAAGCGCCTGCGCCGGATCGAATATATTTCCCAAAAACTGATCCGGGACGGGGAGAAGATACCGGGCAACGAATGCGCCGTCGCCCGCTTCTACAGCGGCAGGGAATTCTACCTGGTCACCTACTTCAAGATCAGGGACATGCGCGTGGCCTACGTGCCGGCTCGTTCCATCGGCGCTTTCGGCGGCGAGATCGACAATTGGATGTGGCCTCGCCACAGCGGCGATTTTTCTTTTCTGCGCGCTTACGTGGGCAAAGACGGCCGCCCGGCCGACTGGGCCAAGAACAACGTTCCTTACCGGCCGCTGCATTATTTCCCCATCGCCAAAACCGGGCTGCGTGCCGGCGACTTCACCATGATCCTGGGCTATCCCGGCACCAGCAAACGCTGGTACACGGCCGCCGAGATCGGCACCCAGGTCAAAACCAACTATCCCGAACGCATCGCTTTGCTGGCCCAATATATCGAACTGCTCGAAAAAGTTTCGGCGGCGGACGAAGCAGTAAAGATCAAGAATGCCGGCGTTTTGAAGGGGCTCTACAATTCGATCAAGAATAACCGCGGCCTGCTCGCCGGACTGCAAAGAAACCATGTCCATGAATTCAAGCTGGCCAAAGAAAAACAGCTGGCCGCTGCCATCGCGGCCAAGCCCGCACTGCAAAAAAAATTCGGCGGACTTCTGGGCGACATCGAGCGCCTGAACGCGGCAGAGCGGGAGATCATATCGCTGAACACCATTTATAGCTGGTTGACCCGCGGCTGCCGAATGCTCAACTGGGCGCTGACCCTGAACAAGTGGAGCCATGAGAAGACCAAAAAGGACATTCAGCGCGAGCGCGGTTTCATGGAACGCGACATCACGACCAAAAAAGAACGCCTGCCGGTCAGCCAGAGAAACCTCGACCTGGCCACCGACAAAGCGGTTTTGTCTTTTTTCCTGGATAAAATTTTGACTGCCGACACAGCGGGCGCCTTCAAGAGCCTGGCCAAAGAAATCCAGCAAGCAGCAGGGAAGGAGCGCGGCGAAAAGATCGCCGCTTTTGTCGACGCCCTCTACGGCAACACGCGTCTCGCTGACCTGGATTTTAAACTGAAAATGTTCGCCGCCGACGCCAGAACCCTGGCCGCGGCCCAGGACGCTTTCATCACCCTGGCCGGCAAAATTCAACCCGAGATCGACACCTTCAACCGCCGTAAAAACGCCATTGCCGGCCGCTGGCTCCGGCTCAAACCCCTGTATATCGAAGCTTTGATGGGGCTGCGACCGCAAGCGCTCTATTATCCCGATGCCAATTCCACCCTGCGTTTCAGCTACGGCCGGGTCGAAGGATACACGCCCCGCGACGCCGTCCGCTACGCCCCCTTCTCCACCCTAAGCGGCATGCTGGCCAAAAACAGAGGTGAATTCCCGTTTCACCTCGATGCCAAGATAATCACGGCAATCAATGGCCCTGGCCGCGCCCGCTACAACGATCCGGTTTTGGGCGACGTCCCGGTCAATTTCCTGACCAGCAACGACTCCACCGGCGGCAATTCGGGCAGCCCGGTGCTCAATGGGCGCGCTGAGCTGGTCGGCGTGCTCTTTGACGGCAATTATGAAGCGCTGGACAGCGACTTCCATTACCAACCCGACCTCAGCCGTTCCATCCATGTCGATATCCGCTATGTCCTGTTTGTCGCCGACCAGGTCAACCAGGCGGTCAATGTGCTTGCGGAACTGGGCACACTTTGATGGAAAAGATCGCCATTTTATTCAATCCCAGCGCCGGCAAGGGCCGGGCTGAACTGAAACGCCGGACATTGCAAAAATGCCTCAAGGAAGAGGACATCGCCTGCGACTGGTTCGAGTCGCGCCATGAGGACGACTTGCGTGACCTGGTTAAAGTGACAGCCACGGATTATCCGACCCTGGTCGCCGCCGGCGGCGATACCACCTTATTGATCGTGATCAACGAACTGATGCGCCTGAAAGCGGACAACACTCTGGGCATGATCGGCCTGGGCTCCTGCAACGACGTGGTCAAGGAGTTCGAGATCCACTCCCTGAAAAAGGCCTGCCAGGCCATCCGCCGCAACCGTTCGCGGCAGATCGACCTGGGCGTGGTGCGCGAGGGCAGGAAAATTTTGCGCTATTACCCGGGCCAGGCCTCAATCGGCCTGGCTGTCTTGATCAACCAGTATGTAGAACAAGTGGTCAAGCGCAGCCCGCGCTTGGGAAAGTATCAAACCATTTCCGGCATCCGCGGCGGCTGGCAGGCCTACCGTTCGGCCGAGGTCCCGCTCAAGCTGGACGTGGAATTTGATAAAGGCCGCGTTAGCGGCGAATTCATGCTGGCGGTATTCAACAACATCCGCTATTACGCGGCCGGAAAAATGACCTCGCCGCGGGCGCGCACCGACGACGGCCTGCTGGACGCGTTCCTGGTGAAAAAATGCTCATTTTCCCGTTTGGCCTATATCGCGTTTCTGACTCCTCCCGCCGCTTACGCTGACAAAAAAGAAACGATCACCCTCCAGGCCCCGAAATTTACGGTCCGTTCCGACAAGCCTTTCACCATCCAGATCGACGGCGAAGTCCTGAGTGAAAATGCGCGCCCCCGGCAATTCCGCAATCTCGAATTCGCCTCGGTGCCGCGGGCGCTGAAAATCATTTCCTGATCTTTGCGGCTGTGGTATAATTCCCGGCGAAGACAACGGGGGTGAACTATGAAATACAAAATGTTTTCCGGGCAAGGGGCCGAGCTGGAAAAAAAGATCAACGAGTGGCTCAGGCCCAACCTCGATTTGCTGCACGTCACCCAGAGCACGGTCAGCGCCGTAATGGGCGACAAGAACGTCCCTTACACCATCATCTCCGTTTTTTTTCAGGAAAGGGGGATGGTGGAACAGCGCAACCTGGATTAAATTCACTGCGGAAGGGGAAAAATGCCGGAGGAGGGAATCGAACCCTCACAAGGATAAACCCCGTCAGATTTTGAGTCTGATGCGTCTGCCAATTCCGCCACTCCGGCTCGAATCAAGGTGACATTATAGTGAGCGGCGCCGTTTTTGTCAACCGGGCTGCCGGCTCGAACAAAAAATACAAATTCCGGTTGCAAATCATCTCTCCCCGGGATTATAATCCTCTTTTGCAGGAGGCATGATGAAAAAAGCACTTTTTCTCGGCGCGATCTTGTTCACCCTGGCCGCACTGGCTTGGCCATTGCAGACCCCCGAGCAGTTCCTTGGCTTCAAGCCTGGCAGCGACCGCAACCTGGCCCATTACAACCAGATCAAAGCGTATTTCGAGCAACTGAGCCGCGAATCGTCCCGAGTCAAAACCATGGTCCTGGGCAAAACCACTTTGGGCAACGATCTGTTCATGGCCGTCATCTCTCAGGAAGCCAATCTGAAAGAACTGGAAAAATATACAAGCATCACCCGCAAATTGGCGCAGGGTGAAGGGGAAGCGACCACGGCCGAGCAGCTGGCCGCCAGCGGCAAAGCCATCGTTTTCGTCACCTGCAACCTGCATTCCACCGAGATCGCCTCCTCGCAGATGGCCATGGAACTGGGATACCTTCTGGCTGCCAGCACAGCCAGCGATATTCAAGATATTCTGGAAAACGTCATCCTGGTGCTGTTCCCTTCAGTCAATCCCGATGGCCAGATCATGGAAGTGGAATGGTACAACAAAACCAAGGGCACGGAATACGAAGGCACCGGGGCGCCATTTCTGTATCACTGGTACGCCGGCCATGACGACAACCGCGACTGGTTCAAGATCAGTTTAAAAGAAACAGAACTCATCGTTAATGAACTTTATCAAAAATGGTTCCCGCAAATCCTCATCGACGAGCACCAAATGGGGAGCAGCGGCGACCGTTTGTTCATTCCACCCTATCAAGACCCGCCCACGCCCGGCGTGCACCCCCTGGTCTGGCGCAGCATCAATCTCATCGGTTCCCGCATCGCCTACGACCTGGAAAAGTTGGGTTTAAAGGGTGTGGCCTCGCGGGGATACTTCAGCGGCTGGTGGATCGGTTCACTCGACGATTCGGCCTGGTTCCATAACATTCCCGGCATTCTCTTTGAAGGCGCATCGACACGCCTGGCCAGTCCGATCTACATCGAACCCGAAGAAGTGGAAAGCGCCGAAAGCTTCAAGAACGAGGAACGCATTTTTAGTCCCAATCCCTGGAAAGGCGGCTGGTGGCGGCTTTCTGATCTGGTCACCTATGACCTGCAAGCCACGCTGTCGGTGCTGAACAGCGCCGCGCGCCAGAAGCAGGAACTGCTTTTCAATACCTATCAGATCGCCCGTGAGAATATCGCCAAGGGGGAGAGCGAAGCGCCCTACGCTTTCATCGTGCCACGCCAGCAGCACGACCCGGCCGCAGCCGAGCGTTTCATCCGCATCCTGCTGAAATCGAATGTCCGGGTTTTTCAACTTACCCACCCAGTGCGGGTCGGCGACACCATGTTCGACAAAAGAGCCTATGTCGTCCCCCTGGCCCAGCCCTACCGCTCTTTTGTGAAGAATATTTTTGAAAACCAGCACTATCCCGACATCCGCAAAAACCTCAAGGCCGAGCCCGAACTTCCCTACGACATGGCGGCCTGGACATTGCCTGTAGGCATGGGAGTCAAATCCATCCCGGTGAACGAACCCCTGAAAGCCTTGATGGAGCCGCTCCAAGCCGAGCCATTTGCCCGCAACCCGTTCCCGGAAGAGCTTGAAGAATACATCGTCCTCGATTCCCGCGCCAACCATTCCTACCGGGCCGCCTTCGAACTGCTGGGCAAGGGCAAAACGATTTACCGCAACGTCGACTGCCCCGATTTCTCAAGCGGTTCCTTCCTGGTCAGGAAAAGCGAAGCCCTGGAAATATTAAAGAGTATCCACGCCGAAACATCCCTGACGCTTACTTCCAGGAAAAAATTGCCGCTGCAGCAATTTCGCCGCCTTCGGCCCTTCAAGGTGGGGCTGTATCAAAACTGGGGGCACAACATGATCGAGGGCTGGCTGCGCTACGTTTTCGATGAATACAAGATCCCCTACGAAACGGTTCATCCCAAGGACGTGGCCAAAAAGAGCTTTGCCGGCAAGTTTGACATCTTGGTATTTGCCGGCGCTTCGGAAACCGAGATTGAGAACGGCAAGCCGCCGAAAAAGTGGGAAAAATGGGCCACGCCGGCCCCGCCCGAATATTCCGGCGGCATCGGCGAAAACGGCGAAAAGTTGCTCAAGGAGATGGTCAAAGGCGGAAAAACCCTGGTTTTCATGGAAGAATCGTGCAATTACGCCATCAGCAAATTCAAAATGCCGGTAACCAATATCATGGAGGAAAATGATAAAGTGGTCTGCCCCGGTTCTTATTTGAGCGTGGAGGTGAAAAAATCCGAATTGACGGCGGGCATGGACAAGACGGCCGCTGTCTTTTTCAGGGAGACCCCGACCTTCGAAACCTCTCTGCCCAAAACCACTTATGAAAGCCGCTATACACCGCTGGTTTTTGGCGAGAGGGACCTGCTGCTTTCGGGCTGGCTGGAAGGCGAAGCGCAGCTGGTACGCAAATCCCTGCTGGTCGATTACCGCAAAGGCAAAGGCCGGATCATACTCATCGGCCCCGATATCATCCACCGCACCCACAGCGAAGGAACGTACAAGATTATGTTCAATTCCCTGCTCAGCGCTGCCGCGGCCAAGTAAAAGGCAACCGCAAGCCGAAAACAGTTCAGCCGGGGAGTTTTTCCAGGCGCGGCTCCCGCCAACCGCTGCTGCGTTAATTCCGCGCGTGTTGTCCAATTGACGGATCGGCACTCATTTAAGGGGTGCGTTTCAATCGGCCACATAACCAGGTGTTTCAAAAGCGAATGATTTCTTCTCTTTCCTGTATCAAGGCGATGATTTTTATCCGCGCTCCGCATTTCGGGCATTTCAGGGGATCGATTTCATAACCCTGGCAGATCAATTGTGCCCAAGACTTTCGGCATGTTTGCCCAGCTGGAGCAGAATTTTCAGTTGATGTAACCGAGAGCCTTCAATTCCTCCAGGATTTTTTCATCCAATTCGCGGTTCTGTTTGTAGGGTTGGGGCTTTTTTCTCTTGTATACCGTGTAGCGGCTGCCATGCCTGAAAGTGAAAAGCCTGCGCAATGGCCTGCCATTCATGCGCCGGTCCAAGGGCAGATCCAGGAGATACAGCACGGTCGGCACGATGTCGTAAACGCTGGCCAGCTTGATCTTTCCAGGCTTGACCCCGGGTCCGCGCATGATGATGATCCCGTCCGGGGCGATTTCGGGCTCTATATGGCCGTAATGGATTCTGTTGTCGCGCACGTAAAAAGTGAAACTGTGGTCAGAGATGATGATGAAATATACTTCGCGGTCTTTCTCGGCCTCCAGAAAGCGGCGGATCGTTTTTTCCAGATTCTGATAGACAGGGCAAACGATATCGGCGACTCTGGCATAGGCTTCCGCTTTCACCGTTTCGGGAAGGTCGCCGTCGACGATGGCGCCATCCATGCTTTTTTTGGAGGCCGCGCCGACCATGGCCATGTAGGCGAAATGCTGGACCACGTCGGGCATTTTTAAATAAACCGCGAAGAGGTCGAAATCCTCTTTGTGGAACAGATCGGCGGCGACATCGGTCAGCAGTTTTTTCTGCAACACCCACTTGGGGAACTGTTTTAAGATCAGCAGGTCCAGGTACTCCTTGCCGGTATCCATTTTTTTATAAAGCTCGGGAAAATCAGGCAGATGCAAACTTTTCAAGGCCTGTTGATAATCGGGAACAAGGAATTTCACCAGATCGGCAAAGCGCTCAGGCGGGTATACGGTTTGGCTCTGAATGTTTCCTTTTTTTCTGTGGCTACTGATGGCGCTGTTGGCAAAATAATCGGACACATTCACGCCGTTGAGCGGCTGGGGCGGATAGCTCAGATA
>Ga0307380_10005259_pt1 | contig 17210 bp, 15 predicted proteins | sample UN3MG_FD_202239 | JGI IMG/M metagenome (GOLD analysis project Ga0307380, IMG submission 202239) | Soil microbial communities from Risofladan, Vaasa, Finland - UN-3 | ecosystem: Environmental > Terrestrial > Soil > Coastal area > Acid sulfate soil | place: Finland: Risofladan, Vaasa | collected...
TTATAATTGCATTCGTAAGAAGAAAATCACTTTTATATTATCACTGGGTTCAATTTGCCTTGCTTATGGTGATATTAATATACTGGGGAGATCTGGTGACCAAGTTTGTTTTTGCTCCTATAGATCACAAGTATTTTGTGTATCTGACCGGTATCATTCCGATTATCGAACGCTTTTACGACTCTGCCAAATTTGTAAATATATTCAGAAGCATTTTCACAGGGGTATCGTTATGGATGATATATTTGATTTATAAGGATAATAAAAAGTTACTGGCGGGTGAATTAAAAAACAGGGAAAATTAAAGAAGTATGAAAAGAATAAATCTTACAGCAAAAATAATTATACTGCTTTTTCTAGCAGCTTTGATTTCACTGCTACTTGCGGGATGCAGGGGAATTTTTTATATTCCGGGCGCCAGTTATGGTTACTATATATGGGAAGAGGACAGTAAGGTATTTGTAGAGTGGAGCGTAGACCGTAAAGATTCGAAATTTGATGGCAGGATTTCAACTGATGGGAAAATAACCAGATATAAGTTAAAAGAGTGGGAAGAAGAAAATGACGTAATTAAGGTAGGGGAAGATAAAATTAATTTTTCAGCTACTCTGGACAGTAAGGATTACTCAGACGGATTTAGTTTTACTGTCCAGGATCATACTTATCTGGATTTTGATTTAAAGATAAATGACGGCTACGATCTTTCCAGGATAAACGTAGGTGGATTTCTGGAAAATCCGGAAAATAATATATTCAGAATAGAAAAGGATTACTTTGACCAGCTGAAGATGAAGGACTGGTACCAAAAGCGTCCCTTTTCTGAATTCTTTAGTAAATTATTTTCTAATAAATATTTTACATTTATCTATCTCTTCATACTGGGAATAATTATTATAGAAATTTTAAGAGTAACTGTTTTAGCCAGGAGAAGAAGAAAAATTGTATGGGTTGCGATTTCATATACAATGCTTATCCTGGTTGAAATCTGTATTTATTTTATTTTAAGATTTTTAGTCCGGTAAAAAAGTATTTGGTTTTAGGAGGTTTAATGGCGAGAATTGCCTTAATCGGAGTTGATGGCCAGCTCGGGACCGACATCAATAGTTACTTCAAAGGAAAAGGAATAGAAATAGCAGGGCTGGTAGGTTTAAAGGATATTGATGTATGTGACTATAAGATGAGTGACAGTATTTTAAAGAATATTAATCCGGACCTTGTTATAAATACAGCTGCTTTTCACGATGTTGACCTGTGCGAAGATGAAGTCTTATCTGCTTTTAAGGTAAATGTAATGGGAGTAAAGAATCTGGCAATGATATGCAGGGAGATGGATATTCCTCTTATGCATTTCAGTACCGATTATATATTTGACGGAAAGAAGAAAAAACTCTACATAGAGAATGATTGTGCCAGGCCGCTAAGCTTATACGGAATATCCAAACTGGCGGGAGAACAGGTGATGCAGTATATACTTGATAAATATTACATAATAAGATTAAGCGGACTTTACGGCCATGCAGGGTGTGCAGGTAAGGGAAGTATAAATTTTGTAGAGCAGATGATAAAACTGTCAGAGAATAAAAAAGAAATAAAGGTAGTAAATGATCAGGTGCTTACTCCTACCAGTACCGTGGATGTTGCGGAAAAGCTTTTTGAACTGATACAGACTGGAAAATATGGGATTTATCATATGACCAATACAGGGAGTTGTTCATGGTATGAATTTACCTGTGAAATATTCAGGCTTATAAAATCAAATACTAAAGTAATACCTATCACTACTGACCAGTTTGGAGCAAAAGCAAGAAGGCCGGATTATTCAGTTCTGGATAATTTAAATTTAAGGAAAATCGGACTGGCTGATTTGAGAAACTGGAAGGAAGCGCTAAAAGATTATATTGATGGCAGAGATAAGTAATAGTTTTGCATATGTAATAAAGACTACCTGGGAAAAAGTTAGAAAAGTCAGATTAAAGAAAGAACTTCTTATACCACAAACTTAAATTTATCAGGGCCCATAGAATATGATTATGGTTATGCTTTAACTGAAGGTGTTCTTTTATAAGCTCGGATAAATAGGAGCTATCGAAATTCTCTTTAATAATAGGTGAATTTTTAAAAAGGTCTATCATATAGTCTTTTAATTCTTCTCTCAACCAGTTTTTTACCGGCAGGCTGTAGCCCTGCTTGCCTCTATAGATAATACTTTCCGGCAGAAAGTTGTATTTTTTCAGAGTTTTTCTCAAGATATATTTGGTTGTTAATTTTTTGAGTTTTAAATTAGCAGGAATTGAAGCGCAAAGCTCAGCAACTTCGTGGTCCAAAAAAGGGACCCTTACTTCCAGGGAAGTGGCCATGCTCATCTTATCAACTTTCATTAAAACACTGTCAGCCATAGTAAGTTTTATGTCTGCAAAAGTATCTCTATTTATCTGGAGATCCGAATTGCAGATTCGGGAAAAATAATATATAGGATCAAAAGGAGTAAAAGATATATTTCCCCGGGAAGATTCATTAAAAATATTTTGTTCTATTTTTGGATTCAGAAAATACTGCCAGCGCATAGCTCCCGCTTCTTCAGGATAAAGAGTTCCTTCTATGAAACGTTTAAGCATATTAATAATACCTTTTTTTTGCGGTTGATCAGGTAATTTTAAAATAAGTGGTGTTATAACTTTTTTTCTAAAAAAGGAAGGGAAAATATTGTAATAACGGTTTATCCTGGCCGCTTTAAGTCTATCATATCCCAGAAACATTTCATCTCCGCCTTCTCCGCTCAGACACACGGTTACTTTTTCTCTGGCTTTACAACAAATAAGATAAAAAGGAATAGTAGAGAGGTCAGTCATAGGTTCATCCAGGTGATAAAGACTTCTTTCAATATCTTCCGGGGAGATCGGATCTATCATCAGTATATTATGTTCCGTATTGAAGAAGTCGGAAACTATTTTAGCATAAGGGAGTTCCGAGAAAGTTTTGTCTTTGTAGCCGATAGAAAAGGTCCGGACTTTCTTTGGATATAATCTGGAAACAAAGCCCACTACGGTACTGGAATCAAGCCCTCCGGAAAGAAAGACTCCCAGAGGAACATCACTTATTAAACGTCTTTTTACAGACTTTTCCAGAGCGGCAAAAACTCTGTCTGCCGCTTCTTCTTCATCTGTAATTTCCGGCTTGAATTCCAGGTCCCAATATTTTTGTATCTGTAAATTGCCATTTTTGAAAATAGCGTAATGTCCCTGCCGCAGTTTATAGATATTCATAAACATGGTATCCGGAGCCGGAACAAATTCATAACCTAAATAATAATACATTGACTGCAGATTAACTTCTTTTTTAACGCAATCTGCTTCAAGAATGCTCTTTATTTCTGAGCCGAAGATTAATATACCGTCTTTAAAGTAATAATAGAGGGGTTTAATTCCAATCCTGTCTCTGGCAAGAAAAAGTTCCTTTTTTTCTTCATCCCAGATAGCGAAAGCGAACATGCCATTAAATTTTTCCAGGCATTTGGGTCCGTATTCTTCATAGCTTTTTAAAACTACTTCAGTATCGGTATTGCTGTTAAATTGATAGCCTTTGGCAAGGAGTTCTTTTTTTATTTCTGGAAAATTGTATACCTCACCATTGTAAACAATCCATAGTTTCCCTTCTCTGCTGGACATCGGCTGGCTGCCTCTGGCGGAAAGGTCAAGAATGCTTAAGCGGGCATTACCCAGAGAAAAGGTGGGGAATGTCTTTACACCATTAGCATCCGGTCCTCTATGGTGAATCTTTTGAACCATTCTTTGAATAAGTTTTTCATTGTTCCAGTTGAAACCGCAAATTCCACACATAATCTTGTTTCCTGATATTTAAGCAGGGGTATTATTTATTATTTCTAAAGATAATTATTATCTTTATACCACTTAGCTGTCCTTTTTAATCCTTCCTCAATTCCTATACGGGGATTATAATTTAATTCTTGTCTGGCTTTATCGATTTTAAAGGCCCGGTTTTGTCTGAACCAGTCAACTCGCCGTCTAAATAAAGGAGGAGATTTTTTAAAAGGTTTATAGATAAATTCACATAAACAGGCTGCTATATATAAAGGGAAAAAAGGTAAATGAATGAATTTTACCTTTATACCCATTGACTGGCCGATTTTTTTGACCAATTCTTTGATAGTAAAATAATCTTTGTCGGCGATGATGTAAACTTCAGCATTAATTTTATCGCTTTCCCAGGCTGCATAGAAACCGTCACAGAGATTATCTATATATACCGGATGATAGAAAGCTTTTCCACTGCCGAACATATAAAATTTTCCTTTCCTGGCAAAATGAAATAGATAGAGAAATCTTTCAGGGTCACCGGGGCCATAAATAGCGGTTGGCCTTATAATGACACTTTTAAGTCCTTTTGAAGTGAATTCTTTTATTACTTTTTCCCCTTCATATTTAGTATATTGGTAATAATCAACCGGTACTATTGGAGAATCTTCGTTTCCTGGAGGATTTTTGATATCTCCATGGATACCCTGGGTTGAACAATAAACGAATTTTTGCAGGGGCTTTTTAAGTGATTCTTCACAGATAATACGGGTACCTTCTACGTTAATGTCCCAATAGGTTTTTCGGGAAACATTAATCTGTCTGAAAGCCGCAGCCAGATGAAAAACACCCTGCACATCTTCCAGAGATTTTTTTACTGTATCGCGGTCGGTAACCGATCCTAAAATAATACTGGCTCCTTTATTTATGAGATGGTCATAAAAAAGGCCTTTTTGATTATCCAATACCGAGATATGGTGTCCTTTATCTATTAAATATTCTACCAGGCAGCTGCCTGTAAAGCCTGTTCCGCCAGTCACTAATAATTTCAATTTCCTTTCCTTTCCTTAAAGAATTTAATAACAGGTACTTAGTTCAAATAATATAATAAAATACAATTATTAAATATGAAAATAATTAAAAGTTATATATTTCCAAGAAAATCATTTTCGATATTTTATATCATTTGTGGTTAATAGAAAACGCCTTGCGGGAAAGACGTAAAAATTTATTACTCCTCTTGTTGATAAATCAATTCCTCTAAACCTCTATTGAAATGAACTATAGGTTTATAATAGAGGTATTTTCTAATCTTTTTAATAGATGCCAGGCTGTGTTTGACATCTCCCATTCTTTCTTCAGCGTATATAGGTTTTATTTCTTTTTTAAAGTGTTTTGATAATAGATCAATAATTTCATTTAAACTAATGTTTCGTCCGCAGGCAACATTATAGTAATTCCCATATATATTTTCATTATCTGATAAAACGCATAGGTAATTGGCATAAACTACATTATCTATATAAGTAAAATCTCTGGTCTGGTTTCCATCACCGTAGATAACGGGGGATTTGTTGGTGGTTATTTTTTTCAAAAAAATAGGGATAACTGCAGAGTAAATCGAGTCGGGATTCTGTCTTTTGCCGAAAACATTAAAATAACGCAGTGAAACAGTCTTAAGGCCATATAAGCTGTAAAATAATCTGCAGTAATATTCTGCGGTTAGTTTAGTGACCGCATAGATTGATCTTGGACTGGATGTCATAGATTCATCTTTGGGGAGTTTTACCGAATCGCCATAAACGGATGAAGATGATGCATATATGAATCTTTTTACCTTATTTTTTACAGAAGCTTCCAGTAAGTTTAAAGTCCCGTTTATATTACTGGAGTTGGTATCAAGAGGTTTCTCTATAGACCTCTGCACCGAGCCAAGAGCTGCCTGGTGCAGGACGATGTCAATGTTTTTGGTGCTCTTAATGCAATCATCATAATTCCTGATATCGCCATTTATGAATTCAAAATCAACATTTTCATTTTCTAACGAGGCTTGAGATAATGCATCATCAATATTTTTTTTAAATCCTGTGGATAGATTATCCAATCCTCTTACCGATATTCCTTTTTTTAAGAAAAATTCAATAAGATTGGAACCAATGAATCCCGCACAGCCGGTTATTAGAATTTTTACATTTTTATTTATGGTTAATTGATTCAGATCCAATTCTAGATTCTCCAGTATTTGTATCCCAGTTTTTCAATATCTTCTTTATTAAAGATCCATTTTATATCGAATATAAACGGATTGGCTCCTGCCATTTTAGATTTTAATTCCATAAGGTCCATTTCCTTAAAGCAGCTATGTGCAACACAGAATATAGCAGCATCTATGTCATTTATTTCTTCAAATTTGATAAGGTCGATTCCGTAGTTTTTCTTAACTTCTTTTGAATTTACTACCGGATCAAACATTTTAACATCTATGTTATGCTGTGTTAGATAATTGTATATGTCAATTACTCTGGAATTTCTTGAATCGGCCACGTTCTCCTTAAATGATATCCCAAATAAGACAACCTTAAAATTTATAATTTTATGATGATTTTTCAGTAGTGTCTTTAGTATTTGTTCTCCGATGAAAAATCCCATATTGTCGTTTATTTTCCTACCGGCATTGATTATTTCAGGATAATAATTAACCTCCCTGGCTTTAAAAGATAAATAATATGGATCAACTCCGATGCAGTGGCCGCCTACAAGCCCAGGGGTGAAGCCCAGGAAATTCCATTTGGTGCCGGCAGTTTCAATGACTTCTTTTGTATCAATTCCCAGTTTAGAAAATAATATGGCAAATTCATTTATCAGGGCTACATTTATATCTCTCTGGGTGTTTTCGATGACCTTTGCTGCTTCGGCTACTTTTATACTTTTTGCTTTAAAGATTCCTGCCTTTACCACTTTGCCATAGACTTTGCTTATAATATCCAGAGAACTTTCAGTTTGTGCGGAAACAACTTTAGTTATGTTCTCTATGGAGTGTTCTTTATCCCCCGGATTTATCCTTTCAGGGGAATAACCTACATAAAAGTCCTTTCTATTCTTGAGTTTTGATTCTTTTTCAAGCAGGGGAATACAAAATTCTTCAGTTACACCGGGGTAAACCGTAGATTCATATACTACTATGGAATCTTCAGGCATATTTTTTCCAACCAGTATGGTTGCTTCTTTTATATGACATAGATCCGGATTTTTATAATTATCTATTGGTGTTGGAACTGCTATAATGAAGAAATTTGCATTTCTTAAATCTGCGGCATTGCTGGTTAAAATACAGTCAAGTGAGCATATTTTATCGGTTTCAATCTCATTATTTTCATCTATACCGTTTTTTAAATTATTTATTTTTTCACTGCTTGTATCAAAACCAATAACCCGGAAATGTTTGCTGAATCCTATAAGTAGCGGCAGCCCTACATAGCCAAGGCCTATTATGGCTATTTTCTTTTCTTTACTCTCTAATTCCTTATACAAACCTTTAATTTCCATCTCTTTTAAATTATAATAATGTGAATTTAAATATTTGTTAGAAAATATTTTAGTTTATCAGCAATTATTTTATGTAAATATACATTAAATTTAATTTAAATTCTATTGTTTTTCGCTTAATAATCATAATGGGTGATACTGGTCAGTTATTATTTATTAAGAAGAATATAGATTGTGGTTGGTAAGAAGAAAAAAATATATTACATTGTTGAATCAATTTCTGAATTACATAAGGAGGCGAGGAGGCGACGAGGTGGGGGGGGGAGGGGTGAGTATATACTAAGCACTCTATATCTAATTAATCTTCATGGCTGCTCTGATAAAGAGAAGCTTTGATATCTTTGATATAAAAGAACAGAGCCGGTAAGGTAGCAATAAAAATTGCAATATGGCCTAACAAACCTATAGTAAAAGCACCTGTTTTGGAAAGACCTAACAAAGAGAAAAAGTATACTAGAAGTCCTTCATTAACTCCCAATCCTTCAAAGGAAATAGGAATTCTTGAGATAAGCTGCACCAGGGGGATTATAAGCAGAAAATATATGAATGGTATCGAAAGATTTAATGCACGGCAAGCTAGATAGCTACCAATTACTGCTGCCAGTTGCTCTAAAATGGATAGAGCTAAAAATAAAGCAAGTAAACCTTTGTGATTTTTATATTCTGCATAAGATAGATAAAGCTTTTTCAATTTATTAAATAAAAAATTTTTGGATAACTTCTCGTTTTTATCTATTTTCCGAATTATAACTTCGCTAAATGAAATTAACATTAATATAGTAAAAAGAAACACAAATACTCCTGCTATCCCTAAAAAAACCCATATATTTAATTTAAAGAAACATATTAAAAATAAAGCTGCAATTGGAGCTAAAATGGCAGAAGCTATAAATCCTAATATCCTTTCCAGTATTACAGAAGACAATACATCAGTTCCTCTCCGTTTTTCACTATGCAGTTTTAAGACCCGAACCATATCTCCACCAACCGTAGTAGGTAGAAAAAAACCTATGAATGTCGCTATATAATAAGTCCTTATAGCACTGAAGACAGAAATGCTCATATCTTTTATCCTGAGCAGCAGGTGCCACTTATATGCCATGAAAATTCTGTCGCAGGTAATGAGAGCCAAAAGAAGAATAAAATAGTAAAGATTTACATTTTTAAGAAGGGAGGACATATTAGGAATATTTATCCAACGCAATAATAAAATTATCAGCACAATACTAACTACTAATTGGATAATAATATTAAATCTGCGTCTCCTGCGTTTTATAAGTTTAAGGAGGCTATGGATAATAATATCAAATCTGCGTTTCATAAGTTTAAGGAGGCTGAGATTGAGATGTTTTTTTTAAATAATTGCAAAGTTTGTTCAGCAGTTTTCGACCAACTGAAGTTTTTTACATTTTCTAGTCCATTCGCTATAAGCTTTTCTCTTAAATCTCTATTATTTAAAATATCATATATTGCCTGTGCTATTTCTTCACAATTATATGGGTCTACTAATAATGCTGCTCCGCCAGAGACCTCTGGGGTACATCCTGTTTTCGAAGTAATAACCGGACATCCGCAGGCCTGGGCTTCTAATATAGGTATGCCAAAACCTTCATATAAAGAAGGGAATATAAGACATTGAGCTAAATTGTAAAGATAAGGAAGATCATCATCCTGGATGAACCCCAGATTTATAACATCGTTTTGTAAATTAAGTTTATTTATTAAGTCTATGTCTTTAGCGTACTTCCACCTTTTGAATCCGGCTACAACTAATCTGACAGGAACTTTCTTCTTTATTATCTTAAAAGCTTTAATAACATTTGAAAAATTTTTTAATGGAGTTATTCCACCTATAAAAAATATATATTTCTCAGGGAGATTATATTTTTGCTTTATCACCAAAAGATTTTCTATGTTTTTTTTAACTTCAAATCTCTTATGATAAGATCCATATATAACCTTAATTTTATTACTGTTTACATTGAGGTATTTAATTAAGTCTTTCTTACCTGTGTTTGTCATAACAATAATAGCATTTGCCCGACGGCAAAAGAGAGGTGTCATTATACAAAAATAAATACGGTCATACCATTTAAATATATTAGGTAAGGTAAACTGTTCTAATCCAACCAGAGTAAATACCTTTTTAGAAGGAGCAAATACCGGAATAGACAATTTTGGATTAAAGATTATATCAATCTTCTCTGATTTCACTGCTTTAGGGACACCAATTTGATCCCAAAGCAGCTTATTTGGTATATTTATAACTACCTCCTTAACGTTTTTATATTTAGAATAAGTGCCCATTAAAGAGTAGGTATTATATAAAAAAACATATTCATTTTTTTTATCAATCTCCAGTAAGTTTTCAATAAGATTTTTTGTGTAAACTACTATTCCCCCTAATTCGTTTATGTGTCTTAGCATAATGCCTATTTTCATATTATATTTTCCTTTATGCTCTTTACAATCCTGACAGGAATATTAACCGTAAGGCTATACTTAAGGTATATTCTGTAAAACTACCGCGCCCCACCAATTATACTGCCTCTTCCTCTCTGACGGCAATCTCTTTGTTGCTATTACCTTATTCCCAATTTGTATTTTATGAGCATATATGATAGTAATATCTCTGTCAAATAAAACTCTTTTCCAACTTCGCCAATTATTAAAAGATAGAACTTTTTTCTTAACCATAAGCCTAAAATTCCGGATATCCAGCTGCTAAAAAACAACTAATTCGTATTTCAATAAATATAGGAGGCTATATCTGACAATATATTATTTATATTGTTTGTAATTAATAAAATATTTTTTTTTGTGTATAATTAGTTAAAAATATTTTTAAAATAATTCTTATTTAAAAATTATTAAATTTCAGAAATTTTAAAAATGAACATAGCAGTTACCGGAGGAGCAGGGTTTATTGGCTCTCATCTCTGTGAAAAATTAATAGGTCTGGGTTTAAAGATAATTTGTATTGATAGTTTTGATGATTTTTATAATCCTGCCATAAAAGAAGATAACATTTCAGAAATTGCTGGCAGCAAATATTTCAAGCTTTACCGTTCAGATATCACCAGTATTGATCAGATGGAGGAAATATTTTCAAAAAACAGTATTGATATAGTGATTCACCTGGCAGCAAGAGCCGGGGTAAGACCGTCAATAAAAAAGCCTCTTTTATATGAAAAGGTAAATATTCTGGGAACTACTAATTTGCTGGAATGCTGTAAAAAATACAACATCCCAAAATTCATATTTGCTTCCTCGTCATCTGTTTACGGTGGGAACAAAAAATTACCATTTTCTGAAGAAGATAATGTTGATCACCCCATATCTCCCTATGCCGCTACCAAGAAAGCGGGGGAACTTATCTGCTATACATATTATGACCTGTATAAAATATCAATTTATTGTTTAAGATTCTTCACAGTCTACGGTCCGCGCCAGAGGCCGGAAATGGCAATACATAAATTCACGCGGCTCATACTCGATGGAGAGGAAATAGAAATCTATGGAGATGGGTCCTCATCAAGGGATTATACTTATATAGATGATGTGATTTCCGGCATTTTAAATAGTCTGGAGCAGATAGGTGGTTTTGAAGTTATTAATTTAGGAAATTCGAATACAGTTAAATTAATAGATTTAATAAGACTAATTGAAATAGCTATAGAGAAAAAAGGTAATTTAAAATTTACCAAAAGCCAGCCTGGTGATGTCTTTATAACCTGTGCTGATATTAGAAAAGCAAGAAAAATGTTAAAATATCTTCCTAAAACAAATATTAAAGAGGGTTTGGTTAAGTTTGTAAATTGGTATAAAGAAAAGAGAAAAGAAGGTTTACTCAATGAATAATGCTTTTAAGAAGACTAAATCGGCCGTAGATCTGTCTATTGTTATTCCCATTTATAATGAAAGAGAAAGTATAGGGAAACTTTACGAAAATCTGAATGAAGTTCTTTCTAAAATGAATTTAAAATATGAGGTATTACTCATAGATGATGGGAGCATAGACGGTACTTTTAATGAGCTTTTAAAAATACATCGGAAAAATAGGCTATTTAAAATTATCAGGTTCAGGAAAAATTTTGGACAGACACCAGCTATAAGTGCCGGTTTTAATTACGCTGAGGGTGAAGTAGCAGTTACTCTTGATGCGGATTTGCAAAATGATCCTCAGGATATTCCAGTTTTGTTAAGTAAGATGAACGAAGGTTATGATATCGTAAGCGGCTGGCGTAAGAACAGAAAGGATAATGCAGTGACCAGAAGATTCCCTTCAATTGTTGCAAATAAGATAATATCAAAGCTAACAGGGGTCTATCTTCATGACTATGGATGCACCTTAAAAGCTTACAGGAAAGAAGTGGTAAAAAATATTACCTTATATGGCGAAATGCACCGGTATATTCCTGCCATAGCCAGCTGGATGGGAGTAAAAGTAGCGGAGATTCCTGTAAGACATTACAGCAGAAAATATGGAAAATCTAAATATGGTGTTTCCAGAACGATAAAAGTCATCCTTGATATAATTACAGTAAAGTTTCTTTTAAGCTATTCTCAAAGTCCTATACAGATGTTTGGGCTGCTGGGTTTATTTTCAGGTATGCTTGGATTTATTGTGACTGCTTATCTTATCGTAATGAGACTGTTTTTTAATCAGTCTCTGGCCGACAGACCCCTGTTCATCCTTTCCATATTTATGATTTTTATTGGGGTTCAACTTATTACCATAGGACTGCTGGCAGAGGTGCTTATACGTGTATATCACAAGGTTCAGGATAGGGCCACTTATGTGGTCAAAGATATAATTTTATAGCAAGCATAAGTATGAAATGAAAAAATTAACCCGTTTTTTAAATCTGGCAAGAATTTATTTAAATTACTGCTTGAAATCAATCCACTGCAATTACCATCCCATCAGAATCTGGATCGAGCCTTCAAGCAGGTGTAATTTAAAGTGCCGCTTTTGTGTGAATAAAAATCTTCCCTCCTATCAGAAGGGGGATATGGATTTTAATCTATATAAAAAAATAATTGATGAGATTTCCGGTAAAGTTCATGATGTTAATTTATTTCACAGAGGGGAGCCGCTGCTGAACAGGGATATAATACCGATGATTTCATATGCTGCTAAAAGTGGAGTTAAAACAAGGATTCATACCAATGCAACACTTCTGGATAAAGAGTTGAGCAGAAAAATAATATCAGCCGGTCTTGATTTGATTTCCTTCTCATTTGACGGTTATACAAAAGAAATCTATGAAAAGAATAGGTCTGGTGCGGGCTTTGAGGAAAGTTTAACTAATATAATCAACTTTCTTAAGATAAAAAAGCAACTTAAGTCAAGAAAACCATACACTATCATTCAGGTTATTCAACAGGTAGGAAAGCCATCCAAAAGCGAGACAATAAGGCAAAGAAGGGTTTTTCTAAAGAATTTTAAAAATCTTCCATTAGATAAATTGGTTACAAGAACCCCTCATAATTGGGGTGGCCTGCTTAAGATAAGCGGACTGGATAATAAAAGAAAAGGGAATAAGAAAGTAATTTCCTGTACTTTCCCCTGGTATTCATTAACTATATTTTATGACGGGAGAGTATTTTTATGCCCACAGGATTTTGAAGGTAAGATTTGCCTGGGGGATATTAAAAAGAACAGGATAAACGAAATCTTTAATGGTAAAATCATAAGAAATTTAAGAAAAATATTTAAGTCTGGTATAATTGGCAATACTATTCCCTGCAGGGAATGTGACAGGATTGTAAGGAAGACTTTTATGAATGTTCCACTGGAATATCTGGGAGTTTTTGTAAAAGACCATTTAAGAGGTTAAAGGAGAGTCGATAAGAAAGTCCTGGTTACAAAGGGGCCGGCTTTACCGGAAATCATATGATAAGAAGCTTGATTGGGGAAGGATAAAAGCAAGGGTACTGGATATTTAAGAGATATTTTAATTAATTCATAATTTAATATACAAAGACTGTAGAGGGAGTTGATCAAAATAGAAAGATATGAGGATAAAATACAGAAGGAACTTTTTGCCAGGAATAAATCGAAGATTGCCAAATATATAAATCTGTTTGTAGGGAAGAAAGGCTTTTTTAGTTTATTAAAATACGAATTGATAATAATTTTGTTTCAGGATATGCCCGGAGCCCTGGGTATTTTTTTTAGAAACTTATTCTATCCCATGCTTTTTAAGAAAGTAGGCAAAGGAGTTAGCTTTGGAAAATCCGTAACTATAAGGCATCCTTATAAGATATCTATTGAAGATGATGTAGTAATAGATGACTACTGTGTTCTGGATGCCAAGGGGTTAAATAATAACGGTATTCGTATAGGCAAAAATATTTTTATCGGCAGAAGCAGTATATTGAGCTGCAAGAATGGCGATATAGTCCTGGAAAAAAATGTGGTTGTAGGATTTAACTGTGAGATAGTTTCAGCAAGCAAGGTAGTTGTAGGCGAGAATACATTAATTGCCGCATATGTTTATATTATCGGCGGGGGACATGCTTATTCCAGGATAGATATTCCTATATCCGAGCAGGAAAAGCCTTCTTATGGTATAAAGATAGAAAAAAATTGCTGGATAGGTGCAGGTGCTATGGTTTTTGATAATGTGACCATAGGAAAAGATACTATTATCGGAGCAAGAGCTGTGGTTTCAAAGGATATCCCGCCCTTCTCTATAGCCGCGGGAGTGCCCGCCAGGGTTGCTAAATCCAGAAAATAATTAAATAACTGTCTACAGAGAAAATGAAAAAAAAGATAATCTCTTTCTACAGGAAAAATAAGAAGGTAATACTTCTTATAGCAAGAATTGCAATCAGCGTTTCTTTGATTGTTTATTTAATGAAGACTAAGTTAAATGATTTTCCCAGCGTAATTGGAATTTTGAAATCATCTAATAAGATTCTACTGCTGCTTTCACTTTCAACCCATATTTTTGGCACCTGGATAACTGCTTTTAGGTGGAAGACTCTTTTAAATACCCGGGAAGTAAAGTTGAGCACTGCCGCATTGAGTGCTATTGTTCTTATAGGTTCTTTTTTTAATAATTTTTTGCCTACCAGCATTGGAGGGGATATATTCAGGACTTATGATGCTTCAAAAAAGGCTAAGATTCCTTTAGGCACATCAGTTTCAGTAATTCTGGTAGAGAGGTTTTCCGGAGTAGTAAGTGCAGCTGTTTATGCTGTTGCGGCTTTATTTTTAGGTTTTACTGCTATTGGTCACCAGTCGGTAATCATTCCTATTGTTATATTTTTTATCATAACTGTGATTCTGGCTTTTTTAATTATTAATCCTTCTTTATTCAGATTGAATAAAATTTCCAGTAAGTTTAAATTTATACGTAAACTGAAGGAAAAACTATCCACTGTTTATAATACTCTGGTAAGCTTTAAAAAATATAAAGTAGTACTTATAGAGGTATTAATTTTTAGTTTTATTCTTCAGTTTACAGTTATACTTAACTGGTGGCTGGCAGCCAGGGCTCTGGGGATTAATTTAACTCTGACCGCGTTTATATTTATTGTGCCGGTGGTAGCAGTAATAGCTATGATGCCTATTTCTATAGGCGGTATTGGGCTGAGGGAAAACTCTCTGGTCTTTATTATGATTGCTATGGGGGTAACAAATGAGAAAGCTGCCTTATGTTCTCTCCTGATATTATTTATGATAATTCTAATGGGAATAGCGGGAGGAATTATATATGTTATAAGGCCATATTTTGAAAGAAGGTCTAAAAAAAACGATACCGTTTAAAATCCCGGAAGTAGCTTAACTATAATATTCCGAAGCCGTGTAGTAATATTCATGAAAAACTCACCATATTTCGAATATATGACAGCGTACCCTACAGCTTTTATTATCGAAAACTTCCTAAAAACACGGAATCCAAATCTCTGGAAACATCTCGCAATATCATTCTTGGAAAAATCAGGAAGGTTAAGTAATGAACTCCTTCGTGAGATATATCCTTTAGGCAGAAGCTCATCCGGATTGAAATATCCCTTTTCGATACAATAATCATATAACTCTGTCCCAGGATAAGGATAGAATACAGAAATACTTACGACATCAGGTTTTATTTCCTGGTTTAATCTAACAGTATCTAAATATTTCTCAACAGTTTCCTCGGGAAGCCCGACCATGTTCAGAGTTTTAACCTGAAATCCGACTGCTTTAGCCATCTTTGTGGCTTCTAAAATCTGTCTATTTGTCATAGTTCTCTTCAAAATGTTTCGACGCAAATCCTCATTACCAGACTCCATGCCAAAATCAATCCTGCGCCCGCCTGCAGTCTTAAGCTCTTCTAACATTTCTTCATTACAAATCTCAACGCGGCCGCCGAAAACAAAGGGCTTACCGATTTCTTCAGGGTATCTCCTACAAAACTCCATACGGACTGCCTTGTCAATCATAAAAATATCGTCATCAAAAAAAATTTCCTTGAACCTATACCTTTCATCAAGATAATTTAACTCATCAATGATATGCATGGCAGAACGGAAGCGAACATAACATCCGGGTTGAGTCTTACTTATTGGCTTGTTTGCACAATAGGTACAATTGTATGGGCAACCCCTGGTTGTCATTACGCGTACCTGTCCGAGCCCATATTTATCAATAGATCTCTGGAGGCCAAAAAGTTCCCTATCTTCGAATGGAAGTTCATCTAAATTAGCAATAAATGGTCTTGTTTCATTCCTTACAATATTCCCATCTTTTCTGACCCACAGGTTTTTTATATTACTATAATCTCTGCCTTCCTTTAGAGCATTTACAAGTTCCAATATCGGGTACTCTCCTTCTCCAATGCAAATTGCGTCCAATCGAGGAATATCTTCAATACACATTGGATAACAGGTGGGATGAGGTCCTCCACAAACAGTAAATATACCTTGAGGAACTTTACTAACAAGTTCTTTGATAAAATGGAACTGCTCTGCTGTTGAATAGATGCCTATTATGTCTGGCTTTTGTTTCTTAAGATACGCTTCCCATTTTATAAGGTCAGGTTCTTTAGCAAAATGTATTAGAGAAATGGATTGGATGCCATTCTTTTTAAGCACAGCTGAAAGAGAAGCTAGCCCATGCTGATAATATAAAGGCCCGAATTTTTGATTTATCTCAGTAAATAAAAGAAAGATCTTCATAAACTCGTATTATTTCACCAAAAATTATATTTTGAAAGCAGGTCTAAAAAACAACACCGGAGAACCATTAAAAATTAAAAATATTCAATATTTTATAAAAATAATCCCTCAGGTAGTCATTATAAAAGCTAAAATTTGTAATTTCTAAAAAAATGATTAATGCTATTATAAAAATAACTGTAAAAAAAAGGTAATATAAAATTTTTACAAACAAGATTCTTTTCATTTATTTTTTTAGAGCATTTCTTTTTAAAAGATATAAAATTTCTTCCTGGTTAATCCTGATTCTTTTAATTATATCTGCTGAAATACCGACTATGAAAAATATTATGGAAATAAAAAGAAAAGTACCTCCCACGAATCCCGACCAGATATTTGGACTGAATGACCCTCTTGAGATATACGTGTATAATAAAATTGATTCGAAGAAGATACTTATTATAAAAAAGGAGAGGGCAATATAGGAAAAAAATGTGAATGGTTTGTAATCACGGTAAGTTTCAAGAATAATTTTAAGAACATTTATCCCGTATGTAAAAAGGTTAGAGGAAATTTTTGAAATTCTTGATGGGAAATACTTTACTTTTATAGGAATCTCTACAATCTTTAATCTTTTAAATGATAGATCAATAATAGTTTCCTGGGAAAAGGTAAATTTTCCATGGAGATTTAAGGAAA
>Ga0307380_10005260_pt1 | contig 17207 bp, 21 predicted proteins | sample UN3MG_FD_202239 | JGI IMG/M metagenome (GOLD analysis project Ga0307380, IMG submission 202239) | Soil microbial communities from Risofladan, Vaasa, Finland - UN-3 | ecosystem: Environmental > Terrestrial > Soil > Coastal area > Acid sulfate soil | place: Finland: Risofladan, Vaasa | collected...
CTCAATAGACTCTTCAGGCACCTCTTGATATCACTGGCCTTTGGTGGCGCATTATTGAGCGTGCCGTACTTTACGGCGTTGGTAATATACGGGTCGTACTGCCGTAAATTGGTTTTTAACAGAAACTCACTCAGCAACTGACCAGGTGGGCCAACTAAGACTATCTTCTTGAGGAGCTCTTCCCTGCCGGGGTTCTGACCGACGATCATCACCCGGCTGGTGGGGGATCCGCGTCCATTAAGCCACAGCTGCCCGTCGACGTCCTGAGCGGCTGTCAGTCGTGCCGGCTCAAGTAGTTCAGCGGCCTTAGTTATTTTTGTCCAATCGACTGGCATACCTGTTCTCCTTCGTTAATTATAGCTGGGGGAGACAACGCCTTGCGCTGCTACTGCAAGTCTCTTGTGGTCCAGCTCGATCTGAGCGCTAATCTGCCGCCAGACTTCGTTTCTGGGCAAGTCCCCTGCGTCTTTCGCGCCTTTTAGGTTTACCATTGTCACGCGCACTGCTCGACTCAGTTCGTCCAAGGCCCGAGACATTTCAGTCTCCGCATCGCCCGGGTCAAGCAACAAAATTACATCGTCCCAGTAAGTCTTCAGTAACGATAGCTGTACAGCCGTAGGAGCTTTGCCAAACAGGGCAACAGCTTGTGGGCCGACGGAGAATGTGTCGAAAACACCCTCGGTAACTACAACGTGGCGATACGCACGGGCGTTGACGTAGTTATACAGTATCCGGCCTTTCTTCAAGCCGGGATTGGTAAAGTACTTTGGGGGCCGCAACCAATTGCCCTCGGCATCCCGCTCGAACTCTCGATCAGCGCATTCGGAATCCGACAAGCTGTCCGGGTCATAAAGCAACCGCGCCTGCCAACCGATTGGGACTTGCTTTCCCGGAGCCTCCGGGTCATGCCAGAAAATCTTAAAGACCAAGGTATTCGTCGCGTCGAACTTAACTCCGCCGGGCCTGAAGATCTTGCCTATGTTACAGTAGCTGACGTTAAAAGTGCGAGCCAGCTCTACGGGATCAAAGGGGCGCTTCCTGGTCTTTGTCAGATAAAGAATCGCCGGGTGATCCGGGTCGAGTCGATCAATCGGGATCAACCCTCCGCCTTTATCCATGTCGAACGGTGGGGGAATCCGCGCCAGTACTTCTGGGCTGGTTACTGCTACGACTGCCGGCTCGGCAGGTTGATTAGCCAGCAAGGCGTCGACTTTCCCGATAAGCTGATCCAGGTGACCATGATATTCGCAGCGCCAGCATTTCAGCAGCCCACTAACGCTGTTTATATACATGTGGAATTTTCGATCTGGAGTGTGACTCCGGCTATGACAGTATGGGCAGCAAATCTGGTATTCGACGTGGCCGTCTCCGCCTTTAGCCACCCTGACCTTTTTGAACTTTTGCCGTAGCTTTTCGATTATAGACGCCATGTTAGTACTCCGCTATGGTAAGTTGGTTACCGATAGACCACAGTAGTTCCGCCTGTTCACTGACAGGCCACAACAGTTCCATGATTTCCGGCCGTTTCAGCATTAATTCGTGCCGCTCATACGCACTTGTGCTCTCATAAAAGCGCAGCGTGGGCGCCATGTAGAAATCGAACACACCGGTCGATCCGTGACGGTTTTTGTTGATTGACAGGACCAGCTGTCTACCTTCTTGCGCACCCTGCCGCAAATCTCCCAAGCGCATCTCAGCAGCTACAGCTTGTTGGCTCGTTGGGTGGATGCCCAAGCCGGCACCAATATCGACGGGGTCGTTCTTATGGTAACTGTAGGCAACGTCGCGCATAAACAATACGGCCTTGCCGTCGGCAGTCCTGGTGCCTTGAGTAGCAGTCCAGAGGGCCACGTGCTGTCTTTCAGCGATAAACTTCAGCTCTTTTACCAGTTCCGCCGTTCGCATGTCTTCGCGCAACTCGCCGCGCTCGTAGAGCAGATGCATCCAGTCAAGCCAGTCAACACACACCAGCGTGCAAAATTCGTCGGTACCGGTTTTAGCCTTGATAGTTGCTTTCCAACTTTCGATACCGGCTTCCAAGGCTGCCGGGGTAAAGTATTTACCAACAGCATTCTGAACGGTGATAAGTTGGGTGTCGTGATCACTTTCAAACTGTTTTAACAGTTCATAGCGCCGTTGCTCTGCTTCGGGCCAGGTAGCCGCCCACTTCTCAGTTAACTTTCCCTTGATACAGCCAGTCATCGCTGTCCAACGCCTTTTGACGTACATGGTGCTAAGCTCTAGACTGACTATCAACGCCTGAAACCCAAGAAGGTTGGCTGTTACCGCAAAGTTGATGAGGGCGTTGCTTTTGCCCATTCCAGGACATCCTGTAATCATACCCAACTGGCCGAGAGCCAGCCCACCGTTAATCAGGGTGTCAAAAGCGTGGAGACCGGTAGAGACGCGGGGAACAATGTCTTCTTCCCTTTCGATTATACCGGTTTCTTCCAGATACGAAAGCTGGTCCCGACCGGCTCCCAAGGCCCCGTCCACCTGTTTCCCGATTTCCATCAACTGCTGGGCCAAGAGCGAAGCATTGCCTCCTTGGCGTATGTTTGTGCCCTCTGCCACCATGGCTTTGAACGACCGCACCCACTTGATATAGGCGGCCAACCGCTCCCGGTAGTATGGCTCGTTCAGGGCCCCTGGGTGCCATAGGTGGTTAAGCAGCATTCCCATGGCGGGCCACTCTTCTTCGGTGATTGCCGAGGTGTATTTCTGGTCAACATTGCGAATTACCCCGACGATACAGTTATCCAGGACCACACAATCCGGAAGGCTTTTGTAGATCCGGTAGTAAGTAAGGAGCGCCTCACAGACAACCCGCATAATTGGGAGTTCAAAGTCATCCGGCTGCAGCACCTGGCTGGCGTCCCGTAATAGCTCCGGACAGTGAACCAGGTGGATCAACAACTGCTGTTGGAAAAACTTGTCATAGGTCGCCCCGGCAGCGAGATACTGGGTAGGCATCTTTTTTCTCCTCTAAGAAGTTTCTCAGGCCGATGTCGGTCTGATATTGAGTTTGGGCATCTTCGCCATAAATTTCCAAGAGCTTCGGATAAGTGGGCAGGTGACTATTAGCCTGTAAAACCCGAAAACAGGACGTGAACGGCAACATTGGATCGAGCAAAAGTACATTGATATCGCGATAGCGCATCGGCACCAGCCGGTGTTCCAGCACGCCCAATTGACTCTCCATGATATCAAAGCTTTGCTGCTGAAACGCAACGTCAGTCCGAGGCACTTGTTGCCAATAACGGTTAGACGCTGTAAGAAAATCCTTCACTAACTCCTGCAGTTGTAGGGTGCGGCCCTTTGCATCGCCACAAGCAACATACTGAGCGTCGATAAAGGTCTGTGGATTGAGCTCGGCTTTGATTACTTTCTTCGCCAGGCTGCGCCAAAGTTGCCAATCGGCCGGCCTCTTATTGGTGGCGAGTGCCCCCATCGGCTCAAATTCAGCAGACCCGAGATACGCAACGCCTAGCCGGCCCATCTGCTCGGCGTATGCGTTGCGCAACTCGGTTGCCGTCGTCTCTATGTCTGGCGTCTCTACGTTTGCTGCCATTATCTTCACTCCGTGAATTTTTGATGCAGCGTGCCGAACTCTAGCTGGTCTAGGCTCTCGACCCATACCTGCTGAAAGCCCAAGCTGCGGTATACTTGTTCGCGGTTCATATCGTCGCGCAGCAGCGTGCCCGCCAGGTTCCGCGGGCCTTTCGCGTAGGTATCCCAGCCATGCCAGAAATCAACGATGATGCCGTAGGTCTTGCCATCGCTAAGCCGGCTGGTCCGGCCCGGCAGTTGCCCGGCGATTATCTCGCTCTTCATGCCGGCCAGATTCAGCAATACGGTAAGCTGAGGAAAGTCAACCCCCTGGCGATAGATGCCGGTGCTGACGACTCGCTTAAGGCTGCCGTCCGCCAGCGCAGCATAGATTCGGTTGCGGTCATCGTAGGAGACTGCACAAATATTCGTGAAGCGTTTTGAGGTCAGATATTCCTGGCCAGTCTGCCCGTGCGCGTAGGCTACCCCGCCCAAGAACGGCAGCAGTAGATTAAGATGCTCAAGTTTATCTACCATACCAAGCGCCTGCAGCTCATCCGGTATGCGCTGCCAGATCTTGCCAACGAGTTCGTGCAAGTTCCCGTTGCGCCAGATGCCGTTGCGGTAATTAGCGTCATGCGTGCCGAAATGCCGCCAGCCGGCTACTTCCGGGCAGTGCAGCCAGTACACCCGAAGCGGAACCACGGCGCCGTCGACAACCGCCTCCTGGTACGTACGGCGATAGATGACCGGGCCAACAACGCCCTCGATCACTTTGTCGGCGCCGTCGAAGCGGCCGCTAGGAGTCGCACTGAATCCGTAGCGGAGGGCCTTTGTGGCCCGCATTACCGACTCGGCCCGTGAGTAGCTCAGGGTGTGCACTTCATCGTAGAACAGCAAGCCTGCGTTCTTAAGGTCGATATGCTCGAGACTCTCGGGCGTCACCACCTGCACGTCTTCGGAGAAGCGCTTAACGCCGGTGCAGACCAGCCCGACGATGCGGCCGGGCAGTTGTTCTTGCAGCGCGCGGTAGTTCTTCTTTGCCAGATCAACGCCAGGAGTAACTACGACCGTTAGGCTAGTATTGCGAAAGCAGAGCTCTTCGGGATCGTGCGCGCGAATGATAGCTGATATTATTCTGGTCTTGCCCCACGCGCAGGGGGCCGCGATAATTCCACCACCAGACCAGATCGCGACATAGGCGCACTCCAGCTGGTAGTCGCGCAAGCCAACCATGCCCGCCGCCATATTGTACTTCGGCCGCGGCGTACGCTCGTCGACCACTGTCGGTGAGTAACCGAGCTCCGCCAACTCTCGAAGGATAGTTTTAGCGAACCCCGGCAAGGTTATCAGACGCTGGGCCAATACACCATCAAGACCGATTTCCTGGGCCAGAGTAAAAAGATTTCTGGTCGACCCTTTTGCAATACGTTTGTGTGTAGCCGGGTCGATCTCCAGACTGCGGTGCCAGTACGAGAGCAGCTTGATCAACTCGTCCGGCACAACAGGCTCTACGAGGACATAAGAGTCCCCGCAATGAACGGTGATCTCCATTTTAACAGCCTTCCCCTATATAGAACGCATGGTGATGCGGGTTAATCGTGTTGCTGGACTCCAGGTGCGACTTTAACGTCTAACACCTCAAATCGGCCATACCCCAAATTGTAACCCCAAGGGCTGATACCGACAAATGATCCGACCCTCTCAAGCAGAGTGCGGAAAGCGGACTCGGTAATACCGTCATCGACGACCGCCTTGAAGGATACTTGCGTGCCGGGGCAGATAGCCTCATGGTCCCGGTACCAGCCTTCCTCGATGCGCCGGTGGTAGACACTTATTTCAACCTCGACAACCAGGCAGATGTTAATCTGGGCCGGCTTTATGTTTCGCAACTTGCCTTCATTAATCGCTCTCTGGAAAGCCGAGTGCCACCAATTGGTCTGCCAGATTACCCTGCCGCGGCTGTCCTTGGCAAAGACTTCGTGGTCTTTGTTTTGTGGATCGCGCCCATTCGCAAGACAATGCGAAACAAATTCGATTGTAAATGTAGCATCTTTCATAGCGTGCACTTCGACTTCGGTAAAGAATACTACCTTAGCGTCGAAAGGCGGACGGGTCAAGCCGGAAATCAAACTTTTTCCGTCTTGACCCGCCCAAGATCACAGCCGAGCTCAAGTGCCGACAGCTTCTTCTCCGTCCAGGCCGTAAGGGTCGGCTTCCTCGTCCGCCGCAGCGTGAAGCGTGCCAACGGATGCTGCAGTCCGGTTGTCGTGGGCCAGAGCAGCAATCAGGCTGGACAAGTAGTCCCAGCCGCCGAGTTCTCGGCTACCGCCGTTGACGATACAGATATGCCGATTGCTTTGCAGGTCTGTAACTTTGCCATGGATCGACACGTCATACCTGCGACCGCTGGCACCTGTAACGATGAAATTTTTTCCATCGTTGATGGTTTCGACCTTCTCCTGGGAAATGATCCGGTCGAATAATGCTTTTGACCGCCTCAAAGTTTCGTACTGCTTCTTCAGCGAGTCGCCAAACATTGTGTTGTAAGCAGCCGCAGCCGCCTTCAACGCCTGGCGACTTTCGGTGGTGTCAGACACACTTCCCCGGCTGTAGCTGTCTCCGAGAACAAGCATAGATTCAGGAAACACCCAGTCATCCGGATGCAGCCGGGCATCGATATACGCCAGCCTTGTGCAACAATGTCGCTCTTCCGGCGTGAACTCCAGCCCGTGAGGAAAAAACAGGCTATGCTTATGATATTGACGCGGCCTCTTCTGGCAGACCCTTACAAAGCCGTCAAAATCCAGTATCCGGCGCCATTTGTTCAGTAGGAAGACCTCCGCCTTGCTGCCGTGCTCCTTGCGCAGCGGCAGGCGGCAGGCGGCAATCTCGTCCTCGTGGTCGGCGAAGTCATTCGGCAGTGTTACCTCAGTGTCTCCCCGCTCGATCCTTGCTCGAACGGAGATATCCTCGAGGGGCACGCCAGCAGCCACGGCCCGGTGAAACTTAAGCGAGACGCGAGAAACTTGCTGAACGTATTCGTCATATTCCTGCTGCCGGTTGGCATAACAGCTTGCTGCAGATATAACCGTAAAAACGTCAGGTGTAGATATCTTCTTCTGGTTGACGTAATAGCTGGTAACGTCAACCGGTTCGACATCTTTGCGCTCAACGAGTTTGTACCTTTCTTCGTACGCAACCTCGACTCCGTTAATCCTGACACTCTCAGCCGCCTTAACGATTTCGAAGAATATCTGATCGAAGCCGTACCAGTCGTCGTGCTCGGTAGTTGCTTGGTTAAGCTGGACATCTACCGACTGATTAGGTCTGCGTGTTGCCAGCATCCGCAAGGCCTTTTCCCGCCGCTCGTCGTCGTCGATAACGATGTCCGTATCGGTATAGCTGAACGTGTTGCCGGTAATCGTAAAGATATCCAGGAAGACGGTATCGATGTCGCCCTTCAGGAAATCCTCCACGTAGGCTGCTTTGCCCGCTGCCAGTCTTCTCCGCTGCACAGCCTGACGCTCCTCTTTCTCTTCTACCATGGCGTGCAGCATTTCCTTTGCTTCGAACTGACTGACGTACCGCATCACTTTGGGTCTCGAAGTGGAATACAGAGACAGTACGCTGCCTACATCAAGCTCATTGAATATATCGCTCGAACAAGAAGCAACGAATACCGGGATTTTGTCCTCGGTCCCGGCGTAGACGGCCCGGAGCGTGTCTTTGGGATCACTATCGATTCGAGCAATCAAGATATACCGCCGGGTGTAGCTGGAGCCGGGGTGGGCAATGTCCAGGTTCTTAAAGACCCGGCTGATGTCCAAGGGGGCCGACGTTTCCAGACACTGAAGTGGCTTTAAATCTTCAAGGTAATAGGCAGCATCCTCGCTTTCGTCGCACTTTACCAGAATTGCCTCTTCCCCGGTCTGCCGATCGACGAACGGCACCAGAGTCATACCGTCCTTGTCGTACGTAATCGCGTGATCGCGGTATCTAATAGTTGTCTGTGCCATATGCGCGCCTCAGATAATTGCTCGTACAAGTTGTGCCGGGTAAGGAATGTTCCGCGCCTGGCGCAGAAACGTATCCATGCCCATGGTAGCAGCAAACCAGTTGCCCAGTTGAATCACGTTGCGTTCCTGATCAGCGAACCGCTGGCAGGAGACGCCTTTTGTGCTGTCCTTGTCCTCGCCCAGCGACGCCAGCAGGCTGTCGAGCGGGGTTCTCTCCGTGAAGATCGCATAGACGTCGCCCTCTGCGCGCATGTCGACAAATGTTTTGTTGTCTCCCAATGCCGCGACATGCTCAAAGATAATCCGCCTAACGCCCGGGTTGTCAGCAGCAATAAGGTACTTCTGGTAGTCTGCTACTTCCACTTGCCCGAAGCGTTTTACTGCGGCCTGGAAGCCGTAGCGTTCCGCCATCAAAATGGCCTTTGGATTTCCGACCTCTTCCTGGGTGTAGTCCTGCCACTTCGTGTTCTTGAACTCGACCACGTCAAAGTCGAAGACGATAAAGTCCTCCGGCTTTACCGCGCCGAACTGGTGGTGCGTCAGCATGCGGTGCAGCAATCTACAAAAGTGTGAACCGATGCCGCCGGCGCCGATGATTGCATAGTACGGGTTAGCCATTATTCTTTGCCTTTCAGCCATTGCTCGAGAGCATCATAACTGCTCATGCCGCCCTGAGTTTTTGTTGCTTCGTAAAGTTGATTGATCTCTGCTGTACTGTAAATGCTCAGACGGTTCCGTGCCCCGCCGTAAATAACCATGTTGATGCACAGCGAGTGCTGCGTCAAGTCGGTTATCGAAGGATATGGCCCAGAGCCCGGATGACTGTGTGCCCAGCCCCAGAGGCAGCCGGCGCGGTAAAGCTCCGCCATGCGGAGAAAGTCCCGATCAGTGCCCAAGCGAACGCTGTACCAGCTGGGGTCTGTATTCTCGAACGGGATAAGCTGGGGCTGCTGCACTCGAATCATGCAGCCGAGCTCTCCGTCAGGTCTGGTCTGCATATAGTCTCTGATGCTCAACGCGCAGGCTGTTGACAGCTTCTTGGTACAGTCTACTTCTTCCGGGTTTACGTAGTGCCCGTTCGCACCTTCCAGGCTCAGGGCTACGCTGTGCTCGGGAGCGCACAGACCACCATACGCTGCCGGCCCTACTACTTTTACATCTTTCATCGTGTACACATCCTTTTTTCTGGTAAAAGAAAAGGGCCAGCACAAACACTGGCCCTTTAACAATCACTTTTTGATAACAGCTTGCTGGCTGTCTCAGCCGCCCTGGAGGGCCGCGATCATTTCAAGCTCGGAAACGTTCTCGAAGATGCCGTAGGCCACATCGTCCGTAGCGATTTCTCGCACGTCGCGGATGATGTTGCTCTGCCCTTCGAGATTGACCGTACGGAGCCACTTGCCCTTGCCCATCTCCTCGCGGGCCAGGGCGACCGCCTCGGGAACGCAAAGTTCCGCATTCGTGTCGCCGGTGCGGTCCATGACGATGCAGAGAATCTTGCGACCCTCCCCACCAATCTTTGTCGGCCGAAGCTGTTCGAGGCGACTTACGTCTGGCCCCTCAACTTCAGGCGCGGTTTCCGGTGTCTTGTCTTCTTCGTTAGCCATTTTCGGTATCCTCTTGGTTTGGAGTTTGCAGTTTCCCGCACTGGATAGCCGTATCCAGGAACGGGAGAACCTGTTGTTCGTGTGTTGAAACGAGAACTTGCAGATTCATGCCGGCAGCAACTACCCTTACTCGTTCGAGCAGTGAGCAGAAGCAACCGACATTGTGCTCATCGAGATAGGCCGTGGGCTCATCAAGAGCCAGCAGGCCAACGCGACCAGCAAACAGGCAGTATGTGGCAAACCTGAAACTTACCGCCAGGATAATTGCCTCGCCGCCTGATAACTCGCTGACGGTAGGATAACCTTCCGGCATCGGCCGTCCGTCGTGATAGCAGTAGCGGAACGACATGGTTCCGGGATCCGCAATCACGTAGAACGTTGAGCCAAATCGCGCCAGAAAGTCATTCACGTCTTTGGTGATCGTTTGCAATAGGGAGTTGATTACCGTCTGTGGCCCCTGGCTATAGTGAAACCAGTTGCGCACGTTCGTCAGCAGCGTAGCCGTCTTGAAGACTCGCGCCTGCTCTTTCTTCTTGGCTTTCAGATTTTCCACGGTCGCTTTCAGAGTTGCCAAGCTATGCTCGACCTCGGCGGTATAACCCTTAAGCCGGGCGATTTCAACTTCCGTATCGCGCGCCTGGACTATCTTTATTTCCGTGGCGGCGACTTCGGTGTCGATCGTGCTGGGGTCCTCGACGTTGTTGGCCGTAAGTAGTTTTCCAGCATCGACAAGCAGCTGGTCAACCTGGGCACGTGTGCGAGTACACCATTCCTGGATTTCCGTCAGCGCCGACTCGTTGGCACTAAGGCGCTCCAACGCTTTGGCCCGGGCCTGGAACGTATCCAGCCGGGCAGAGGCTTGCGTTTGTGCTATGTGCACTTCTGCGGACGTCATCGCGTGCAACTTTTGCCGCTCCTCGACCGTCCCGTAGGCAGCGATTTGCTCAACGACGCCTTTAAGCCTGGTACGAATGTCCTGGCTGCCTTTGTCATACTGGCTCTGGCGAGCAACCTTCCGTTTCTGCTGCTCGCTCAGCACCGACCAAGCCTGCCTGGCCTCAGCGGCTCTGGCTGTTGACGTTTCAACGTTGTTCCTGGCAATTTCTTCGATGGTCTTGCCAGTCAGGTCCTGCTTACAAAGCGGGCAGAAGTGGTCGTGGTCTTTGCCAAGAACAGCGGCCAACAACTGTTCGCTCATCGTTGCCTTGCTCTTCCAGTCGACAGCAATGGTAAAAGCCGCCTTAACTTCTTCATCGAGCGTGGCAAGCTCTTCCGCGGTGTGGGGAGCCGGCCCCAGCACCCTGAACTCCTCATTGTAGTACTGTTGCTTGCCTTCGAGGTCCTGCAGTTTCTGTTTCTTTTGCAGGGCGCCGACAGCTTCATTCGCTGCCGCAGCCGCGGCATCGTATAATTCCTTGGCGTTCTCCGGCAACGTTGCCAGCTGTTGCTTTACCTGGGCTACAGCCGCTTCCGCTGCTTGTTGGCGGCTTTGCTGCGTGTCCAACTCGGCAGTCGTTCGCAGTCCCGCCTTGACCAGCCCGTTCAGCTCTTCCAGCCCGCGCAGTTTCGCTGTCAGTTCTGCGACCGACGATTGCTCGCCACTGCTGCTAAGCTCCAAGTTTTCCTTAGCTTCGGTAAGCTTGGCCTGCAACTCTTCTATTCGCTGCGTGCCCTCAGCCAGTTGTTCGGCGAAATCCGACACTGCCGGCAAGCCGGAAATGATCTGGCCCAGTTTGGCATGCACCCGGTTGGCATCAGCCAACCCGCAGAGGCGTTGCCAGGCCACTTGCCGGATAGACGGCTCGGTAAACAGGATTGCATCCACTTCCTTCTGCTTGACGAAGACCGCCTGTTTGCAGATGTCAGGATCCATGCCGAGCAATTCGGTTATCTGTGTGTTAACCGACTTGATCCCGGTATAAGTTTCGCCCCGAAATTGGAAGTGAGCTTTGTTGCTGTGCAATTCCCGGTAAATGACGCCCTCGTCGCCGTTGTGCGCAAACGAGATCTCAGCCGACCCGTCTTCAGCGCCCCAAGCCAGCATCTCGCTTTTGTGCTGGTCGGACACCCGGCCGGCGAATAGAAAGTGCAGCGCGTCAAAAATATGCGATTTACCGCTGCCGTTGGGCCCCAGCACGCCGACTAAATTGCCGTCGAATTCGACGCAGCAATCAGCGTGCTGGCGGTAGTTGACAAGCTTAAGCTTTTTTAGAATCATCGGTGCTCTTCTTCTGCTTTGCGGCAGCCTTTTTACGCGCCGCTGCGGAAGTGGCCTTCAGTTTCTGCATTTCTTCGGCGTGCGTCGGCATCAGCGTGTGGACGCGCTTGTACTCTTCGACCCAACCGTCGATATCCACTTGTGCGCCTTCGACTGCAACGTCAAACTTGACGCTCGGCTTGTTCTTGACCGAAGCAGTCAAGACGGCCGTAGCCTTGAGTACTTTGGCCCTCAAACGCCAGGTACGAGGAGACGGCGCCAACCGGCTCAGGGCGTCGGCGTTCGCATTCAGCTGGTCCGCTTCGAGCTGGGCCATGTGGTCGCTGTCGTGCACCCGGACCAACGTGATCTCTGTTTTGATTACTTGCTTTGGCATAGATTTGTCAATCCTTTGTTGCTGAGGTAGACGTTAATAATGTCGTCAACGTTATCCGGCGCGTTGATCAACTGCATGATGAGCTGATATTCCTCGCTGTCATCCGGATAACTTTTCTTGACCGTCGCAGACAAGTCAACCAGCCCCTCGGCCCGCTTCCAAGTCTGCTCTTCGAAATGGCTCTGTAGCCCCGTATCTTCGGCGTACCGTTCCACCAAGTGCGGAATGGCAGCGCCCAGCGCTTTATTGATGCGCTCAACCGCGCCGACGATTGTTGCGTTGACCTTGATGACAGGCAACACGAAGTTGTCAAAGGCGATCTCCTTCAGCATAACTTCGAGGTCTTCTTCCGTACTGACATTGTAGCGGCACACCGGCCGCACTGGGATATCTTCAACATACGACTTCAGACTATCCTTATCAATGTCGAAAATGGCAAAATGCTTGCGCCACTCCTCATTCAGGTCGGTCATCTCGACGGCCCCGGGGTAGACGAACGTCACCCCGCCGATTACCTGAATCTGGTAATCGTGAAGATCGCCAAGCGCAACATAACGAAGGCCTTTAGGCCCCAGCGTCTCGGCCATCCACTTGGCAGTAATCTCCGTCCCAAAGGCGGTCATGTCGCCGAGCGACTGGTGCAGCATCAGCACGTCAGGTACCCCATCTGTCTTGACCAGCTCCTGCATTTTGTCAAGACAGAGTTTCGGCGTCATGAAGTTGATACCGTCGATGTTGATATCGCCCACGCGCAGAGGCCCATTATATATATTGCAAACGTGCAGCCATTTACCAGCGCAAGCATCGTGGTTGCCATCAATGCCAACCGACTGAATATCTGCTTGGGCTAAGGCCTCTACGCAACCCTGCACGAACTTAACCGAGCGGGCTGAGGGGTACGGGCTCTGGAAAATGTCCCCGGGCCAGATAAAAGCCTGAGCCCCTACCTGAACCGCCCGGGCAACAACATAGCTGACAGCGTTTTCATAGTCCTGTTCGCGAACTTGCAGCCCATACTGACGGTAGCCAAGATGGGCATCGCCCATGTGCACGATTTTTATCATGATTGCTCCTCTGGGTCAAGTGCCATATGAACGTCGTTAAGCTGCTCGTTTGCCATATCCACGGCTCTCCTGGCTGTTGCCAGCTGATCGCGGTCGGAGGCTTCCGGGTCGAAGGTATCGGTGAGTTCCAGAACAAGGAACAAGGCCAACGTATCGCCCTGCTTACAAGCATCAGGAGACTCTACACCGTTCTTATCATACATCTGCGCCATGATTCCATCACGGCCATACCCGTTACTCGCTAGGTCCAGTAGCTGCTTCAGCGTCATTGTCTGCTTGCTCCCTTTCTTCAGGTGTTAAGTCGTCAAACTCTTCGTTGCACGCCGTACACACATACGGACCGTATGGCTTAGACCATGTTTCTTCGAAAGCTAACGACTGCACTTCCGTTGGCTGATCTACATGCGAAGCCACTCTTACAAAGTCTCCAGTGTCATCCACGATCACGCGCCGGTAACCCGTTTGCCGAGCGAAGAACTGGCGACCGCCGCATCTTGCACACTCCATACCGGGCCTGGCAAAGCTTTTAACTGTTCCTTCGTGCTCACAGGAGCAGCAGACAACTGCGCTGTTGTCTTCCCACTCGACGTCGGTAAAACTGTCCGCGCCACTGTCGTAGACCTCGAACACAGACTTGGCGGCGATTCGGAACGGCCCCAGGCTGCCGCAATTCGGGCACTCGAAGCCCTCCAGGACGTTAGTGTTTTTTGGGCTCATTTTTCTTCCTCGCGCTTGTAACTCTGTTGGTACTCCGAGGCTGCATGCTCTGCGGCCTGAAAGGCCTCATTCGCTTTGCGGGCAGGGCCGCAGGCGCCGCACCGAGCGTCGTCGGCATCGAGCCATTCGCCGAACTCAACCAGCAAAGCAATCAGGACCGCATGCAGCGCTTCGTCCGGGCGGTCGCTGACAAGTTTGACCATTTCAGGGGAATCGTGCTCGTCAATGCAAACGAATGGCTTTTCATAGCCCTTCAGCCCGAGCTCGTATTCGGCCAGTTCGTAATGAACGCCCCTAGTGTATGCGGCTGCGGTAGTGGTCACCTCAATCGGGACCAAACAGGGGACACCTGAAGAGTTGCTGCAGGCAACGATAAGTCTGATTTGCATAAGATTTTTTCTCCGTAGTTAAGATTGTCGGACATGAGGTTTGTTACTTTCGTTTAAGTGATTCCCTCGAGGCTGAAGTTGGCCGGGGGAGTGTCTTCTTCGATTCGGGCAGCAGGTTCCAGCAGCAGTTTGCGGACTGCGCCGCACAGTGCATCGACAAACTGCATATACGGATGCGTATTGCGCTCTCGCCAACTCGGCGTCACCAGGAACCCACGACGAGCGACTTCATAGGCTTGCCACAAATCAAGATTAGTGCCGCTATCAAACTCCCCGCTCATGGTTCGAACAGTTGTCTCCGAGTCGGAGATGATAAGCACTCGTATGCCGGTGGGTTTTCCGAAGTGCAGCCGCAACCAGCGCAAACCGTCGATTGCCGGCTGCAGTTCACAGCGGTTGATCGTCGTGTAGTTTGCGACGCCAAATAAAACTTGGCTGACACTTTCCTTTGGAAGTATTATCACAGTAGCCCAGGCGCCCAGCCCGGTACCGGTGCAGCTGCCATCGGTGAAGATATACGCGTGAGGGTTCATGCGTCTTCGCTCGCGCCCGGCGTTGCCGCTTTAGACCTACGAAGTGCTTGTGCGGCCTTTCTGGCGATACTTCTTTCCGCCTCTTTCTGGGCAAACGACTCCTGAGCCGGTTCAACTTTGCTCGTAGCTTTGCTCGTGGCTTTGCTCGTGGCTTTCTTGGTCTTTCGAACAGCACTTCTTTCGGTCTCTTTCTTGGCAAACTCCTCCTGAGCCTGGTCAAAAAGGCTTTCAACCGTCGTAGTGCTACGCTGAAAGACTGACGCGACGAACATTTCGCGAAGGTCTTCCAGCGAGTCGTCTGTCTGCTGGAACTTCCGCTCGACAGACTTGCCGCCGGCGCCCTTCGTAATCTTAATTACCAGTTCTGCTGTAAACATTGTCCCTCCTTTTCAGGTAGGGGCACTCGTAGTTGAGCGCCCCACCATAGTTTTGCTTAAGCCGCAATAGCCGCAGCGCGGCTGAGGATGTAGTCAGTAACGACCCTGGAGAGTTCCACTCCGCGAAATCCACCGATGGCATGCGTGGTCACCGCGGTGAAGGCATTCAGGATGCCCCAGAGCGTCCGCGGGTCGGCCGTCGGACGAAGGGCAGACGCCTGAAGAGTCGCGCCCAGCTGGTTGGTAATACCCTCGCCACGAAGTTCGGCGTTAACCTGTGCATCGTAGGAGGCCGGCCAGGCGGGCTTCATTTTCTGCAACGCACCACCGATTGCCAGGTAGTCGCTGGTCAGCGGCACCTCTGCTTTCTGCAGTTGCCGAAGCCTTGGCAGGCATCTGGTAAACTGCTCCGCCTGGTTGCCAATCTGCTCAACGGCGTCGCCGATGTCAGCATCGAGCGTACGGTCGCCGGTGTCGAAATGACGATACGTGAAACTGCCGAGCATGTTGCTCGAGTGGAACTGATTCAAGCACAGCATTCGCATGGCGAAAAACTCCATGCCGATCTTGTAACTGCCATCGTAACTGTTGAGCGCCCTGACACCGAGCATCAAACGATCTTCGGGATCGCCATTGACCGTATCGCCAACTTCCGGCAAATACCAGGCCATCGCGAACTTCTTGCCATCCCAGGTAATATTTGACGACTTTGAGCCCTCGTACCCGGGCATTGGCCGGAACGCCTCCCCGGTGCGAGTCAAAACGTCTTTGGTCAACTGTACGACATAGGTGTTCGGCACCAGCCGGTAGCCAGCACCGTGAATTGCGCCTCGAGAGGCGATTGGCACGAACGCGTTCGTCTCTCCGTCCTTGAGCCGAACGACCGAGTACTTGCTGTCGGTCTCCGCCAGCGGCATGAGGTCCACGTCGCAGAACGGGTTGTCGTTAATTGTTTCGGTAGGCATGATAATACTCCAATAGTTAAAGGTTTAGAACCAGGAAGGGGGAGCCCAGCAGCCTACCGAGAGGGAACTAAGCCCTCTCGGCAGACTACTATGACCCCAATCACACACTGTTGCGCCTAAGCGCTTGCGCGGGCTCGCGCCCGCATAAGTTTTTTTGGATCGAAGCTGCCGCATCCATTGGTAAGATGTTCAGCAGCATGTGCGGTTGCCCTGAGCGCTTGCAGAAAGAGCGAATCGCCTTCCTCGGCGTCCTCTTCCAGTACAGCATTCGGGTGCATGGCGCATTCAATTTGCCGGTCAATCGCCGCCATCGCCCGTCGCTGGGCGCGACTTTTAACTACGGCGAACGCAGCCACGTAGACCACTCCGACTATCGGGCTGAGCAAAGTGCCAACGCCGATAAGGCTGGAGCCAACGCGGACCGCGTCTTTCTTCGCGTCAATCTTTTCGCGCAACGCCTCCAGCGTTTTTCGATGCCGGTCGTGCTCGTCCATCTCAGTTAACTTGGCATCAACGAAGGCCATAATGCGATCGAGCTCCTGTACGCTTGACGCGTGGTGGATTCGATACACAACATAGCCTACGCCAAGACCAATAATCAGCTGGGGGAGGATGCCGGCAACCAACGCGGCACCGGCAGACAGACCAAGGATGATCTTTGTTTCGTGGTTCATTGTTTCGCCCTCCTCTTCTGGTGACTTTCCTGCTGGCGAAAAAGATGAACAAACATCTGCGTTTCAGCGTGCTGAAACTCAACTGGTGCGCCGCCCGCTAAGGCCAGTTCGGCTTGCTTCAGGTCCCGCTCGATGGCAGCATTCTGCTCTTCTGAGCGGCCGGCAAGATAGTTCCTCCAATTCAACGGTTTCTCGGAACCGTCCAGCGCCCGGCGCAAAGCCAACACCGTCTGCCGGTCCTGGAATGTTTTGCGCCGGTTGTGCTCGCGAAAATCCGAAATTGCTTGCTGCAGCAACTCTTCGGCTTCCGCCACTGGCATGTGCGCCGCAGAGCTGGCAATAAACTCACCAGCCGCGAACGCGGCTACGATTACCGCTGTTGTCACGAGAATCGTAATCACCGGGTAGTCCTCCTTGTTTGCAAGTGCAACTGTTCGTGTAGATTCGAAAGAAAAAGAAGGGCCGGCGAATTACCGGCCCTTCTAGCGGAGATGTGCAGAGAAGACCATGAAAAAGATTTAACTATGTATTGTGAAAGCGGTTTTCGACTCCTCGTCGTCAATCGCGTCGCGTAGTTCGGCTGTTTTCGTGATTACTGCAAGGGCTTTGCCATCTCGGCGGCCGGCGGCAATTGCGATTGCCAGCACACCGATCAGCGCGAGCAATTCGGCCATGTTTCCCTTATCGCTTTGGGTTTAACCAGTTGTTGGTACGTTGTT
>Ga0307380_10005261_pt1 | contig 17206 bp, 14 predicted proteins | sample UN3MG_FD_202239 | JGI IMG/M metagenome (GOLD analysis project Ga0307380, IMG submission 202239) | Soil microbial communities from Risofladan, Vaasa, Finland - UN-3 | ecosystem: Environmental > Terrestrial > Soil > Coastal area > Acid sulfate soil | place: Finland: Risofladan, Vaasa | collected...
TCCGCATTCGGTTCATGCCGATCGCGAGGCGGGGGCGATGTTTGCTCTCCGCAGGGCCAGGAACCGTGTTTACCCCTACCCCGGGGTGCAAGCGTGTATGTGAGACAGTCGGAAGCGTGTGTGTGCCGTCAGGAGGTCTCGCCGCATCCGTCGGCATGGCTCGTACGGGCTCCAGCCAGGCGCATTCACTCTCTGTCCGGCAAGGTGCGCGCAGGTCGGTGCGCGGAGGCATGTCATCGAACAGGGGCAACTCGCCTCGGGAGGGGGCTGTACGTGTTGATCGGCTCAAGCTCGACGCAGGGCCGGGGCCGGCCGAGCGCTCATCGTCTGCCACTGGTCCGGAGGAGTTGTGCTGCGCGGGTGGTCCGCGCGGTCGGATCGGCTGTTCGGCATAGCTTCACAGAGAAAGGCATGGTGTGACGATGAAGCGTTCCATTCTATCGATGGTCATGGCGGCTGGTGTGATGTGCATTCCGGGGCTTGCGATGGCGGCGGCGCCCAACGTCCCGGCGGGGTACACGATTGAGTTGTATGCATCGGGCCTGCCCCACGTGCAGTCGCTGGCGTTCAGCCCGGGAGGGGAGTTCGGCTACGAGGGTCAGCTCTTCGCATCCTACGGCGGGGATGTGGGCCATGTTGTGCGTATTCCCAGCCAGGGGGTGGTGACGTACTTCTCGCCCTGCCGGGACAACGGGGCGCACGACCTGATCTTCGCAGCGCCGAACTCCGCCTTCGGGCCGTACCTGTACGCTGTGCAGTACTCGTCGATTGAGAGGTATGACAAGAACGGCATGCGCACGCAGTTCGCGAGCGTTGAGCAGCAGCCGGTTGACCTGGAGTTCGGCCCCGGCGGCGACTGGGGCACCTACCTCTACCAGGGCGACAGCTGGGGCTACGACGGCGACATCGACTCGGTGCGGCGCTGGGACAGCGACGGCAACAAGACCTACGTGCTCTATCGCGGCCGAGAGAACATCAAGGCCATGACGTTCGGCACCGCCGGGGTGTGGGGGACGGACCTGTACCTCGGCTACGGCCCCTGGCCGGGCGCCAGCCCCTGGCCGTATGTAGAACAGGGCGGCGTGGTCAAGTGCGACCCCAACGGCAACCTGACGGACTTCGTCCTCGCCGACAGCAACGTGATCGGCAGGATGGGGGACGTGGCGATCGACCCGACGGGCAAGTACTTCGGGGGCGACATGTTCTTCAGCGAGCTGCAGTACGGCAGGATCTACCACGTCGATGCCAACGGCAATATGTCGCTGTTCATGACAGGAATGGACAGCTATACGTGCATCTACGGCGGCGACATCTGCTTCGGCCCGGACGGCGCCATGTACCTCGCCGAGCGGGTGGAGGGGAACATCTGGCGGGTCACGCCCGAGCCGGGGACGGTGGCACTGCTGGGTCTGGGCGCTGCGGTCCTTGTTCGTCGGCGTCGCCGACGGAAGTAGGAGGAAGACGACAGGCTTAGACACAACCGAGCAGGGATCCGCTTGAGAGCCCTCAGAGGGCCTGGCCCAGGGCCTCTTCATAGACGGCAAGGACGTTCTGAAGAGGCGTGCCGGCCTGGATGCAGTGCGCCGGCGAGAAGATGTACCCGCCGCCGGGCGCGATAACGTCCAGGCGGTGGCGAGCCTCCGCGCGGCAGTCGGCGACCGTGCCGAAGGGCAGCGTCCGCTGCGTGCTGATAAGCCCGCAGAAGGCAAGCTTGCCCCGGCAGGCCGCCCGGATGGTCTCGGCGTCCATGCCGCGCGGCTCCGGCTGCATGGCGTCCAGCACGTCCAGGCCCATGTCGATCAGGTCAGGCATGATCTCGTGGGTGTCGCCGCAGGAGTGCAGCATGGCCTTCGCGCCGAACTCGTGCGCCAGGTCGATCAGCTGCTTGAGGACCGGGCGGAAGACCTCGTCGAAGTCTCGCGGGCCGAACATCCGGCCGTTCTGGTTGCCCAGGTCCTCGCCGAGCTGGAGGATGTCGATCTTGTCGCGGCCGGCCGTCAGCGTGCGGCGGCCGACCTCGTAAAGGATCTCGCATCGCCGCTCGATGATCGCCATGCCGACGGGGTCGCGCGTGGCGACGTCGATCATCACCTGCTCCATGCCCCGCCCGCGCGAGACGCCGTTGAGGATGTCGGGCGTGTCAGCCCCGCCGCAGCAGACGGCGTAGTCGGCGATAGCGTCGCACTGCTGGGCGACGTCGGAGTAGTCGAAGTCGTCCGGGCTCGGCCAGGGGTAGGCCTCCACGTCGTCGAGCGTGGCCAGCTCGGCCAGCGGCAGGACGGTTGCCTCGTCGTACGCCCCGTGCTCCTGGCGGACCTGCTTGTAGCCCGTGCCCCACATGTCAAAGACCAGGCCGTCCCGCGGAGGCTTGACAGCCCCGCGGTACTTCGGCGCAGCCCTGCGGAAATCGACGCCCAGGCACTCCAGCAGGTCTCGCCCGCCGAAGTGCTCGTCGAGCTGGGCGCGGATCTCCGGCGTCAGGTAGGTCTGGATGGGCACGCGATCGGGATCGCGCCAGGCCAACGAGGTCAGCACGCGCTGCTTGGAGGTCATTGCAGGACTCAGCCTTCTGCACACCTTGTTGTTCAACACAGGTTGAGCCTATCGGAGGTCTTGCTGCCCGACGGGCAGCGATTCACCAGCCCAGGGCAACGCCCTGGGTGTCGGGTCCGCCGGTCTCCCCGAGCCCTGAAGGGGCGCCACGATAAGGAGTCTCGCCCTTACAGGGCTTGAGCATGGTCGGTACTGTGGACCCAGGGCCGCGCCCTGGGCTAGTGAATGGAAGCCTTTCAGGCTTAGCCACCCGCCAGCCGCCCCACCTTACACCTCGACGACGGCGGTCAGCGCCTGCCGAAAAGCGGGGCGAGCCTTTCGGGGCTTGCTTTCCAGGTACAGGGCGATCGCCTCGCGGACGTTCTTCAGCGCCGCCTCGATCGTCTTGCCCTGGCTCATGCATCCGGGCAGCGACGGCACGTCGGCCACGTATCCCTTGTACTCCTCGTCGTAGATCAGATTCACCAGCACGTGCATGGCGGCGTATCTCTCCGCACGTCATTATACGGAGAACCGAGTCACAGACAAGGTCAACGGTCCTCTGCCGGGCGCTCGGTGGCGCCGCGCCTGGCCGCCCAGAGCATGCCCCGGACGGTCATCGCCAGCACGTTCGGGTAGTCGGTGAACTCCTGGGCGACGTGGCCAAGCGACGAGTAGAACACGCGCCCGGCTCCCCAGGTCTTGGTCCAGACGGCCGGCATGACGACCTGCCTGCCGCCGTGGTCGTACAGCGTGTCGGCCAGCACCGTCACGCCCGGGTCCACCAGCATGTAGTACTGCTCCGACTTGTAGGCGAACTCGCGCGGCATGCCTTCGGTGATGGGGCTGCTCGCACCCGTCAGCCGCACGGTGTACTCGCCCACGTGCGGATGGCCGACAAACTGGCCGCCGACCATCCATTGATAATCGACGTTGCCGCGGAAGGCGTCGCCGGCCCCGCCGTGCACGCCGGCCAGCCCAACACCGGACCGCACGGCCGCGCTGAGGTTCTTCCACAACTCGGCGGGCATCTCGCCCGTCGTCCAGTGCGGCACGATCAGATCGAGCCGCTTGAGCGCCTCGCCGTCGGCCAGCGCGTCCAGCGTCGGCTCGCGGCGGACCTCGACGCCCTTGGCCACCAGCTCGCGCTCGAATATCTCCGTGGTCTCGGCGGGCGTGTGCCCGCCCCATCCGCCATAGAAGATCAATGCGTTCATTCCGTTACCCTTCTAAACCATAGAGAACACGAAGAGAGGCTGCGTTGCGATCCGAGGCCCTCGGGGAATGTCCCGAACGGCTTCCCGTCGTGGCCGTTTCCGTTTTCCACTTCTTGGTGCTCTCTGTGTCCTTTGTGGTTCATCTGTACTTCGTTCTCAGCGCCTTGCCCTGCGCGGCGGACTGGACGGCCAGGTCCAGGATATGGATCGGCCGGCGGGCCCACTGCGGCGTGATGACCAGCCGCTCGCCGGAGACCAGGTGGTCGGCGACGTTCTTGTAGTATCGCCAGCCCTCCGCGGGCGGGTTGGCGCCCTTGGTGACGACGGTCTGGCCGTCGCGCTGCGTGTGCAGCGCCCAGGTGCTGTAGCCCATCACGTACGTGCCCTTGGTGCCGGTGATCTCCAGCATACCGCGCTCGGGATACTTGGAGTCCGAGTCGATGCTGCTTACGCACAGCGTCAGCCACTGCCCGCTGGCGAAGCGCACGACGGCAAAACCCTCGTCCTCGCTTGCGTCGGCCTTCCACTTTATCTTCGGCCCCCAGTAGCCGCTTGAGGCGAAGCCCGCCACCTCGATCGCGTCGGACTGGATGATCTGGAGCGAATACTCCAGCAGGTGCACGCCCCAGTCGAAGAGGATGCCCCCGGAGATCGACCGGCTGGACCGCCACCAGTCGCGGGGCTTCTCCCAGCCGCCGAAGTGGGCCTCGATGCGGACCACCTCGCCGATGGTGTTGGCGCGGATAGTCTTCAGCGCGCGGAGGATCGAGCCGTCCCAGTGGCGGTTGTGGTACGTGCTGAGGACGACGCCGGCCTTCTTCGCGGCGGCGATCATCCCGTCGCACTGGGCCGTCGTGATCGCCAGGGGCTTTTCGACCACGACGTGCCGGCCGGCCTTCAGCGCCTGGGTGGCCAGCTTCGTGTGCGTGTTGTGCGGCGTGATGATCGTGACCAGGTCCACGCCCGACTTGCGAAGCATCGCAGCCGGCGACGGGTACGTCTGGATGCCGGGCCAGTCGGCGGCCGCCACCTCCAGACGCGAGGGGTCCGCGTCGGCCACCGCCGTCGGCGTCATGCCCGCGCCCTGCATCTCCTTGAGGTGCTGCCGGCCCATGTTGAACGTCGGGCCATAGCCCACCACGCCAACCTTGATGTCACTCGCTCGCTTGAACTTCGCCATAGGTCCTTGTCCTTCCTAGTCCACAGATTACACAGATTACGCAGATTGAAGGAGAACAGGTGCAACGCATTTGGTCGCTATCTGTGCAATCTGTGTAATCTGTGGACTCTTACGTGCACAGCGGCGTGCCGGGTCCGGCCGCCTCGCGGGTGGCCTTCGCGACGGCCTGGTGCGTCGCCGGGTCCATCATCTCCGGCATCAGGTCGTCGCCTCGCACGCAGTCGGCGAGCGCCTGTGCGGTCGCCCGCAGCATCTCCAGTGTGATCGACTCCGCCGCCGCGTCCAGCGCGCCGCGGAACATCCCCGGATACGCCAGCGCGTTGTTCATCATTCGCCCGTCGGCCGCCACCGCCGCGCCGGCCTCGTACGCCTCAGCCAGCGATATCTCGCTTACCGGGTTGGCCAGAGCGAAGACGATCGGGTCCGCCGCCATCGAGCGGACCATCTCCTGTGTCACAAGGTCCGGCTCGCTGACCCCGATGAAAAGCTCCCTGCCCTTCATCGCATCCGCGAGCGTTCCGGCGACGTTGTCCTTGTTGGTGCGTTCGGACAGTGCGAGCTTCTCGGGGTTCATGCGCTGCCTGCGGCCGCGATGGATGGCGCCGACGCGGTCGCAGAGCACCACGTCGGGCATGCCGAGCCCCATCAGCACGTCGGCGATGGCCGTCCCCGCGGCCCCCGCCCCGCTGATCGCGCAGCGGACGTCCGTGATCTTTCTGCCGGTCTTCTTCAATGCGCTGTAGAGGCCGGCCAGCACCACGGTCGCCGTGCCGTGCTGGTCGTCGTGCATGACCGGCACGTTCAGCCGCCGGTCCAGCTCGCGCGTGATCGCGAAGCACGCCGGGGCGGCTACGTCCTCCACCTGGATCGCACCGAAGCCGACCGCAAGCTTCTCGCAAACGCCGATGAACTCCGCCGCGTCGTGCGTGTCGATCAGGATCGGCTCGGCCGAGATGCGGGCGAACTCCCAGAAGATCGCGCTCTTGCCCTCCATTACGGGCAGGCCGGCCAGCGCCCCGATGTCGCCCAGGCCCAGGACGGCCGTGCCGTTGGTGACGATCGCAACCTTGTTGGCGATGTTCGTGTACTCGCGGGCCTTGGCAGGGTCGGCCTGGACGGCCTTGCACACACGGGCCACCCCCGGCGTATAGACGATGCGAAGATCGGTGTTCGATTTGATCTGGCAGCGGCTGCGCATCTCGCACGCCCCGCCGCGGTGCGACTCCATCGCCACGTCCAAGACGCGCAAAACTTCGACGCCGTCCGCCGCGGCGACGGCCTTGCGTATCGCCTCCATCTGCGCGTCGCCTGTGGTCAGCAGCGTCAGGTCGTAGACGACCTTCCCGTCGGGCTCGGCGTCCACCAAGGCCGCGTTCGTGACGGCCGCCCCGATCCGCTCCGCCAGGGACGCGACGCCGCCGACGGCCTCGCCGCCCGCCAGGCGCACGCGCAGGCTGAACACCGCGTTCCGCCCGAACCGATCCTGCAATCCCTGCGACGCCGCCATGTGCCTTCCTTCCGCCCGGCCAGCCGGGAACCGGCGATTATATCTTCGGCAGGCATCAGGGAACAGGCAGTAGGCAGCAGGCAGGGACTGGGGACTGGGCGAAGCCCGCCGTAGCTTCAGCGAAGGCGGGCAGCAGGGCTTGCCACGCCGTAGTGCCCATCCATCTGGACGAAGCCGGGAGCACGCGCCTCGTCGAAGAAGTAGCACGGCCCTCCCGGTCGTGCGCGATGCGGGGGCCTTGCCCGTGCCGGAGGACCCAAGAGCCCGCAGGCCAGACGCCTGCGGGTCTCGCGGGCAAGCCGAAAGGGCTCCTCCGGAGATCGCCGTGCTACGTGAATCGGGCTTCCTAGCGCGGGGCTCGCCCCGCGGGGGCGAACTCCTTCGTCGGGTGCCTCCCTGCGATCACGCCCGATCCTCTTGGGGCGGCTCGACGGAGGGGGACTCCTGTGTGCTGTCGAACGTCATGACTTCGGTCTTCGCCTGTGTAGCGTGTCCGGCGATCCGGAAGCCGCGCGTCTCGACGCGCGTGGGCTCGGCGCCGTCGAGAGGCAGGCGCCAGATCGCGCACCCGCCGCCCCGAGACGAATGCATCAGCAGGCAGTCCTCCTGGGGGAGAGCGAAAACGCCATGGCTCATGCCACGGTAATCGTTCGACAGCGGGACGAATTCGCCGCCTGCGGCGTCGATCCGACAGATCCGGTGTCTGCCGTCGACCTCGGTGTGGAAGAAGACGGTGTGGCCGTCCCTGGAGAACCACGGCCGCATGCCCCAGCCCGCTTCCTGGAGGCGCTGGGGCTCCGACCGGCCGTCCGCGGGCACCGACCACAACTGCATCCGCCCGCCGCGATCCGAGGAGAACACGATCCGCGAGCCGTCGGGGCTGAAGGACGGGCGGTAGTCGTGATACGCGCCGCTCGTGATCTGCCTGGACTGACCCGTGGCCAGATCCATGACGAAGACGTTCAGGCAGATGTGAGCAGGAGGCGGCCACGTGAAGAAGTCAGCCATCGTCTTCGGCCCGCTGCCGGAGCCCCCATCCGAAGAGAACACGATGGCACTTCCATCCCACGAGTACGCCGGCATCAGTGCCACCGTATGCGCTGGGGTCAGCTGCTCAGCGTGTTCCTCTCCGAGGGACAGACGCCAAAGGCCAAGGGAGCCGTTGGCGTAACCCTGACAGACCGCGTCACGCCCGGTGGGGTCCACGCATGGCGTGTTGAACTCCCCCTGCTCCGGGGATACTTTGCGAATCTCACCATCAGACTCTCGCACAAATACGCTGCGACAGTATTCCATTCTTCATGCTCCCAACGTGGGAACTCAACGGCGCGGCCTGTCCGCGTCCGCTGGAGCGTCCAGTCCAGCGCTCGTCGTCTCCCTGTGCTCGAACGGGTTGGCCATCACCGACAGCGCAGCCGGTCTGCTGCATGGCCTTGTCAGTGGGCCAAGTGCAATCGCCTGCGCTCTGTGAAATGGAAGTCTGCATCTGGCACGACGTAGCACAAGGCGGTGCATGCGAAGACACCCTTCGGCGCTAGGTCCGCCAGTTCGCCCATGAGCGACTCGGTCTGCTCGACCGATATGAACTCAGCGATTGTCATGTGTGCAGAGAATGGGTACTTCCGAGCTGGGGCGCCCTCGAAGACCGATGCAGCTTCCAAGGCAGCTCGGAGCCTGTCCAACTCCTCCTGTGGCTCGATCGCAAGGCAGACGCCGGGATGCGGCAGGTAGTTCATCAGCGGACCGTAATGGATAGAGAACGGTTGGATGTCTGAGGCGATTGACTCCAATTCGCGCCAATGGGCTTCGCTGAGTGGCCCTGGGAACGGGATCGTCAGGCTGATGTGCGTCTCGCAGATGGACTGGCCCCGAGGGTCGAGCTTCGCCCGAAGTGCGTTCACCTGCGTCAGCGGCGGGTCAGGTGGACGGATCAGGAGAGCGCCCCACCTGTATGCCCTCTGCCAATCCTCCCAACGACCGATGTCCCCTTCATAGCTTGTCACCATCTCGAGCCTCTCGTGAGGGCGCCTCTGCATGCATCTGCTCGGCACACCCCATCGCCAGTTTCGTGATCTCTTCGACCAAGTCTGCTTTGCCATCCATATAGGCTTGGCGATCGTTGCTGTGCTTCACGCACAGTTCTCGCTTGAGCCGGCTGAGCTTCTCCCGCCACTCAGAGCTCTGCCTCATGAAGTTGCGGAAGGCGAGCTGCTTGCGCAATTCCTGAACACCCTCTTCGCACACATAGGGGTAATGCTTGTGGAGACGGGCTCTTTCCTCCGCATCCACAAGATCGAAGGCCTCCCGCCCTGGGATGCCGAGATCTCCTTGATGGACATAGCCAAGAGCTTCCAGTCGTCCCTTGACCTTGGGAAAGGTTCCTGCGGCGACCACGATGAGGAGATCAATGATCGGCTTCGCCATCATGCCTGGAATGGCGGTGCTGCCGACATGCTCGATCATGCAGTCGACATCGACCAGGCCGGATTCCAGAAATGCCTTGATCTGCTCGAAGTGCGAAGGCCACACAGGATCATAGGGCTGGACAAGGGTTGCTGTCATCTCTTCACCTGTTCCGAACAGTGAGGATACGAAATGTACAGGACCCCGCCATCGCTCACAAGGCGCCTGCGGCACTCGCGGGCAAGCCCGAAGTCCCAACGGGATCTCTTGGGGAGGCTCCTTCGGAGATACCCGCGACACGCAAGGCGGCCGAGCCGGCACCACCATCCCATCGCGCGGTTGGGGTGTCACGAGCCGTGCGGGGAGGCTATACTGGTTTGTTTCCTTTGCGGCGGAGAGGACACGTGGAGAAAGCTCGTCTCGGCAGAACGAACCTTCAGGTCACGCGGACGTCGTTCGGGGCGCTGCCGATCCAGCGCGTGGACATCGACACCGCCGGGTCGATTCTCCGGCGGGCGTTCGAGGCCGGCATCAACTTCTACGACACCGCCCGCGCCTACACCGACAGCGAGGCCAAGCTCGGCTGCGCGCTGGCCGACGTGCGGGACGAGATCGTCATCGCCACCAAGAGCCCCTCGGGCGACCGCGCCCGCGTGATGAAGGATGTGGAGACCTCGCTGCGAGAGCTGAAGACCGACCGCGTGGACATCCTCCAGCTCCACAACCCGCGCGAGCTGTCCGACGCGGCCGACGGCGAGTCGGCCTACGCCGGGCTCGCGCAGGCCCGGCGCGAGGGCAAGACGCGCTTCATCGGCATCACGGAGCATCGGCTGGACGTGGCGGTGGCGGCCGCCGAGAGCGGCCTGTACGACACGGTGCAGTTCCCCATCAGCATGATCTCCGACGCGAAGGAGCTGCGGCTGGTGGAGGTCTGCAAGGTGTGCGACGTGGGGCTGATCGCGATGAAGGCCCTCTGCGGCGGGCTGGTGAGGAACATCCGGGCGGCCTTCGCGTTCTACCGCCAGTTCGCCAGCGTCGTGCCGATCTGGGGCGTCCAGCGGATGGCCGAGCTGGAGCAGTTCCTCGCGCTCGACGCCGACCCGCCGGAGCTGGACGACGAACTGCGGGCTGCCATCGAGGCCGACCGCGGGGAACTGGCGGGCGATTTCTGCCGCGGCTGCGGGTACTGCCTGCCCTGCCCGGCGGAGATTCCGATCCCCATGGCGGCGCGGATGGCGTTTCTGATGCGCCGCGCGCCGACCAAGGGCTTCCTCGCGCCGGCGTGGCAGCGGCAGATGGCCCGCATAGACGACTGCATAGAGTGCGGCGATTGCCGCGAGCGCTGCCCCTACGGGCTGGACACCCCCGCGCTGCTCAAGAGGATGTACGAGGACTACAAGACGTTCCTGTAGGGTCTGGTCGTCCTACGATCTACGGCGGGCTCAGCCCGCCCCTCTTCGTGTGATTCGTGGACCTGTCTACGGCGGGCGGAGCCCGCCCTACGTCTGCCCTTCGTGGAATTCGTGCAATTCGTGGACGTCTCCATGGCGGGCTGGGTGGGGCGCCGATAGAGTGTCATGCCGATGGGCGAGGGCAGAGTCAGTCTGGCTAAGATGCTGCCGTACAGCTCCCCGCTGCCGGCGGACCCGCGCCGCCGCGGGCCGGCGAGGCTCCTCCGCGTGGCGGGCTACGTGGTCGTGATCGGGGCGATCCTGACGGGGATCATCCAGTACCAGTACCGCGTCGTCCGCAACCTGCGTCGCGCGGAGGCCTTCGACGCCAACTACGGGCACCTGTCGCCACAGGAGCAGGCCGCCCAAGGGCTCAAGCGGCCCAAGGATCGTGCCGGGGCGATCGCGCGCTGGCGCCGCGCGACTCACGACTTCTGGGCAGGCAAGGACATCTACCGCCGGCCGCCCGGCTTCGACGATCCGAACGTGCCCTGGCCGGACCCCAACGACCCGCAGCGCCCCTGGCTGCATCCCAACATGCCGTTCACCGTGATCCTGCTGACGCCTCTGGCGCACCTCTCGAAGCCGACGATGGGCGTTGTGCTCAACGCGCTGAAGCTTCTGGTGCTGGCGGCGTCGGTGCTGATGGCCGCCCGGGTGGTGAACCATCGCGACAGGCGCATGGGCGACTGGGTGGTCCTGCTGGCCATGCTCTACGTGCTGCTGCCGGTCATCGGCGACATCCGCCACGGCAACACGAACACGTTCGTGCTGGGCGCGGTGGTGCTGCACCTGTGGCTGTTCCGCCGCGGCCGCGATGTGGCGGCCGGCGCGGCGCTGGCGCTGGCGATCTGCCTGAAGATGACGCCGGCGCTGTTCGTGCTGTATTGGCTGTATCAGCGCAACTGGCGGCTACTGGCGGGGACCGTCGCGGCGCTGGTGCTGTTCGTGGTGGTCGTGCCGGCGGCGGCCGTCGGACCTACGCACTACGCCGCCCTGATGGACAGTTGGCTGAACAATCTCATCTTCCGCGGGCTGAAGGGCGCGTGGTATCCGATCCACATCAACCAATCGCTGCAGGCCGTCGCCGGGCGGTACTTCCTCGACGGGCCAGGCGGGAACATCTTCTGGAATCCCGACGACAACCCATACTGGAAGCAGGATAAGTTTCAGTGGATCACGCTGGCGGCGCTGTCGCCGCAGACGGTGAGATGGATCATCCGGGGCTGCCAGGTTGCGATCGTTGGCCTGGTGGCCTGGGCGATCGGCTGGCGGCGGCTGCGACGCGACGACGGCCGGCGGGCGCTGCATTACGGGCTGATCGCGGCGGCCATCCTGATTCTCAACCAGCGGACATGGGACCATCACGGCGTGGTGCTGATGATCGCGCACCTGGCAGCGTGGTACGCGATCGCGTACGGTCGGCTGGGGCGGCGTGCGCGGCTGGCGGCGCTGGTGCTGATGGTGGTGGCCGGCCCGCTGCTGGTCGTGCCGGGGGCAGCCGGCGCGGCGGCGCGGCTGGCGGGCGGCTCTTCGGCCGCGGCGGAGGCGTGGGTGAACGTGGCAGAGGCATACGGCCCGCGGTTCGGCCACTTCGCGGCGGTATTGGCGGCCTTGCTGGTGGCGTGTCTGGCCTTGCGGCGCGCGGACGACCCCTACGCCTCCGAGAGGCAGAGGCTATAGGACGTGCCTCAGGCGGGCGCCTCTTCGGGGCGGTCCTCTTCACCGGCGTGTTCTCCCTTGCCGGGCGGCGGGGTCTCGGCGGCCGACGGCGTCTCGCCGGGAGGCGTGGGGTAGGCGATGCGCGAGTGGTACATGGCGCAGAGGCTCTTGGTGAGCGACTCCTCGATCACCGATATCTCCTTGAGCGTCAGGTCGCAGTCGTCGAGCTGCCCGTCCATGAGGCGTCGGCTCAGCATGGTGTGGACCTGGTTCTCGATCCGCCCCGGCGTGGGTTCCTGCATTGCGCGGACTGAGGACTCGGTGGCATCGGTGAGCATGAGGATGGCGGCCTCTTTGGACCGCGGCTTGGGGCCGGGGTATCGGAACTCATGCTCTTCGGGGGCGCGGGCGCCGGCGTCGCTCGCCTTGCGCCGCTCCGCCTCGGCCTGGTAGAAGTACTGCACCAGTGTCGTGCCGTGGTGCGTGGCGATGAACTCGTGGAGGATGCGCGGCAGACCGTACTGCTTCGCCATCTCCAGGCCGTCCTTGACGTGCCCGGTGATGACGAGTTGGCTCATGGCCGGGGAGAGCTTGGCGTGCTTCGAGGTCGGTCCGGCTTGGTTCTCGACGAAATACTCAGGCTTATTGATCTTGCCGATGTCGTGGTAGTAGGCGCCGACGCGGGCCAGCAGCCCCCGCGCGCCGACTGCCTCGGCGGCGGCTTCGCCCATCTGTCCCAGTTGCAGGGAGTGGCTGTGCGTGCCGGGCGCTTCGGTGGCCAGCCGCCTCAGCAGGGGCTTGTTGGCGTCGCACCACTCCAGCAGGGTCATGCTGGTGGCCACCCCGAAGGCATGTTCGATCAGCGGCAGGATGCCCTGCACGAAGAAGCCAGCCAGCAGCGCAAAGCCCGCCGACCACGCGCCGTTGACGACGGCGAACGGCCAGAACGGCACGCCGAATGCCATATCCTGCGCCCAGGCGCACAGCAGGGTTGCGCCGGCGGCCGCCACCGACACGATGATCACCTTGCTGCGGGTGCGGATCTCGTGAAGCTGCGAGACGGTCACGCCGACGCCCGCGATGAGCACCACCAGAAGTGCGACGTCGCCGCGGAGCAGAAGCACCACCAGCGCCGCCAGGACGCTGCCCATCGCCAGGGCGAACCGCTGGTCGCAGGCGATGGCCAGGATGAAGGCCGCCATCACCACCGGCAAGGTGGAGGCGAAGGGGCTGAGGTCCAGGATGTGGCCCATGACCTTCGCCACGCCCAGCAGGCCCAGGAGCACCACGACCAGGTACGTCGCACGGACGGGCCCGGCGACGAACTCCGGACGGTACCGCGCGATGTAAGAGGCCGTCAGGCCGACGATGAGCAGCACGATGGCCGCCCGCCCGACCACGCGCAGCCACAGCCGCCACGGCTTCTGCTCGCGCTCGGCGGCGAGGAACTGTCCGTGCTCCTCCTCGAGCAGCTTCAGCTCGGGCTCCTCCAGCCGCCCGTTTGCCGTCTTCAGCCAGCGGTGGACCAGCACGTCGCCGACCTGGTAGGAATCGCTGGGCGGGTTGGCATCGATGGCGCGAAGGGCCTGGTCGATCTCCTTCTGGGTGCCGGCGGCATCGTAGGTATAGAGCGGCTGCTGCCTGGCGAACACGCCCAGGAGGAGGGCCTCGACGTTCGCGCGGATCGGCGGGTCCAGGCTTTGCGCAGCCCGCCGGAGGGCAGCCTGGATGCGTCCCTGCTCCTGCAGGCCTATCAGCTCGTACTTGTATCGGGTCTGCGCCCCCAGTCGCACCTGCGAGGCGCCCCGGCCGTTCTGGTCCTCTATCTCCTTCTGCCGGACGATGGGCATCCGCACCAGCGCCTCGCGAAGGCGGTCGAGCCCGGCGGCGTATTGCTCCAACTGGGCCGGCTGCGTGTAGGCGCGAAGGGCCTTCAGGCTCCCCTCGTCGCTCAGCGCAAAGGGCTTGGAGAGATTCTCAGGCAGCGTGGTGGGCTGGGTGTAGGGCTGGAGCTTGCTCGGCAGGGCTTTCAGGTCCCGGATGATCCCGTCCACCAACGCGGCGTCCAGCCTGAACGTGGCAGGCGTGGTGTTGCGTGCCTCGACGTAGGCCTGCTCGATCCGCTTGCGGGAGGGGATCGAGAAATCGACGCGGGCCGTGATGTCGTGGGGGACGTACTGACCCACCCGATAGGGCAGCGGGTCGATCGGCCACAGATCCATCAACAGGGCGCCGACGGCGAACACAACCGCCAGCAGCACCGCGACCGGCCCGCCAACTTCACGGAAGCGCTGCCAACGGCTGGGCCGCCGGGCCGCGGCGCCCTTCCGGCCGTTCGTCCGGCGCTGACGAGGTTTTCGCTTCCATGGCCACATGTGTCATCGAGCGCTTCGATAGGGCGGACCTGCACCGACTCAGTCGCCCGCCCGGTCAGCCTGGGGCGAGGCGCCCGAATCGCCCGCTGGTGCGGCCGTCTGGCGGTTGTCACTGTAGGCCTTCACGATGCTCTGCACCAGCCGGTGCCGAACGATGTCGCCGCGCTCCAGCCTGACAAACGCCAGGCCCTTAATGCCCGTCAGCCTCCGCTGGGCGTCCAGCAGCCCGCTCAGCGCGCCGTCGGGCAGGTCGATCTGGCTGTCGTCGCCGGTGACGATCATTTTCGACCCGTGCCCCATGCGGGTCAAGAACATCAGCATCTGGGCGGCCGTCGTGTTCTGCGCCTCGTCGAGGATGATCACCGAGTCGTTCAGCGTCCGCCCGCGCATGAAGGCCAGCGGTATCACCTCGATCAGGTCGTTGACCATGAACCGGCGGATCTGGTCGTAGTCCATCATGTCGTGCAGGGCGTCGAAGAGCGGACGCAGGTACGGGTTGACCTTCGCCTGCATGTCGCCAGGCAGAAAGCCCAGCTTCTCGCCGGCCTCCACGGCCGGGCGAACGAGGATCAGCCTCTTGGCCTGCTGGTGCTTGAGCATCTGCACCGCAATGGCGACGGCGAGGTACGTCTTGCCCGTGCCGGCCGGACCCATGCAGAAAACCAGGTCGCCGGACCGCACCGCCCGGACGTACCGCCTCTGGCCGGGCGTCTTGGGGCGCACCAACTGCCCGGGGGTGAAGACGTCCACGGCGTCGGCTTCCTGCTGATCCTGCGCGGAGGCCGCCGCGCCGATGGCCTCGGCGACGGTGTCGGCCGTCACGTCGCGGCGGCGGCGGACCACGCGCTGGAGCTGCTCCAGGACGGCCGCCGCTCGCGTGACGTTATTCGCCGAGCCGGTCAGCTTGATCTGCCCGTGCCGCGCGAAGACCTGCACCCCAAGGGCGTCGCGGATCATCCTCAGGTGGCGGTCTCCGGGACCGAAAAGCGTGTCCGCCTTCTGCGGGTTCTCCAGCGTGATGCTCAGTTCCACGGCAGTCCTCTGATCTGTCGGGCCCCGCCGGCGGCCCACAGACCCCCCAGGATACCAGCGACGCGCACCCGTGCACAGGGCGATTCCCCGCCGTGCGACCCCCTGTGTAGGCTATGCGAGAACGAGGCGATGCCTCCTGTCGGGCGGCATCGCCTCGCCAGCAATCCCGTTACATGTCTCAGGCCGACGCTCGGGCCGGGCAGAGCCCTGCCGGAGCGGGCCCTAGTTCTTCTTCGGACCGACCAGGAAGCTGTCGTCGGGGGAGTCGTGGTCCGATATGTTCAGCGAGCCGGCACCCCGGTCAGTGAGGTTGCTTCCGGTCGCCGAGGTGTAGACGTTGTCCTTGTCGATGCCCTCGTCGGCACGGGTCGAGTTGCCCACGTGAATGTCGGCGTAGAGCAGGTTGGTATACTCGCCGCCGGTGTGGTGGTCACTCATGCCGTTCTTCATCTGGTCGCCGGTCAGGCTGTTGCTGGTCCAGTTGGTCGTGGCGAGCTTCGGCGCGGGCCAGTACGCGGGGGTCTTGTCAGCCAGGATGACCAGCCCGCTGTCGCTGGAGCCGGTGACCCCGCTGGAGTAGGTGCCGCCGCTGTTCTTGGGCGCTTGGTAGGAGTAACTGACGTGCTCGGCCCCGCCAGCGCCGTACGCGCTGAAGTCCCAGTGGTAGTTCCCGTTGGTGTCCTTGATGTTGGGGTCAACCGCGTCATCGCTGCTGGGACACACAAAGATGCCCGCGGCCTGGCCGTCGCGAACCAGCATGAACCCCAACGTCGTGACGTTGTAGTTGGTCGACGAGGAGGGGGCCTGTCCGCGGTTCTGGCCAGTGTTGGCGCTCCAGCTCGTGCTGGCTTGTACAAACGGCCACTGGTCCTGGCTGGCGCTGTTGTACATGGCCAGCCCCTTGCCGACGTTGCTGCAGTTGGTTGCGCAAGACGCCCTCTTGGCCAGCTCCCGCGCCCGGCTCAGTCCGGGCATCAGGATCGACACCAGCAGGGCGATGATGGCGATCACCACCAACAGCTCGATCAGTGTGAAGCCTCTGCGTCGCATAAGCGGTCTCCTTAAATGGGTGATCACAAATCGCTCTCGAAACCGTCACGACGCCCCGCACGCTACGGAAGATGGATAAGTGCTTCCAAACCCGCGCGGCGCGTCTCGACCTCTGCCTTCCGGCCCACTCGCCGGACGTGTAACCTTCTCACACATGCTCAGCCGCGGGCCCGCAACTTAAGCGCAGGCCTGATACGGCCGCATGCTTCGCAGTGCGATTGCCGCACAAAAACCTAACCGCCATTTGCAGGCGCACGCTCATCCCGAACGCCAGCGGTCACGCGGCTTTCTGGCAGGGTGGAGTAGAGGGAATGATGTGTATCTTATGAGTGCCGGATGGCCAGTATAATTCGTCTCTCCACAGCCAGCTACAACGCGCTACCACTATCATACCCATGCAATTGCAAACGTGTCAAGCAAAACACGACTTTTTTTTCAAGTCGGCGTGCGGTTGCTTTCCCGACGCCTGCCGGCCGGCGCATGCCACGGCTGCCTGCCCCGGAGAGGCCAACGGTTCGGCCCGCAGCCGCCGCCGAACGCTACGGATTATGCTTCACGGGTCCGAGCAGGAAGCTGTCGCTTTCGGAATCGTGGTCGGCCAGGTTCAGCGACCCGCAGCCCTGCTCGGTCTGGCGGTCTCCGGTGGCCGAACTGTATATGTTGTCCCGGTCTATGCCAAGGTCGGCCCGGCAGCCGTTGCCAACGTGCAAACCGGCGTACAGCACGTTGACATACTGGCCGCGGGTGTGGTTCTGGCTCATGCCGTCGCGGGGGTCGCCGTGTCCCGGGTTGTTCCA
>Ga0307380_10005264_pt1 | contig 17195 bp, 10 predicted proteins | sample UN3MG_FD_202239 | JGI IMG/M metagenome (GOLD analysis project Ga0307380, IMG submission 202239) | Soil microbial communities from Risofladan, Vaasa, Finland - UN-3 | ecosystem: Environmental > Terrestrial > Soil > Coastal area > Acid sulfate soil | place: Finland: Risofladan, Vaasa | collected...
GCGGGCATCCGGGCTGGCAGGCCTGGGGCGGATGGAACAGCGGGCACAAGCTGCCCATCGTCTTCGCCGGATACATCCTCGGCGAGGACGAGATGGCCAACGTCAGCAAGACCTACCCGAAGACCAGCTTCCAGGAAGACGAGCAGACCGCCTACGGCAAGAGCTGGACCGGAGCGCCGGTCGTCTTCACCGGCCACAGCGCCATCGAGGCCAGCACCGGCAAGGGCCGTATCCGCGGCGGCAAAGACTGGGGACCCTACGAGCACAAGCACCCGAAGGACTGGCACGACCGCAACCATCAGTCGGAGGCCTATCGCCGCTGCTGCACGAGCCGGGCGTGGGTCGGGGAGGCACTGGCCGTGCGCATCCTCGGACTGGAGAAGGCATGGGGCCACGACGCGTTCCTGGACTACGTGGACCGCTGGGTGACCGACGTGGCGACCGACGCGAAGGCCGTCGTGACCGTCGCCGAGGCCGCCAAGGCCAAGGGCGAGGCGTACAAGGGCTACGCAGGGGTGGTGGGCGAGTGGGGCCGCCAGGGCGCGATTCAGGACGAGTTCGCCGCGGCGATGTGGAAGGCCTACCGCGCCACGCTGAAGCCGGGCCCGGAGGCCTGGCGCGACAAGGCCCCCGTCGAGCCGCCAAAGGGTCTGCCCAGCGCCAAGGCGCAGTGACGCCCAGCCTCTCAGAAAGGGACAAGGACATGAGCAGAAGGAGAGCACGTATGATCGCTCGCGGAGCATCTCTGTCTATCGTGATTCTGTGCGCAGCAGCGATGACGGCGGCTGACGACCCCACGAAGCCGCCGGCGGCGCCTGGCGCATCCGCCAAGGAAGCAGCGCCGAAGAGGCCTGCGAAGCCATTGTTCGCCGAGGCGCCCACCGGCGACTACAGCGGGCCGGTTAAGACGATCTTCACCGCGGCGAATGCGCCGAAGACGCCGGCGCTGGAGGAACTCCAACTCACCGACACGGTCAGCCAGTACGGCATCACGTGGAAGTTCGACAAGAAGGTCCGCGCGGGCCGATTCATCACGGGCGACTGGTATTTCGTCGGCCCGGCCACCGTGGTGGAGATCACACCCAAGCCGCTCTTCGGCAAGGAGGTCGCGGACAGCCCGCACTGGAAACTGGTCAACGATAGCGGCGTCAAGGAAGGCCGGTACAAGGACCAGTGGGCGCGGAACGGTTCGGTGCTCAACCAGCGCGTCGATACGGGGCGCGGCGGTTTCGACAGCCGGATTTGCCACGGTCACTATGACCCCAACCAGTTCCAGAAGCTGCCGATCGGCATGAAGCCCGGCGACTCTCTGATCTCGACCATCAGCGCGCCGGAGCCGATCGATCATCGCGGCTACGGCCAGCCGGTCCTGACGGCTGCCGTGCTGACGTGTATGGACAAGCCCGTTCCCGCCGATGCCTTTCGGCCGTCCTATTGCGACAGGCAGAACAATATCTACCTGGCCCGCAACCTGAAGCGCGAGCTGCTCTACACGTTGTCTCGGCCGTCCAAGGCGCCGGTGAACCTCGTCCAGTGGGCGCGCGTGTTCGAGCGTCCGTGGCTGGATACGGTCAACTGGGGCTATGGGAATCCGAAACAGAACATGCCCCGCTACGGGCGCTGGATGACTTGCGGCGTGAGTCACGCCGCGATTCTTCTCCATCTGGACTATCCCCCCGAGGACAAGGAGCCGCTGCTGGTCCACTACGTGCAGTATGGGATCGACCTGTGGGGCATCGTGCGGGCCGGCTTTGCCGGCTGGAGCGGCCACGGCGGGTTTGGCGGAGGGCGCAAGTGGTCGATCATCTTCGCGGGACTGATGCTGGGCGACGAGGACATGCGTTCGCCGAACGTCAAGTATCCCAAGTGCCTCTTCGGCGAGGACACTCAGACCGCCTTCGGCAAGAGCTGGACCGGGGCCGGCGTGGTCTTCAGCAGTCATCCCGCGTGGACCAAGGAAAGCCCGGAACTGAAACCCCCGGGGGAGGTGATCGGCACGAAGGCTTGGGGCCGATGGTCGTCGAGCGAAGGCTACCGACGCTGCTGTACGAGCGTGGAATGGCCGGGAGAGATCCTGTCGGCCCACCTGATGCGGGCCCAGAAGCTGTGGAACCACGACGCCACATTCGCCTACATGGATCGCTGGATGACGGAGGACAACGTCAAGTGGGCCATCGAGCTGCGGAAGGTCATGGTGGCCAAGGGCATGAAGGCCCCGTGGTACGAGAAGGCCACCGCGCCCACCGACGCCCTCCAGCTGGAGTTGTGGACCAAGCACCGCAACAGCCTGCCCGAGCCAAAGCAAGCGGGCGGGAAATGAGATCACAACAAGCGAGGTAGACGTCATGATACAGCAGACTTTCCCACACCGACGGGGCGCGGCGATCGCCCTGCTCATCCTGCTGGCCGCAGCGCCATGTCCTTCGGCCTCGGCGGCCGCGGATGCTGAACATACGTTCACTCTCTCGGCCCATGACGCTTTCGAGAACGGAATGGGCGCATGGGCAGTCCGCTACGACGGCAACGGAGTGGTCCTCTACGACCGGAACCTGATCGAGGACGACGGCCCAGGCATCAGCAGCAACGTGCGCTGGCTGAAGACGCATAGGGCGCCGACGCAGGAGGTGTCCGGCACGGCGCGGATCAAGAAGGTCCTCCACGTGGCGAGGCCCGAGGCCATCGAGGCCCGGCTCTACGTCGAGCGGGGCGTGTCCGTACAGATCAACGGCACGGAGGTGGACATTGCGGGTAACACGCGCTATCCGCCGATTCCCGTGTCGCTGCTGAAGAAGGGAGACAACGAGATCGTCGTGTACTGCCGCGACGACAGCCGGCGCACGATCAAGATCGCCCGCCCGGAAGACATTCTCCGCAACGCCCCGGACCGCAAGGGTCGCCCGAGGCGCAGCTTCTTCAGCAAGGACAGCGGAAAGACCTGGCAGCCCATCGACGGGGAGTACATGGTCCGCCTGCACCTGGTCCAATATGCCGGCCAGGGCCATTTCATCTCGCCCGCGATCGACCTGGGAAGCCCGCCGAGCGGTCCGCCGGTGCTTCTGTCGGGCGCCACCGTACTCTCGGCGGCGCTGAAGCCGGATGCCGACACGCCCGCCGGCACGCGAATCGACCTGGCCGTACGCACTGGCCCCTGCCCGGTGTACGACAAGCGGCTCTGGTCCGACTGGAACCCGCCCGGCGCCGCGGCGCCCGCCGGGCACCGCTACCTTCAGTGGAAGGCCACGCTGAGCTCCGCCAACCCGCTCAGGACGCCCGTGCTGCGCTCCGTGGCCGTCGAGGCGAAGGTGTCCGTTTCGCCGCCGCCCGGCTGGGCCGGAGGCGTCAAGGTCGTGAAGTCACACAACGAGCAGATCCGCTACACCTCCATCCCCTTTGAGTACGAAGACCCGCTGCATGCGAGGATGGTGGCGCTGAGGAGGAAGTACAAGCTCGACGAGGTCGTCGCCGGGTCCAAGTCGGAGCTGGAGGAGATGGTCAAGCTCCGCGACTGGGTGGCTCATCAGTGGCGGTTCACCGCGCCGGCGTCGAACTACCCCGCCTGGGACGCCGACGAGATCCTGACCCGCAAGATCGGCATGTGCGTGCAGTACGCCATTGTGTTCATGCAGTGTTCCATCAGCCTTGGCCGCCAGGCGCGGTTTGCGTTCGGCAACCATCCCGGCGCCATCGACGGCGGCGGACACGAGGTCTGCGAGTGGTGGTCCAACGAGCACGGCAAGTGGGTGTTCTTCGACGTAAACCAGAGCTGGCACCACATAGACGCGAGGACCAAGGCGCCACTGAACCTGCTGGACATCCACGACATGATCATCAAGGAGTACTACGGAGGCGGGTTCGCGGACTGGGCCAAGCGGCCGCGCAAGGCGGAATACACCGACGCCGTGCAGTGCTGCTACGGCACGTCGCTCGTGCCGAATGAGCCGTCCAGCCGCCGGGCCAAGACGTGGCACATCAAGGACGGACTATACCGCGTGCCCTCGCGATGGCTCTACATACGGTACATGCCGAGGAACAACTTCCTCAGCCGGCCCGATCCCGTGCCCGTCGCGCAAGGCTCCCACTGGGACTACAGCGACTACGTCGTCCACGAGGACGCCTTCACGCCGACGCAGTGGCTGTACCGCAACTTTACCGGACGACGATCCGACGTGGCCTGGACGATCAACCAGGTTCATTACGAGGCCCGCTACGGCCGCGAGCCGCGAACGCTGCGGATCCAGATGGGCACGTCCACGCCCTACCTCAAGACGTACCTGGTGAACGTGGACGGCAAGGGCTGGAAGGAATCGTCCTCCGCCTTCGACTGGCAACTCCATCCGGGCCGCAACCGCCTCGAGATGCGCGTGCGCAACACATCCGGCGTCGAAGGGCCGGTGAGCCTCATCGAACTGGACTCCGCGCAATAAGAGAAACTGGAATCCCGCCTTGCTGTTCAGTAAACAGGCGGCCCATCTCGTGCCAGGCGCCGCCGTCGGGCCCGACAAGAACCAGGCAGGCTGCGGTATTGCCGCCGCGGCCCAGAAAGGCAATGATCATGGGAATGTCGCGACATGTGTTCGTTCTGGGATTGCTGGTTGCCCTGTCGGCGGGTCCGCTGTGGGCGGCGGATTCGGCCGGTATCGAGGCCGCGAAAGAGGGTGACACCCTGGACCTCGGCGGCCGAAAGGTCACAGTCAAGCGGCTCGACATCCTGCCTTACGTGGACAACGAGTTCACGCGGCGATGCACCTTCGACAAGTACGAGAACCCCAAGCTCCAGAAGCTGCGCAGCGAGTGCGGGCTGGACAAGGTGGTCGCGGGGGGCGCAAGTCAGTTCGCCCAGCAGCTCATGCTGATGTGCTGGGCGTACGATCGGTTCGACTTCGGCGACCCGAAGGGCAAGGGCGGCATGCGCAATTCGCTGGAAATCCTGGAGCTGGCCAAGAAGGAGCAGAAGTTCTTCTGCGTACAGCGGGCGTCGCTGCTGGTGTCGGCGGCCGCCAGCGTCGGCTACGTCTGCCGGCCCTGCGGGCACTCAAGCCACTCCTGGACGGAGATGTGGTCGAACGAGCACCGCAAGTGGATCTTCTTCGATCCCACGCCCAACGCCTACGCCGAGAAGGAAGGCCAACCGCTGAGCACGTACGAGGCCAGGCAGGAATCGTTCATCAACAAGGGCGAGGGCCTGGTCTTCGTCAACGGGCAGACGGGCAAGAAGACCCCGCGGCAACTGAGGTATAGCCGCTTCCGGGTCATTCCGAACACCAACTGGCTGGACAGCCGCCCTCAGTACGGGCGGGGCGTGCAGATTCAGGGCGACCCGACCAATAAGGCGGACAATGAGGCCGCCGCCAAGGCCGCCGCCGAGGCGTACTTCCCCATCAACCAAGCGGCGCTGACGCTGAAGCCGTACGGCGACGACCTGAAGGTGGACATCAAGACCCTGACGCCGAACTTCAAGACGTTCCGGGTGCGCGTTGACGACGGACAGTGGACCGACGGCGAGGACAACCTCGTCTGGGCGCTGCACGAGGGCACCAACACGCTCCAGGCCAAGAGCGTCAACAAGTTCGGCATCGACGGCCCGGTCAGCACGGTGGTCCTGGACGTCGCCGGCGGCTCGGCCGCGGCGGTCGGACCGATCGTGATCCCCGCGATCCACTTCACCGGCCAGGGCGGCGGGCAGGTGAACGTCATGACGAAGCAGGAGGAGGCCTCGCCATCCTATGCGCACCTGTGGCACGAAAAGGGGCACTGGTTGGAGTGGACGGTCGAGGACGCCGCGGGCGGCCAGTACGACGTGACGCTCCGCTACGCTGCGAGGTTCCCCACGTCGCGCCGGATGCAGGTCAACGGCCGGCCCGTCGAGGGCCTGGAGTCATTCTCGCTCGAACCGACCGGCGGATGGACGGCGTTCAGGGACATCCGCCTGTCCAGCCCCGTATCGCTCGCCAAGGGCCGCAACGCCCTGCGTCTGACGGCCCAGGGCGACGCCAGCCTGTGCCTGAACCGGATACTGCTGACCAGCGGGCACGACAGGGACATCGTCGTTGACGGCATGCGCTTCAGCCGCGAGGGCGGCGGGAAGGCCCAGAGGATCGTCTCCGACGGTGGCGGATACTTCATCCTCTGGAATGCCAAGGACCACTGGCTTCAGTGGACTCTCGATGACGCCCCCGCGGGCCGGTACGACGTGTACCTGCACTACTCCACGATGGCGGAATCCCCGCGCGACATGCAGGTCAACGGCCAGGCGGTCAAGGGGCTGGAATCGTTCACGTTGGCGCCGACCAGCGGCTGGCGGTACTGGGTCGAGGCGAAGCTGCCGGGGGGCGTCACCCTCAAGCAAGGCCGCAACGTGATCCGAATGAACAGCCTCGGCGGAAAGGGGTTCAACTTGGCGGCGATCCGCCTGGTCGGCCCGGATGGGAAGGACATTCTCATCGACGCCGCAAGCTTCACCGACCAGGGCGGCGGCAATGTCCGCGTGGTGGCCCCGTCGCGGCACGGGTACTTCAACTTCTGGAACGAGAAGGGTCACTGGCTGGAATGGACGGCGGCTGCCCCGGCGGCCGGCAAGTACGAGTTGACCCTGCGCTATGCCACAAGGGCCAACTCCCCGCGCGAACTGCGGGTCAACGGCGAAGTCGTTGAAGGTCTTGAGTCATTCACCCTCCCCCGCACCAGCGACTGGAAGACATGGAAACAGGCCAAGCTCTCCGCCACCGTCACGCTGAGCAACGGCCGCAACGTCCTGCGGATGACCAGTCTCGGCGGTGGAGGACTGAACCTGGACGAGATACGTCTATCACCCATTGCGAAGTGATGGCGGGCGGCCGCGATGCGCCTGACGCAATAGCAACCCGAACTCAGGAAGGAGCAGATCATGGGCCATACATCATGGGTGGCGGCGGTCGTTCTGTGTGTGGCGGGGGCGGCAGCGGCGGCGGTCGTTGACCAGGCCGCAAGCCCGGCGGCGCTGCCACTGAAGGGCAGCATCGAACAGTACGGCATTACCTGGAAGTTCGACAAGCCCGTTCCCGTCGGGCAGTTTGTCACGGGGGACTACTACGTCGTCGGGCAGGTAACGGTGACGGCCGTCGAGCCCGGGCAGGCCGGCAGCGGCAAGGCCTTCCGCAACGGTTCCATGCTCAACCCGCCGACTACCACTTCCCATGCCTATGACGGGCGCATGCGCGGGTTCGACCCCAAGCTGGCCGCGACGTTCCCCCTGAAGCTCAAGCCCGGCGATACGCTGGTGTCCGCCGTCAGCCTCGACGAGACACAGCAGAACCAAGTGCTGCCCAACCCGACGAAGCCGCGCGAGACTTCGCCGATTCAGAAGGCGGCCGTCTTGACCTGCCTGGCGGCGCCGGTGCCGACGGACGCCTTCCGACCGAGCTACTGCGACCAGAAGAAGGACAAGATCCACCGCGCCAAGGACGTCAAGTGGGACCTGCTGCCCAAGGTCGAGCCGGTCCGGGCAAAGGCGCCCTACTGGGCCGACCGGTCGAAGCTCAACCCCCTGAAGCTGGAGGACGGCGTACCCCCGCTTGCGTGGGCGGAGCGGATGTTCGAGCGGCCGTGGATCGACCACGTGTACGGCTGGACCAGCCGCGAGACGCACCCCTCGGAGAACATGCCCGGCTACGGGCGAGAGGTAGGCAGCGCCGTCTCGTATGCCGCGCTGCTGCTGTGCTGCGACTTCCCCGTTGAGAAGAAAAAGACGCTCGGCCTTCGCCTGATCCAGGTGGGCATCGACAACTGGGCCGTCGCCAAGCGATCCAAGAAGGGCTCGGCGGGCGGCTGGCCGGCCGCCGGCGGGTTCGGCAACGGACGGAAGCTGCCCATCGTCTTCGCCGCGATCATGCTCGACGATCCGGAGATGAAGGAGATCCGCAAGCACGCCGGCGAGGCCAGCTTCGGCGAGGACGAGCACGTGGAGTTCGGCAAGAGCTGGACCGGCGCCATCGTCCGCTTCACCGGGCAGTACCCGCTGATCGGCCACCGCCAGAAGGACCGCGGGCCCTACGAGCACTTGCCGCCCGACCAGTGGCCCGGGGGAAACAAGACCATGTCCGAGGGATACCGCCGCTGCTGCACCAGCGTCTGCTGGGTGGGCCAGGCCCTCGCCATGCGGATGATGAAGGCCGAGAAGGTCTGGGACCACGACGCCTTCTTCGTGTACGTGGACCGCTGGATGTACCAGGACGACACGGAGGCCCGCAAGGCGATCAAGGAAGCGCACGGCCGGGACATGAGCCCCGCTCAAGGCAGCGCGTACTTCGACCCCTGGATCGACGCGATGTGGGCGAAGTACCGCACCATCCTCAAGGCGCCGACGGACGGCTGGAAGCCAAAGTAGCCTGGCGGCGCTAAGCGACAGGACCAGCAGGTGCAGGACTTCAGGAGATTGCGAATGAAACGGTCTGGAATCGTGCTTTCGTTTGCGGTGCTGGCGATGCTGTCGCCGGCCTGGGCGCAGCGCGACCCGGGCATGACGCCGGAGAAGGCGCTGAGCCAACTTCCCGAGGGCTACCGCCACGAGCGCGTGATAATGCCGCTCCGCGACGGGGTGAAGCTCATCACGGAGGTCTTCCTGCCGCCGGGCGAGGGACCCTGGCCGACGATGCTGCTGCGCACGCCCTACACCCGCTGGGACCTGCGCGCCATGGCGCCCATGGGCTGGCGGAAGAAGGACGGCCGCTATGCCGGCGGCGTGCCGTGCGCGCTGGTGCTCCAGAACATGCGCGGGCGATACGGCTCGGAGGGCACGCTGCCGCCGGTGACCTTCGACAACGAGATCGACGACGGCTACGACACCATCGAGTGGGTCGCCAAACAGAAGTGGTCCAACGGGCGCGTGGGCATGTGGGGGCCGTCGGGACACGGCGTGGGGCCGATGAATGCCCTGTGGTCCAACGCCCCGCACCTGACGGCCGTCAGCGTCAACGTCACCGGCGACAACAGCTACCTGCACTGGACGTTCAACAACGGCGCGCGGCGGAAGATGTACTCCTGGCTCAGCACCCGCAACATGAAGATCACCGACTGGCCCCGTCCGACGATCTACCCCTTTGACCTGGCCAAGCACAAGGCGTTCCTCAAGGAGCGGGCGGCCAAGTGCACGGCGGCCTTGGACTGCAGCGGCGGGTGGTTCGACCTGTTCCACGAAGGCCCCATCGATGCCTTTGAGGCCCTCCAGCACACCGGCAAGGCCTATGTCCGAATGAGCGCCGGCGGGCACGGTGCCTTGGGCGGGCTGAAGTTCCCCTCGGCCCGCTCGCCGAGCGGCCTGAAGACCCGCACCTTCAAGGACTGGATGACCGACCCCGACGGCGACGGGAAGACCGTCTCCACCCTCGTCTACTACCTCATGGGCGACGCGAAGGACAAGTCTGCCCTCGGCAACGTTTACAAGGCCACGACGAAGTGGCCGGTCGACCACGTGGCCACCGACTACTACCTGCACGCCGACGGTTCGCTCGGCACGGCCGCCCCGAAGGACGCCAAGGGATTTCTGAGCTACACGTATGACCCGAAGGACCCCGTCCAGTCGCTCGGCGGCAACTACGCCATCGGCGCCGAGAGCGGCGCGCACGACCAGCGCCCCCTGAAGGACCGCAAGGACATCCTCCGCTTCGCCACCGAGCCGCTGGCGGAGCCCGTCGGCATCACCGGCAAGGTCTTCCTGGAGCTGCACGTCAGCTCCGATGCGCCGGACACGATGTTCACGGCCAAGCTCGTGGACATCTACCCGGACGGCTATGAGGCCGTCATCCGCGAGTCGGCCATGGTCGCGCGGTTCTATCAGGGTCTGAACAAGCCCGCGCCGCTGGCCAAGGGCAAGGTCTACGTGCTGAAGATGGACATGGGGTCGACGGCCATCGTGTTCAACCAGGGCCATCGCCTCGCCCTGCACGTCAGCTCGTCCAGCAAGCCGGCGTATGAGGTGCACCCCAACACATACAAACCGGCCAAGTCGATCGACGAGGCCCGCGTGGCCCACAACACGGTTCATACGTCGGCCGCGCACGCCTCCAAGCTGATCCTGCCGGTTGTCCCCAAGGAGACCTACGCGAAGAAGTAGCCCGACCGCCAGCCCTACTGCGGCGCGGGGCCCGATTCGACTGATCTCGCCGAAGTCCCTCCCGCCGCGTGGGCAATCAAAGGAGAACCCACTATGAGCCGTACCACAAAATGCTGCATCGCCTCGACGATCTGCCTGGCCGCGATGGTCATCGCTCCGGCCCAGGCGGCCGAGTACGTCGTCGATCAGAAGCACGCCAGGGCCTCCGACGACAACGCCGGCTGGTCCGACTCGCCCTTCAAGACCATCTCCAAGGGCGTGGCCGCCGCCAAGGCGGGCGACACAGTCCTCGTGAAGGCCGGCACGTATTCGGAGATGGTCGTGGTCAAGGCCTCCGGCGCCGAAGGCAAGCCGATCACGCTTAAGGCGGACGGCCGTGTGATCGTCGGCGGCCGGGGCAAGGCCGGCATCGCCTGGGCCAAGGACGTCGGGCACGTGGTCATCGACGGCTTCGAGTTCTCCGGCACCAAGGGCTTCTCGAACAACCTGGGCATCGGGCCGGAGCGAAGCGGCGGACATCACATTGAGATCCAGAACTGCGTGCTGGTCGGCGTGGGCATCCGCCTGTCCTCATGCTCCGATGTCCGGATCAGGCACTGCGTCCAGACCGGCTGCAAGCGCAACGGCGTCTCCCTGGCCGGGTGCAAGAACTGCACCGTGGAGGAGTGCGACCTCTACAACAACGGCGCCGACGCACTGGTCGTGACACGCAAATCCGAGGACTGCAAGGTCCTCCGCAACGTCATCAGCGACCACTGGTACGACGACCATCCCGACGGGCTGCAGACCTACTTCGGCGTGAAGGGCCTGCGCGTCGAGGGCAACCTGCTGTTCAACTGCGGGCAGGGCTTCATGCAGCAGCAGAGCACCGACGGCGTGCTCAAGAACAACATGATCATCGGCACGCACCACTCGGGGCTGCTGCTGGGCCACAGCAACACCCACCGCTGGGACGTCAACGGCAACACCATCGCCTTCACCGGCTTCCAGGCCATCGTGAACACCGGCAAGGACAACGTCATCCGCAACAACGTCGTGCTGACCGGGGGCGATACCAAGCTGGTAGTCCACGGCGAGTTCCCCGTCAAGTTCAAGGCGCACCACAACCTGCTGTGGAAGTCGCCCAGCGGCGCGCAGTACAACCCGCCCCCCGGCGGCGAGCCGAACACGGTCTTCGCGACGCCGAAGTTCCGCAGCGCCCCGGCGCTGGGCGCCAAGGCCTGCTTCTACATCGACATCTGGGCCGACCCCAACTCCCCCGCCAAGTGCCGTCCGAACCGCCTGGCGGTGATCGGACGCCCGCTCGCGCAGCACTTCGCCGTCGGCGACCACGTCGAGGTCAACTACGACGGCAAGGTCCGCAAGGTCACCAAGGTCACCGACGAATGGATCGAGTTCGACCCGCCGCTGGCCAGACTGCACCACCACCCTTGGGAGTCAGTGGTCAACTGGAAGGACAAGTCCAAGTTCGTCTGGGACATGCGCCTGGCCGACGACTCGCCCGGCCGGGGCATCGCCGAGGGCGGCCGCGACCCGGGCTCCGACATCGACATGCAGGCGTACCTGAAGGGCGACTTCAACGGCGACGGCAAACGCGACCTGCCGCCGCGCCACGACGTGCCCCGCATCTCGTCATGGGAGTAGGACGATGAAGACAAGAAACCTGACGTGTTCGATGGGTGTCCTGGCCCTGGCGATCATGCTGATCGCCGCCGCCGGCAACGCCGCCGAAGAGACGATCATCTACACCAAGGACAACGCTCCGCCGACGCCTAAGCTCGAGGACATGCCGCTGAAGGCAAGCATCGACCAGTACGGCATCACGTGGACGTTCGAGAAGCCCGCCCGTGTCGGCCGGTTCGTCAACGGCGACTGGTACGTCGTCGGGCCGACCACCGTCAAGATGATCGCCCCCAAGCCGCTCTGGGGCGATGAGGTCGGCGAGACGATCAACAAGGTCTCCGTCAAGGAGGACAAGTACCCCGGAAAGCAGGCGCGGAACGGCTCGTCGCTGAACCCGCCCGCCAAGGCCAAGACGTGCGGCTTCGACAGCCGCTGCCCCAGCAGCCGCTACGATCCGGCCCTGTTCACGCACCTGCCGATCGCGATGAAGCCGGGCGATGCGCTTGTCTCGACGATCAGCCGGCCCAACAGCGAGATCAAGAAGTTTTCCGGCCAGCATGTCGATCCGCTCAAGGTGGCGGCGGTGCTGACGTGCGTGGCCGACCCGCAGCCGCCGGACGCCTTCCGCCCGTCCTACTGCGACTGCGCCCACAGCAAGATATACCTCGCCCGCAATCTTCGGCGCGAGCTGCTTCTGAAGCTTCCCCCGCCCAAGGGCGCGCCGGCGGACCTCGACGCCTACGCCAAGGCCTTCCAGAAGCCCTGGCTGGACCTGGCGGACTTCGGCTTCGCCGCCCCGCAGGAGAACATGCCCCATTACGGGCAGCAAATGGTGGAGTTGGAGGGCGCGGCCGCCCTGCTGCTGCTCTGCAACTATCCCGCGCAGGAGAAGGAGAAGGTCCTGGTCGGGCTGCTTCAGATAGGCATCGACTTCTACGGCCTGGCACGCGGCGGGATGGTCTGGCAGGCGCACGGCGGGCTCAACAGCGGGCGCAAGTGGCCGATCGTCTTCGCGGGTATCATGCTCGGCGACAAGGACATGCAGTTCCCCTGCAAGTCCGTCCCGACCGTGCGATTCGGCGAGGACGAGCAGACCGCCTTCGGCCCGGTCACATATCGCGGCAAGACATTCACCAAGAGCTGGACAGGGGCCAATGTCATCTTCATGGGCCACAGCCCCTATAAGATCAAGCCGACCGCGGAGGCCGAAGAGCGGCACTGGAACGACGGGTGGGGGCTGCTGGACGTCTACCCGCCGTCCGAGTGGCCGCTCAAGGAGCGAGGGCGAATCCGCGCCTCGGAGGGCTACCGCCGCGCCAACACCAGCGCCTCCTGGGTAGCGCAGGCCCTGGCCATGCGGATCATGCATGCCGAAAAGTACTGGGACCACGACGCCTTCTTCGCCTACGTGGACCGCTGGATGACGGAGGACGACACGGCCGCCGTCAAGGCGATCAAGGAGGCCGGGTTCGCCGACTACACGAAGGCGCAGCCGGGCACGTTCGGCCGCCAGGGCCACGTCACCGGCGCCCGGTGGGTCAAGACGATGTGGCAGACGTACCGCGACAAGCTCCCGCCCGTCCCGGACGGAAGCAAGACGCCCCCGGCCGCAGCGACATGGAAGTAGGCCGCCGCTGTCGCGGGCACAGGAGCGGATGATGAAACGCACGATCTTACTGGGTTTGGCGTCGGCGGTTGCACTGCTGCCGGCGGCGGCGCGGGCCGACGTTACCGTTTACACCAAGGACAACGCCCCGCCGACGCCGAAGCTCGAGGACCTGCCGCTGAAGGCAAGCATCAACCAGTACGGCATCACCTGGACGTTCGCGAAGCCCGCGCGGGTCGGCCGGTTCGTCAACGGCGACTGGTACGTCGTCGGGCCGACGACGGTCACGAAGATCGACCCCGCCTCGGCCAACGGGCGAAACGGCTCGATGCTCAACATCGCCATCGTCCCGGAACGCTCCGAAAGCGACGTCGGCTTCGACGATCGCGTCCCGCACGGCCGCTACGACGCGAACCTCTTCCAGGCGCCCCCCTTCGCCATGAAGCCGGGCGACGCGCTGGTCTCCTCGATCAGCTTCGAGAAGGTCGAGTCCATACGGCCCATGCTGCCGCGGTCCAGATCGCACGTGAGCAAGCAGCACAGCCCGATCCGGACGGCGGCCGTGCTGACCTGCGTGGCTGAGCCGCTGCCGGCGGACGCCTTTCGCCCGGCCTACTGCGACCGCAAGCAGACCATCCACCTCGCCCGCACCCTCCGCCGCGAGAAGCTGCCGAAGCTCAAGCGAGTGGAACCCATGCCGAAGCTCGCGGAGATCGAGCGCGTCTACCAGCGCCCATGGCTGGATGTCTGCATGGACGAGTTCGGGGCCCCGGCGGACAACATGCCGGTTTACGGCAACGAGTTCACCCGCGCGGTCGGTATCGCCACGCTGCTGCTGGCGACGGACCTGACGCCCGCCGAGAAGGAAACGCTGCTGATCCGCGTCTGCCAGGTGGGCATCGACGTGGTCGGCCTGCTGGAGGCGGGCAAGCCCGGCTGGCCCGCCCTCGGCGGACACGGCAACGGGCGCAAGTGGACCATCATCTTCACCGGCATCCTGCTCGATCAGCCGAAGATGCAGCGCCCCAGCCGCACCTTTCCCAAGGCCGTCTTCAGTGAGGACCTCCAGACGATGTTCGACGACTGCTGGACGGGCGCGAAGGTGGTCTACGCCGGGCACGTCGGCCCCAAGGGCCACCCTCGCCACGAGGGCTGGGGACGGTATGAACACCTGCACCCGAGCAAATGGGTCTCAAACATCGGCGAGAGCTACCGCCGCTGCTGCACGTCCATGTGCTGGATTGGCGAGGCGCTGGCAATTCAGCTATACGGCGCCGAGCGACTCTGGGATCACGACTCGCTGCTGGTCTACGCCGACCGCTGGATGTACGAGGACGACACCGAGTTCATCAAGGTCGTCAAGCAGGCCGGCCGCGGCGACTACGACAACGACTGGTCCCGCCAGGGCATGGTCTGGGACCCGTTCGTCAAGAACATGTGGAGCACGTACCGCCCGAAGATCGACGCACCCGTCGATCGATGGAAGCACCCCCGCGGGGGTAAGCAAGGGCCCATGCCGGGTCCGACAAAGGAGAACACACGATGAGACACTTGGCATTGGCAGCAGCAATCGTTGCGATGGTCGCGCCAGCCGCGATGGCCGGCGACATCACCGTGTACACGAAGGACAACGCCCCGGCGGCGCCGAAGCTGGAGGACCTGCCCCTGGAGGTCTGTGTTACCCAGTATGGCATCACGTGGACGTTTGAGAAGCCCGCGCGGGTCGGCAAGTTCGTCAACGGCGACTACTACGTCGTCGGCGAGGTGACGGTGAGGGACATCAGCCCCAAGCCTCGCTTCGGCGACGAGGTGGCCGAGGACGAACGGGACAGCTATGAGAAGCGGAAGATCACCGAAGAGAAGCGGCCGCTCATCCGCAACGGCTCGATGCTGAACCCGCCGGCCAGGCAGGAGGTCGCCTGGGATAGCGGGATTAGGAACCAGTTCCACGCGGAGCTGGCAGCGAAGCTGCCGATCAAGATGAAGCCCGGCGACTCGCTGGTGTCCACCATCAGCCTGAAGCTCGGCGAGAAACCTTCGTTCCCCCTACCACGCGGGCGGCATTCGCGCCAGAGGCGACGACAGCCCCGTCAAGACGGCCGCCGTCCTGACGTGCATGGCCGCCGCGCAGCCGGCGGACGCCTTCCGCCCGGCGTTCTGCGACACGACCAACCACGTCTATCTCGCCCGGGCCCTGAAGCGCGATCTGCTCAAAACCCTCCCGCGGCCGGAGAAGACGCCCAAGCTGGACACGTGGGTTCGCGTCTTCCAGCGGCCGTGGGTCAACCTGGGCTTCTTCGGCTTCGATCAGCCCATGGAGAGCATGCCTCACTACGGCCAGTGGGTGGGCCAGGCCCAGTCGATGGCCGGGTTGATGCTGATGCTCGACTTCCCGCCGGCCGAGAAGGAGCGCCTGTTGATCAACGTCGTTCAGGTCGGCATCGATTACTGGGGCGCGGTCTCCAACGGGCACCCCGGCTGGCAGGGATGGGGCGGACATGGCAGCGGGCGTAAGTTCCCCATTGTCTTTGCCGGCATCCTGCTGGGCGATGAGACAATGGCCTCGCCCACGAAGGCCTTCCCCAAGTGCAACTTCGGCGAGGACAACCAGACGATGTACGGCGACTGCTGGACTGGGGCGAAGGTCTGCTTCGCCGGGCACTCGGGCGTTCATCACGGCGACGGCTCGATCCCGCGCAAGCAGTGGGGGCCGTACGAGCACATGCACCCCTCCCAGTGGGACAAGAACGGCATGAAGAACATGCAGTCCGAGGCGTACCGCCGCGCCAACTCCTCCAGCTCATGGCCGGGACAGGCCCTGGTCATCCACATGCTCAAGGCCGAGAAGCAGTGGAACCACGATGCCTTCTTCGACTACGTGGACCGCTGGATGTACGAGGACGACAAGGAGTTCCGCCCCATCATCGGCAAGCACTTCCCGAAGCTCAACATCATCGACCAGCAGAGATGGGCCTGCCAGGGCCAGGCCTGGGAGCCGTTTGTCACAACGATGTTCTTCGCGTATCGCACGGCCCCCGGCATGCCCCCAACCGACGGATGGAAGAAAGGCAAGGTGGAGGCCCCGGCCACGAAGGACTGAGCGGTTCAAGGTCGTATCCAACATCGATACGCAGGCGTACCTGCGCGGCGACTTCAACGGCAAGCGCGATCTTCCCGCGGCCCCGAAGGCCCTGAACTACACCGCGCACACGTTCGACGAATAGCCCCGCCACGGCGGGCCTCGGGCGGAGTCGAGACCCCGGGGCCTTCGCCCCGTCGGGGAAGGCGGACGCCGCCATTGCGGCCGCCGGCACTTCTGAGTAATCTACATGTGCCGGGGATGGGGCGGTAAGCACATCCGCCGACGGGAGCTTCGGCGTTGCGGGAAGCGTGCGCGGGACCCCCCTAGACACGGTTCGCGTGAGAAGAAGGACGAGACAATGGACGAGAAAGCGCCTCTGCTCGGCCCCCTGTTGACCGATCCTGCGAGGATCAAGAGGCAGGCCGTCAAGCGGCGGAATGTCTTTGACCAAGTGTCGGTCGCACAATCTGACGTAGACGCATATCTCGAAGACGGGTGGGTAGTGGACAAGCCACTCAAACGGAACACGCGACTCAAACGAATGCGCGCGCCGGACGCGCTACTGGAGAATCGCGTCTGGATGGTCTTCTTTCTCCTCGGGTACCACGAGCTCAATGATGGGCGGAAGTTCTCTATCCTCGTAGAGCGCAAGGGCGCAGAGCCGATCAGGAAGCAGATCGATGTCTTCGCAAAGGACGAAGAAACCGTGATTGTGGCCGAGTGCAAGGCATCAGAAAGGCTCAAACGGAGGAGCTTGCAGAAGGACATCGAGGAATTCGCAAATCTGAAAGGCCCTC
>Ga0307380_10005265_pt1 | contig 17192 bp, 15 predicted proteins | sample UN3MG_FD_202239 | JGI IMG/M metagenome (GOLD analysis project Ga0307380, IMG submission 202239) | Soil microbial communities from Risofladan, Vaasa, Finland - UN-3 | ecosystem: Environmental > Terrestrial > Soil > Coastal area > Acid sulfate soil | place: Finland: Risofladan, Vaasa | collected...
TTGAGGCGGCGGCGCAGCAGTATATAATTCGAAAGAACAGTCTCGAACTGGCAGAAACACGTGTTGAGAGTACTTCAATGTTGCTACAGGCTGGTAGACTAACCACGAGAGATTTGTTAGAATCACAGGACTCACTTATAGAGGCACAAAATTCTTTAACAGAAGCTTTAGTGTCGCATTTAACTGCGAAGCTTACTTTTTTCAAGGACATAGGTATCCTACAGGTCAGGCCAGACGGGATGTGGGAGCAAAGCGTGCAATGAGCAATAACAAAGGAATAAATCAGCAAAGCACACAAGAGACGGTTGCCGGTAAAAAGACATTTGTCGGGAAATGGTTAGTGGCAGCGTTAGTATGCGTTGGGATAGTAATAGTACTGACATTTCTGTCCTCAATGAGAAGCGTGCACTCAGCTACTCCGGGTAAAAATCCAAGTACTTTCACCGTCCGTCGAGATGATTTACTCGTCACAGTTACCGAGGGGGGCAGTATCAGGGCCCGCAAAACAATAGAGGTTAAATGTCAGGTCGATGCCCAACGCGAGGGTGTAAGAATAACCAGTATCGTGCCTGAAGGCACTTATATTACCCAGGAAGATGTCAACAACAGTAAATTACTTGTGCGGTTGGATTCTGCATCTTTACAAGAGGAATTAACCCAAAGAGAAATTGATTTTGCCAGTTCCGAGGCAAGCTTTACCCAGGCAAAAGAGGCGAACGACATTCAGGTAAAACAAAATGAGAGTGATATTACCGCAGCTGAGCTAAAAGTGAAGTTTGCTTTGATGGATTTCAGGAAGTATCTCGGCGAGATATTGGCTGACGAAATTGTCAATAGGAAAGAATCAGAATCCGGTACAAGCATAAACATGTTGCCACTACTGGAGGACCCGGAGCTGGGTGGGGCGGCCTCACAAAAGCTTCGTGAACTGAACGATGATATAACACTTTCCATGGCGAACCTTGAAAGGGCCATCAATACGCTGGAATGGACGGAGAAGCTCTATGAAAAGAAATATGTAGCCGAGACGGAACTGAAGAAGGACCAGTTGGAAAAGCAAAGCCTCGAGATTAAAAAAGAAAAGGCGAAGATTGCCCTTGAGCTGTTTAAGCTTTATGAGTTTCCGAAAGAGACGGAGAAATTCCTAAGCGATTACGAAGAGGCCAAGCGTGAGCTGGCTCGGACTTATGCCCGTGCTCGTTCAAAGCTGGCGCAGGCGCAGGCCGACCTAAAAAGCGCACAATCAAGATACGAGTCGCGAAAAGAGCGTCTGAACAGAACAAAAAGAAATATCGAGTTCTGTATAATTACGGCACCGGCACCAGGTTTGGTAACATATGGTTCAGGTGAAAGTGGTGAACACTATAGGAGAATGCGTGGCAGTGCAATCATTGCGGAAGGAGAAATGGTTTATGAGCGTCAGACGATTATATCATTGCCCGATATGGCGGAAATGATAGCTGAAATCGATGTCCACGAGTCCTCGGTGGATAAGATTCGTCCGGGTCAGCGTGCCAAGATAGTTATGGATGCTTTTCCCGATAGAACGCTGGAGGGCGAAGTTCTGAAAGTTGCGCCACTTCCCAACCAGGACCGCAGCTGGTTCAGTCCGGACCTTAAGGTTTATACAACCCAAGTCCCCATAGAAGGAACGCACGATTTTCTCAAGCCCGGGATGTCGGCAAAGGTTGAGATTTTAGTTGAGCAGCTGGAGGACGTCATGATTGTTCCCGTTCAGGTAGTGGCAAACAAGGGAGGTAAGAAAGTTTGCTATTGCCTAACCCCTCGCGGAGTCGAACAACGAGTGGTGCAGACGGGCTCGTTTAACGATACGTTTGTTCAAGTCACCGATGGTCTGGAAGTCGGCGAAGAGGTGCTGTTAAGTCCGCCACGGTTGACTGAGGCAGAACCCGAGGATGAATCGGAACCACAGGTCGAGTCCGAATCAAAACCGGAAGCAGTGGAGCAGCAACCGCTGGCAAAGGACGAAAGAAGACCAGAGGGCAGGCAGTTCGAACTTACAGATGAAATTATTGAAGCGACGATGGCCCACCTGAACAAAACGAACCCGGAAAAAGCACAGGAGCTGGAACAGCTTCGCAAAAGCGACCCGGAAAAGTTCAAAGCAGAACTTAGAAAAGTCATGCGTGAGCAATTCGGAAGATCCAGACGGGATAGCGGTGATGAAAACAGGGGCCCCGGCAATGCAACAGGTCAATAAAACCCTCGAGTTCAAAAGCGATACGCCAATACTGGTAATGGAACAGTTATGTAAGAGTTATCAGCTTGGCACAGTAGAACTGAAGGTTTTGCGTGATGTCAACCTGACCATCAGGTCAGGTGAATATATGGTCATTATGGGCCCAAGCGGTTCAGGGAAATCCACGCTGCTCAATATGATAGGCTGCCTGGACCATCCTACCAGTGGAGATTACTGGCTCGGTGGAGAAAATGTTTCCTTTCTCGACGACGACCGATTATCTCTGATTCGTGGCGCCCACATTGGTTTTATATTTCAATCGTTCAATCTGATTGACCAGCTCAACGTCATAGAGAACATAGAGATTCCAATGTATTATCAGGGTTTTTCCGAACACAAAAGCGCCGAGCGTGCAAAGGAGTTAGCGACAATGGTAGGGCTTGGCGACAGGTTCAATCATCGGCCCTCGGAATTAAGCGGAGGTCAGCAGCAGAGAGTTGCTATTGCGCGGTCGCTGGCAAACGACCCGCTTATTATTTTAGCCGACGAGCCGACCGGTAATCTCGATTCGGAAAGCGGCACCGAGATTTTAAACATGCTTGTCCGTCTGAACGACGAAGGTAAAACTATAATCGTAGTAACACATGATACCAACATTGCCGAGCACGCTGAACGAACAATAGAGCTTTTTGACGGCCGGATAAAACACGAACGACACAAAGACAAATAGGCAGTGATACGTTATGCTTTTGTTCCGTTTGAAACGTACAGCTAAATTAGGTATAAAAAGCCTGTGGATGCATCGGTTACGTTCTACTCTGACGGCATTAGGCATCATTTTCGGTGTGGCCTCTGTCATCGCCATGCTGGCCATAGGTGAAGGCGCCAGTCAGCAGGCTCAGGAGCAGATAGCCCGGCTCGGCAGCCGCAATATTATTATAAAAACAATAAAACCACCCGAGGATCAAAGTGTCACCGGACAACAGCAAGGCCTGCTCGAATATGGTCTGACATACTCAGATGCCGAGCGTTTTCGCAACAGTATCCCTGACATTGAAGTTGTGGTCCCAAATCGTCTTATGTCTCAACAGGTCTGGTACCGCAACCGAAAGTTGCCCATAGAAGTAGTTGGGACAGTGCCGTGGTATCCCGAGATGTCGTCGATTCAAACACGCCAGGGGCGGTTTCTTAGCAGCGTTGACACACACTACATGCAGAGTGTTTGTGTTGTTGACGAGAAAGTGGTTGCGGACCTTTTCATGTTTGATTATCCATTAGACCAGGATGTCAAAATAGCAGGTGACTATTACCGAGTAATAGGTATTGTCAGTGCACACGAGCCCGACCAAACAGCAAAAGCTGTTAACGGTGGAACTTCTCCAAGGCAAGCTCAGGGCGGCGCAAATGCAGGTAATATTTATATTCCTTTGACTACGGCCAAGAATCGTTTTGGCGAGATATCCATACAGGTCAGCGGAGGCAGCGGCGCGAACATAGAAAAGGTTGAGTTACAGGAGATTATTGTAAAAGTCTCTTCAATAGACAGGGTTCTGCCGACGCGCGATGTCCTGGAGACATTGATGAAGCGATTCCACAAGAAAGAGGACTACCAGATAACCGTACCGCTGGAGCTTCTGCGGCAGGCGAAAGCAATTGCGCGTATTTTCAGTATAGTGCTCGGTTCTATTGCGGCTATTTCACTTTTGGTAGGGGGCATAGGTATTATGAATATCATGCTTGCGACAGTAAGCGAACGTACGCGTGAGATAGGTATACGTCGCGCGCTGGGTGCGAAGAAGCGAGATATTGTAATTCAATTCCTCTCAGAGACCCTTTTGCTTACTTTGGCGGGGGGGGTGCTGGGGATTATTCTGGGCTCGGCGATACCATCTCTGGTCACCTACTTCAGCAATCAGCCTACGGCGATTACGGGCGTTTCGTTAATTCTTGCCTTTGGAATCAGTGCGGCGGTGGGTTTGGCTTTTGGAATTTATCCTGCTTATCGCGCAGCTAATATGGACCCGATCGAATCGCTGAGACACGAGTAAATTCCGTGGAGCGTTTCAAACATCAATTCGGTTAACATCACCTAAAAAATTTTTTGTAACTTTTCAGGGATTTCCCGGTAATCCTAAGAAAAAGTTCTTGGCAAATAGTAATGGCTACTATATTGTAGTGATTAGGAACAAGGACCAAGGGATGCTGAAGCAGATGCGCAATTTGTTTTGCCTTTTGCGAAATAGTTATTCCTGTGAAATTAGGCAATAGATACAGGCAGGACGCCCTAAACGGTAAAGTATTCAATAAAAAAGGGCATTTATCCGCCAAATCTTTTGCTAATTGACACCGGCGTTGTGAAGCCTTTATTACTACGATACAGGCCTTGTTCCTAAAAATGTGGGGCCGTCGGAGGAGGCGGTCCCGTTTTTTTAAAGCTTCGGGTGCTTCACTTTTCAATAGCAAATAGTAATTTATACGATATAGTATTTAAATGGCATTGATGCCCCCATAAAGATAAAATTGTTCAATAAAAAATTAAATTGTCTACCCAACCCGCTAAGAAGTGGATATAATTATTTTCGCTTTGAGAGGAGTGGTTTTTGTAAGAACCGACGTTAAATTCAACAGGGAGAACTGAGCCGGAGATATCTTAATGACAAACACCAGCGACAACGAAAAAAACCTCCAAATCGAAAAAAAGATAGATACCTTTCAACACCAGTGCCGTCAGGCAGGACTGAAAGTCACGCCACAACGGATAGTAATCTACAAGGCGCTTGTGGAATCAAAGGAGCACCCATCAGCGGACATGCTTCACCGAAAGGTAAAAGAAATCTTTCCCAACATTTCACTGGATACGGTCAACCGGACGCTCCTAACTTTGGCAGAAATAGGTGCAGCATTTATAGTCGAAGGCTCAGGCGACGTTAAAAGGTTCGACGGTAATCTGCATAATCATCAGCACTTCAAGTGCATAAAGTGCAAAAGGATTATCGACTTCCACCACAAACCGTTTGACGATATCCCCATTCCGCCGGAACTTGCTGAAAAATTTACCATATTAAGAAAAACGGTTTACTTTGAAGGCATCTGCGACCGTTGCACGGACTGAAGGGCCGGACGAGAGTTCAGGCGGGCAAAGAGACACTGCAAAGGGGGCTATTTATAACCGCAATTCTCATAAACCTGCAGATGCATTATGCCCGCAAAGGGTGGGGTTTCCTGCGTCGGCGGCAACAGACTTGACGGAGGGCACTTAAGCCCATAGAATGACTGGCCTTGACTTACGACCGATTGTTTCGAAGCCCTAACCGGGAAGGTGTTTTTTAAGAGAAAGACAAGAGACTATGGTAACGATTAACGAGAATTTTCTTAAGCTTCAGGCCGGTTATCTGTTCCCTGAAATCGGTCGACGTATTCGAGCCTTCAAAGAAACAAACCCCGAAGCAGATATAATCAGTATGGGCATCGGTGATGTTACCCAGCCGCTGGCACCGGCTGTTATCAAGGCGATGAAAGAAGCGGTGGAGCAGATGGGCCATAAGGAAACCCTTAGAGGTTATGACGACAGCGGGGTCGGGTATGATTTTCTCAGAGAAGCGATACAGAAAAACGATTATGAGGCCCGTGGAGTAAAAATAGACACAGATGAGATTTTTGTCAGTGACGGCGCGAAGTGCGACACCGGCAACATGCAGGAGATATTCGGGCTGGACAACATCGTAGCGGTGACGGACCCGGTCTATCCCGTATATGTCGATACTAACGTGATGGCGGGCAGGACCGGTGCGGCCGGGCAAAACGGACAGTATGAAAAAATCGTATATATGCCGTGTACGGCCGAGAACGATTTTGTGCCGGCTCTTCCCGAAAGCCACGTTGATTTGATTTATCTTTGCTTTCCGAACAATCCTACCGGCGCGGTGGCAACAAAAGAGCAACTAAAAAAATGGGTGGATTACGCGAAAGAGAACAAAGCGATTATACTATTCGATGCAGCTTATGAGGCGTTTATATCCGACGAGCAGATACCACACAGCATTTACGAAATTGCCGGTGCGAAAGATGTAGCTATTGAATTCAGGAGTTTTTCAAAGACGGCAGGATTTACGGGTGTTCGATGTGCGTTCAGCATTATTCCAAAAAAACTGAAAGCTTACCGAAAAGACGGCAGCGCAGTTGAAGTCAGACCGATATGGGCCAGACGGCACTGTACAAAGTTCAACGGTGTGTCATACATTTCACAGGCAGGAGCAGCGGCGGTGTACAGTCCGGAAGGTAAGGAGCAATGCCGGCGGATTATTGATATATATATGTCGAATGCGGCATTGATTCGTAAGTCACTGACCGACCTGGGTTATACAGTCTACGGTGGAATAAACGCACCTTATATATGGATGAAAACGCCTGAGGGGTCGGGGTCATGGGAATTTTTCGACGTTCTGCTGAAGAAGGCCAACGTAGTTGGGACCCCCGGAGCAGGATTTGGTCCATCCGGTGAAGGCTATCTGCGTCTGACAGCCTTTGCTCAACCCGAGAATGTAAAAGAGGCAATGAAGCGTTTTGCGGCTGTTTAGCAGTTGCGATTAGGGTTGTGTTTTGATGGCTAAGCTAACGACGGCATATATCAGTCTGGGCAGCAATCTGGGGGACAGAGATAGTGCTATCCAAGAGTCGCTTAAAATGCTGGGGGAGGTCCCGGAGATTGAACTTACACGCGTAAGCGAAATAATCGAAACCACTCCACTTGGCCAGGCCAGTCAGCCTAAATATCTAAACGGCGTAGCTGAAATAAAAACCACGCTAAGTGCTGAAAGGCTTCACAAAAAAACGGCCGAAATTGAAAAATCACTTGGCAGAACAAGAGAGAAAAAATGGGGCTCCCGTACGATTGACCTTGACCTTCTGCTGTTTGGCGAAGAAATGATAAACAGCTCTGATTTAACTGTGCCTCATCCGCAAATGCATCTGCGCTCATTTGTTATGCAGGGATTGTGTGAACTATGTCCCAAATTGATACACCCTGTAATAAAAGAATCAATGCAAGAGTTGGCTTCAAGGCTCGGAGGAGGTAACTTTGTGGTTGATGCCAATCGGGCACAACTTGTAAGTATTGCAGGGGTTATTGGCGTTGGTAAAACCACCTTTACAGAGAAACTGACCGAAGTACTCGAAGGCAAAACACTGTTCGAAGCTTACGATACCAATCCTTTCATGCCGGCTGTTTATGCGGGCGACACCGAAATGGCACTTGACTCACAATTATATTTTTTGACCAGCAGGGTAGGGCAGTTAAACCACAATATCTTAAGGCCGGGGGAACTTGCAATCAGTGACTATATTTTCGACAAGGAGCTTATCTATGCAAAGCGTCTGCTCGATGAGGAACAGCTGCCGCTTTACCGGAAGATTTACCAACTCCTCTGTTCGAAAGTTTCTCAGCCGGTATTGGCAATATACATGACAGATACAATTGAAAGGTGCCTGGAGCGAATCCACAGCCGGAACCGGCCATATGAGCAAAGAATCGAGCCGCAGTTTCTCGAAAATCTCAACCGTGATTACGAGCGGCTTTTCGCCGACTGGAAGATTTGTCCGCTGATACGTATCAGCATCTCAAAATTCGACTGTACAAAAGAAAGTGATGTTGATAATTTAGCCAATCAGATAAAAAGTTATATTGCAGTGTAATGGAAATCGCAGAAACAATACAATCGGTCAGAGCAGAAGTAAAAGCCGCCCATGAGAAGGGCAAAAAAGTAGGCTTTGTCCCTACGATGGGAGCGCTTCATATCGGTCATATTTCACTGATTGAGACAGCGGTGCAGGAATGCGACTTTGTTGTGGTGAGCATTTTTGTAAACCCGGCGCAGTTCAGGCCAAGTGAAGATTTTGAGAAGTATCCACGTCCGCTGAAAGCGGATTTGGAAATCTGTAAAAAATCCGGGGTGGATTTGGTTTTCGCGCCAACATCAGAAGAGATGTACGAGACCGAAAATTTGACATGGGTGAGCGTTGAGAAGCTGACCGAAGGTCTTTGCGGGCATTCCCGGCCAGCATTTTTCCGCGGTGTTGCGACGGTTTGCACGAAGCTGTTTAATATTGTTATGCCGGATGCAGCATTCTTCGGGCAAAAAGACGCCCAGCAGGCGATAGTTATCAAGCGAATGGTTGCCGATTTAAATATGCCCTTAGAAATCGTGGTCTGCCCGACGGTTCGTGAAGCTGATGGTTTGGCGGTGAGCAGCAGGAACGAATACCTTAGCGCCCAGGAGAAGAAGGACGCTCTGTTAATATACAAGTCGCTCCAGAAATGCCGTGAGATGATTGAATCGGGCGAGACCGGCACAGCGTCAATAATTGCTCAAATGCGAGAGATGTTAAGCCGGTGCCCCGCAATAGAGATTGATTACGTGAGCATCGTCGATGTCGAGACATTGCAAAGTCTTGAACAAATCAGGGGGCGTGTTCTTGCAGCAGTAGCAGTCAGACTCGGCCCCGCGAGACTTATCGACAACATTGTGGTAGACGCGGGCAAACAGTAATGTATAATAGCGTGTTGATTTTTTCAAACAAGTCAGAAAACTGTTCGGAGTTTCCTGGCCAATATCGAGGTTAACTTGTTATGTTTGTGAAAATACTAAAAAGCAAGCTTCACCTTGCAAGGGTAACGGAGACAAAGCTGCACTATGCCGGGAGTATAGCGATTGATTCCGAGCTGATGGAGGCGGTTGGAATTTTGCCCTACGAGGCCGTTATAATTGCGGATTTAGACAATGGTAACAGGCTTGAAACATACGCGGTGCTGGCTGAAGCAGGCTCAAGACAAATCGTCGTAATGGGGGCTGCCGCCCAGCTTATAAAACCCAAAGATACCGTTATCATATTCAGCTTCGGTTATTATACACCGGAGCAAGCGAAAGAAATTAAACCGAAAATAGTCGCACTCGACGAAAATAATAATATCGTAAAGAAGATTTCGTAGGGTTTTTACATCGAAACCGGTCGAGTGAGTTAACGCTTCGGCTCAAAAAATAAATGTATCCTAAACTTTTCGAGATACCATTTGTACACCTGACCGTATGGAGCTACGGCCTGATGATGGTCATAGGCTTTCTTTCGGCGGTTTACCTGATAAGACATCTGAGCAAAAACATCACGTTGAATCCGAATCTGATTACGAACGCGGCGTTATACTCTCTTATTGCGGGCCTGCTCGGAGCAAGGCTTTTTTACGTGATTCACTACTTCGACCAATTCCGTGGGAATATGCTTTCGGTTTTCGCGATATGGGAAGGCAGCGGCGAGCTTTTGGGCGGTGTTGTCGCAGCCATACTGGTTATCTTCTTTTACCTTAAGTACCACAAGCTGCCGATACGCCATTATCTCGATATTCTTGCGATTGCGCTTATGCTGGCACTTATGTTCGGGCGGGTCGGTTGTTTTTTAAGCGGGTGCTGTTTCGGCAAGCCGACGAATGTACCGTGGGGCGTTCGCTTCCCATACGGCTCACGACCATACCGGAGTCAGATGTATCCTGATCTGGAGAGGGGCCGCCACCAGCCGCATTTGAATTTGCCCACTGATTTTTTCGGCTACTACAATGAAGCAGGACAATGGATTCAGGATTTAAAACCTTTTTCTCTTCTAACCGAGGAACAAAAAAAAGGCGTACGGAGCGGCCCTTACAGGTGCGTGCCTGTTCATCCGACTCAATTGTACTCTTCGGCAAGTGCGGCAGTGTGTTGTTTGATACTTTATTTATTCTGGCGTCGGTCACAGAGATACAGTCGAACACGGTGGCTCCATATCAGCGACCCGAAAAGGGCCAGAAAACTTTTTACAAAACCGGGTAGTACTTTCGGGTTGATGTTTGTATTGTATGGCACGATGCGGTTCTTTATGGAGTTTTTTCGTGATGACAATCCTTTCGAGTTCAACGGTCTGACGGTATCCCAAAACATTGGCATTGGTCTATTTATTTGGGGGGCGGTTTTGATGATAATAATCGAGAAAATCAGGCCGGAAGTCGTAAGCCGTTAGCCCAGGGGTGTTTTATAACAAATTCCCCTGAGACTGGTGGAGAAATTTATTTTTCCAGTTGAACATTTATTTAAATTGACGATATAAACATTAGTTCATCGATAATCTAAGGCAAATGCTGTTCCAAGAGTGCTGATATGGGCCTTTATGACAGAGATTATACGCAGGAGAATTTCCAGTCGCAATATCACCACTCGCCGCAAATGCGGATAGGCTTTCCAAAACCATCATCAGTAGTCGCATACCTGCTGATAATTAATTTAGCTGTTTTCTTTATCTCGATAATAAGAAAGCCGCTCGGCGCTCTGATTTACGGTATGTTTGAGCTTGACGCAACTTCGGTTCCGCGGGCGTTACAGCTTTGGAGATTAATAACATATCAGTTTCTCCATGGCTCGCTGAGACACATTCTTTTCAATATGCTCGGTCTGTACATCTTAGGGCCTACTCTTGAACGTCACTGGGGAAGCAAAAGGTTTTTGAAGTTTTATCTCGGGTGTGGTGCGGCAGGGGGGCTGTTTTATTTTCTGCTTGTTGCAATCGGTTTTCTCGAAGCAGGTGTAATGATAGGCGCTTCCGGTGCTGTACTTGGAGTGGTTTCTGCCTGTGCAATACTTTTTCCCAGTTTTGTTATCTTTTTTATTTTATTCCCAATACCTATAAGAGTAGCAGCGGTTATTATAGCTCTCATAGCTGTATACGGGATTTTTTCGGGTGAAAATGCCGGGGGTGAAGCTGCGCATTTGGCGGGTATGGCTGCCGGGGCGGTTTATGTGTTCTGGCCTAAATGGAGGGGTAAACTAAAATCAAAAGCTGATTCAAATCGATGGCAACAGCAAATGCGGAACCAACAAAATCTCCAGGTGGAATTAGACCGCATTTTGGAAAAGGTGCACGAGAAAGGCATTAGTAGCCTTACAAAAAAGGAAAAAAAGATTCTAAAAGAGGCAACCAAGGCCGAGCAAATGCGAAACAGATTATAAAAAACGGGGCCCTGCATAAAGTCTGCAGAGCCCTCAGTCAATATAATTTTATCGGGCGGTTCAAAGACCTCCTTTTTAGTGCCATCTAAACTCTTCAACGTCGTCTATAAGCTTTTCAACTCTCGTTTTTATACTCTGCTGCTTAAATTCGGGGTCTTTCCACTTTTCGACTTTACTTTCACTTTCCTCGACCTTCTTTTTCAGCTGCTCAAGTTTTTCGCGAAGCTGGTCGTACTCAATCTGCTTACGCTCAACGATTAAATCGAATCTTTGGCTGATTATTTCTTCCAGTTCTTTGACAAGCTCTTGGCGTTCAGCTTCTTTGGAATCAGCAATCTGTCTCACAAGTTCATCACGCGCCCGTTTGAGTTCGAAATCTTTTTTAAGCAGTTCGGCTAATTTGGGATTTTCCCGGGCTGCTTCTGCTATCCTGCCATATTTCTTCAGGCTAAGCATAAGCTGGCGCCTATAGAGGTCAGGGTCTTTATCCCGCAATTGCTGGAGCTTTTCAGCCTCCTCAGGATAATTTTGTTCGAGCCACTCGATATATTCGGCGTGCCTGGCGGCCATTCTTTCCCTCATGTGCGACATACCGTCCCTTTCAAAAGGGCCACCTTCGCCAGCAGGCGGCGGACCGAAGGGACGCCTGCGGTCCAATTCATCCTTTCCCTTTTGTCCACGACGTCCCGGGCGTCCCTTCGAACGAGAACTTGGACCTTCTTCGAACCACTGGTGCATTAACTTTCTGAGTTCCGTCCTGAACTGCTCGGGGTTTTCTTCTCTGAGCTTTCTTAATTCTTTCGCTCTTTCGGGGTCGTTTTCCGCAATTCGGTCAAGGAGGCGTTCGATTCTTTCAGGTGAAGCTTTGGCGGGGTACTCTCCTTCCCATTCGGCTTTATCTTCAGTCCAGATATCTTCCCGCTCCTGCTCATCGGCATTGGCCAGACCAATCGATAAAACAGTAAGCATAAACGCTGCTGCGAACAACAAGGCGAAGGGAATTGGTAAGTTTTTAGTTTTCATTTGCCTATCCTTTCCAAAAATCACTGTCAATTTCATTGAGTTCCATTTCAATCACTTCAACAACGGGCAGGCCGTTGCTGCCGTTTTCATCCAGTTGGAGGGCGAGGAGGTCGCGTTCGATTTGCTTAATCTCAGCAACGAGGGTGGCGGAATAGTCGTCGTCATCGGCAAGGTTGTTGCTGTCCCAGGTCGTCGTCGGTATAGCTAGGTCTAAAGCGAGCGCCTTAGGCGCAGGTGTTTCTTTTTCAAATAATTTGATTCCTACGAATGTCGTAATAACAATCACCGCTGCTACGGCTGCGATTCTGTGAGTAAAGCGTTTAAAGGCTTCCGCTCTTTTGTGTGCTGCGACCGTGGCGGCGACCTGAGCCTTTATGTCTTGAAGCAACTGTGCCGAAGGCGTAGGTGCAGGGTATTTTTCGAGTACTTCCTCAGCACTGTTAATATCTTCTGCGGCCTGCTGTGCCTTGTGCGAATCAAGGAATTTTTCGAACAATTCTTTGAGATTTTCTTTCTTCTTGTTTTTCATAAGCGTTTCCGCTCCACGAGCTTTCGCAATTTCTTAAGCGCCCGATGCAGTTTGGAGAGGGTTGTTCCAATTGGCTCAGCTCTCATTCGGGCTATTTCCTTAAAACTTAACTGTGAATAAAAGCGCAGCATTATAAGCTCTCTTGTATCTTCATCGAGTTTTTCAAGCTGTATCTGCAGTTGGTCAACCCCGTTGTCAACGGAATTTTTTGCCGGTTCTGTTTGTTCCTGAAGCCGTTCTATTCGAGCCTGAAGTAGTTTTTTCTGTCGCTGCTTGTCGCGCAAATGGTCATGGAAGATGTTTGAGGCCACTTTAAACAGCCAACCTTCGAAGGAACCACCCCTGAAGGAGTGTATTTTCTCAACCAGTTTAACAAAGAGCCTGCTGAGTAATTCGTCACTGATATCACTATTACCCGTCAATCGGTAAAAATATCCATAGCAGCGTGTCGAGTACATATCTATTAACTGCGAAAAACTGTCAGTTTCGCTTTTTTTGCAACCGGCGATTATCTGGGCCAATTCTTCGCTTTCTGGCATATTTAAGCACTCTTTACACAAATAAAGACGGGTACAGGGGTTGTTTTATTGCATAAATGTGAAAAGATCCACGTTTTTTGGGCTTAGAGGGCGTTTTTCTTGAGCAGTTTTCAGAGAGGCTCTTTTTCGTCCCTGTCCTGTTCTTTATCTTCATCTTCGAGTTTCCAGTGGTCGGATTCGTCTATGTCTTCGATTTCCCGCTGCATGTATTTCAGGACCTTGTCTTGTAACGGCGCCATTTTCTCCTGGAACTTGAGCATGGCCTGATAGGTGGCTGTGAGCATATCCAGGCGAATCAGCTGCCATTTTGCGATGCACTCAGGCTCCTTTATATTCACAAACGGGTCACACTTGAAAGTTCTGCGTCCATCGGAACCAATTTCACAGAATTCACAATCCTTACACTCTATCATCACAACACCGGAATTGACCAATCAGGTACATCAAGAAATTAAGCTTTTATCTGCTTTACATTTCTCCTATAATACCATATATTCTAAAGGCTTAAAGGTATTTTGAACAGAAGATTTGGATTATTTTATGGAGAATTAAATGGCAAAACCGAGGCGCAGGCGCAAAGTGGGGAGCAAGAAGAGACGTGCCCGCTGGAAAGTGCGGCATAAAATCAGCTAATTACAGATTTGCGTCGTGCGTATTGCGTATAACATAAGGGGGCATCTATACGCAATGTGCAATACGCAACACGATAAATGAAACACTTTAAGGTAATTTTTGAGCCCGACGGCAGGCAAATTTCGATTCACGCAGGCGCAACCCTGGTTGAGGCCGCAGGTCAGGCGGGAATAATATTAAATACCGTCTGCGGGGAGAAAGGCACATGCGGGAAATGCGTGGTAGAAATTGAACCGGAGAAGGGCGAGGTACTTGCCTGTCAATACCGCATCCAAAGCGACGTTACAGTCACGATTCCACCGGCCAGCAGGTTCTTCGAACCCAAAATCCTCTCTCATGGAATCGACATAAAAACCAAAGTGCGCCGTGAAAAGGGGAGAGAAAAAGTTTTCGGCGTGGCGGTTGATATCGGCACAACCACCGTTGTCGCCAAGTTAATCAATATGGCAGACGGCAACTGCCTTGCTACAGAAGCTGTTATAAATCCGCAAATACGATACGGTGATGACGTAATAAGCAGAATTAACTATGCGCAAAGCGACGACACATTAGACGAACTGCACAAGGTAATCATAGAGTGCCTGAACAAATTGATTGCTCAGCTGTGTAAGAAGGCTTCGATTGACAATAAACAAATAGGGGAGGTTTGTGCTGTCGGCAACACGACGATGAACCATATCTTTCTTAAACTGCCCGTGACACAACTCGGGCAGGCTCCATATAAAGCTTTTTCATTAGAGCCGAAGAACGTCCCCGCAAAGGAGTTGTCTGTCAGAATAAACCCGGAGGCTAACATTCACACTGTGGCAAACATAGCCGGGTTTGTCGGTTCGGATATTACGGCGGTAGCTTTGGCGGTTGAGATGGATTCAGTTAAAGAGCAGACTTTAGTGGTCGATATCGGCACAAACGGCGAAATCGTACTCGGGACAGGCAACAAGCTATATGCGGCAAGCTGCGCGGCAGGGCCTGCGTTCGAGGGTGCGAGAATAAGCTGCGGAAGCAGGGCGGGTCAAGGAGCGATAGAGGCTGTTGTTTGCAATGACAATGATATAGACTTTGACGTAATCGGCGGCGGGCCGGCCCGCTCGATATGCGGCAGCGGACTAATCGATGCGGTGGCCGTTTTGCTGGATTTAGGATTGATTGAAAAAAGCGGTCGTTTTGTCAGAAATGAAAAACTAAGTGAGCCGATTTTGGCCCGAATCATCGAACATAACGGACAACCTGCCTTTCGGCTCACAGAACAGGTGTTCCTGACGCAAAAAGATATCCGACAGGTACAGCTTGCAAAAGCAGCAATTTGTGCGGGGATCAGACTTTTGCAAAAAAAGGTGGGACTTGAGGACCCTGATATAAAACAGATTTTACTGGCAGGGGCGTTCGGCAATTATATACGGGCAGAAAGTGCGCTGCGAATCGGCCTGCTGCCGAACGTAGCAGTTGAGAAGATTCATTTTGTCGGCAATGCGGCCAGCAGCGGAGCCCAGATGATACTGTTAAGCCGTCAGGCCAGAGAAAAGGCCTGTAAGCTTGCACGGCAAATAGAGTATGTCGAAATAGCCCACGAGAAAGACTTCACGGATGTTTATGCGGAATGTATGTCGTTTTAGATATACACAACCGGCGGTTGTTGAAGCGACACCGGCCATAAAGCCGATACAGGTTTCGTGCGAAAATCTATTGACCGCTAACAGTCGATATGAAAACAGACGAAAAACTTAAAAACAAAGAGACAAATGTAGTCAGCAAGCTGGGTTTAAGCAAAGAGTTTTGGATTGCATTTGCTGTTTTTCTCTTAGTATTGCTTGTCAGGGGGGTATATCTTTTCCAAAGCAGCGACAATCCCACATTCAATCTGCCTATAATCGATTCGATGACTTATGACCAGCTTGCGCGGTCGTTAGCTCAGGGTCAGCCGATGACCGCCGAGTTTTTCTGGCAGCAGTTTTTCTACCCGTTTTTTTTGTCGGTCGTTTATTTTTTGAGCAACTCCTCTATTCTGTGGGCGAAGATTATCCAGGCAGTTTTAGGGGCGGTGACATGCCTGCTTACCTACATGCTCGGTAAAAAGATTTTCAACCGTACGGCGGGTATAATTGCAGGATGCATGGCTGCTCTTTACGGCCCGTTGATTTTCTTTGAGTCTGAACTTCTGGCAGCGGGCTGGGCGGCGTTTTGGTCGGTGGCGCTTATTTTGCTCTTTCTCAAAACGGCTGAAAAGAAAACACTGCCGATTTGTCTGGCGTTGGGGGTTTGCGGCGCATTGAGTGTTATCACCCGACCGAATTTCATACCGTTTCTGGCAGGGGGGGCGGTGTGGCTAATTGTTGTCTGGATTCGGGCAGATGTCGACATAAAGAAACTTGTGCAGCGTGCGGTTGTAGCCTTAGCCGGCTTTCTGATAGTGTCCATACCTGTTGCGACAAAAAACTATCAACTTACAGAGCGTTTGAGCCTTTTACCGGCGAGTGGCGGTTTGAACTTCTATCTGGGAAATAATCCCGAGATTACAGGGGTAGGTATAAGGCCCGGTCTGGATTGGAACAAACTTTCTTACCTTTCGTGGGATGCGGGGCTGCGGACTTTGGACGAGCAGCAGCAATTTTATTACAGCAAGACGTTCGAATATATTCGCACCCAGCCGCTGAGCTTCACAAAAGGTATTATGCAAAAGACAGCAGAGTTTTTCAGTTCCCGCGAGATGCCCGGCAACGTAGATGCGTACCTGTTTCGACAGTGGTCTTCACTTTTGAAGATTCTGATGTGGAAGGTCGGGCCGTTCGGATTTCCCTTCGGCCTGCTGCTGCCGTTAGCAATTTTGGGACTGGTTTTTTATTGGCGCAAAATACCCGTGCCGCTTTTGCTTTTTATCGTGCTTTATTCAGCATCGGTCATCCTCGCGCATATTGAGGCGCGTTATAGAGCACCTATTGTTGCGCCGATGTGCGTTCTGGCAGGTGCAGCGATAGCAAAAATTGTCGAGACAATCCGCGCCAAAGAATGGCTGAAAGCGGGCGGGGCCTCCATATTGATAGTCGCTGTGGCTGCTGTTTGCAGCATACCCGGGCCGTTCTACTCGGAAAAACCGGAAAACATAAACTACGAAGCGGAGTTATATTACGGACTGGGCAGCACGTTGAAAAGGCAAGGCCGGTTCAAAGAAGCTATAAAGAACTACAATCAGGCTGTGCGTCTAAAGCCGGATTATGCTGAAGCATATTACAAACTCGGCGGTATAT
>Ga0307380_10005266_pt1 | contig 17191 bp, 4 predicted proteins | sample UN3MG_FD_202239 | JGI IMG/M metagenome (GOLD analysis project Ga0307380, IMG submission 202239) | Soil microbial communities from Risofladan, Vaasa, Finland - UN-3 | ecosystem: Environmental > Terrestrial > Soil > Coastal area > Acid sulfate soil | place: Finland: Risofladan, Vaasa | collected...
CGGAACCTGGCCGCCAGCGCCATGGAACCGCCCGCCCCGGGGATCGTCGTCATCGCCAACCACGACCAGATCTGCAAGGACGCCCGCGGCAAGGGGCCGCTGCATCTCGGCAAGACCGCCTACCAGAAGGGCCTTTACTGCCACGCGCCCAGCCTCCTGGCGGTGCGGCTGCCGTCGCCCGGCAAGACCTTCACGGCCACGGCCGGCGTCGACACCAACGACCAGACGTCGGGCGGCCGGGGGAGCGTGGTCTTTGCCGTCAAGGTCGGGGGCAAGGAGGCCTTCAAGTCCGGCGTCGTCCGCGAAGGCATGCCGCCGCTGGAGGTGAGCGTCGACCTGCAGGGCCAGACGACCTTCATGCTCCAGATCGGCGACGCGGGCGATGGCATCGCCTGCGACCAGGCCGACTGGGCCGAGGCCAAGGTCCTGCTGGCCGACGGCAAGGAACTCTACGTGAGCGACCTTCCGCTCGCCGAGCCGGCGAGCAACGGGCCGCCGATTTCGTTCGTCTACGACGGCCGCCCGTCGGAACTCTTCCTCTTCTCCTGGGCTCGCAAGCACCAGACCCGCAAGCTCGACGAGGCCCGCACGCAGCACGCGTTCACGTGGACCGATGCCGCGACGGGCCTCGAGGTCCGCCTGGTCGCGGTGGAGTACCACGACTTTCCGGTGGTGGAGTGGACGGCGTACCTGAAGAACACGGGCCAGGCGCCGACGCCCATCCTGTCGGACATCCAGGGCATGGACCTGGTGTTCCGCCGGACGAAGGACGAGTTCGTGCTGCGGACGATTCGCGGCGACGACTGCTCGGCCGCCAGTTATCAGCCGATTGAAATGCGGCTCGACCAGCAACCGAAGGACTTTGCCCCCGCCGGCGGCCGGCCGACGACCGGGGCCTTCCCGTGCTTCAACGTCGAGACGGCCGGTGAGGGGTTCATCGCGGCGCTCGGCTGGCCGGGCCAGTGGTCGGCCCGGTTCTGGCGCGAGGGGCCGGGCCTGCTGCGCGTGCGCGGCGGGCAGGAGCGGACACACCTCTGCCTGGCGCCCGGCGAAGAGATCCGGACACCCCTGGCGGTGCTCCTCTTCTGGAAGGGCGACTACTTCCGCTCGCAGAACCTCTGGCGGCGCTGGATGGTCGCCCACAACCTGCCGCGCCCCGGGGGCAAACGGCCCGGCCAACTCTTCTCGACGTGCATGGGCCTCCACCAGTCGGAGGCGGGCGAGATCGGCTATATCGATATGTTCGTCAAGAACGGCGTCACGTTCGACTACTGGTGGATGGACGCCGGCTGGTACACCGGCTCGTCGTGGTGGGACGCCACGGGCGTCGGCACCTGGACGCCCGACCCGGAGCGGTTCCCGCGCGGCGTGAAGGCCGTCTCGGACCACGCCCACGCCAAGGGCATGAAGATGATCCTCTGGTTCGAGCCGGAGCGCGTCTACAAGGGCAGCTGGGTCTGGGAGAACCACCCGGAGTGGCTCCTGAAGTGGGACGACGCATCGCCCATCCGCCTGTTGAACCTCGGCAACCCCGAGGCGCGAAAGTGGCTGACCGACCACATCGACCGGTTCCTGACGGAGCAGGGCATCGACCTTTACCGGCAGGACTTCAACGTCGAGCCCCTCGGCGCCTGGCGCCAGGCCGACGCCGAGGACCGCCAGGGCATGACCGAGAACCTCCACGTGCAGGGGTACCTGGCGTGGTGGGACGAACTGCGCCGGCGGCACCCGGACATGCTGATCGACTCGTGCTCATCGGGCGGCCGGCGGAACGACCTGGAGACGCTGCGCCGGGCCGTGCCCCTGCTGCGGAGCGATTTCCAGGCCCCCGCGATGAAGCCCGCCGACATCGACACCGGCAACCAGTGCCAGACGTACGGCCTGAGCCTGTGGATCCCCTACTACGGCAGCGGCGTGGCCTACGACGACGTCTACTCGCTCCGGAGCCACACGTGCCCGGCGCTCGGGCTCGGCTGGATCGGCGAGAAGACCGACTGGGAGGCGTTCCGCCGCCGGGTGGCCGACTATCGGAAGATGGCCGATTTCTTCTATGGCGATTACTATCCGATCACGCCCTACAGCCGCGACCAGAGCACCTGGATCGGCTGGCAGTTCCACCGGCCCGAGCAGGGCGACGGCATGATCCAGGTCTTCCGCCGGGCCGAGAGCCCGTACGAGGCCGCCCGCCTGAGGCTGCGGGACCTCAAGCCCGAGGCGCGCTATGCCTTCGCGGACCTCGACACGGGCAGGATTATCCAGGCCTCGGGGAAGGAATTGGCCCAGAAGGGACTGCTGCTGGAGATCGAGGCCCCGCGCGCGGCCATCGTCCTCATGTACAAGCAGGTGCCGTGAGGCATCGCGTCTTGGCCCCCCTCCCCGCCGTCGTCATGGGCTACCGGGCGAAGCGGCCGGCCGGCGGCGCGGCACCCGCGACGGTGAACAAGAACCTGCGGGAGGTCCGGTCCGCGCTCCGTGACGCCAGGGACGCCGGACTGCGGCGGAAGGGGCCTGTGCTCCATCAGCCCGAAAGCAGGTGCGGGTCGCCCGAGGAACCTGAGTTTGACAAGTGGCTCGGCGTATGCGAGAATCCTTCCCAGCAAGCAGCCATGGACCGGATGGCGGGAGTGAAAACGGCCTGATTCAGGGACGCACGCAGCCGAATTCCTGCCCAAACAGGATTCTCATGGCTGCGAAGCCGTAGCTGAACTTCTTTTCTGACAACGGGTCGCCGGAGTGGCGGAACTGGCAGACGCGCGGGATTCAAAATCCCGTGGCCTTACCGGCCGTGAGGGTTCGAATCCCTCCTTCGGCACCAACCTTAAACTGGTTTCACAGCACCAAGGGCCGCACGGCGGCTCTTGTTGCTTGCATGTCCCTTGTTCATGCGAAAGTCGGACCGCCGCGCTATCCTGGCCTTCTCTCTTGTTTCCGGCGTGCAGAGAAGGCGGCAAAGCGGCTGTTAAGCGCGAAGACGTACATAAGTACGGCTTCTGTGAAATCTAAGGTATCACGGGCGTCTGCCTGCAAGAGCTCGACGTCAGTTTCGTGCGCCGCCTCGTTTCCGACGACTCGAATGCCGTGTGCCCACTCGACAAGGCGCGAGTCAATTACCTGCCGCTTGAGCAATGCGTCGAGCTTGGTTTGCAGCGACCCACTCGTGGCCCCAAGCGCTTTACACAGGGCTTCCAAGCAACGGCGACACATCAGAGCGCAGGCATCGAAAGAGGACGCACTGTAACAGTGCAGCGCCTGTTCGTAGGCACGTAGGACGGGCTCGGGGACCCCGTCCAGTGGAAGGCGGGACGTTGTGGGGTAAAGCACCTCTTCCGATGTTAGGGTTTCGCAATCGCCGGGAACTCCGCAAAACGACTGCTTGATCAGAAATGGCGACTTGCATCGTCGGCAGATCGCCACATAAAGTATCTCGGCGGAGTATTGCGCGTCGCCTTCGTCGAGCAAATTCACAGCGGCGCTCTCGTAATCCCCCTGCCCATGAGCGATCACGTGAGCTTCCGTCTGGATATTGCACTTCGGGCAGAAGAGGTCGAACGATTCTTGAGCCATGGTCTATGCTCGTTCCCCCATCCGTGGTTGAGCACGCGGGTGTAGGCCATCGCCGTCCTGGCGAGGCCCCCGTCACGCCCCGATCGGCCGCTCCCGCGCTGTCACGCGCTTGCCGCCGTGCCGGCACTGCCGTCGGCGGATGAACTTAGCGCCCCATCTCAGGCACGTGTAGATTACCCGAATTGGCACGCAACCGCAATAGTGATATGCCAGGCCCCGCGTGCCGCGGGTGTGGCCGCATGTCGTGGCAGCCCCGTCGGGGGCGGTTGATCTGTAGCCACGGGCGGGAGAGCATTTTGCATCGAGCCTGTAGCGCGGGGGTTTACCCCCCGCGCTCGTGGGGTTTAAGGCATGCGGCGCGGGGGGTAAACCCCCGCGCTACAAGTCATGCTCCGACGGCGGGTTGCGATTCTCGATGCAGAATGCTCGGGAGCCCGTGGAATCGAGGTGTCCCACGCCCGTCTGTTTGAAGCCCCGCCCGGGGCGGGGAAACGCCCGATCCGCCGCGCCACTCGCCGACGGCCCGGGGCGAGCCGCCGCCGGCGCCGCCGCAGCGATCCGGCGACACCTATATCCTGAACTTGGCCGGCATCTGGAGGAGGTCCGGCGGCAGCGAGTCCAGGTCGGTCAGGAGGGCCGCGGCACGATCGGTTGCCGAAGACGCCTTGCCCCACCGGGCGGCGGCGAACTTGACGGGGCCCTTGGTGCGCGGCGCGACGCTGATGAGCGGCAGCGTGTCGCCATAGTGCAGGCGGACCTGGGCCTTGTCGATGACGTTGATGACGCCGTCGCCGTTGATGTCCACGAGCGGATCGTAGTTGGCGTCGCCCAGGACGGCCCCGTAGGCGAGACGCACCTTCGCCTTATCGAGGACGTTGACCACGCCGTCGCCCAGGGACACGTCGGCCACGAGCACGTTGAGGCTGAACAACCAGTCGCCGCCCGCCACGCCGTCGCCCGAGGGGAACGGGTCCGTGCCGCTCTCGCCGTCCAGGAGGTTCCCGGCCAAGTCGGCCACGGTGAAGGCGCCGCCGGCCAGCCGCACCTGGTACCGGTCTCTGGCCAAGAAGGCGGCCGAGGTCCACGTCAGCCGATCGGTGCCGACGCCGGCCGGCCCGCTGAGCGACACGGGGCCGCTGATCGCGCCCACCACCGTCAGGTCGCCCGAGACAGAGATGACCGGCTCGTCAAAATCGACGACGAACCGGTTCATCCGCGACCAGGGGGCCGTCCGGGCGCTGCGGTCGGTGGTCCAGAGTGACGAGTCGACCGTCCCCAGGACCCAACTGGTCTGCGTGCTCGACACGCCGAAGGCCGCCACGCGCGGGGCCACGGTATCGACCTGCACCAGGAGCGCCTCGGACGGGGCCGGCGGCAGCCCCCCCAGGGCCTGGGTGGCCACGATGGGGTGGGCGCCGTCGACGAGGTCGTAGGCGCCGTTGGTCGTGATGAAAGTGATGGGGCCGGTCGCTATGACGGGCACCGAGATGGCGACGCCCGCGGAGTCGTCCCAGAGGACGACCGTGGCCCCCGCAACGGTGTCGCCGACGCCGAACTGGAGGGTCTTCGAGGGGTCGCTGTTGTCCAGGCGGGTGATGTCGTCGAACGGGTCGTAGCCGGTGTCGGACCCGATCAAGAGGTCCAGCGCCGTGGGCGGCGGAATCTGGCCGTAGTTGCCGAAGTCGACGTCCTCGACGACCTGGCTCGGCCCCAACGTCACCGCGTGGAACCCCGCGGTGACGCCGCCCCCCGCACCGCTCGTGACGGTAACGTCGTCGAAGTAGTGGACCGTCTCGCTATCCGCGCCGCTGTAGGCCAACAGGCCCACGCGCCCGGCCCCCGGGATGTCCGTATCCGAACCCGACCACGCCAGGTTGCCGTTGAAGCGGACCTCGATGGCGGAGCCCTGGACGGCCACCTGCACCGTGTTGGGCGTGGCGCCGATGTTGAGGTACGGCGAGGTCGCCCACTCCTGGAGCCAGGTCAGCGTGCCCGAGAGGATCCTGGCGACATAGTACTGGCCGTCGTTGCTGATGCCGACCATGTAGGCCGAGCCGGTCAGCGGGTCCTGCCAGACGAAGTCGTCGCTGGCCCGGACGACCAGCACGGCGGCTCTGCCCTCGTAGCCCGTGCGGCGCATGACGACTTCCGCGGTGCCGTCCTGCCAGGTCTGGCCCGTGTAGAACGATTGCATGAGGACGCCGGTGGTGCCGGCCGCGGCGCGGTACTCGCCGGCAACGACCGACCAGTTGGCCGGCACGGTGGCCAGCCAGTCCTGGGCCAGGCCGTCGTTGAAGTCTTCCATGTATCCGGTGGCGACCGGATAGGTCTGCTCCCAGCCGTCGCGGGGCACCTCGCCGATGGCGTAGGCACCGGGCATCAGGCCGGGGAGTGCGTAGTCGCCGGCCGGGTCGGTGAGGTCGAAGGGTTCGCCATCGTCCCACTGTCCGTCCCTGTCGAGGTCGGCGTAGATGGTCCACCCGGCCAGTCCCGGCTCGCCCGGGTCGCGCTGGCCGTCCTGGTCGGCGTCGAACCACTTGGTGCCGCGAATCTCGCCGGCGGCGTAGTTGCCGAAGTCGACGTTCGCGGCAACGACCCCGACGTCGGCAACGACGGTGTGGCCCCCGCCGGGCAGCGGATACGTCTGCGTCCAGCCGGCCTGGGGCACCTCGCGGACCTGGTAGGTCCCCGGCGCGAGGTCCGCAAAGACGTAGCGTCCGTCGGGGCCGGTCTGCCTTGAGGGCTCGCCCGTCTCGATGGCGATGGACCAACTGTTGAGCGTGCCCTGGTCGCCGCCGGCGTCGTCGGTGACGCTGAGCGTCCAGGTGCCGTTGGGATCCTCGCCGTCGAAGCCGGCCAGCAGGCCTTCGGGCCGGTAACTGCCCGTGAACGGCGCGGTGCCGGCGACGATGGACGTGGCGGCCTCGTCGTCGAACGTCGTGTTGACGAAGTTGTCGCCGCTGCTGCCCACGTCGGTGAACAGTTCCACGACGGTGCCGGACGGGCTGGTCAGGTACACGTCGAGGTCCGAGTCCCAGGTGTGCATGATGTTGAGCGTCACGTTGACGTCGGTCAGGCCGCCGGCGCCGCTGACGAGGAGCGTGGAGGTCGTCGTGGTGTAGTCGAGGATGGACTTGGGGACGTCGGTGGAGGAGACGGTCTGGTTGCCGCCGTCGAGGAGGCCGTTGCCGTTCAGGTCGAGGTAGACGGTCCAGTCCGGCAGGCCGGGCTCGGCGGCGTCCCAGGTGCCGCCCTGGTCGGCATCGTACCACTTGCCTCCCCGGATGGTGGCGGGTGCGAAGTTGCCGAAGTCGATGTCCGCGACGGTCTGGCGGGCCCACACGGTGACGACGTAGGTGCCGCTGATGATACCGCCGCCCGGGACGGTCTGCTCCCAGCCGTCCTGGAGCACCTCGGCCACGACGTGGGTGCCCGGCATGACGGTAATCGAGTAACTGCCGTCGGGTCCGGTGACGGCGAAGGGCTCGCCGCTCTGCCACTGGCCATCGCCGTTGGCGTCGGCGTAGATCTTCCATCCCGCCAGGCCCGGCTCGCCGGGGTCCCGCGCGCCATCGCGGTCGGCGTCGTAGAACTTCGTGCCGCGCACCCGCGTCGGCGGCGCCGTGGGCGTTCCCTTGAGCGTCACGTCGTCGAGGTTCCAGCCGGGGTAGGTGACCGACGAGTCGGTCGGCCCCATGGACCACCGCAGGGTGACCGTGGGCTGGTCGTCGGCCACGGCCGAGATGTCGTACTCCTGCAGCGACCAACTCGTTTCCGAGAAACTCGATCCGGTGTGGTCCCAGACGGTGGTCCAGGTGCTACCGTTGTTGGACACCTGGATCGCGGCGTGGTCCCACGACGCCGACTCGACCCCGAGCCAGCGATAGAAACTGAGTACGATGTTATTATATGCCGTGCAGTCGATGGCCGGCGTGGTGGCGTACCGGGCCGGCAGGTCGGCGGCGGCCGCGTAGATGTATCCCAGGTTCGACGAATCCAGCCGCGGCTCGCCGTCCAGGGCATGACCGTCGCCATCCACCACGCCGCCCGTCAGACGGATCCGCACCCACGTGTCGATGACGTCCTGCCAGGCATTGGCAAACTGGATCGTCATCTCGGTCGTGCCGCTGCCGCTGACCACCGGCGAGAGCGTCTCGGTGACCGACACGTGGCCGGACTCGTCCACAAACACCTTCTCGGCCACCACGTTGGCCGCGGTGAACGTGACGGTTTCGCTGAACGTCACTCGGACCGTATCGACGCCGATGCCGCTGGGCTCGATCTGGCTCACCGTGCGGACGGTCCGCAACGGGTTGGGGTTGAGGACCACGCTGGTAACGCGCGGCGGGGCCGTGGAATTGTCGGTGCCCGGCGTGCCGCCGACGGCGGGGCTGGCGATCCAGTTGATGACGTCGTTGCCGTACGCGCCCAGCAGCACCCGTTCCAGCGACGGGCCGGTCCCGTCCGGCGCCATCGGCCACGGGTCGCCCGGGCTGTCGCCGTCGCTATAGTCCACCGCGTCCGCCACGATGTACGAGTAGAACCCCGTCCCCGGGTCCGGCACGCCCGGCTTCGACAACTCCACCTGCTCCCCGTCGTTCGACAGTTCCGACAGGGCCTCGAACGGACCGTAGATCGGGATCGACGGGTCGATGCCGAACGTCGCCCGGAACGCCGACGGATCCGACTCCGTCACCAGCAGGTACTGCCCTGCCCCCAGCGTCACCCCCGTCGGGAAGGCGTACTCGATGCCCCCCGTGAACATCCACGTGTGCGTCGGGTTCGCCAGGTCGTACAGCGGCACGTCCGACCCGCTGAGGTTGTAGAGTTCGATGAACTCGTTCGCGTCGTCCGACGGGTGGTACATGATCTCGCTGATCACCACCGGACCCACCTGCGGAGCCGCGTTCACGTACCCGCGCGTCGACTCGGTCAGCGCCACGAAGTCCACCCGGCCCGTGCTCGTCTGGTAACGCCCCAGCGTCACGCCGTTGGCGCTCGACCCGAACACCGCCGTCGCCAGGTACCCGCCCGTCGCCGACGACAGCCACACGTCGTCGCCGTGTTCGCTCAGGGCGAACGCGGTGTGCCGGCCCGGATCGGTGGCGAGCTCGCCGAAGTGGTCCGTCTCCGTAAACACCACGTACTCGCCCGGCAAGAGGACCGTGTCGCCGCCCATCGCCGAGGCCGTGATCTCGAACTTCCCCAGGGCCGCGCTGTCGTCGCTCAGGTACCACCCCGCCAGGTCGATCGGCTCGTCGTACGCGTTGGTCAACTCGATCCAGTCGCCGCTCGGCAGGTCCTGGTGCGCCAGCACCTCGTTGTCCACCATCGCCCCGGCCGCGTACTCCGGCTCCGGGTCCGCCACGCCCGGCGACCCGTTCGTCACCGCCGACGGACGCCACGACGGTTTCACGCCCCACGTCCGACGCCGCGCGCCGGCGTCCAGAAGCACCAGGCTCAGCCCGTCGCCCGCCGTCTCCGGGGCGTACCAGTCGTTGTCGTACGCGAACCGCAGCACCGCCGCGTCGTACGGCGCCGGCAACCGCAGGATGATCTCCTCGCCGTCGTTGTCCAACTTGCCCGTGTAGACCCCCTGGGCGAGACGCGGTCCCGTGCCGTACCGCTCCTGGAACCGCGTGGCGTCGCGTGCCAGGACCAGGTACTCGCCCGGCCCGAGCGTCAGCTCGGTGGGCGCGAACGTAAAGTCGATGCCGCTCGTGATCCGCACGCCCGCCAGGTCGAGCGTCGAAGCGCCCGTGTTCTGGAACTCGATGAACTCGTAATCCGTCCCGCCGATGGGGTCGTACATGATCTCGGTCATGCGAAGGTGGTCGAGCACGTTGTAGATGTTCTCGGGCACGGGGTCGGTCACGATGACGGTGGTGCTCCGCTGCGCGATGTCGAGGTCGGCGCCCCAAACGACGTCGGTGCTGCCCGAGTTGACCTGGTGGGCCTCGACGGCCAGGACGTTGTCGCCGGCGTGGAGCGTGCCCGGCGGCAGGTCGCTGAGAAGAATGTCGACCGTCTCGAGTGCGAACTCGTGGCTGCTGGCCAGCGTCGAGTACGTGACGACGCCGGTGGTCATGTGCGGGTTCAGGAACCGGTACCCGTTCAGGTACAGGACCGCGCCGTCGTCCACGTAGAACGAGAGCAGCAGGTGCGTGTTGCCGTCGAGGCTGCCGTTGTAGGTGAAGTGGGTGCGGAAGTAGTAGGTCAGGCGGCCGAGGGCCAGCGGCTGGCCCCGGAGTTCGGCCGGAACGTTGTTCTCGACGAACAAGAGACCCGCGCCCGTCGGCCAGGTGGTCTCGTTGGCGTAGACCTGTTCCTGCCACGGGATGCCGTCGAGGTTCTGGGTCTGGTTGTAGTACCAGACGCTGTCGAAATCGAGGACGGAGGTGACCGTTTCATCGACGATCGTCGTGATGCCGGGGTTGGCGACGTCGGGCAGCGGCAGGCGGAAGAAGGCGTAGTGGTCGCCGCCGTCGGGGGTGCGGCCCTGGGAGACGTCGGTCGCCTGCGGCGTGTAGTAGACCTGGTCGACCTCTGCGAGATTCTCGTCGTACAGGCCGATGAGGCCCTGGTACGGCGAGAGTTTGAAGTTGGTGTGGTCGACGCCCTGGCCGGAATCGTCGTCGGCCGCGAAGACACTCAGGCCGCTGCCCTCAATGAAACTGAGGCTGCGGATCTGGTACATGTCGGGCTGGGCCCCCGGCCTCTCCGACAGCCACAGGCCGCCCATGTCCACCGGAAGCGGGTCGGGGTTGTAGAGTTCGATGAAGTCGTTGACGAACGAAACCTCGCCGTCGGTGAGCCACTCGTTGATCTTGAGCGTGACCGGGTCGCCCATGCGCAGCGGCTGGTTGACGGCGCCGAACGTCGGCGTGGCCAGGCCCCAGGTGCCGTCGGGCCGGCGGCCGATGCTGCGGTCAGTCAACTGGATGCCGAACACCACCGAGTCGAGCGCCGTCTCGGTCTGAATCGGGTCGAACAGCCGGAGGTCGTCGCCCTCGGCCTTCAGGTTGAACCCCAGCCAGATGCCCGGCTCCGCGCCGGGGTTCGTGTCGGCGTAGACGGTCAGGTACCCGCCAGCCGCAATCGTGGTGCCGGGGGCGAAGGTGAACTTGCGGGGGAGGTCGACGTTGTCGGTCAGGCTGTAGCCGCCCAGGTCGAGGGCGGGCGAGCCGGGGGCCGCATCGTAGTACAGTTCGACGGCGTCGGGATACACGCCTCCGGCCAGCAGGGCCGTGGCGTTGCTCGCCATGATCTCGCTGAGGTGCAACTGGCTCCAGCCGGGATCGACGGTCCAGGAGCGGGAGGCCGTGGCATCGGCCTCGTCCTGCCAGAAGCCGGCGGAGTTCTTCGTGGCGACGTACACGGTGTACTCGCCCGCCGCGAGGCCGCTCAGGGCGATGGGCGGGACGGCCGGCGCCGGCAGCGGCTTCCAGGCGACGATGGTGCCCGAGGCGGGGCTCGATACGCCCTCGCCCAGCGTGTACTGGAACGTGTTGGCCGTCACGTTGAAGATGGTGAACGGTCCCATGTACCCGCGCTGGCTGGTCGAGACGCCCTCGATGACGATGATGTCGCCGTTGGCATAGCCGTGTCCGGCCACGGTGGCCGTGGCCACGCCGCCGGCGCTGGTGAGCGAGGAGACGGGGAGTTTCGTGACGGACCAGTCGACGGGCGTCTCGTCGCTCCAGTCGCCCACCCAGGCGCCGTCGCGCATGAGACGGTACTTGTAACCGTAGATGTCGGGCCCGCCGACGGTCAGCGTGGCGGTATCGCTCCAGGTCGTGCCGTAGGGTTCGCCGGCGATGGTGGCCAGGTAGCCCGGCAGGGCGCCCGCGTCGACACCGTTCGGCCCGGCGCCGATGGCCGGCGACCCGGGCCGCAGGCGGAAGTCGTTCCAGACGTCGGCGATGTTCGTCGTGTTCCAGAGGCGCGGGGCCTCGAGGATGTTGCCGACGCCGGGGATAGTCTCGCCGACCAGGTCCACGTCGTAGATGACGTTGTTGTTGGCCACCACGTAGGTGGTGGTGCCCATGCCGTCGATATCTCCCCAGAGGCGGGACACGTCGTAGATGACGTTGCCTTCGAGGATGGCGCCGGCGCCGGGCCACTGGCCGCTACGGTTCTCGTAGAAACCGATGACGGCGGTGGTGGCGCCCGAGACGGCGGGGTCTTTGTGGACGTCCACGATCGTGTTATTGACGGCGGTGATGAACCCGCCGTCCTTGGCAAGCATGGCGTGGTCGACGTCCCAGAAGAGGTTCCCGACGACCGTCAGTTCGGTGATGTCGCCGCCCTCGGTGCCGGTGGTCACGGCGTAGGACTTCGACTCGCGGTCGCCGTCCTGGTGGATGTGCATGAAGACGTTGCCGGCCACGTAGGCGTCGGCGGCGTCGAGGTCGAGGCAGTCGTCGCCGCCGCCGTCGAAGACGTTTCCGATGAACTGGGCGATGGGTCCGGGCCGCTGGCCGCCCGTGAAGTCGATGACGTCGTTGTAGCCGCTCGTGCCGCCGAAGTAGTTGCCCTGGACCAGGGCGTAGCCGCTGGCCGGGAAGCCCAGGAAGTGGAACAGTTCGTGCGAGGCGATGAACGGCAGGACCGAGTTCGTCAGGATGATGGAGGCGTCGTGCCAGTCGAGGTAATACCCGCCGCCGGCGTGGTCGAACGTCAGGTGATCCATGTGGACGGCGGTGCCGGAGGCGTCGATGGCGTCGGACCCGCTCGTGTAATCGATGTCGGCGTAGGCGATCTCGCTCACTTGGGCGCCGCCCGAAAACCGCAGGCCCCCCCAGTTCGTGCCGCCCGGCGTCACGGTCAGCCGGATGTGCCCGTTCGGCGTGCCGCGCGCGTCCAACGTGCCGCCCACCGTCATGTACGTGCCGGAATCGAAGAAGACGGTCGTGCCCGGCTTGATGACGAGCGTGGCGCCGCTGGGGATGGTCAGGTTGCCGGTCACGCGATACGGCCCGTCGGCGGCGGTCCAGGTGGTGGTGCCGGCGGGCAGGCTGCTGGGCACGTCGACCACGCTGCCGTCGTTGTACCAGACGTCGCGGGTGGTGCGGCCAATCTCGTTGCCGTCGGCGTCGAGGGCCCGCACGACGGAGCGGTTGATGCCGGGCCGGATCGCCAGGCCCTCGCCCGGCGTGCCGCGCGTGGCCACCAGTTCGGCCTGGACCAGGAAGTCGGCGTCTGCGGCGTCGACGTTCAGGCCGTGGATGGCCAGGACGTTGGTGCCGGCGAGCAGGTCATCGAGCCAGGGCGTCAGGTCGATCGCGACCGCCGTCGTGCCGTCGTGCGCGCCGGTGGCCGCCGAGTCCCATGCCGGCGATGCCGGCGCGTTGGCCTCGGCCACCTTGGCGCCGTTGAGGTACACCACGAACCCGTCGTCGTAACGGAGGTTGAGCGTCAGGGCGTCGTAGTCCGTCAGGTCGGGCGCGGTGAACTCCAGGCGCGTCCAGAGCGAGGCATGGGTGCCCTGCATCGCCGCCGCCACGTCGGTCCCGATGTAGGCGTCGTACGCGCCGCCGCTGAAACCCAGGCCCTGCGCGACCGGCGTGATGGTGCCGAACGGCACGGTCAGGTCGGCGTTCTGGGCGCCCAGGCTGCCGGTGTCGGTCCGCACGAAGTCGCCGGCGCCGTCGAGGTCGTGGTCGCCGGTGCGTTCGAGGACCGAGAGCGGCCCGCCCAGGCCGATCTCTTCCAGCCGCGTGGCACTCAGGCCGTAGCCCTTCGAGCCGTTGGCCATGCCGCCGACGTCGACCGAGGTCGGGATGGCGCCGGTGTACTGCGTCGAGACGACGGAGAACCGGCCGTCGGTGCCCGGGTCGATGCCGGTCCAGGCGGCCACGAAGCCCTGGCCCGCCTGGTTGTTGGTGCCGGCCCAGATGGCCACCTGGGAGTTGCTGATGTAGACGACCCCGTCGCCCGTGCTGTAGGCCGGCGTGGCCGCGTCGGCGCCCTCCAGCGAGACCAGCGTCCAGCGGGTCGTGTAGTCGATGTCGCCGCGGATGGCCGTGCCGGTGAAGGTGTAGGTCGCGTTGGGGCCCCTGTCCAGGCCGGTGAAGGTGTGGGTGTACCGGTCGGCGCCGGCCACCTCGATGCTGGCGTGCGTGGCCGACGAGAAGTCGACGTACCCGTTGAACGCGTTGTAGGCGTCCGTGCCGGGGGCCGGCCACCCGCTGAGGTCGGCGAAGGCAACGCCCGTCTGCGACGTCGTCAGCGTGACCAGCGTGAGGGTGCCGGTCTCGATGTCCTTCAGGATGCCCGACGTCGTGCCGTCGGCGGCATACGTGGTCGCGTTGGCGTGCGTGCCGGCGCCCCCGATGTGGTCGTTGTAGGCCACGAACGTCGTGGCCATTCCGCCGGAACCCGTCGTGCCGGGGTCGGCGCCGTCGCCCGTCCATTGGCCGGCCACGGTGATGCCCGTGAAGGCGCCGTAATCGACCGACATGGCGGCGATCTGGCCCGTCGTGTAGCCCCACGCCGCGAAGTCCATGACGGTGCCGGCGTCATCGAGCACCATGACCCAGCCTTCGCCCTCGGGTCCCCAGGGGATGGTGGCGCCCCAGTAGTGGTCGCCCACGTCGTCCGTCTGGTAAAGCACCTGGCCCGCGCCGACGCTGGCCGGCAGGCTCCAGGGCGTCGCGAAGACGTCGTCGATGTCGGCCAGCGACGGGTCGTTCACAAGGACCGTCCAACCGGCGGTGGCGATGGCGGCGTCGGAGACGTTCTCGATCTCGACGTACCGCGTGTCGCCGGTCCCGATCTCGGTCACGAGCAGCCCGGCCTGGCCCTCAGCGATCTGGCTGACCCAGGCGTCGTCGTTATAGCCGATGGCGGTCCAGTCCTGGGGGTCCTCGCCCACGGTCGGCACGTGGAACGTGGCGCCGCCGTCGGACGAGACGAGCATGGCCGAGGCGTAACTCGTGCTGCCCACGGTGGTCCAGGTGCCGGTCCAGGGGGTGTAATCGGTCGGGAGGGTGCCGACCAGGACGGTGGCGGTGTGGGCGGCGTCGGCCGTGCCGGTCAGGTCCACGTGGTTGGTGGTGGTGTAATCGTAGCCCTGGGACTGCCCCAGGCCGGTCGCGGCGGTCAGGTCCGAGGGGATGAGCGAGAGGATGTGGGCCCGGCGCGCGGCCGCGTAGTCCTTCATGCTCTGGATGGTGGCCGGCGGGAGCCAGCCGCCCAGCACCTGGTCCAGAAGCGGGTTGAGGTTCTCGGGGGCGAACGTCGTCGCGATTTCTTCCAGGTAAATCTCGTACAGCCGATGGGCGATCTGGGGCTCCTTGAGGAACCGGTCCAGAATCGGCAGGCCGCCCGTCGGGAACAGGCCGCCGGGGGCATACGTGGGCGACGCGGTGTCGTCGCCCTGGCCGAGAACCGTGTCGAGGTCGTGGACCAGCAGGTGGGCCTTGGGGTCCAGGATGCCGATGTAGAGCGAGTAGTCGTCGCTGATGTACTCGTTGCGGTTGCCGACGCCGCCCATGCTGTTCTCGCGGTTGCCGATGAGCATGTTGACGGCGAAGTACCGCAGCCACTGGTCGATGTCGACGACGCGGCTGACCTCGTCGTAATACTGCGCGTCGGGGGTCTGGGTCAGGACGCGGGTCAGTTCGATGAGGTCCGACCAGTCGTCCTCGGCGGCGTTGGTCTGCTTGGCGTAGTCGTCGCGGTACGAGTTCTTGTTCTCGCCGCGGTAGGCCAGGTCGGCCCCCCAGACACCCTTGTACATGTTGCCGGCGGGGTCGTTCGGGAAGTGCGAGTCGGCGAACTCGCTGTTGTACGGGTCGAGGCGGAAGTAGACGCCGTTGTGCGGCGCGCGGAACGACCCGCCGTAGTCGTAACCGTTCAGGCCGTTCGTCAGCATCCGGACGGCCGTGCCGTCGGCGGCCGCCAGGCCCGCCATCTGGAAAATGGCCGCCCCCGCCGTCTGGGCCCGCGTGTACTGCGTGTTGAAGTTGACGGCGATCAGGCCGTACCACTTGTCGTCCGTCGGGATATTGACCCGGTAGTTGTGCGGGTGCCGGCTGCGCGTCCCCTCGCCACGGTTCCGGACGCCCGCCTAGTACTACAACGCTACAAAGGCTCAAGATGGTTCATGCTGCCGGCCGATGGGACTGCCGGGGAATGGGCCCCGGGAGGCCATCGCCATGGATGCCGAGACGATTCTGAGGATCAGGCCAGCCTTGACGCGGTTCCTGCACGAGTTTGATGGTTGCTTCGGGCGGTGCACGACGCGCCGCCATCTGGACACGTACGTCCAGGGGCAACTCGGTCCCCTGGAGCGTAAGAGCGTCGAGCCGATCGCCGACGCCGCCGGCACCCCCCCTCGGACGCTCCAGGAGTTCCTGGGCCTCTTCCGGTGGGACGAGGCCGCCGTTCGCGACCGGCTTCAGCAACGGGTGGCCCGACGCCACGGCCACCCCCAGGCCGTCGGCATCCTCGACGAGACCAGTTTCCCGAAGAAGGGCACGAAGACCGCCGCCGTCCAGCGGCAGCACTGTGGAGCGGTCGGTAAGACCGAGAACTGTGTCGTCAGCGTCCACCTGGGCTACGCCACGCCCGATTTCCACACCCTTCTGGACGGCGAGGTGTATCTCCCTCAAGGCACCTGGCATGCGGATCGCGAGCGTTGCCGCGCGGCCGGCATCCCGGACGACGTGGTGTACCGGTCCAAGTGGCAGATCGGCCTCGCGCAGATTCAGCGGGCGTTGGCCAACGGCGTGCGGTTCGCTTGGCTGACCTTCGACGAGGGCTATGGCGGCAAACCCCCGTTTTTGCGGGCCTTGGACGCCCTCGGCCAGACGTTCGTGGCCGAGGTGCCGGCGAACTTCACCCTCTGGACGAAGGCCCCCGACGTGCTCTATCGCGCCCATGACCGCGACCGGCGCGGGGGACGCCCCCGCGCGTTTCCCCGGCTGAAGGTCAAGAACAACCCGCCCTCCGCGGTCCGCGACATCGGGCGGTCCTCCCCGATCCTGCGTCGCCAGCCGTGGCGGACCTACCATGTCAAGGAGGGCACGAAGGGGCCGCAGGTCTGGGAGGCCAAACACCTCCCGGTGTGGCTGAAGGATGCCAACGGGCTGCCGACGCGTTCGCATCATCTGGTGGTGGCCCGCAACGTGCTGAAGCCCGAGGAGGTCAAGGGCTTCGTCTCGAACGCCCCGGAGGCCACGCCGACGGAGACGCTCCTGGTGGTGGCGTTCAGCCGGTACAAGATCGAGCAGATGTTCGAAATAACCAAGGGCGAACTGGGGATGGACCACTTCGAGGTCCGCCACTGGCGCTCCATCCAGCGGCATCTGATCTTGAGTGGCGTCAGCCACCTCTTTCTGGCGGAGTTCCACCAGACGCATCGGGGGGAAAAATCCGGGCCTGACCGTGCCCCAGATTCGCACGGCGACGGCCCGTTTGGTGCCGATCTGGCGCCGGGGCGGACGCTGCTCGCGGAGGCAGGCGGAGTCCATCAGCCACCGGCTGCTTACGACCCAACAACGCAACGCCCGCGCCGCCCGCAGCCACCGCAAGCGCATCCTGCGGCTGCTGCATGCCCGCGGCGTGTTTCTGAAGAACCTACGCATGTGTCATTGGCCCAACTTGTAGCGTTGTAGTACTA
>Ga0307380_10005269_pt1 | contig 17182 bp, 22 predicted proteins | sample UN3MG_FD_202239 | JGI IMG/M metagenome (GOLD analysis project Ga0307380, IMG submission 202239) | Soil microbial communities from Risofladan, Vaasa, Finland - UN-3 | ecosystem: Environmental > Terrestrial > Soil > Coastal area > Acid sulfate soil | place: Finland: Risofladan, Vaasa | collected...
TGAAGATTGTAACTATTCTTTCTTTAAAAACCTTAACCTTGCATGTTCTTCATTTTACAATGCGGACATTCAATAAATGGTTTATTTTTCAATGCTCCAACTACACCCCCAAGCAGGTACAATAGCCCACTTCAGTACATTAAGCTCTGCACGTCCCCTATATTGTTCATTAGTCAGTTTGGGAAACCATTCTTGACAAAATGGTCATTTGATTTTTGGAGCATTTGCTATTATTTCCTCTATTTTTTTTCTCTTTTCATCTTAAGTATACAAAATTTTGCAATCTGTACAGACAAAAACCTTCTTACCATCTAAGTCTCGTTGTTCAATCATATTAAACATGCCTATAGCCTTTCCACATCTTGCACATTTTGTCATATTCCTTTGCCTCCACTCTCATGTTTTGTAACAATTATTTCTTTAAAATCATATCCAAAAAACTCGACCTCTGATTATTTTTTTTTCTTTTTAGTTATCCCTATATCAGATCATGTTAGGGATTTTCAACAGAGGTTCGATATGTTTTTATCATATTGGATAACGAGCATGCGATCGTGACTGGCCCGACTCCACCAGGAACTGGTGTAAGTACCGCTGCTTTTTCTTTAACCGATTCAACGTCTACATCACCATGGATCCCGTCTTTGGTTTCAACAATTCCGACATCGACAACAATAGCGTTGTTTTTTATATGATCCTTTGTGATGAGATTTCGGACCCCTGCACCTGTTATGAGGATATCTGCATTGGAGGTGTACTGTTTCAGATTCTGGGTAAACACATGGCAGATAGCGACCGTTGCATTCCGGTTCAGAAGAAGCGCTGCAAGTGGTTTTCCTACCACGTTGCTATGGTTTACAATCACAATGTCTTTTCCCTTCAGTGTAATATGTTCATGTTCCAGGATTGTGAGGACAGAAAGCGGAGTGCAGGGGACCAGTTCTTCGTCCCCAATAAGGGTTCTGCCCAGATTTTCCGGGTTGAAACCCTCAACGTCTTTCTTTGCAGCGACAGCCTGCATGAGGTTGTGTGCTGAAAGATGTGATGGGACCGGATATTGTATGAAAACTCCATGTACCGTTGGGTCATTGTTGAGGTTCTGAATGGTCTGTAGAATGGTTTTTTCTGAGACGTTTTTCTCGAAGTGAAGACGTTTTGTATTAATCCCAGCCGTGTTACAGGCTGCGGTCCGTAGTTTTAGATAGAGTTCTGAGGACGCATTCTGGCCAATGGATATAGTAATTATCAAGGGCTCAATGGTATATTTCTTTTTTAATTGAATGACATCTTCAGCTATTTTCTTTTGTATTTCTTGTGCGATATCTCGTCCATTAATCATCCTAGCAGTCATTTTCCTCACCAAAGGGATTTCGTAAATACTCTTTAAGACTTCGGTTTTGTTCCAATCGCGTAGAACTGGGGGAAGAAATTGAGTTGCACGCCATCATCTAATGAGCGGAGAAATTCGTATTCCCATTGATCGATTTCTTTCTCAGAACGCCCTGCATCTTTTAATATCTTGATGTAGAAATCCCGGGAGTGAAGGTAGTATTGTTTATCTTCTTCGCAGGACCAGATCCGATTGTTTCCAATGCCGATAATTGTCTCAAGCCCAGCGGTGACGAATAGTTTTCGTAGTTTTCGTCCGATGTGGGGGTCGCCACCTTTTTTTCGTATGGCTTCTCCTGAAAATAAGGGGTCAACGTTTTTGTTTTCCGGCCAGTGGATCTTCCCCCCATAATCGGGTTCAAGGGAGGCAAGAATTTTTCCTTTTGGTTTGACGACCCTGGCCATTTCATTGACGACCGCCTGTGGGTCATCTGCCCACATGAGCAGTAGATTGCAGGTGACAAGCTGGAAACTGTTATCTGCGAAGGGGAGTTGTTGGGCGTCAGCTTTGCAGAGGGTCGTGTTTTTATATTCTTTGAGTATCTTTTGGGAGACGGATAGAAGATGGGTTGAGCCGTCGATGCCAACGACTGTTCCTTTGGTGAGTCGTGCGATGTCCCTGCTGACAAATCCGGACCCGCACCCGACATCAAGGACAAGCGATGCATCTTTTAATCCGACTTTTAGGTAGAGCGGGAGTCGTTCTTCTGCGGTCTCGAGGGCTTGTAGCTCTAATTTCTTTATAAAAGCATTTAACTCGCTACTAGGTATTACTGGCTTAATTACCATCAGACAGTATAGAATGATACCTTTATATAAGTGTAAGGTTTAGCACGGAAAAGCATTAACACGGTTTTAAGATCATAAAATGTAATTGTTATTTTTTTCATTAAGTCTATATCCATTTGCATTTACCTTGGTCTACATCCCAAAAATAACATTTATCTTCTGTACAATCTTGAGGTTCTGCAGTAATAGATACCATGGGGCATTTCATATTCTTTTCTCCTCAAATTACAATTTAAAACAATTCATTCTTTAAAAACATATCCTCAGAACAATAGGTTTTTCATGAAAAGGTTTCAATTACGGATAACCTCCAAAAATGTTAATAATTGGATAGAGATACAAATAAATAAAAAAAGGAGTGAAATGGAAAATTATGGAATTTAAGTGTAAATCTTGCCAGAGTCGGTTTACAGAATGGGGTAAAAAAAAAAAGGAAAATATGGCGGTAGCATAAATTGTTGTCCTAACTGTGGTGAAACAAATCTGATATACACATGGAATAGAGAAAAAAAAGAATGGAAAAAAATAACATAATCGTGTGTTTGTTTATTTTTCATCTTGTTTAGAAATCGCCCAACAAATGAACAATGATTTTGTTATTTTTGATCAGTTATCAATTTTCACACTCCTTTTTTAACATCAATTACAGATAACCTCCCATACAGATTTCTGTATATAGATAGCAACAATACAAAAATCCGAGATTAAAGTTTGAGCAGAAAGACAAATAGATTTATTGAACAATCCGATAATAAATTTATTCAGATGGCTAGGGATTTTTTTGAAGTTTGTCCAAACTGTAGTAGTATTAATATTTCTGTTAGACAAAGAAAGACGCCAAAATATCATTGTAGAAACTGTAGAAACGAATTTGATATCCTAAAGCTAAAATTGTTCAAAAAACGTTTAAACAACAAAGAGACTTTGGTAAATATTACTTTAATCCTCAAAAATAAAAAATCAAGTGATTATTTATTTTTCAAACTTTTCTTTAAAAACATATCTTTAAAAACTTATAAACAGGAGAAAAAAAAGAAACAGTTTCCTTTGTTAAGCTTTTATCCTCGTTTTCCTTTTCGTCCTTCTCTTCGTTCTTTTCGTTCTTCTCTTCGTTCTACTTTTTGTTTTTCTCTTTTATCTCCTCTTTGTACTATTTTTCGTACTCTTCGCCCTACACCTAAAACCATTTTTTTACCTCCACCTTATTGTTTCATAGCAATTCCTTCTTTAAAAACATATCCTTAGTAAGGTTTTCGTGGCTGGCAGAACTTACATAGATCGCTCCAGTTCCCATCATCATCGACATAAAAGAAATTGATGCCTCGATTCATCCCGCAGCTTGGACAGTGTTTCATCAGGCTCATAATAATAACTTGACGATCTTAGCATATTAGGATAGTCAGAGGGTCGTTGAAAGTATCTGAGTGAAAGCATTGACACGGTTTCTAAGACACAATGGTTTTTTGTGCGAATCAAAGACAACAATAAAAAGAAGAATCATGTTAGAAAATTTTCCATACCGTTATCACTGTTGAGTATTGATCTCCTTTATCGTCATAAGCAATGGCTTTTATTACTTTTTTTCCGGTGGTCTTCTCGTTCCAGGTCCATATATACGGTTTTGAGGTTTCCGTTGCTTTATAGACATTATCGACGTAAAAATCCATATGAGTCACGTTTTCATTATAGGTCACAGCTTCTACGGTGATATCCCCAAGGATAATTGTTTTTTCTAAGGTGGATACTATTTTTTTATTCGCAATATAAATACCCTTGTATGGCGTGGTAATCTCAGTGCTGTTCGTGATATTCTTGTAAATAATCTCAATATCAGTATCATGGAGAATATCATCACCTGTTACCCACCAAGGGAATCTCCATCCATTTTGATCAATATCTATCCCTTGGTTATAGTACGCTGCCCATAGTAATTCCATACAATAGAATTTGTCTGCGGTTGGAAATGGAAGACTTGTATGTGCAATCTTCAAACCAAACCAGGGAGGTCTAAAAAAATATTGATATGGTTTCCCATTTTGGCGTATCGCCCATGCTGCCGCTGCATGTCTTTGTGACTCTTTTGCGGTTTTCACTCGTACAAAAACAAAATTTTTTTGATCTTGATAGAAGACAGAATAGTCAAATGCATTAACGCCTTTAGACACAATACCTGAATTAAACAGTGTATTATTTCCAATATAGATAGCACCATGTTCATTATAGGGTCCAGGTATTTTCCATTGGTTGGATTCATCCAATCGAATATCCAATAACATAAGGTCTCCTATTTCAACACAATCCGGCACTGTTATATTACAACATTCGAAATGTTCGTCACTTTGTAGGACAGATGATGCATAATGAACTTTTGTTATGGAACCACTGAAATTTGGAACGGTGCTTATTCCAATTAATATAAGGATTATCGTACAAACAATACTTTTTACTATTGTATTAATTTTCATGATTTCCTGTTCTTCAAATAATTTTCTCCGACGTTGGTTATCCTATCTTTTCATTTAAATGTTTGGAAAAGATAAAAATCTCAGAAAAAAAGAAATTACTTTATTTTAATTAGTCTGTCGTTGGTGGTGTTGATTTGGGTGGGTATCGAAGTGTTTTATAGATATAGACGTCATTGCGTTTCTCTTCCTCTTCTCCAGAAAAAAATTTTAAATGTGGCAAATTAATTTTTTCATCAGTGTAGTTCTTGAATAATGGTTCATCCTCTTTCTCTTCTTTCCACAATCAATACACCTCTTCAATATATATATGGATGCTAATGATATATAAAATTTTTTAATATCGGACAAGCATTAACACGGTTTGTGGCGAATAAAAGAGGACTATTTTCGCTTACAGGTTGCGCCTTCTTTCTCAAGATGCTTATTCAATGCGGTCATATTAACAAAACTGTTACTGCATTGATTGCAGATCACCCAGCGAGGATGCTTCTTTTTCCATTTCTCCGGCGGGTTACAACCAGAGTAAGAATCCATTCCCATCATTTCACCTTCTTTTTCTTATCCATTCTCTCAATGAAACCTATATCCCCGTTTCTTTAAAAACATATTCTTAGGAAACACAAGAGAGAAAGCATTGACACGGTTTTAAGACTTATGTTTTTCAACTAAAAAAGTACATTATAAGATTTTCCTGTCTTTTATTTACAATAGATGAAGAAGAGAGGGCCTGGGCCACACAAGAAGAGGTGATGCTCGAAAAGGGATGCAGATCCTTCTTCGCTCTGTTTTGCGTTTAACTGGGAGTTTTTTTCTTTTTTTTGCCGGTGAGGTCTTCGTATTTTCCGACGAAGACATATCCATCGTCTGTTTTGCGAAGTAATCCTTCGTCAAGCATAAGGTCGAAGACCTTTTCAGAAACCTTGACGTTTTTTCTTTTGTCAGGGGTCATTTTTATTTTATAGTCAGGTACCTCATCGTTAAAGAAGTTTGGTTCTAATTCATACATGACGTTTATTTTTGGCATGGTTTCTCTCCTTTCACTCCTATTTGATACATATTAGCATGTTACATTTTAACAATATTCCTATTTAAACATATGCAGGACAACTGCCATAATGGAAATTTATCAAAACTTCTGAAAATATTTTCACTCCTGGAAAAGAGTTGAAAAAAGAACAACGCTTAAATAGAACAATTCCGTTGTTGAACCGTAACAAAATAATAAAAAAACTAAGGAAGGTGGAATATGGAGAGTATGATAAAGAAAGTAGGCAGTTGGCTTTTCCTCATCGGGATCTGCATGGCCCTTCTTGTCGGGCTGATCTTCGGTGCAGGACAAGCAATGAACGCGAATCTCACAGACTACGAAACACCGCTTGGGATTATAGTCGCGGTACTCGGGTTCCTCGTCGGTATCTTGTCGTTCTTCGCCCTTGGGGCAGTCACCCAGGAGAAAACACCCACGTTCTTAATCGCATCCGTTATTTTAATTGGTCTTGCGATCGCGGTGTCACAAACCACATGGATATTCGGAAGCTTCCAAGAACTTGCCCCCCTGTTTACGAACATCACACAGTATCTAGCTATCTTTGTCGCACCCGCTGCCATTATCCTTGTGCGTTCTCTGTGGGATGCAGCAAAAACAGAAGTAACAACCTAGTAGAAGGAATCAACCCTTCTTTCTTTTTTTTAATATCAGTATCTAAAGAAAACGAAAAATTATTTTTCTTTTTAATTAAACGGTGAAAAAAGCAAAGAGATAGAAAAAAACCTACTTTTCTTTTTCAGGGAGTTTCTTAGCAAGACTCCAAAGGTTTTCGAATTTACCATTCAGAAGTTCAATATCCTCAAGATTCACATAGGCAGTCCCGACATAACAAGGCTCAGAGCCTTCCTCAGCCAGGATTTTTATCCCGTTGACGGCAAGTTCTTTGCCATAGACGTAGTTCCGCATGGTTCCTGAAGTATTCTCTGAAAAGTACCGGATATCAAGGTTATCCCCATAGGCGATCTTCAGTTGTTTTGCGATATCGATATTTGCCTCAGAGTCAATAAGAAGCTCGACTTTGGTGTTCAATGATAAAAACTTCTTAAAATAGCGGAGGAACGGTTCGTCAAAGAATCGCTCTCCACCGATTTGCATACGGAGGTTGTTCTTCTTCTCCAAACAATTGTTCAGGATGTTATACAAAATCCATTTACCGCTATAGCGAAGCGTGACGTTCCCATCCCGTTTAATCTTAATCCCGTAGGTTTTAAAATGCTCGTTATAGGATGTTGCATACTCATTAAGTCGGTTCTGCATCGCGGCATACGTATCTTGTGCGATGACGGTTTTCAGATTGTCTTTGATGTCTTCCCAGATCACCTTCGGATGCACAGGAAGATAGCTTTCCCTGCCGAAATCTTCTTCAGAGTGCGCGGAGAACAGCACTTCTGCAATTAACCCGTTTTTCAGCAGCGAGTTTCTGCCGGTTTCCAACGGTCGTCTTGTGATATTCGTCAGTTCTTCTGCGGTTTTAAGAAACTCAGAAAATTCTTTTGGGCAATCCATGATCAGAATCGTATAATAGGTCGCTGCTTCCCTCGGACGATTGACCTTCATGCGTTCAAACATCATTTCAAAATCTTGGATATAATCAAGTTTCACTTTAGTTTTATATTCATTATTTCCCATCCACGAACACCATCCTTTTGTATAAAAAACACATGTCTTTTGTTTTTTTATAGTTTATGGATGCATACGTACCTGCATTTCAGAATCATAAAAGCAATGCAATTGCATTAAAGTACCGATGAGCCAAGACGTATTTATTTTTTCTTTTGCTCAGTGGTAGTTTTCTGGGTATTTGTACGGACAATCTCGTCAACGTAGCGTCGGCAGTCTCGTTTTATCTCCGCGAGCTGTTGTGGCGGGATTTTATAGGATTGCTGGGCGAACTCTAATGCAAAGATCAAACCATGGACGAAGGCACCAAGAGGGTATTCCCTTTCTTTGGATAGGGTAAAAAGATCATCGGTGATTTTAAAGACCTCATTGATCGTGTATGATAAGTGTGGTGTTTTCGAAGGGTCGTTCTTTGGTGTTTCAGGTTTTAGGGTTTCGTTCTTTTTTTCAACCATTCTCTCATATCTCTTATTTTATCCTGTTTTTTCTTACTCAGGGGTTGTGCAGTTAAACCATGTGGTGATCCGCTGATGGATTTGATCGCATCGTTCAGGGTTAAATATGGTGACAAGCACCAGGCTAACGATGGCGAGTGGAACGAAAATCACCGCTGCAAGCAGCAACACAATAATAATGGTCTTTAATATTTTTCCTGCGACAGCAAAAATGCTACACAGGGTTGGTCGTGTCGTCGGGGGATGACATTTAATCCCTGTTGTAGGGCAAATAGGACCATAGATAGTCCAACAAAAGAATCCTTTGGTTAGTGAACAAATCGGTTGTGTGGTGATCTGACAGATCGACTGAGAGGTGATTTGACAAAACTGACCGCTCGTGATATTGTAGAGTAACCCGGAGGTGATGTTTTTTGTCGGCGTCTCAGGTATCTGAGTATTTGATACGTTGGTGAGATCTTGGAAGTTTAGTGTGCGGATCTTCTCAAGGAACTGGGTTGTTGCATCTTGTTCTGATAAGGCTGAATAGCTGTTGATGAGTGCTTGAAATTCGGTGTAATCCTGCCGGATGATACGGTTGATTTCATCAAGGTTGTTTTTTGCTAGGACCAGAAGGGTATCCCATTTTTGCGATAAATCATTACTTAGGAGACTGATTTTTTCTTTGACTTTGTTGCTTGATAATTGATTCAACATTTCCTCCGTGAGCACCTCTCGAGTGGGAAGTGGGATTTCAACAGGGTTGTTCTTGCCAATATACAACGAAGAAAGTGAAGGATTGTTGCCCTGGTTGATGATTTTCTCTAATCGAAGGTGAAATAATGGTGAGGTCACCTTTGATTGGGACGAAACGACTGATTGAAAACCGACTACTGAGGCGAAAGATATCAGCAGAACCATGGTTGCTATCCCGACGCTGAGAAGAATTGTTTTCTTTGTCCTGGTCTTTTCCATAAAAAGTAACTCCCGCTGATAAGGACCTCATAAAGATAGTGATATTTAAATATTTATAGGGTTTTTTCCCGTGTTGCTTTATAGATATTGACAACCACGTAACTTCGTATATTTTTTCGTGTCTTTTTCATCAAGAATATGACCGAATTTTTCTTTCTTTGTTTGAAGATAAAATGCATCGTATTTGGTTGGTTGAATGATCAGCGGTATTCGTTTCGCTATGATGATGCCTGATTCTTCTAACTCCTTGATTTTTTGTGGGTTGTTCGTCAATAATTCAATCGTGGTCACACCAAGGTGATGAAGAATGGATGCACCGATGTAATAATGGCGTAGATCAGCAGGGAACCCAAGGATTTCGTTTGCTTCTGCCGTGTCATATCCTTCTTCTTGGGTTGCATAAGCTTTGATTTTATTTGCAAGTTTAATACCTCGTTCCTTCTTGGTTCAGATAGATAAGGACGCCACAGGGTCGTTTCCCGATCTCACATAGCGCGGTAGTATGGAGTTGGTCCCCGCAATCGCATCGAAACGACCCGAAGACATCACCAGTGAGACATGAGGAATGAATACGGAGAGGAGACGTTTTCTTTTTTGTTGACGTCTCCATGGACAAGGGCGATATGGTCAACGCCATCGTCTCCACCGTAGATATGGATGGTGAAATCACCAAATACGGTGGGAAGTATCGCCTGTGCTTTTTCAGAGGCATAGGAAAGGATATTCGTTTTTTTCGCTTGTTTTTCCATCTGGACCACGTAGGTGTATGGTTTTATTGAGAAATTCATGAGCATATATTATGGTATCGATGCGTATGTTTTTTAATTAGGACAACATCAAAAATTGTATGTTCTATGATTTTACATAAACCAAAGGTTTCTAAGGACATGGTTTAAAGAAAATTGAAACCTAACCAGACAACTGATTATTTTCTTATTTCAAAATACTTTTTTCATACGACACATAGACATTGTTCATTGACCATTTTTATAGACGAGAAAACCATAGGTTATGTTACCACACCGAGGACAGCATAACACCCCATCCTTAAACTCGGTTTCAGGATCTTTTTTCCCAGATTCTTCAAAGTTATTATCACACCACCTACATATATATGTCATTTTTCTCTCCTCGTTGGTACAAATCGCTTCGTTTGTTTTATATTTTTTGGATTTTATCAGTAAATAAAATGGGATGAGGCCAAAGAGATCGTAAGGATATGTTTTTAAAGGAGGAAGGATATAAAACTGTACAACAAGATAAAGGTTAACCATGGATCAAGGAATTAATGCGATCATTCTGATACTAGTAACGCTTTCAATATCAATTTTTGTTTTCATATTTTTATTCGAAGGTCTTATTTTGGTTTTTTTCTTAATAACAATTACGTTAATACCTCTCTTAGCGTACACCTGTTTAGTAGTCATCACAACCAGATGGACTAAATATAAAGTGATGAAAGAATGGAATGAATATGAAGAGATAAAAAAAATTCAACCGCCTTTTGTCGAATAAAACAGAGATATACTTTCTTAAAATAGAATAAGTACGCCGTCCGCCGGACTCGGACCGGCGACCGCTCGGTTAACAGCCGAGTGCTCTACCAACTGAGCTAGGACGGCAATATCTTTTGTTTTGTAGCGAAGGAGAATAGTGTTTTATATTAAAACCCTTGTGTTGGATAACTTTTTCTTTTAGGCTGTTGAAGAATTCTGAAAACAGTCATTATTTCATAACATCAAGTTCAACAGCCGGAATAAATAATGAATACTTTTGGTTAGATTATAATGATGTAGTGTTTTGTCTTACAGAATGTTCTTCTTTTTATTGGGTGTTGATAGGGAGTAGTCTCAGATTAATAGTTAAGTACGGTTCTGTTGAATTCTGTTCTTAGGTATACAATCGTTTGAAGGTTTTGATGCTGCGTGGAGAATGACCAAGAAGGTGGTTCAAGTACCCAACAAGTAGCATGCCGGTGAGGAGAATATACGTGTAGAGTTCCAAGATGTGCTTTCCGTAGATTCGGAGTTTTTTCAGATCAAGGAATTCTTTTAACCGGGAGAAGAACCGTTCGACGCTGACACGTTTTGGATATTTATCCGTGAACCACTTAGGGTAGTGCGGTTTGATCCGTGTTTTTGATGCTTTTATTATAGGTGTTACACTGTCTTTGAGAAGTGTTTGTCTGATTGCGCTTGAGTCAAATGCCTTATCCCCTATGAAAAACCGTGTGGGGAACCTGGCATCATATGTTTTGATCTTGCGGTACAGGGTGTGGAATTGCTGGGAGTCATGGATGTTTGCTGTCGTGATAGTAAAAGCAGTTGGAAGTTCTGTTTTCGGGTCGACGATCACGTGGATTTTATATCCGTACACATATTGTTTTTTGATGTGATCCCATCCCCAGCGTGCTTCTGGGTCATCGAGGTTTGCTGGGAGGATGGAACCATCCTGGACGATGGTGGAGATGCTGAGGAATTCGTCAGTTATGAGCTGTTGAACGATTTGGTTGAACAGACGTTCGAAGGTGTCGATGCTGATGCGTTCGATGAAGCGGCTGTAGCTTCCGATGTCAGGGTTGCCTTTGAACCCAAGTTGTCGTCTCCAGAACTGGTCTTTTTCTAAGAAATCATGATAGTCTCGGTAGGATTCCATTCGGAGAAACATCAGGAGAAAGGAGAGGAACATTCCTGTAGGTGAGAGTGGTGGTCGGCCAGGTTTCCCTGGTTGGTATTTGTATTGGTTTTTCAAGGTGTTTTCTATTTCTGAAAGATTAATATCTACGATTATCTTTCTGAGACTGGCCCTCCTTTCCTTTTTCATTTATTGCATCCCGCTTTAAATGAAAGGCGGGAGGGCTCATTTAATTTTTCAACAGCCTAATGGTTGGTCATATAAAAGAATTAATGTTATATGTTATGACGTATGAGGAGGCGAAAAATCTGAAACAAAAAAATGTGTATAAGTTAGACGAAGATGATGGGAAAGCCATTCAATTATTCGTTCATCTAGGGATGCCGAAAAATCTTGCGAAAACATTATTATACGTTTCACAATTTGATGAATATAAGTGTGCTGATGTTGAACAGGCGACAGATATGCGTCAACCTGAAGTGAGCATAGCGATGCAGGAACTACGCAGAAGAGGATGGGTAAAAAAGCGGGAACTTAAAAAGGAGGGAAAAGGCAGACCAGTTCATATCTACAAAACCACCACGGATTTATCTGAAATACTGAATGTCTTTGAGCAGGAAAAATTAAAAGAAATTGAAAATGTTAAAAATGATATATCAGCACTTAAAAATATTATCCAAAATAGATAAAATTTAACCCATATCCTTCTTGTCTCACAGCCAACAAAACAACCTTGTTTTTCAACATCTTTATATACTCACCATTTACATCATTGTGTTATGGAAATGATTCCACTTCCTGAAGTAGAAGAAACATTAAACACTTGGACGAAGAAAAAACAAAAGAAAAAGAAAGAAGAAGACGAAAAAAAAGAAACAGAAGTTAAAAAGCAGAGTTGATACTTTTTCATCAACTCTTTATCTTAACAGTTCTGAATAATTGGTTTTTTAAAGAAAGAAATGTTTTTAAAATGGCGAAGAAAATAAATGATGAACAACTAATGGAACACATGTTGGACGTATTACATGAGTTTTATCAACAAAATTCGTCAATGTATAGCATTATATGGTGATTGTATTAGTTTTAAGAGTTCCTCAAAAAACGAATATTAATGATTAACATGGTTTTGAGGAGTGAAAACATCATGAGTAGAAAAATAAATTGTGCTCCAGATAATATTTTTAAAAAACCGAATTATCGATGTAAATTAGATTATACTTGGGGATTCATTAATACCTATTCATTGTTTTCAAACGAACATTTAGAACGAATTAAACAATTAAATTCTGTTTTTCAAGATAAAAAACAATTTTTAGATATGTTATCTCGAAGAATAAAGTTTCTTCAAACTTCGATTTGGGAATTGAGGTATTTATTAGATAGATATTTATGGAATCAATTATCTGGTATTTTTGATATTTACATAAGCCGATTTGAACAATGTATTTGTTTGCAAACAGAGATAATTCAACAAACTTTTGAATTTTATACAAAGAATAAAAAAACATACTCTGGTGTAGAAGTAAACAATTTTAGTGACATTGGAAAATTTTTATTGGATAAAAATAATGGTTTACCGACTTATCATCTAATATCAATCAATGATACAGTTCTATTGAGTATTTTATTATTTATACGTAATTCTATTGTTCATGGACATCGGGAGATTGAATACGTTCAAAATGGTCAAAATCCTATAATTAGTGGAAATATATCAATTAAAGATAGATTGGGAGTTTTAAAACAATTGTATCTTAGTGAAAGATACAAACAATTTCTTCCATTGTATAAGAATAAAGGAGGAAAAATGTATCCAGAAAGATTTCTATCAACACCGATGATTGATTCAAAATTTTTTCTGAAAATTAACTTTAAATTAACAAAAGGTTGTGATTTAGATAACGATGGCACCATCGTTTCATTTACAACAGATACATACAGATTTATTAAACAATTGACAGATGGTGAGTTTCATATTCTTCTAAGAGAAATATTCAATGTTTTATTGAATGAAAATTGAATAAAATCGTATCAATGCTTTTCCACAAACTTTGTTCTGAGGATATGTTTTTAAAGAAATTCTTTTAAATCTAATCATGTTTCCAGTACACGTTGAGCTGGGTATCCATTTGACTTTCCCTCCTTTACAAGAAAGCTCTTTTGACCCAGCTCAATCAATCATCTAAGGATATGTTTTTAAAGAAGTAATTGTTTTAAAATTGTAATTTGGAGGAGGCATAAAGAATATGAAAACAAGAAGTAAAACGATATACAAAGGAGAGTTACTAAATCTGTATGATATATCCCCCGAAACTAAAGACTTATTTGATGGTGTAATATTAGAATATATGATCATCCCCGATGGTAAAGGGAGACACCAAATATTCATAGATAGAGCAACGTTCAATAACATAATAAAAGAGCTCCCTAAAGCAATAGCGAATTACAAACGATACAGGGAAAAATATCCGAAAAGGAAGTCATAGAGAATTATGGAATGTGCTATTTATGGAACTGAATACGAAGCATTAGATAGTAGAAATGAGAATTTATGAATTATAGAAAAAATTGTAATCATTATTTGGTTGCAACAAGAATAATAAGGGGAATAGATGGTCAAGAAGTAGAAGTCATTGGTGGTCCTGGTTGTCGTCGTCAAATGATGATAGCTGATATTGGTTGTAAACCTGATTGTGAAGAGTTTGCTACTAATTTTTAAAAAGCATAAGTTAAAACCGTGTCGATGCCTCTGTTTCTAAGGATATGTTTTTAAAGACCTAAATATTTTAATACACTTGTATGTCGGAGGAAAAATGGACACTTCAGAAATAATAGCTTTAGGTCTACTTATTATCGCAATCATTGCTATAGTAGGTCCTTTATTAACAGCTTTTTTTTCAGGAAAAAACGTAAGACATCAAGCATTACTTGATATTCATAAAGAATTTCGATCACCTGAAATGTTGTCTGCATTAGATGGTATTTGGAAATTCTATAGAGATTTTAAAAAAGAACATCATCACCTTAAACCAGACTCCTTAAATTTTAAAAAATCCTTCAAAGAAGAATACCAATCTATACATTTACTCCAACGAGATAGCATAGCCAATGATACTCTGGAAGCAGAAAAGTCATTGAATTATAAAAGAAGATATGTAACTCATTTCTATGTGCATTTAGCCTCTTTGCATAAACATGATATCTTGCCTCCAGAAATGATTTTTGACTGGTGGATTCCATCTGATTTTGACATTATTAAAGATATCCTTATTCCATTGCAAGAAGCTGCATCAGATATATGTGAGCAAGAACATCAAGAGATTACTGGAGAAGAATTAAAATTTTCTTTGGAACCACTTTTAGAAATGATGTATGAATGTAAAGAATATTATGAAAAAAATAAAAAGAATCAAATTTCTAAATATGATTTCTATAAAGGAAAACTTAATTATCAAACTTGAGTTAAAACCGTGTTAATGCTTCTGTTTTGAGGATATATTTTTAAAGAAAGGATAGTTATAAAAACGATTACATTCAAAGGAGGAAAATAAAATAACCGGAATAGAAACACGTCAACAATGGCAAGAAATGAAGAAAAAAATGATAGAAGGACTTGATTGTGTATTATGTGGTAAACCAGCACAAACTCTCCATCATCCTGAACAAGAAGAGTATAATAATTTAGTCGAATACTTCAACGCCGAAAATCAGATACCAGTATGTCATTGGTGCCACTCGTTTCGAATACATCCTGAAAAATTACTTGATCCATTGGAAGCAGAGAGCTTCCAAAGAAAATATTTGATTAAAGAGTTAAAGGAAAAAATTATTAAGGAGAGATATGAAAAAGGCGAGATTCCAAAAGAACTCTATGAAAAATGGATGAAAGATTCTGATGTTAAAAAAGGGACATATACAAAAACGATTCAATTACTTTTAAAGGAAGAAAATAAAATAGATCCTGAATCATTATTTATGAGAGATAATCTCATTGAAGGTCTTGATTGTGTTTTATGTGGTGAGCCAGCGCAGACTCTTCACTATCCGGAAGAGAATTATGACGATATAACCGTTTATAACGAGGCAGAGAATCTGATACCGGTATGCCATGTCTGCCATCTGTGTAAGTTGCATCCTGAAAAGCTTTTTGATCCGTTAAGTCAAGAAAGCATTCAGAAATATATCCTGAAAGGACCGATAGATTACCAGAATGAAAAGGAAATATTATTTCGTGAACGACTTTATAAAAAAATAGAAGAGATACTTGAAGAAACATATAGAAAAGGTGAGATGAAAACAAAAGAATATTTCAAATGGAAGGATTTTTACTTAAAACCTAATAAACGATATTGTCCAAAGTGTGGGATCGAAATTTGGTACTTTGCGAAGTCCTGTGTGAATTGCGGAAATGATTTTAAATCTTAGAAACCGTGTCAATGCTTTCCCTCCATCCTGATTGTGAGGATATGTTTTTAAAGAAATAACCACCCAGTTATAGTGACGTTGAAATGAAATCAGTATCAAATAGTAAAGGGGAAGGGATTTGAACCCCTATTTACCGGTACGACAAGGATTGACAGAGGAGGAATTCCTCCTTATCAGTCTACAATTTTATACATTCGCATTCCGGTAAATGTCGTAGTATAAGCGAGGTGATTATACAAATTTATTTATTAAAAGGATAATCGAGAGGATGCTATAGGTTTGTGTGATAATTATAATCCATTGAGGATTATGTGCTGAGAGGTTTACAATCTGTTCTTTCAGGGTGGTGTTTCCTTGGGAGTTCATGTATTGTTTGGAGAGGGAGTGGAGTTTTTTGATTTTTGTTAGAACGAAGAAAACAGAGACTGGTATGATGAGGAGCAGCAAGCCTAGGAAGGGACGTGATCCGTTGATCCATTCGAGGAGATATGCTGTCGCAAAGAAGACGGCACCTATACCGATGAGTACAATGCTTGCAATGCATGCCTTTACTAACCCGAGATGTACCGTCATCGTTTCGATCTGCATGGTTTTGTCTCCGAAGTAGTCCCGGATCTCAGTTGGGATGATCACACCGTAGATGGTCATGGCTAGTCCAATGAGGGCGAGCAGGAAAAACGTTTGTATGGTTGTTGTGAAAGTGAAATAGGCGAACAGTACTGGGAAGATGCCTAACACAAGGATCAGTGATACTGGTGCGAGCCAAGAGCGTGCTTTGAGTCTGATGGGTGGCGCGGAATAGATCCATCCCAATGAGATGCCAATGATCCACATCAAAAGCAACCAGGGGTTGTTGTTTACATAAATGAAAAGTATGGCCAAGGCTAGTGTGATTACGAACTCAACTGATAAGAGGATTTTTATCCGTTTTTTCCCGAAGGTGTCTACCGCGTCGGTCAGGTTTTTCTTTCGGGGGTCTTTGAGATCTAGTTCGTAGTCGGACAGTGTGTTTATCTGGGCACCGATCGATGAGCTACCATTGACGATGGTAAATGACAACACGATAAGCACTGCTAAGGTGGTGAGACCTATTGCTGGTGTTGCTCCCCAGGCGAGGCCTAAGATAAGGGAGCCTAAGTTAGGCATGAGAAACTCAGCTCGGGAGATCGTACCTATTATTCGTAGAAGATTAGGCATGGAACTGAGATTTTCTGCTGGTTCATCTAACTTTCGTTTGTAATGATAAAACTGTACAATTAGAAGGAAAATTACAGGTGATGTGAATCTTTTTTCTTTTTTATCATTTGAGAGGCTGTCTAACAATTCAACTTTCGCGGGATTTTTTTGATACACTTTGAACAGATATCTAAGACACTACTCGTATTTGATGATAAAATTACTCT
>Ga0307380_10005270_pt1 | contig 17181 bp, 21 predicted proteins | sample UN3MG_FD_202239 | JGI IMG/M metagenome (GOLD analysis project Ga0307380, IMG submission 202239) | Soil microbial communities from Risofladan, Vaasa, Finland - UN-3 | ecosystem: Environmental > Terrestrial > Soil > Coastal area > Acid sulfate soil | place: Finland: Risofladan, Vaasa | collected...
ACAAGCGCATCTTGGTGTCACTCTCCCTCCTGTGGGATTCCTGACGAGGAGTCAGGTAGCCTCGGCTCCGACGGCGGAGTGACCCTAAGCGGATCTGTCGCCCTCTCGGGCTGACCTCAGGTTCTTGTGTCCTCCGCCGCCGCTTGAGCCGAGGGGTCGCCGACGTGACCTGATAGGAGCCTGACCTAGAAGGCCCTCACCAAGATCTGTCCGCCGGCGGTCCCCACTCGCATCGGTTGCAGCCGACGAAGAGGGGGACGCGCAGATGATCGTAATCGGGATCGACCCACATATGAAGAGCCACACGGCCGTGGCCCTCGACTCAGCCAGCGGCCGTCGCCTGGCCGAGACGAGCGTCACCGGCGACGCCGCCGGCTGCGAGGCGCTCCTTGACTGGGCCCGCGGCCTCGGGCCCGAGCGCCTGATCGCGATCGAGGACTGCCGCCACGTCTCGGGGCGCCTCGAGCGCCGCCTGCTGCCGCGCGGTGAGCGCCTGGTGCGCGTGCCGCCGAAGCTGATGGCCGGAGCGCGTGCCTCGGCGCGCACGCCCGGCAAGAGCGACCCGGTCGACGCCGAGTGCGTCGCCCGCGCCGCCCTGCGCGAGCCCGGCTTGCCCGAGGCATCTCTTCCCGGGCCCGAGCGCGACGTGCGCCTGCTCGCCGACCACCGCGACGACCTCGTCTCTGAGCGCAGGCGCATCCAGCTGCGCCTGAGATGGCACCTGCACGACCTCGAGCTCGACCTGCAGCTGCCGCCGCGGGCCCTGGGCCGCTACGTCTGGCTCGAGCGCATCGAGGCGCGCCTTGCCGCGCTGCCTCCGGGGATGCGCTCTCGCATCGCCCTCGAGCTCGTGCGCCGCTGTCGCGAGCTGACCCGCGAGCTGCGTGCCCTGGAGCGCGAGATCGGCCGGCTCATGCGCGCTCTCGCGCCCGAGCTGCTCGCCCTGCCCGGCTGCTCGGCGCTCGGCGCGGCGCAGCTTCTCGGCCAGGTCGCCGGCGCCGCGCGCTTCAGAAGCGAGGCCGCCTTCGCCATGCATACGGGCACCGCTCCGCTTGCGGCCAGCTCCGGCAAGACCGTCCGTCACCGCCTGAACCGCCGCGGCAACCGGCGCCTCAACAGCGTCCTGCACGTCATCGCCGTGACGCAGGTGCGCATGCACCCGCCGGCGCAGGCATTCGTGGCGCGCAAGCAGGCCGCAGGGATGAGCATGCGCGAGGCGCTGCGCTGCCTCAAGCGCCACATCGCACGGACCGTGTTCCGCACCATGCGCCGGGCGGAGCAGGCTCGGATGGCGGTATGCTGTTGACATAGGAGCAAGGAGCTGGCTCGCCGTGGCGCCGACGTTGTCATCAGGTGTCGGCGCGCTCGCAGCTTATCCGCGGTGCGTTAGGCAGACAGAGAGCCACGCTATGGACATGTGGAAGTTCTACGACATCACTCACCGCGAGCACGTCGTGTGCAACCCGACGAGCGAAGAGAAGCTCGCGCGTCTCGTCGAGCTCGTCCAGCTCTCGGCCGACGCGAGTGTGATTGACATAGCTTGTGGCAAGGGCGAGTTCCTCATCCGCTTGGTCGAGGCCTACGGCGTTCGTGTGCTGGGCATCGACATCTCTCCGTTCCACATCGCCGACGCGAAGCGGCGCGTGAAGGAACGGGTGCCGAACGCGAAGGCGACCTTCACGCAGATGGACGGCGCAGATTTCCGCACCGGCGAATCAGACAGCTTCACCCTCGCCGCCTGTATCGGTGCCAGTTGGGTCTTCGGCGGGCACGCCCGAACCTTGGATGCGTTGGTCAGAATGGTCGAGCCTGACGGCTGGGTGATCGTAGGCGAACCCTATTGGCTGAAAGAGCCACCAGAGAGCTGCCTGCACTCCTCCGGGTTCACGAGAGAGGACTTCGGCACTCACGTCTCGAACGTCGAAGCCGGCGAGCAGCGAGGTCTGGAGCTCGTTCACACCCTTGTGAGCAGCAAGGACGATTGGGACAGATACGAGGGCCTTCAATGGCACGCATCGGCCGAGTACGCTCGCGCCCATCCGGATGATCCGGACCTGGTGGACGTGAGTGAGCGGGTGGCAAGGAGCAAGGTAGCTTACCTCCGGTGGGGCCGAGACACTGTTGGCTGGGCGATCTACGTCTTCAGGCATCGCACCGGGGCAGGCGCAGGCACCGTGCCGGCTGCCTAACAAGCGGTTGCAGCCGGCGGATCGCTTCTGTCACCTTGGCTGCATACGCACCCAGGGCGCCAGAAGCGCCCGCGGCTGGACCGCAACACCGCTAGACCGACCTGCTGGAGTGGGGGACACCAATGGCGGATGCAGCACCACCACATCCCGACTCGCTAACGGCGGAGCTGATCGCGCCCTGTGGGATGGACTGCGGGATCTGCATCGGCCACCTTCGCGATCGCAAGACTTGTCCCGGCTGCAACGACCCAGACGACTCCTCCAAGGCCTATCACTGTGCCGCATGCACGATCAAGCGGTGCGAGCACCTTGCTCAGAGCTCGGAAGCATTTTGCGTAGACTGCGCCAAATATCCTTGCGCGCGCCTTCGGCAACTGGATAAGCGCTACCGCTCGAAGTACCGCATGAGCGTGATCGAGAACTTGGGTGAGCTACACAGAGTCGGCGTGGAGGCGTTCGTCGGACTCGAGCGCGCCCGATGGGCTTGCCCGCACTGCGGGGCGCTCGTGTCCGTGCACAGGACAGCCTGCCTGGCCTGTGGCAAGTCCGTAGAGGATACTCGCGGTGCCGGTCTAACCCGCGCTTCCAGCTGACTCACGCTAGCGCCAGGCTGAAGCGAAGCGCTTCGTTCGCAGCTGAAGCGCAAACACGTTGGGCAGCGCGCGGCGACCATGTGAGGCCGCGCGATACCGTGGTCGCGAAGGGGGGTCGAGAGCGGCGATGTCCCGCTACTCGAAGTGGGCTCAGAGAGAGCACAGCGCCGCCAGGAGGACTGCAATGATGCTCCTTGCGGGCCCCGTCTTCTTGGGCCTGCTCCCATTTCTTGTGGCCGGGATCGGCCCACGCCTGGACCGCCGGCTCGGTCTCCGGCCCCTCAAGATCCGAAGACTGAACCGCATCGTCGGCGGATTTCTGCTGGTCCTGGGATTCTCCCTCGGCTTCTGGTCGATCATCACCCAGTTGACTCGCGGCCGGGGTACGCCCCTGCCGGTGATGCCCACCCAGGAGCTGCTGACCGAGGGGCCGTATCGCTACTGCCGCAACCCGATGACGCTGGGGACCATCCTGGCCTACCTGGGCATCGCGGTCGCCGTGGGGACGATCGCTGGCACGCTCCTCGTCCTCTCCTTGGCCGCTTCCCTGCTGGTCTACCTCAAGCGTCTCGAGGAAGGGGAGTTGGCCGAGAGGTTCGGCGAGGCCTACCTGGAGTACAGGCGAGAGGTGCCCTTCATCATCCCGAGGCTTGCCAGGCGGCGGTGACCATGACGGTGCAGACTGCCTGCCCAACGCCGACTCCTCCGAACGGTGGCCCTTTCTGAGGGCCCGGGTGCCTGGTGACCGCCGGCGCAGCGCGTGTGGCCACTCGGGCGCCGCCTGACCAGCGCATCAACCTGAGGCGCCCACGGTCTGCGATATCCTTGGTCCGCAGCCCGCGCAGGTCATGCGCGATGCGTTCGGTGCACCCTGGCCGCCGGTGGTCGAAGGCAAGATGGAGCAGGGAGGGACCACATGCACGCACTGCTCTACGTCGCAGCCGCCTTGACCGGCGTCTGGGGCATCGCCCACCTCTTCGCCACCCGCGGCGTCGTCGCCGGCTTCGGCGAGCTGACGCCGGACAACCGCCGCATCATCACCATGGAGTGGATCGTCGAGGGCGTGGCCCTGGTCTCGCTCGCCTCCCTGGTCGCCGCGGTCACCGCCGTCGATGCGGCCGCGGCGGTCTCCTCGGCGGCCTACGCCGTCGCGGTCGCCACGCTGCTCGTGCTGGCGCTCGTCTCGCTCGCCACCGGCTTCCGGGTCGCCTTCCTGCCCTTCCGGCTCTGTCCCTTCATCTTCACTCTCTCCGCGGTCCTGATCGCTCTGGGCGCCTGGCTGTGACGGGTGATCGGTGACAGGGCGCGGGGCACCGAACAAGTGCGTCAACCTGACGCGGCAAGGCGCTGCGGTTGTATCCTCAAGCCGCAGCCCGCGCAGGCTATCCGCGGTGCGTTCGATGGAGAACGGGCAGGCAGATCCTCAGGCTGAAGGGATCCAGTGATGCGGGCAGTCGTGTGCACAGGATACGGTCCTCCCGATGTTCTTGAACTCCAGCAGGTAGAGAAGCCTGTTCCAAAGGATCACGAGGTGCTGATCAGGGTGCATGCGACGACGGTGCACCGTGGGGACGTGAGGATCCGAAGCTTCGATGTTCCTCGGGGACAGCGGTTCATGGCACGACTGGTCCTTGGCTTCACTCGCCCGAAGAACCCGATTCCCGGGATGGAGCTGGCCGGGGTGATCGAAAGGGTCGGCAAGGACGTGACCCTCTTCAAGCCGGGCGACGAGGTCTTCGGGTTCACCGGTTGGGGCCTCGGTGCCTATGCCGAGTACGTCTGCTTGCCGGAGAAGCCGAGAAGGTCAGTCACGAAGGACGGGATGCTGGCGACGAAGCCGGCCAGCATGACCTTTGAGGAAGCCGCCGCCGGCGCCGCCACCGGAGGAGTCACGGCATTGCGTATCCTCAGAAAGGCGAACATCGAAAGCGGGACGAAGGTCCTGATCTACGGTGCCTCTGGAAGCGTAGGCACCTACGCGGTGCAACTCGCCAAGTCATTCGGGGCGGACGTCACGGGGGTCTGTAGTACCGCCAATCTGGATCTGGTGAGATCTCTCGGGGCCGACAGGGTGATCGACTACACACAGCAGGACTTCACCGAGGGCGACGAGACTTATGACGTTGTCTTCGATGCCGTAGGCAAGCTCTCGCCCTCACGGGCCAAGCGGCCCTTGAGGAAGACAGGCGTCTACCTCAACGTCAACAAGGACTCAGGTTCTGGAGGCGGGAGCCCCGAGGACCTTGTCTTCCTCAAGGAACTCATCGAGACCGGGAAGGTCCGGGCGGTCATCGACAGGCGCTATCCGCTGGACAAGATCGCCGAGGCCCACACGTACGTCGAGAAGGGGCACAAGAAAGGGCACGTGGTCGTGACCGTCGCGTAGCGCTCCTCGGGGGTTCCCTTCGAACGATGGGATCGAGCAGGCAACCGCTTGGCGGTTGCGGCTCATCCCACGAACGTCAGGCCCACTGGTGGAGGTGGTCAGAATGGCGCAGAAGCAGACGACACTGATTGCCGGGGCCACCGGGAACATCGGCGGAGGGGCTGCGCTCGCGCTGGCACGACGCGGCGCGAGAGCCGTCCTGCTCGGACGCAAGCCCGAAACGCTGGAAGCGAGAGCGGACTCCATTCGCGTCGCGCTGTCCGAAGCGCAGATTGCCTGCGAAGACGGCGACATCGCCACACTGGTCGTCGACTTCTCGGACATGGAGTCCGTGAGACTTGCTGCTGCGGAGGCTCTGGACCGTTTCCCCTCGATACATGGACTGGTACTGTCTTCTGTCGCTCTCGTCCAGGGTGGTCCCCACGTCCTGCCAAGCGGTCATGAGCTGATGTTCGCTACAAACGTGATGGGGCCGTTTCTGTTCACTCAGCTGTTGTTGGCGAGGATGCAGCAATCAGACGGACTGGTCCTTCATGTCGTTGCGCCGTTCTACGAAGAACTCGACTGGCAAGACCTCGAGAGCATCAGGAATCACAGGACGACTACCGCGTTCAACAGGACCAAGACCTGTGACCGAGCGGTCGCCGGGGAGTTGTCTCGAAGATGCGCAGGAAGGATATCGTCTGTGGCGTTCGATCCCACGTTCGTCATCGACAAGTCGGACCCAGAACTGCGCAAGAGGTGGCCGTCGGGATTCATGGGTCTCTACTGGCGGGTGATGGCGGGGCTGTTCGCGAAGCCACCCGCGGTTGCCGGCGATCCCATCGCGGATCTGATGCTTCTGGATCGAGATCGCAGTGCGATCAACGGAGCCCTGTTCAAACTGGACAGGAGAGTCGAGAAGCCTGACGCGGCAATGAACGACGAGGCGCTTGGGACGAAGCTGTGGGATGAGCTGGTTCGGACTACCGGGCTCTGAGTTCCTGCAGCCTGGTCGCGGTCTTGGCCCCAGGGGAGGGCACAGGCCTGGTGCGGGCCTGACAATGGGATCGACCCGATTCGCTTGGCGCACGGGTTGTCCCAAGCACGCCAGGCGCAGGGAATGCGGCACGAAGACCGACCGTCGCTGTCCGCCTCATCGACGCGAAGGGAGAAGAGCATGAACTACAGCGCCACCAGTCAGCTTCCGCGGAAGAAGATGGCCAGGCTCACTGGTGGTCTGTACCTCGCGTTCATACTTGCGTCTGTGCTCGCCGACCTGATCGGGCATGTCGGCATCGCCGACGTGGAGCAGGCATATGACGTGCTCGCCAACCACCCCTGGCAGTTCAGTCTTGGCCTTGTCATCGCGCTGCTTTCGGCCTTCCTCTTCCTCATGGCCGCCTGGGGTCTTTATGTGCTACTCAGGCCAGTGAACCAGGACCTGGCGCTGCTCTTCCTTCTGCTCAACGCGATCGGTGTGGCCATACAGTGCGTGAGCATGTTCCCTCTCATCTTCGCGACCCTGCTGGGAGACGGTTCCAGCTTCATGCAGGCCTACTCGGCAGGACAGGTCGAGGGCCTGATGCAGATCTCGATCGACCTCTACAAGTCGAGCTTCGTCGTCGCTCAGCTGTTCTTCGGCACCTGGCTGTTCCCGCTGGGCTACCTGGTCTACAGGTCGGGGTTCCTTCCCAGGTTCTTGGGCGTCCTTCTGATACTCGACGGGTTCGCTGTCCTCCTGTGGTTCTTCCAGGCCATACTGCTGCCCGACTATCCGGCGATCATCTATCCCGGGCTGGCGTTGAGCTTCGTCGCTGAAGTCGGGCTAGGATTGTGGCTCCTCATCAAGGGCGTGAAGGTCACCGAAGCCGTATCTGGCCTGTCAGGCTGACTCGAGTCTCCGGGGCCCGGGCCATGCCGCGCCTGGCCCGCGCATCGACCTGACGGCCAGAAGGTAGGCTGACCTGGAAGGCGGATGCACCGCAGGTGATGCGCCACAACGTCGGGCACGTATGGCTGGTTGGCTGATTGGGGGCGAGTGCAAATGGTGATTCTGTTCGGTCTCCTACTGGTCGCCCACGGCTTGGTGTTCGCCTTGTTCGCCGGTCAAGCTGCGCGGCTCTTCGAGTTGCGGCCGGGCATGAGATGGCCCGACGCGTCATGGGCCCTGTCCGGGCTCATCGAGGATTCCGCAGTCCGTTGGATCGTCGCGGTTCTGTGCTCGCTCGTGGCAGTGGGATTCGCCGTAGCGGGCGTCACTCTGATGTTCCGCCAATCGTGGTGGCAGGTGTTGGCGGCAGCGGCCGCCGTCTCTTCCACACTGCTCCTCTTGATCGCCTGGGACGGACGGCTGCGGGGAGCCAGGGATCAAGGCCTGTACGGGATTGTGATCAACGCGGGCATCGTGGTGTGCGCGCTCGTGTTCCATTGGCCCAAGGCCACTGGCTAGCGGCGCGGTGCCCAACAAGGGCATCGAGCAGGACGCCACAACGTAGACTGACCTCCGACGGCATGCGTTTCTGCTCATGCCCAGGACGTCGGATAGAAGGCCCCGGTCAAGCCAGCCGGCGCGCCCTCAGCTCGCGGCTTTGCGCACGATCGCAGAGAGCTCGGCCTCGGTCGCGTCGTCCAGGGCGGTGAAGAACCACGCCGATCCACGGAGCTGGTGCGGCGTGCCCTCCTCGAGGGTGAGGTTCGCCTTGTCGGTCAGGCCGAACGTCATGTACGTATCCGCGCGGAAGAAGCAGACGACCTTGCCGTCCTTCGCGTATGCCGGCATGCCATACCACGTGGTCGGCTGGAGCACGGGCGCGCTGCGCAGGATGAGCGCGTGGAGGCGCTCGCCCATGGCGCGGTAGGGTGCCGGCATCGCGGCGATCTTCGCGAGCAACGCGGCCTCGCCGCCAGCCTTCTTCGCAGCCGGCTTCGCGGCCCTCTTCGTCGTCTCCTTGCCCGCCTTGCTGTCAGTCATGGAGACTGCCACCTCCCGTGTGGTGTCCGTGGTGGCTCCAGGTCCGGTTGTTGTGCGGACCCTCGATCGGGGTCGCGGTAGGCCGGTATGCCATGAGCGCGTAGGTGATACCCGCGCGCCTCGGTGGCCCAACCACTACACGCCTGGAGCCCCACGGCATGCTGGCGGCCGTCCAACAAGCGCATCGAGTGGACGCCCCAGGCTACACTTGCCCCATGGCGCGTGAGCGCCGGTCATGCGCAACAACGCTACGTGTAGGCAGGTTGGTCTCCGTGCATAGCCGGATCGCCGTACCCATCGACCTTGAGGTCGTCGCCTCTTGGATCGGATCGAAGCGCGAGTGCGAACTCTGGGCCGGGCCGGGCATTCCCTTCCCGCTCGAGCCGTCCGCGCTTCCGGCGCAGATCGACATGCCGGGCGCGATGAACGTCGCACTTGTCGATGGGCTGGGCCTCGCCGCTTTCGGCCAGGCCATCCCGCGGTCGCCCGGCCGCGCCCACCTGGCGCGCGTGATCGTCCGTCCCGATGTTCGTCGGCAAGGCATGGGCAGGGCGCTTGTCGAGGCGCTAGTCTCCCGGGCCGGCAAGGCCGGGTTCTCGTTGATCACCCTGTACGTCTACCGCGACAACGCGGCTGCGGCGACCCTCTACTCCCACCTCGGCTTCGTCCGCGCCGAGCGGCCGCCGGGCCACTCATCCTCGCCCGACAGCTGGTTCCTGCAGCGCAGCATCGGCCCTGCGACGGTGGGGGCCAGCGCGCAGTGAGCGTCGCATCCAACCAGCGCATCAACCTGATACGGTGGGGCGCTCCGGTAGACTGGAAACGCAGCCTGCGCGGGTCATGCGCGGTGCGTTGGCCGAGGCAACCCGGAACGGAGGTGTCAGTTGATCTGTCCTCAGTGTGGAGCGGAGTACATGCCCGGCTTCGGGCAGTGTTCCGACTGCCTCGTCGGACTCGTGGAACCTGGCTCGGCACCCGAGGCGGCCATTGAGCCCGCCGTCCCACAACCGCTCGTCAGGCCGCTCTGCGTCTACCGCTCCACCCAGCGCGGGCGTCTGCCCTTCGCGGAATCGCTCCTGCAGTCGGCGGGCATCCCATTCGTGGCTGCCGGCGAGCATCTCCAGCAGCTCACCGGCCTCGACGTCTTCGGTCCCGCCGAGCTCTACGTGTCGGCCGACGACGCTGACGACGCTCGCGCGGTGCTCGCCGACCTTGACCGGGAGGCGTGAGATCGGGCACGCCTGACAAGCGCATGCGCCGGGCGGAGCAGGCTCGGATGGCGGTATGCTGTTGACATAGGAGCAAGAACCTGACGCGCCGGGCGATACGCTCCGCTGTGGGCCCAGCCCGCGCGGGCTGCGCGCGGTGCGCCAGGCATGGCAACACCGGCGGGAGTCTGATGTGCGGCGTCTTTCTGGTTGTCATGCGCTGAGCCGCGTAGCCCGAGTCGTGAAACCGCCGGCGGTCTCGGCGCTCCACCTCAGCATTGGAGGTCTGATGGACAAGGTGAACGTCGGGCTCCAGCTGGCCCAGTTCTCTGAGTGCTGGAGCCCGCGAATCGTCGGTGAGCTCAATGGCCAGCATGTGAAGTTGGTGAAGCTTGAAGGCGAGTTCGTGTGGCACCATCACGATGTCGAAGACGAGATGTTCTTTGTCCTCCGCGGCTCTCTGCTGATGCGGCTGCCAGACTCAGAGATAGTCATCAACGAGGGGGAGTTCCTGATCATTCCACGCGGCGTGGAACACCAGCCGGTCGCGGCGCAGGAGGTACACGTTCTTCTGTTCGAACCTATTGGCACGCTCAATACCGGCAATGTCCGGAACGAACGCACTGTTGAGATCCCGGAGCATGCCCAACCAGAGCGTCGAGCACAGCGGCAGAATGTGGACTGACCTGCGAGGGCATGCGCGTCCGCTCGTCCCCGTGACGTTGGGTACACCGGAACGGTGATCGTTGACCGAGATCCTCCAGACCACATCGTGCGCGCACGTGGACGCCGCCAGGCGTCTGTTCAAGGACTACGCCGCGTCCCTGGAGATCGACCTCGGCTTCCAGAGCTTCTCGTCGGAGCTCGAGGGACTCCCCGGCGAGTACACACCTCCTTCCGGCGCGCTGCTCCTCGCGATGGACGGCGACGACGCCCTTGGCTGCGTGGCGCTGCGCCCGCTCGAGCCGCCACTCATCGCCGAGCTCAAGCGCCTCTACGTCGTTCCGGGGGCGCGAGATGGAGGCCTCGGCGTTCGTTTGACCGAAGCGGCGCTCGACGCGGCCCGCGCGGCCGGGTACGCGAGAGTCCGCCTCGACACCCTGTCGTCGATGCAGGCAGCGCTGCGCCTGTATGAGCGTCTCGGCTTTCGCGATATCGACGCGTATCGGTACAATCCATTCGAAGCGGCCCGCTATCTCGAGCTGGAACTGTGAAGCCGGTGCCCAACAAGCGCGTCGACCTGACGGCGTCAGGTAGGATCCGTCCTGCAGCGCGTGCGCCGCGAGTGATGCGCAACCACGGCAAGCTGAGCACTGACGGTATGGACATCCTGGGGGGAAGCACATGGATCTTGGCGCATTCTCGATCAGCCTGGCAGTCCAGGATCTTCAGGTCTCGAAGTCGTTCTACGAGAAGTTCGGTTTCGCGGTCTTCGGGGGCGAAGCATCTGAGAACTGGCTGATCCTGAAGAACGGCAACGCTACCATCGGTCTCTTCCAAGGCATGTTCGACAAGAACATCCTGACCTTCAATCCGGGTTGGGACAGCAGCGCCGAGAAGCTCGACGCCTTCACCGATGTGCGCGAACTTCAGCGCCGTCTGAAGGCGGACGGGGTGCCGTTGGTGAGCGAGGCCGACGAGTCCACGGCGGGCCCGGGCAGCTTCCTTGCAGTCGACCCCGACGGCAACCCCATCCTGGTCGATCAGCACGTCTAGAGCCTCCACCCTGAGCACTCCCGTCCGGCCAGTGCGTCGAGCAGAACGCCAGACGGTACACTGAGCAGAGATCGCACTCGCGTCCGCTCGTGCGCACCACGTCAGGCCGACATCGCGCGCGCCCCAGAGGGACCAGCATGAACCCAGATCCCACGAGGCTTCTCGAGGCAGCAGGCATCGAGACTCCACCGATCGGTTTCTACGATGTGTCCGATCCGACGCCGTTCGAGCCGTTTGCAGAGCCCAAGCGGTGTCAGTTCGCGTGCTACGAGGACTGGCTCAGGGGAGAGAGCGTGCGCATCGCACAAGGCGCAGCCACCTGCAGGGGCGGCGGCTACTGGGTCGGCGGTGTGGAGTTCACGACCCGCGAGGACTTCGCCCGCACCCTGAACCAGCGGGAAGGGTTCAAGTCCTCGGACGAGCTGATGTACGAGTGGCTCGAGAATCAAGCACCGTACGTGATGGAGAACGACTACGTCGTGATGGGTCCCCTGCGGGCCGACCAGTACGAGTACCTCAAGACCGTCACGTTCTACGTGAATCCCGACCAGCTCAGCCTCCTGCTCCTCGGTGCCGAGTACCGCAACGCGTCGCTCGAGGACCGTCCGGTGACGATCGCGTTCGGCTCCGGCTGCGGGCAGATGGCGGCGCTGCTGGGGGATCTGGGGACGGAGATCCCCAAGGCCATGGTCGGCGCTACGGACATCGCGATGAGAGAGCACCTGCCCCCCGACATCCTGGCCTTCACGGTGAATCGGCCGATGTTCCGACAGCTCTGCGAGCTGGACGAAGGCAGCTTCCTGTACAAGCGCTTCTGGGAGAGGCTGAGGAGGGCGCGCGCAGAGCAGCGATAGGGGCGACGAGGCCCACGTGGACGAGAGCGGAGGGCGCGACGACGCTTCATCATGCAGGGCGCCCTTGGATTGGCGGTGTCCGGCCGCGCATCCCCACGCACGTTTGCCAGGCTCCGCCCGACGGCAATCCTCTGAGAACACCCATGGACCAGGAGAGAGTCGTGAAGCGGTTTCTGTACCTCCATATCGGATTTGAAGAACCGACCCCGGAGATCATGAAGGCTTGGGGAGATTGGTTTGCATCGATCTCCGACAAGATAGTCGACCAAGGCGGGCATTTCAGCAGTGGCCGGGAGATATCGAAGAGCGGAACCAAGGAACTGCCGTTGACCATGGAGTCCATCACCGGCTACACGGTCATCGAGGCGGAGAGCCTTGACGCCGCGGAGAAGCTTGCCCAGAGCAATCCGTTCATTGCCAGCATTCGGGTCTACGAAGTGATGTCGATGTAGGCCATGGGATCACATCCGATCAACCTTGCTGTCCGCTTCGTGCTCGAGTTGTCGGCGCTTGCTGCTCTCGGAGTCTGGGGCTGGCAGCGAGGCGACGGCTGGAGCGCGATCGCCCTTGCGGTCGGCCTTCCGGTTCTCGCGGCCGTCCTGTGGGGCACATTCGCCGTTGCCGGCGATCCCAGCCGCTCCGGGAGCGCTCCCATCGCCGTGCCCGGGATCGCCAGGCTCGCACTGGAGTTGGCGATGTTCGCGCTCGCCACGTGGGCGCTGTACGACGTCGGGGCATACTGGCTGAGCCTTGCCATGGGCGCGGTCGTCCTCGTGCACTACTTGACCTCGTACGACCGCGTCGTGTGGCTACTGAGGCACTAGGTCCGGGTGCGAGCGCTCGCCCAGGATCCGGCGGCTGGACTCCCTGCAGTGGGCGGATCGTCGGAATCACGGCCGAGGTCGGTCGAGAGGATGTGGGCAGCGTCTTTCGCGGTGCGTCCCAGGATCGCCGGGCCGGGCGCAAGCGCGTCGCAGGCTGTCTGTCGTCGCATGAGGCCGCAGGCGGGCCGGCACCTCAGGCGGGCGACGCTACGTGATCACCGACTGTCGCGGCACCGCGCGATGCGTGATCCGCACGAGCTCGGTGGAGATCAAGACCTTCGATGTGGTCAGCGAAGAGTGCGGGGCCGGCGGAAGCAGTGACCCCTTCCTCGGCGCCCCGGCGCCGTGACGGACTGGCAGGTGCAGAATGACGAAGCGATCGACGGCCGCGACCATCGACGAGTACATCGCCGAGTTCCCGCCCGGGACGCAGGCCGTGCTGCGGGAGGTGCGCGGCATCATCAGGGCTGCGGCCCCAGGCGCCGTTGAGACCATCAGCTACGCGATCCCGACGTTCGATCTCCGCGGCAGGCATCTGGTGCACTTCGCCGGCTACGCGAAGCACGTAGGGCTGTATCCGGGCTCGAGCGGGATCGCGGCGTTCGAGGACGAGTTGGCGGGCTACAAGAGCGCAAAAGGCTCCGTGCAGTTCCCGCTGAAGGAACCGCTGCCCTCCGAGCTGATCCGCCGGATGGTGGAGTTCAGGGTCGCGGAGAGCGCCGGCGGGGCGTAGGAGCCGCGGGCGCGAAGCGGTAGAGTCAGCGCAGAGATGACGGATCGGCCACGGACTGGAGTCTGATGAGCGAACGTTGGGTGGTTGGGAAGAAGGCGGACGTCGCCGCGAAGGCGATGGCCGGCGACGGCATCGAGGGCGTCGTCAAGCGTGTGCTGGTCTCGCCCGAGCAGGGGTGGGACGGGTGGGTGATGAGGCTCTTCGACGTGGGGCCGGGCGGGCATACCCCCAGGCACGCGCACGACTGGCCGCACATCAACTTCGTGGCCGGCGGGAGCGGCGTTCTGCTTCTGGACGGTGTGGAGCACACGCTCGAGGCCGGCGCGTACGCCTACGTCCCGCGGAATCACGAGCATCAGTTCCGTGCGGCGGCGGATGCGCCGCTCTCCTTTGTCTGCATCGTCCCGGAGGGCGGCGACTACTGAGCCGCGGGCAGGGCCGCGGCGGGCCGACGGACGAAGCCGGCCCGGCCACACCCTTGAAATCCCGGCCCAGCGGGAATTGACAAGTCTGAGGCCGTGCGGAGGGTCGCCGCGCCGCGCCGGCCGCACCGCGCGGCCATCGTGACGCCGACGACAACGACACGCCCGGGCCACAGCCCGCCAGGCGAGAAGGAGAGTGATCGCCGTGCCCCCTGCCGAGAGCCGGATCGCCGGGCTCCACCGTCTCGGTCAGAGTCCGTGGTTCGACTACATCAATCGGACTCTGATCGTGCGCGGCGGCCTCCAGAAGATGGTCGAACGCGACGGCCTCGGGGGCGTCACCACCAATCCGGCGATCTTCGAGAAGTCCATCGGCGGCGGCACGGAGTACGACGAGGAGATCCTGACGCTGGCCGGGCAGGGCTTGGATGCGCCCGCGATCCTCGACCGGCTGACGCTCGACGACGTGCGCGCGGCCTGCGACGTGCTGGCTCCCGTCTACCTCGGCAGTGGCGGCGAGGACGGTTTCGTCAGCATCGAGGTCTCACCACACCTCGCCTACGACACCGACAAGTCGGTCGAGGAGGCGCACCGCCTGTTCACCGCCGTGGACAGGCCCAACGTGCTGGTCAAGATCCCGGGCACCCGGGAGGGCGTCCCGGCGATCCTCCGGTGCCTGCGTGACGGCCTCAACGTCAACATCACCCTGCTCTTCTCGCTGACTCAGTACGAGGCCGTCGCCGCCGCGTACATCGACGCTCTCGAGTACCGGCTCGGCCGTGATCTCACCATCCGCGCGACCTCATCGGTCGCGAGCCTCTTCGTCTCGCGCGTCGACACGGTCGTCGACGAGCTGCTGGACGCGCGGGTGGAGGCCGCCGCCGACCTGGCGGAACAACGCCGCCTCGAGGCGCTCAAAGGCCGCGCGGGGGTCGCCAACGCCAAGGTCGTCTATGAGCGCTTCCGCAGCTATCTCAACGGACGTGAGTGGCAGCTCATCGCCGCCTCGGGCGCCAAGGTCCAGCGGGTTCTCTGGGCCAGCACCGGCGTCAAGGACCCCGCCTATCCGGACACGCTGTACGTGGACGAGCTCATCGGAGAGCACACCGTCACGACGCTCCCCGAGGTGACCTGGCAGGCGTTCAAGGACCATGGCACCGTGACTCGCAGCGTCGACCGGCGCCTCGATGAGGCGCACCGTCTGGTGCGGGAGCTGGCCCAGGCCGGGATCGATCTGGAGCGCGTGGGCGCCCAACTGCAGACCGAGGGCGTCGATCTCTTCGTCGACGCCTACGACCGCCTGCTCGGCATCGTGGAAGACAAGCGCGCGCGCCTGCTCGAAGGCGGAGGGAGCTGACGTGGACCAGTCGTTGCTGCCCGCCTGGCTGGACACGGCCGTAGCCAGGCGTCTCGAGCGCCTGGCCGCAGAGCGGTATGCCGAGCGCCTCTGGGATGCGGACGCGCGTCTGTGGAAGCCTGACGACGAAGCGCATCAGGCCATCATCGGGAACGCCCTCGGCTGGCTCAGCGTCTTCGAGGGCGTGCGCGAGCAGGCCGAGGGAGTCAGCGAGTTCGTCGACGAGCTGCGTGCCGAGGGCTTTCGCTCCGCGGTCCTGCTCGGCATGGGCGGCTCGAGCCTCGCGCCGGAGGTGCTCGAGGCCGTGCTCGGGACGAAGGAAGGCTACCTCGAGCTCCACGTGCTCGACTCCACCGACCCGGCCGCCGTCCTCGCCGTCGAGGGGGCCGTCGATCTCGAATCCACGCTCTTCATCGTCTCCAGCAAGTCGGGTGGTACCACGGAGACGGCGAGCTTTCACGCCTACTTCTTCGAGCGCGTTCGGGAGCACTGCGGTGACCACGCCGGTCTGCACTTCATCGCCATCACCGACGAGGGCACGTCGCTCCAGGAGGAGGCGCTGGCGCAAGGCTTCCGCGCCGTCTTCGTGAACCCATCGGACATCGGCGGCCGCTACTCGGCGCTCAGCTTCTTCGGCATGGTGCCCGCGGCGCTCATCGGCGCCGACCTGGAGCGGCTTCTCGACGGCGTGCGCGATGTCGCCGTGGCCTGCGGGCCTGACGTGCCGGCGGCCGAGAACCCGGGCCTGCGTCTCGGCGCCGTCCTCGGCGAGGCGGCTCTGGCCGGCCGCGACAAGCTCACCATCGTCCCCGAGCCGCCGCTGCGTGCGCTCGGCGCCTGGGTGGAACAGCTCGTCGCCGAGAGCACCGGCAAGGAGGGCACGGGCATCCTGCCGGTGGACCTCGAACAGGCCGGCGACCCCGGCGCGTACGGAGAAGACCGCGTGTTCGCCGCCGTCGGCCTCACCAGCGTGGCCGCGAGCGGCGCGGCGCAGCGCCTGATGGACCTGGCCGCCGCCGGTCACCCGGTGATCGGCTACGAGTTGGACGGCGCCTACGACCTCGGTGGGGAGTTCCTGCGCTGGGAGATCGCTGTGGCGACCGCCGGGCACGTGCTCGGCATCGACCCGTTCGACCAGCCCAACGTGCAGGAGAGCAAGGACAACACCAGGCGGCTGCTCGCCGGCTACATCGCCAGCGGCGAGCTGCTCGAGGATCTCCCGGCCGGCGACGGCCGCGTGGCGTTCCCTGTACGCGACGAGGAACTGCCGGCGTCGCTCACCGCCTTCTTCACGCGGGCCGCGCCGGGTGACTACGTGGCGTTGCAGGCATACGTGGCCCCCGGTGACTCCGTCTGGGGTGACCTCCAGACGCTGCGGCTGGAGCTCCGCGACCGGTTGCGTCTCGCCACGACGCTGGGCTACGGCCCGCGCTTCCTGCATTCGACCGGCCAGCTCCACAAGGGCGGGCCGAAGCGGGGTTTGTTCCTCCAGTTGCTGGGGCACGACCCCGTCGACGTTGCCATCCCGGGCCAGCCGTACAGCTTCAGCGTGCTCAAGCGCGCACAGGCGCGCGGAGACCTTGGTGCTCTGAGGGCGCACGGCTGCCGCGCGCTCCGTGTGTGTCTCGGTGACGACGTTCGGGAGGGCGTGAAGCGCCTCACGGAACTCGTCGTCGCCGCGCTTCCGAACTAGCACTGTGCAGCCGGTCTGACCCGGCAGGACGAGGAGGACGTGATGGATATCGCCATGGTCGGGCTCGGTCGCATGGGCGGCAACATGGCCCGCCGCCTGCTGCGCGACGGTCACCGCGTGGTCGTGTGGAATCGCACGTACGCCAAGGCGGAGGAGCTCGGGGGCGAGGGCGCCGAGCCGGTCCGCCAGCTCTCCGACGTCGTCGCCGCGCTCGATGCGCCCCGCGTCATCTGGATCATGCTGCCCTACGGAG
>Ga0307380_10005271_pt1 | contig 17181 bp, 14 predicted proteins | sample UN3MG_FD_202239 | JGI IMG/M metagenome (GOLD analysis project Ga0307380, IMG submission 202239) | Soil microbial communities from Risofladan, Vaasa, Finland - UN-3 | ecosystem: Environmental > Terrestrial > Soil > Coastal area > Acid sulfate soil | place: Finland: Risofladan, Vaasa | collected...
AGATTTGCATAAAGAAAAGTTTGATGACGAAGTCATCTCAATTTTAGATGAAGTAAAAAGTGGTACTGAACAGCTTGAGACAATCATTAATGGACTTCTAGAAACTTCACTATTAGACTCAGGAAAAATTCAGTTCAAGCCAAGTGAAGAAGATATATCATTTCTATTAAGGTTTTGCGTAAAAAATTTAAGAGGTTTAGCTAAAACAAGAAATGACTTTATTAGTTTAGATATACCACATAAAATGACTCTGAATTTTGAAAAGGAGAGAATCTATGAAGTGATTTCCCATTTACTTATTAATGCTATAAAATATTCACCGCCATATGGAGAGATAAAGATTCAAACTGAAAAAACCAACGATTTTGTGATTATCTCGGTTCAAGATCATGGGATTGGTTTATCTGAGGATGAAAAAAAGAAAATTTTTAAACAGTTTGGAAAAATTGAACGATATGGTCAAGGATGGGATATTGGTATTGAAGGAACAGGGATGGGATTATACACTTCAAAAAAAATAGTAGAATTACATGGGGGAGAAATTTGGGTTGAGTCTGAAGGAAGAAATAAAGGTGCGAAGTTTTGTTTTACACTCCCACTAAAAAAAGTTTAAAATTACTTCTTTTTACGATTTAATATCATAAAAAGAAAGGAAGACATGTTGTAAATCCTAATAAAATCCCTGCTGTAACTCCTCCAATTAGAAGTGAAAATCCCATTTTAGCATTAAATGGTACTCTGTTTACTAAATACCATACAGCTATTATTAAATCTGTTAGTGCCCCAAAAGATCCTATGGCTACGCAATAATAAATCGTCTGTTCATGAGGATAAATCGAAGCCGAAATATCCATTATTCTATTCATAGAGTAAGGTATTCTTTATCTTTCCATTTCTGAGTTATGCTTTTACTAATTTTCTCCCTCCATTCTTTAGATCTTTTAGCCATTTTGTCCTTTAATTCCCAAAAAAGACTCTATTAATTATTAAAGGAATATCTAAACTTATGTATAAAAAATCTAATTTTTTTTCCAGTTTAAGAATGAGAGAAATAATTTATAATGAAATTAAATTATTTTTGGGATTCCCATCGATAAATTTCCTCTAATGTTACTGATGTGAAGATTTCATGTAATTTTTGGAGAATTTCTTTTTGGTTTGGCTCTTCTTTGATAATTTTTTCCATAGCATATTGGATTTTCAAATTATTATCATCATCACTATGGGTAGATCCTATATTATACCAATATTCTGCTATATTATCTTTAGAAAAAACTTCGCTTAATCCCCCTTGATTATAAAGAATTTCAATTTCTTTTTCATAATCTTCTTGACTGTATTTTTCAGAAGTAAATTCAATATGATAAAAAATAGGGCAATCGTGAGGAAATACCTTACAAGTAAAATCGTTAACTTGTTCTCTTATCGGAAATTCTTCTACTAATTTACCATATGGACACCAACCGAGTCTATGACATGGTTTTTTTGCATTTTTATCAATTATTTCAGATATATTCAACCATTCATCAACCATTTATTTCACTTCAATACTTTAAAGATATTTTTAATATATATCTATATCAATATTTATAAACAAAAAATAAAAAGCTCAATGATTAAGGATAAAACTTTTTTAGATTATTAATTTTTAATACCTATACCAGCATATAAATGAGATAACTTATTTCATTTTTAATATATCTTAGTATTAGGAGAGGAATTGAACAAGATCCTTAAAAATGAGAGCCGATCTCTAAAAGGGAGGGTAGTCTAGCTTGGTATGATTCTTGGTTTGGGACCAAGGGGTCGGGGGTTCAAATCCCCCCTCTCCCATTCATTATTTTCTTAATCCCTCTCAAAATAATGTCTACATATCTATTAAATCTTCAATCTCTATAGCATCTTCTTTATCAAAGTAAACCTCAGGGATTAGTTCTTGAATTGATGAAAATAGATTCAAGATGATTGCTGGATTCTTGGAGGTTACAATATGATATCTTAAAATTTTACTTAATTTAGATATATGAATATTATCTTTAAAAAGTTTAAACAGTTGAATAATATCATTTTTAAAGGTTGAATCTTTTTGTATCCAAGCAATCAGTCTCTTATTATTTGATTTTTTATTTGGTTTAATTTTTAAAATTAATTTCATTTAACTATGCTCCAATATTGATTTTGATATTTACCTTAATTATATGACTACATATTTAAACAAGGATAATTTTGAAGAAAGAGATATTTAATTTCCTTATTTTTTCTTACTTAGGAATTTACTAAGTTCTTTTGTAATTTGCGGGGTTTTTTTATCCTTTATCCAGTACCTGATTTTTGGAGATCTGAGGAAAGTTTGAATCTTCTGATTTAATTCATCCAATATTTTTCTATCTTCCATTGATAATTGAGGAATTTCTTCTTCAATTTTCTTTTGTAATTTTTTAACTTCTTCTTCAATCTCGGGGATTTTTTTTTGGCCTTTTCCCCGAATCAACGCTTTTCTAAGAATTTCTTTTATACTTTTTATCCAACCCGATATCCACGGATAATTTCCTCTCTTTTTAGGATCAATGATAACAACTTCTTTTCTATTAACAACTATCAAATCATCAGGACAAGAATTTTCGCATGCTCCGCAATAAAAACATTCTTCTTCATTACATGCAATTTTTCCATATTTTTTCACATCTTCAGCGCTTTCAGGAATAAAAAAAGACTCTGTTGGGCAGATATTGATACAAGCTTTACACCCTTGAGGATCACATTTATGTAGCATGTTTTTTTTGATAATAACCTCTCCTTTAATTGGAGAATCAATTGAAAAACATTGGACGGGACACTCTTTTTGAATTTTATAGAAATCCTCTATATTGTTTCTATCTCTAACTTTTAAACAGAGTTGGCATATTTCATTTTTAGAATCTTCAATACATTTTGCCATATCTATCTTGAAAAACTTTCCCATTGATGGGAATTCTTCAAGGTCTATCTGTTCTTCGGGAATGATATTTTCTTGGAATGCATCATTTGGGCAAACCACTGCACACAACATACAATAACAGCATTTATCATGATCTATTAAAATTTTTGGATTATTTTCATCCAAAATCCCTTGAGCAATATCTGGGATAGGTCCAAGCTCGATCGCATCAACAGGACATACAATTTTACAAAGTGAACATCCGATACATCGTTTTATGTCATAAGTAAGAATTTTATCAACATTTTGATACTTCCATTTAAGTATTAATTGTTCTGGGGTGATTTCTATAGTTTTCTCAATGTCTTCTTTTTCTTCATCAATAGATTTATCATCAGATGATGTTAGTGTAATTTTTATGTCTTCACCATTCTTTATATCTTATTAACTAATTTTTATATTTCTATATATTTTATATAAAGATTGAAAAATAAAAGCTTATTTTCTTAGTTCTTGTAAATTTAAACTACAAAAAAAATTTATGATTATAGTTTTATACGCTTTATACATTTTTCTTTTTTTGAAATAAACCGTGAGCTAACCTATTTTTTTAAAAAGTCAAAGCATAAATACTATTGCTTCTGTATTAGGTTTGTAAGATTGTTGAGCAAAAATTTCTATTTTATATTTATCTAAAACAGAAGTTTTCTAAGTGGGATTAGTTACCTAATAGGTGAATTAGGGATAAAAACAATTTTTATTGCTGAAGATGATAGAGATCTTCAAAGACTATATGAACTCTTATTAGGAATGGCGGGCTTTCAAGTTTTAGGCATTGCTAATAATGGCGAGGAGGCAATAAGAATGTTCAATTTTTTTACTATAAAACCCGATATAATAATTTTAGATTATAGAATGCCTATTAAAAATGGGATTGATGCTTTGAAAGAAATTCTAAAAATTGATCATAATTCAAAAGTCATTTTTGCGAGTGCTGACAAGACTATTAAAGAAGAAGTCTATGCTAATGGCGCAATGGGATTCTTGGATAAACCTTTTACGCATCAAAAATTAATATATACCCTTAATAAATGCTTGAATTCACAAAAGTTATATCATTAATGAATTAAAGAGATAACAAGAGTTTTCCTATATACCATTTTATTTTTTAATTAAGAGATATAATCATAACTCTCTTGATCAAAATTATAGATATATTCAATTTGTAGCTCAGGTTTAAGATCTGGAGGAGCATAAATTAAAGGTAAATTAGGAAAAAAGGTAGCAATCCCATTTTTTGCAAGAATTATTGCGGGGTGGTTGTTTTCCTTGAAAATTTTCTCACTAATCCTAAGAGTGATATTTCTGCATTGTTGTTCATCAAGGACACCCAAAGAATGGATATATTCATGTAATAGAATGTGATATATATAAGCCCAGACTATTTCATAAGGTTGTTCTTTTAGAATGATTTTTAGTGGAGTTTTATTCATTACAATGTCTGTCCCTGGAGGAAAATGCATTCCGCCTATAAAACCCCCCTTATATATACCCATTTCCACGAGTCCAAGACTTAACCCAGCTCGATGACGTCTATAAATTTTTCGTACGTCGCTTTTAACCCGTTTAAATATATTGGGCATTTGTTTTTTTAAGTCTTGTAGATCCATGATTCAGTATGTGAAATTAGATAATAATTTTAAAAAAAACTTTATTAAATATCGAAAAACCAATCATCCTTATCTTCACGAAAGACATCCATTAAATTGGACAAATCTCTGAGTAGATGCCTAATGGATACTTTATTTTGATCCCTTCTAATCGGTCCCATTTCTGAAAAGAACATATCATCGAGTAATTTATCAATGTTTATTCTTTTGAAATATTTTATTGGATTGTAAAAAAGTGTATAAAAAATCTCTTTCTCTAAATTGGGTTGCTCTTTTGTATTAAGATCATCTTCATACTGGTTTTTTATTATGTTTTTCAATTCTATAATAAAACATTCTTTATTATGTAATAATATAATTCTCTCCTGTTCCAAATTTCCTATGCTTTGTTCAATTTCCTTAATTTTTTCCCCTAAAAATCTGAGTTTTTTATCGGGGCTTCTTATTTTTTGATAATCGATATGACATCCAGTATTCTTAAGTTCTAAATTGTCTCGAGTGTTATCACTTTTGGCTACATTAAAATTTATATTAAAATAATCTGGAGTGATATCAATTCTTAAAGATAGATTACTATTAATACGATATTTAATATTTCTTGGATCTTCGCCGTAGTTTTTAATTATCTCATAATCAATAAGCATTTTAAGTTGGCTATGAATCGCTTGTCGTGAGATCTTTTTTCCAAATGAAGCTGCCAATTCCGAAGCTCCTAACGGAACCTTAGCTAACTTTGATAAAATCATTCTTCTAGTAGGATTTCCTAATATTTCAAACAAGTTATCAATACTAAGAAAAATATCTCCTCCATCGGTTTCCTCTAATTCCATTTCAATTACTCCTTATTTTTTAATTTGTTTTTTTGTTTATTATCGATATAATTCTTCTCTGGGTTCTTGTGAATAAGTATCATGGGATTTTTTAGCCTTATCTGCTGATTTTAAAACTTTTCCTATTGAATTATCAAATTCGGCTTTTGAAATTTTTACTACTTTAACAGATTCTTCATTCTTTGTGTCGATTTTTGTATCAATAATAGCCTTGCGAATAGTTAAGAGTGTTGCTTCTTCGCAGATTGCTTGAATATCAGCACCAGTATATCCTTCTAAAGCTTGTGCTAGTTGATCAATGCTTACTTCTTTAGATAATGGCTTGTTTTTAAGATGAATTTTAAATATCTCAACACGCGCATCCTTGTCTGGCATTGGTATATCAATATGTCTTCCAAATCTGCCCGAACGTAATAAAGCAGGATCAAGCATATCTGGTCGATTTGTAGCAGCAAGCAATATAACATCTTTTAATCCTTCTAATCCATCCATCTCTGTTAGTAACTGAGAAACTACTTGTTCTGTTACCTGTGAGCTAGCAAATCTACCCCTTATACCTGCTATTGCATCAACTTCATCGAAAAATATAATGCATGGAGCTGCTGATCTTGCCTTTCGAAATGTTTCTCTTACTGCTTTTTCACTTTCGCCAACCCATTTAGAAAGAAACTCTGGTCCTTTTACTGAAATAAAATTAACTTCACTTTCATGAGCTAATGCTTTTGCTAAAAGTGTTTTTCCAGTTCCAGGGGGTCCAAAGAGCAATATTCCATTAGGTGGTTTTGAATTTAAATGTCTGTATAATTCCGGATATTTTAATGGCCATTCAATTATTTCCATTAGTTGCTGTTTTGCTTCTTCTAAACCTCCAATATCATCCCAAGTTTCAGTAGGTTGGGTAATTAATACCTCCCTTAAAGCTGATGGTTCGATGCCATTTAAAGCTGTTTCAAAATTTTTCATCATAATTTGAAGTTCAGCTAAAATTTCAGGAGGAATTGGTTTATCTAAATCAATTTTTGGTAATAGCTCTCTAATTGCTAACATTGCAGCTTCTTTTGCTAATGCTTCTACATCCGCACCGACAAACCCATGAGTTTTTTCAGCCATAAGGCGCAGATTCACATCATCATACAAGGGCATTCCACGTGTATGGATTAATAATATTTCATATCTACCATCTGTATCTGGGACACCAATCTCGATTTCTCGGTCAAATCTTCCAGGACGCCTAAGTGCTGGATCTATATCATTCACTCTATTTGTTGCCCCTATAACAATAGTTTCACCCCTCCCTTCTAAACCATCTAATAATGAAAGTAATTGAGCAACAACTCTTCTTTCTACTTCACCAGTGACTTCACCCCTTTTAGGAGCTATTGAATCCAATTCATCAATGAAGATTATCGAGGGTGCCATCTCTTTGGCTTCTTCAAATACTTTACGAAGGTTTTCCTCACTCTGTCCATAGAATTTGCTCATAATTTCAGGCCCACTGATTGTTATAAAATGTGCCTCAGTTTCATACGCAACTGCTCTTGCAAGCAATGTCTTACCCGTACCCGGAGGCCCATGCAGTAAAACTCCTTTAGGAGGGTCAATACCTATCCTTTTAAATAGTTCGGGATGCCTTATTGGTAATTCAATCATTTCCCGGATCTTCTGGATTTCTTCTTCTAACCCTCCAATATCTTCATAAGTAACTCTCCTTGCCTCTAATTCTTCAAGTTCTTTATGTGTTTTTTCTGAGATCGTAATTTTAGTATCTAAATGAATCCTAACAGCTGCAGCCTTAGGATTAAAATCTATAACTATAAAATCAATCCTTCGCCCCATCGCATTAAAACTGAGAATATCTCCTTTAGTAATAACACGATTTTCTAACATTCTAACCAATTGATCAGATCTCCTCAGAATAACTGATTCTTCTAACCCAGCAAATGTAATCCTATCAGCTAAACTAGCGTCTATTTTTCGAATTTCTACTAAATCATCTAGGGACGCACCAATATTCCTTCTTAATGAAGAATCTATTCTGATTGTATTTGTATCCGTATCTTCTAGTTTTCCTGGATATAATAAAGCAGCAGTTTTCTTACCCGCCACATTATGGGAGATTTCAATAACATCACCCGTTCTAAGGTTAAGTTTATCAATTACTTCGGGATCTATTCTTATCCTTCCTCTACCAGCATCTCCTTTATAAGCATCTTTTATTCTTACTTTTAATTTATCTCCCTTATACTCACGAGTTATCCCACTCATTTTTTTATCACTTTAAATTCATTTTTGTTTGATTTTTCATTCTAAATTTTTCTATAAAATAATTATTAGTTCTTTGATTTCTTTATTAGAATAATAGCTAATCCATTTTTTACTTCAACTTTATAGTCTTTAGTTGAAGCAATGAAAGGTAAATAAACATTTTTTATATATTTTCTATTTTCATTTTCAGCTTTAAAGTTTAACTTATTTCCTTCTTTACTAATATCTATTATGACTTCTTCTTCACTTATTCCAGGAGTTTCAAGAACAATTTCAGTATAATCATTGTAATCATTTATTTCCGTATGTGGCTCTATTTTATTTAAATCCCCATCATATTCATTTGATTCTAAAGAAAGCTCACTGACATCAATTTCTTCAATAGTTTTTGATTCAAGCAACTTTTTTAGGCTAGGATATTTCGCGATATCTTTTCCCTCTAAATATTCTTGAATCTTCTTCTCATCGATATTTCCTTCAATTCGAATCTCAGGTTTTGCCATGCCTGTTTCAAAATGATATGATATCTTTATTCCTTTTATTTTCTTATCATCGGGTTTTAATCTCGATTTATTTTCTGATTCTGGAATAAATAAAAAATCCACATCAAATTTATCTGAATCTAATTTAAAATATTTTTTAATTTCATCAATAATATCATCAAATTCATCCTTAATCATTTATCACCGAAATTATAAATTCCGTCAATTCATGATTGACAACTTAGTTCTTACAAATAAAATATACTATAATAACTATAAAAACTTATCGATTCTGAAAAATAATGAAGAGAAGCTTGAGAGATAAGTTTAACTAAGGATCATAATATTCTTTTAATAATTTATTTATCATTTCTCCATCTAAATTAAAAAGTTGAAAAAACAGTTGATCTAATATGCCTTTTATATTATCCCTATCATGTTTTTTTAATGATCTAATCATCTTTTCTTTTAATTTGATATTTTGGGTATAGGTAAAGTAATTTGAAGTCTGTATTTTTTCGATAAGATTTTCAATATTTTTATGAGATTTATCGTGAGAATTTCTAATTAAGTAATAAGAAAATGTTTTAATTAGTTCTATTATAGCTTTACTCTCTTTATTAATGAAATTATTTAGATGAGGTATAGGTAATCCTTGTTCGAGCTTAGTTTTACTTCTTTTTATAGAAATATTTTTTGCATAAAAAATGAAAGTGACTAATCTGGAATTCATATAAGCAAGGATAAACGGATAATCAATCTCTTCATCATTGTATTTTTCCCATAGGAAGTATGTATCGGAGGTAGCATAGTAGGAGGCGTTTGTATATCCAAAATTATTTTCTTTTGAAATAAATCTAAAAAAGATCTTCTGCACGTTATCATATAACGGTTCAAGATCTGTTAATTTTTCTTTATTATTTCCTTCAAATAGGCGGATAAAAGAACCTCTTCTGGGAAAATAAAAATCGTCCGGGTTTTCTTTGGCATTAATTAAAATATCTTTTAATTCTTTTTCAAATTGTCTAATATATTTTGAGAGAAGAGGGTATTTCATTTTAAGTAGCCTATTTCGCTCAAGATTAGATTGTGATTTAAATTCAAATTTATTAAAATAAATCACATATCCTATATAGTCATCTTCCTCATACCCATATGCTTTAATTGATTTGCTTTTATATATTTTTTTTAATCTTGATTTCTCAGCCTTAGAGAGTTTTAAAAATTCTCCATGTATACGAATATAGAAATCATCATTCTTAATTTTTAAATTTGTATCTTCATTCAAAATGAAAATAGAATCTTTTATGAGAATTAACCCATTTCGTATTAAGAAATAATCTTTTAACAAGGAATTTTTTCTATTTACTTTGCAATAGCTTTCAATTTTGTCTACTACATATTTTACCTCATTAGGGTATATGAGATTCCAACTTTCATCTTTTCTTAAATCGTTATTTGTTATTGCTGAGTTGAATCTCTTTACATTGCTTAAAACATTTCCAGAACTTAAATGTTTGAAAATTACTTTGTTTAATGAATTAGAATTTTGATTGATTTCTTTATTTTCAAAAATTTGAATTATTTCAATATTTTTATTTTTTATTTGATTTTTCTCATCCTCAGTCTTTTTTTGTAGCATAAAAATACAATTTTGTTGACCTTTAGCACTTTCAAATAGCTTTAGATGTGATAAATCTATATACTGAAGTAAAAAACATTGTTCTAATACATGTGGTTTTATTTGTTTTATTCCAGTTTTCTTAGATTTTGTAATCCAATAATTAGTTGTGATAAACGATAGAAGTCCACCCGGTTTTAATTTTTCTATTCCCAAATGAATGAAAAAGTAAAACAAATCCATATTCCCTACAAAATACTTCTCACAAAAAGGGTAAGATTTTGTATATTCCTGAAAAATTTCAGCATTATAATTTTGTCCCAAATATGGAGGATTCCCAATTATTATATCAAATTTTTCATTTGGATTTGAGCCTAAAAAGTTATCAAATATAAAGTCTATATTAGGATAAGAATTCAAAAGGGTATCTTTCAAATTATCATCCATTTCATAAGCAGTTATATCGGAAAAGTTAAATTTTAAGAGATATTTCAGAAAAATCCCTTCTCCTACAGATGGCTCTAAAACTCTCAAATTAGAAGGATCTTTTCTTGATTTTGTGATGAATGATATTATGTTTCTAACCATAAATTCAGCAATATAACTTGGTGTAAAAATTTGTCCAATTATATTATCTCTATTAGAATTAATGTTTTTTATTACCATCTAATCTTAATATTGGATTAAGAATCTAAATATTTGATGGTAGAATTTATTAGTGTTAGTATAGATAAGAAAAATACAATAATTACTAAACAATTAGTTTAAACAATAATAGTGAATACTAAGAAAAAAAATCTAATGTATGATTTTAACTGTGATGATGCTCATGGTGTTCCATTTTGATATTAACTGGTTTCAAATTACCAATTGCCCAGCCGGTTACTTCATTAAGGGAAGGGTGAATTACCATTGAATGGTAAATGGGCATAAATGATCCCGCTTCCGGACAAGCTCTTTTTATTTTGGAGAAGTGTTTTTCATCTTTATATTCAGGTAATGTACAAGTAAATCCTGAATTCATTAAATAAACAAAAGGTTGTACTAAAAGAGCAGCATGAGGTCCTATTACATGTGCTCCCAATATTTTATAAGATTTATCAACAATTAGTTTTACAAATCCATCATCTTCTTGTCCAGTTTCGAAACCCATAGCAAATCCTTTTGCCACGGTTGAATAATTTTTCATAGCAACAAAAATCTCATAACCCTTTTCAATAGCTTCCGCTTGTGTCATTCCCACGTGCCCTATTTGAGGATATGTAAAAATCGCCCATGGAACTGCAGAATAATCAACAGATCTTTTTTGATCTTCTGGACCAAATATATTATTAGTACAAATTTCTGCCTCATAATTGGCCTTATGTCTAAATTGATAAAGACCGTTTGCATCTCCTATACACCAAATATTCTTCTTATTGGTTTCTAGGTATTGATTAGTTTTTATCCATCCTCTCTCATCTGTTTCCACACCAGTATTTTCTACCTTCAATAAGTCTGCATTCGAACGCCGTCCTGCGGCAATAAGAATTTCTTCTGCTATTATTTCCTTTTCTACTCCAGTCTCCATACTTTTAATTATAATTGCTTTTTGTTTTTTCTTCCGATATGTTTTTATTGCCTTTTCATTTAACATAACTTTCATATACTTACTGAAGCTTTTTTCTAATAATTGACTAATTTCAGGTTCTTCTGTTACAACCAAACGTGGAAGCATCTCTATAATTGTTACTTCAGTACCCATTGCTGAGAAGATATGGGCGAACTCTGCGGCTATAACTCCACCACCAATAATTATAAGGCTCTTCCATGGAGTTTTAGGAAATTTATCACCAAAAAAGTTTTCATTAGTTATATAATCCATATCTTCTACTCCCTGAATTGCTGGTATTAAAGATCTTGCCCCGGAAGCAATAACAAATCGTTCACCTTTAAAATGTCCTAGATCTTTACCCTTTTTAGTATCTTTTACTTTCATCTCGTATTCTCCAAAAAATTCTCCAACTCCCTTAAACACTGTCAGATTTGGTACTGTCGATAATCCTTGGTCAATTAATTTACTTTCATTGATTTGGGACCACATTCTTTCTGTTATTAGATCCCAATTGATATTCTCTATATTAAATATAATTCCAACTTTTTTAGCATGCTGAGATTCTCGGATTAAATCAGCGGGATGAACCAAAACTTTTGAAGGAATACAACCCCGCGTTAAGCATGTACCTCCCATTTTAGTGTCTTCGACAAGAGCACACTTCAAACCTAATTGAAGTCCAGTATTTAAAACATTTAATCCTACTCCACTGCCTATAACCACTAAGTCATATAATTCCATAATTTCATTTTCATCTATATTGCTTTTAAAGTTTATAGTAATAATTTAAAGGATAGAATAGAAAAAGTTGATAAAGATAAATTTCTAAAAGGTATGATGAAAGGATTTTATTTGAAAATTAAGAATTAGTGGGAATTAATACTACAAAATTACTTCCTTGTGTGTAGTCACCCTTAACTCTATCCTCAACCCAAATATCACCAAGATATATCTCTATAATTTTTTTCACAAGAGATAATCCAAGCCCCATTCCTTTACTTTTTTGTGATTTTCGTGCTCCTCTTTCAAAAATAATTTGTTTACGATAATCAGATATACCTACTCCATTATCTTTAAATTCCATTTTAATATAATTTTTATCTCCCTTTTCTTCTTTGTTAATATCAATGATAATCTCGATTTGGGATTTACTGTTATGCCTGACTGCATTGATTAAAAGGTTTTCAAATACATCTAATAAAAGGTTATTTGCATATACATAATTTGTTTTAGTGGGAGTATTGACTTGAATATTAATACTTCTTGTTTGAAAACTAGAACGTAAAAATTCAATTGCATAGTTCAATACTCTATTTACATCTATTTTTTCTAAAATAATTTCAGCTTCGTCGAGTTCAGTTATTTTTCTTACATTTGATATTAATTTCTTTGCTCTATTAACTTGTTCATCTACTATATCATATAACTCCTTTATTGTATGGAGTTTATCAGGATCAATCAAATACAGAGAGCTGAGTTCAACTGATGAGCTAATATTCTGAAGGATATTATTGATATCATGAGCAAAAATATCTCTATAGAGATTAGCTTGATAATAAGCCTTTCGATATTTTTCCTCAGATTGTTTTATCTTTTGCTCAGCAGTTTTTGTTTTTGTAATCTCTAATGTAGAATCAACAACTCCTACAATATTATTATCGTTATCTCTGACGGGATAACCTGCTACATGCCAAATTCTCCCATCTGGAGTAGTCATTTCATTAACTTCGGGTTTATTTGTTTTTAACGCTTTTTTTATCGGACACCCTTCACATGGTTCTTCTCGAGTATTCCATATCTGATAGCATTTTCGTCCAACTAATTGATCTAGCGTTAGATTTACAGAATTAGCAGCAGCTTTATTAGCATATATTATGGTATTATCAATAGTTTGATATACAATATGTTCTAAAAGGCTTTCTAAAATAGCAGATTTTTCACTTTCAGATTCTTGTAATTTTCTAGTTCTTTCCTCAACATTACTTTTTAGCTCTTTATTTAACTCTTCCAAATCTCGTTCTGTTGCTCTACGTTTTAAAGCATTTCCTATAATATGAGAAGTTATTTTTAAAAGGTTTATATCATCATTACTCCATTTCTCTGATGCTCTTACATTATCAAATCCAATAAAACCAGATATTTTTTCCCCTATTTTTAAAGGTAAAAGAAATAAAGATTTAATATTTTCTCTTAAGAATTCCTCTTTTTCAGCTGATGCTTCCTTAGGTAAATCTTCAACATTTTCAATACTTAAAATCTCTCCTTTCTTAAGTTTATTTGTTGACCAAGGAAATACTTCTATTGGGAGATCTTTGAGTTCGTCAATTTGTGAATCAACATTCTCAGCGCACCATTCATGAGTATTGCTCATTGTTATGTTGTCATCGTTAAATAAAAATATATAACTTCGACTTGCTTGACTTAAAATTCCAATATCTTTAAGAGATAAATTTATAGCTTCATCTATATCATCAGGATTAACAAATCGAGATGAAATCATAGCGATCGTCTTTTCAAACTCTACTTTCTTTTTGAAATTTTGTTGCACTTCAATCAGTTTCGTTTGTGTATTAAAAATAGCAACAACTTTCTCAGAAGGTAATTTATATATATACATCTCAGTCCACCAATAAACTCTATCATCTTGATATAATGCTGTTGGAGAACGTTCCGGTTTACCTGTCTTCCAAACCCTTCGTAGAGAATCAATAAAACCAAATTTGGCTATATTAGGGAATACGTCAATAAGATTTTTACCGATTACATCTTCTCTAGACACTTGACAATTAGCTAAACCTACTTTATTCATTTCCCTTATTATGAAATTTTCACCGTTATCAGTTGTTTCATAAATTGCTACTCCACTACTAATATTTTCGAAAAGTTGCTTAAATATCTTCTCAGTCTGATAAAGTTCTGACTCAATCAATTTCATACACTTTTAAAGTTTTATATAATGAGGCTAAATACCCCTGTTTTTAAAAATGAACCCAAATGATTCCAATTTTCCTCCCATTTGAATGGTTAAAACACATATATAGTCTACTTATAATATTTAAATTTATGTGTTAAAATGTCGATGTTTAACATTCTACAAAAGTATTAGTAATGGTGCTGATTTTGTTGAAATTAAGTGAGCCACTCCCCAAAAAATCAGTAAAATAGACCCGATAATAATAATCTCGAATTTATCATAGAATTTTATCACTATTTTTAGTGATTTTGTAAATTTCTTTTTGTATAAATTTTTTAGACCAAATTTCAACCATCATGTATCTTTAGGAATTAGGATTTTTTATTTATATATTCGCAACTTTCAAAACTAACAATTTTATGTTTGAAATACCAAGTAATTGTTTGAGAATCGGTAAAGAAAAATTATTATTTTCTATGATTATTGAACTTTAATCCCCGAGATTGAATAAGAACTTACTTAATTAAAAAAAAGAAAGAAAAGAGATTTAGGAACCATGCAATTTTATGTAAATAAAGCTCCTTCGAAACCCAATATAAATGCAAGATAGAAGCAAATTAAGGCTGCGATTATAATCAATGTGATAAGAATTATCCTTCCATGTGTAGTTTGGAAAAATCCACCAGTTTCATCGATCATCTCAGAATTTTTCATATATTTCAAATTGGCTTCCAAGGGTTCTCGAACTTCTAATGTGCCGATTTCCATAAATTCACTCGCCTTAACTCTCACATTATTTACCCATCTTTCATGATAAACAGATAAATATACTAGCGTAACTAAAAATGGAATTGCAGAACACATTCCGAGAATAAGACCAAACCAGATAAAAGTTGTGGTATACACTTGAATCGCAAGTCCTGGAGATTTCATTAAATCCGAAACAGTAATTGCTTCACCTTCAGCTAAAAGAGCGGAAGCAAATTCTTGAGCCAAATTATATATAATAACTAATCCAAAGAATCCGAGAATTTTACTTAATATTCCAGTTCTCAAATAATAACCTAAGCGAACAGAGTCTTGATACTCATTAACTCGGTAAGCTTGAGTATCCTCAGCAACCCAAAATACGGGCATAACGAACATGAGGATCAGTAACGTAAACGGACCTAAATAAATCGTAAGATCAATGATCATTTCCTCGATATTAAAATACAAATCAGGATCCCAGGCAATAACCGGCTTATAAAGATAAGGTGCTACTATCTGAGAAATCACAACACTCATACCCATGGAAAGGAATAACACATTCAACACCCTCTTGATGAAAATCTTTATGCTAGTAAATCCACTCCCCAAATTTAAATCCATGGGATATGTTTCAAGATAATAAATATCTTTGGTTCTTAAAGGATATCCCAAAATAATTTCAACGGGTTTTGGCCTTTTTTTCGATACCGTCTTTCTTAAATATTTTATCATGCTTTTAGAGGCAAAACGTGCCCCAATCTGACCCCACGCTATAATAGGAATAATCGCAATTGCGATAAAAACTAATGGTGCCCACCAATAGAACTCCCCAGGATTATAAGGTTCATCTGGAAACATAAGCCTATAATAAAGTCCGCTGAAATAGTAGAATTGGATAAAGAAGAGTGCTATAAAAATTGCAATTAGAACGATAATATTTTTTTTTGGTACAACTACATCGAATTTATCATCTGAACTTTCTATATTCAAATGTACGGGTTTCCTTCGATAAAGATAAGAACTTTTTTCGTTCTTTTCCGAATTATCATCTTTGGTTTCATTTTTATTTGATTTTATTTCACTCATTTTGACCATTTGAATTTGTGTTAAAAAGATAATATAATAAGAACAATAAGTTATATTTAAATAATAATAAATTCGAATACAAAAGCAAACTAATTTTATTGAGGATAATATGGTAATAAATGGAAGATCAGATGAAAAAAGGAAGAATAAATCTTATATAGAGGAAGACGAGATTTTTAAATCTTTAAGTCATCTGGTAAGGAGAGATATTGTTAAATATCTAGGAGAGAATGCTTTATCATTTACAGGAATTATGAATAATTTAGAATCTATTGATAGTCCAACTCTTTCCTATCATCTTAAAAGTTTGCAGTTATTATTGATACAAAAAGAAAGTAAATATGAACTTTCTGAAATCGGTGAAGCTGCTTTTAATCTATTAAGTAAGACAGATCAATCTCTTAGGATTTCGAGATATAAGAGAAAATTTCTCTACGCATATTATGTTACAGTGATCTGTTGGATAAGTGCCTCAACAATTATTCCTTTAATAATTGCTGCGGATCTTGGTTTTTTCACAACAATTTTTATAAATATTGTGATTACAATAATCTCTACCATAAATTATATAATAGTTTGGACTTTAAGAAAAAAGTATTGATAATTGTAATGTAGATTTGAGAATTTTTAGAGTCTAGATGAAAAATCTCCCTGAATTGAAAATTTGATTGAGATTATCAAAGTTATATTTTGTAAATAATTCTTTACTAAAACCTTTTCCACTCATGTTTTAAAATTTCAAGAATGATATTAATCAAATAAAGAGAATGTTATTTGGAATTCAAAATTTGGACTCCAGTTTTTTTAAAAATATTCTTTTTTGTCAATCAAGTAGATATAAAAATATGAAAAAAACTAATGTGAGTATGAAATTATGAGCTTAAGTAAAGATTCTATCGCAATTGATATAAAAGATCTTAAAAAGCATTTTAAAGAAGTTAAAGCTGTAGATGGTGTGTCATTAAAAATTAAAAAAGGGGAATTATTTAGCATTCTTGGACCTAATGGTGCTGGAAAAACCACATTAGTCCGAATGTTGACCACTGTTTTAA
>Ga0307380_10005273_pt1 | contig 17178 bp, 11 predicted proteins | sample UN3MG_FD_202239 | JGI IMG/M metagenome (GOLD analysis project Ga0307380, IMG submission 202239) | Soil microbial communities from Risofladan, Vaasa, Finland - UN-3 | ecosystem: Environmental > Terrestrial > Soil > Coastal area > Acid sulfate soil | place: Finland: Risofladan, Vaasa | collected...
AAAGGCAGAGCCATAGATGAAGTGAAAGGCCAGTGGGAAGACATAAACACCTTCGTTTATAACAATTCCCACAAAAGTCTGGATTGCTTTAATGCGTACAGCATGATCGATAATCCGATGACCTCTTGCGGCTGTTTCGAATGCATCTCTTGTGTCTTGCCTTCAACAAACGGTATTATGATTGTCTATCGTGATTACGTTGGTATGACGCCCAGCGGAATGAAGTTTTCGACACTGGCCGGAACCGTAGGGGGAGGGGTACAAACACCCGGTTTTATCGGGCATAGCAAACACTATATCGCCAGCAATAAATTTATCAGCGCCGAGGGGGGAGCAAAACGCATCGTTTGGATGAATCGCAATTTAAAGGAGGAATTGGAACCCATACTCCGTGAGATCGGAAACAAAGAGGGCATTGAAAACTTTTTTGAAATGATCGCCGATGAGACAGTAGCGACTAGCGAAGAGGAAGTCTTAGAGTATATCACAAAAAATACTCATACAGCCCTTTCCATGCCTCCTCTTTTCTGAGTTAATACAAATGAAGACTATAGCTATTTCTGGAAAAGGAGGGACAGGGAAAACCACTCTCGCTGCACTTATCATTCACTGGATTAAAGAGAACAGGACCCAATCGATTCTTGCCGTGGACGCCGATTCAAACGTCAATCTGAATGACTTACTCGGAGTTTCCATCAAAGATACTGTGGGCACCATCAGGGAGGAAATGAGAAAATCGGTGAACAATATTCCAGGCGGAATGACAAAACAGCAGTTTCTTGAATACAAGATACAATCCAGTCTAGTGGAATCGCCTGATTTTGATCTTATCGCTATGGGACGGCCAGAAGGACCTGGTTGTTACTGTTATGCCAATAATTTGCTTCGAGAGATTTTACAAACATTAGGAGAAAATTACGAGTTTGTGGTCATCGATAACGAAGCAGGCATGGAACATCTCAGCCGGCGAACAACCCAGACTATTGATTATCTGTTGATCGTTTCCGATCCCTCCCCCAGAGGAGTTCACGCTGCAGGCAAAATCAGCAACATCCTCGAAGAATTGGACACTCGGGTCAAAAAAAAGTATTTAATTTTGAACAGGGTTCAAAATCAGCCGTCTGAAGCGGTTAGTTGTGCCATCGAGGAGGCTGGGTTGACTTTGCTGGAAGCGATCCCCGAAGACCCAGCTCTCCTGACCATGGACCGTAACGGGACTCCCGTCTCCAGCGCCAGCGAAGAATTCCCCGCTTATCGGGCAGTCTCTCATTTTATGGATAAACTTAAATTATGAACACAGAAAGAAGGTACTCATGAATTTCGAAATTCCAAAGGAAGTCAACACTGGCAAAATCATTGAAGTTTCCATAGGTGCCACGTCTGAGCAAGGAGGAACACGCTCCCATACGGTGACAATCGGTGGTAGTACAGCCCTCCCCTTCCATTTTTTTGAAGGTGAGCATCCCCATCGTCCCCTCATCGCCATGGAAGTTTTTGATAAAAAATCCGAAAAATATCCTTCATCGCTTTTGGACTACTACGGCGATGTCATCCAAAAACCAGGAGAAATGGCAAAGAAATGTGTGAATGAGTATGGGGCAGAACTAATAAGCGTGCGACTTGAGGGCACACACCCGGAGAAAGGAAATAAAAGCGCTGACGAGGCAGCAGAAATCGTCAGGCAGGTGCTCGAAAGTGTGAGTGTTCCCCTAATTATTACTGGCCACAGCCATTATGAGAAAAACAATGAAGTCATGAAAAAAGTCTGTGAGGTCACCGCCGGCGAAAACTGCCTCATCAGCTATGTGGAAAAGGACAACTATAAAACAATTGCCGCAGCATGTATTGCTTACAATCACACTCTTGTAACGCAGACGCCAATCGATGTCAATCTCGCCAAACAATTGAACATCCTTTTAACAGAGATGAGTTTTCCACCGGAAAAAATTGTCATGGATCCTCTGACAGGGGCACTGGGATATGGCATCGAATACACGTATTCGATCATGGAGAGAATTCGTATCGATGCTTTATCAGGAGACAAAATGATGGCCTTTCCCATGTTGATCAATCCCGGATATGAGAGCTTTCGAGTTAAGGAAACTCGCGCACCTGAACAGGATTATCCTGATTGGGGCAATGTCGAACTCCGGGGAGCGTACTGGGAGATCGCAACAGCAATGAGCCTTCTCGTAGCAGGCGCTGATCTACTCATCATGTACCATCCTCTAGCTGTTGCTGCAGTGAAAAAGAAGGTCGAGGAAATGTTTGATGGCAGAGGAGGAGATTAACAATGGCCTTATCCGGTTTAGATATTTTTAAGTTGTTACCTAAAACCAATTGCGGTGATTGCGGAGTCCCGACATGTATGGCCTTCGCCATGAAATTAGCCCAAAAGAAAGCCGAACTCAGTGAGTGCCCCCACGCCTCCGAAGAAGCCAAGGCTACTCTTGGCGCTGCCAGTGAACCTCCTATTCGATTGGTGAAAATTGGGAAGGATCATCCTTTAGAGGTGGGAAGTGAAACGGTCATGTTCCGTCATGAAAAAACATTTTTCAACCAAACGGGAATCGCTATCCAATTGCGCACTTCTGAGGGAGAAAGCAAACTCGAACAAAAGATCCGAGAAATCGAAGGGTACAAAGTGGAAAGAGTCGGAGAGCAGCTCGAACCAGATTTATTCTTAATCACTCATGATTCGCCTGATAAGGATATTTTCCTCAAAACCATTCATCTGGTTAAAGAGAACTCAACAAAAGGGATCATCTTGGACTGTGCCGAATACGATACAATGAAGGCTGGAGCCTCGCTTCTTAAAGATAGTCATGCTTCCATCCTACTGAAAAAAACAGTCACGGATGAATGGATCGAGCTGGCAAAAAATTGTAACGGCAGCCTGATCTTGACCTCAGAATCTTATGAGGATTTAGCCGCACAAGTGGAAAAAGCGAAACAGGCAGGAGTCCAAGATATCCTTTTGAATATCACTTCAAAAAACACAGCATTACAAATCCAGAAGAACACAATTTTAAGACGAGGTGCTCTTAAAAAGGCCTTTAAACCCTTTGGGTATCCCCTGTTTAATCAGATAAATACGGAAACGGAATTTGATATGTTCGCAACGGCCGCTGCATTGCTTTGCAAGTATGAATCCATAGTCGCTCTGCCTGAATACAATAGGGCACTGCTCTATGCCCTCCTGACGCTCCGTCAAAACATCTACACCGATCCGCAGAAGCCCATTCAGGTTGATCCCAAAGTGTATCCCATCGGTGAGCCGACACCAGAATCGCCTGTTTTTGTGACAACTAATTTTTCATTGACGTATTTCATTGTCTCAGGAGAAATAGAAAATTCGGGAATTTCCGCGCACCTGGTCGTCTGTGATACAGAAGGACAATCCGTGCTTACGGCTTGGGCAGCAGGAAAATTTGTCGGAGAAACAATTGCAAAATTCATCAAAACAATCAACCTCGAGCAACAAGTCACTACAAGGAAGATCGTAATCCCTGGTTTTGTATCTCAGATCAGTGGAGATCTTGAAGAAAACCTTCCAGGATGGGAAGTCATCGTTGGCTGCCAGGAGGCATCAGATATTCCCTCTTTAGTGAAGAGTCTGTCTCTGTCTTGAAATGTTTGTACAACGGCAAGCGATCAGAAATAGTTCGAATCATCGAAACAGAGTTTAGGATGGCAACAAAGTCAAGGGTATCACAAAAGAAGCGACAAGATCATACAGTAACTTTTCTTCCTTTTAATGTCAAAGTTGTGACACCTTCAAACACAAATCTTCTCGACGCTCTCAGAAAAACCACGCTCCCCATCCATGCCTCCTGTGGAGGAAAAGGAACATGCGGTGACTGTATAGTCCAGATTATTAAGGGGACTTGCCCCACTAAAGCATCCGCTTCACTTCCACAAAAAATCCTCAAGCAGGGTTACGTTTTAGCATGTCAAGCGAATATTGAGGACAATCTTACGGTTAAACTTCCCGAATTTGAGGAACTTTCGATTAAAAGCTCCATTGATTCGCATTTTCTTGAAACAAACCGAGAGATTTTATCAGGTACGTCGGATATCGAGCCCCCTATTAAAAAAATTGTCCTGACTCTCCCCTCCTCCACTTTAGAAGATAATTACAGTGATTTCAAGATGTTAGAGTTCGAGATAAAAAAAAGACTAAATATCAACTCTTTGGATTGTGAATACTCCGTTTTGAAGAACTTGGCACATGCAATCCGCAAAAATGAGAGAAAAATTAGTGTAACCCTGTTGAATATAGAGGGAACCTGGACTGTCATCGAAGTGCGACCCTATTCATCAAAGCACGGCATCTATGGCATTGCTTGCGATATTGGAACCACCACTGTTGCACTTCATCTTGTAGATCTAAAAAATGGGAAAATTGTGAGCTCAGCTTCGAGTATCAATCAGCAGATCAAATGCGGTGAAGATGTCATTTCACGAATCAGTTACGCACAAAAAACAGAACGGCTTCAGGAGCTTCATGACTTGATCATTCTGACTATCAACAATCTTTTAGACAAGGCCTATCAATCAGCTCGAATTTCTCCGCTAGATGTTTACTATCTTTCGGTGACTGGAAATACAACAATGGTTCATCTCTTTCTCAAGCTTGATCCGAGATACATTAGAGAAGCGCCCTATGTGCCAACTGTGAATAGAACACCCGTTATTCTCTCCAGGGATCTGGGTCTAAAAATGAATACCGAGGGCAGAGTTCATTGCGCTCCTTCCGTAGGCAGCTATGTAGGTGGCGACATTCTAGCTGGATTGTTGTGTAGTCCAATTGTCAAGCAGTCGCATAAGGTGTCCATGTTTATCGATATCGGGACCAATGGTGAGTTAGTGCTGGGGAATAAGGATTGGTTGATGAGCTGTGCTTGTTCGGCCGGGCCGGCTTTTGAGGGAGGCGGCATTCGATGTGGAATGCCCGCAATGTCTGGTGCGATAGAGGCGATTAGATTGAATGAGAACGGGAAGATTGACTATAAGGTGATCGATGGCGGAAAGCCGAAAGGCCTTTGTGGCTCAGGCCTGATCGATCTTCTGGCCGAATTGTTCATACATGGCTATGTGGACCGCTCCGGAAAATTTAATAAAAAAAAGATCAAGGATAAACTCATCGAGACTGATTTAGGTGAGGGATTTATCATTGAAAAAGGCAGCATGTCTTTCTGGGGGAGGGATCTCATCATCACTGAAAACGACATCGCCAATTTAATCCGTACCAAAGGAGCGGTTTTTTCAGCCTGCTCGTTACTACTCAAAAATGCGGGACTGACCTTCGATCAGGTAGATTCTTTTTATATTGCCGGGGGATTCGGCCAAAATCTCGTTATTGAAAATGCCATTCGGATTGGGCTACTTCCCGATCTGGAACGCGATAAATTTCAATATCTAGGGAACACCTCTCTCATTGGAGCTTATCTTATCCTCCTCTCAGAAAGAAACAAGAATCTCGTCGACTCACTCGAGAGAATGATGACGTATCTTGAATTAAACACCGAATCCGGATACTTCAACGAGTACACTGGAGCCCTATTTTTACCGCATACAGCAAGGGAGCTGTTCCCCTCAGTTGAACGGCTACTCAATTTGAAATAAAAGTGCGCAGGCAGACGATTAAATGAATAACTTTGGGCAATGATTCAAATTATATATTAAGGAGATAAAAATGGCTGGATCAATACTCGAACTTATTAAAGAACAAACAGTACTTTTGGATGGAGGATTTGGAACCGAACTCATAAGCCGCGGATTTCCTCAGGGAGCCTGTCCCGAATTGTGGAATGTGGAGAATCCAGAAGTTGTCAAAGAAATCCACAAGAACTACTATGATGCCGGTTCCGATGCTGTTCTCACTAACAGCTTCGGAGGAAACAAAATCAAACTCCAATCTCACAATCTAGGAAACCGGTGTTACGAGTTAAACCGTGCCGCTGCGATCATCGCGAATGAAGTTAAACCAGAAGGAAAGTATTTAGGCGGAAGCATGGGACCTACGGGGAAGTTCTTGAAACCACAAGGCGAATTTACTGAAGAAGAATTTGAGGAGGCCTATGCCGAGCAGGCCCGAGGTTTAACAGATGGAAAAGCAGACTTTCTGGTTATCGAAACCCAGTATGACCTAAAAGAAGCTCTGTGTGCATTGAGAGGGGCTCGGGAAACTTCAGATTTGCCTATTTTCATGACGATGACCTTTAATCACCATGCTAAGGGTTTCTTCACACTCATGGGGAATACAATCGAACAGTTTGTGGAAGAGATGGAAAAGGAAAACATTCCAGTAGTAGGATCAAACTGCACTCTGAACAGCGCAGAGATGGCCGATTTGGTTAAAGTCATGAGGGAAAAAACAAATCTGCCGATCCTCGCACAGGCAAATGCTGGACAGCCGTCACTCTCTGAAGAGGGAAAAGTCGCCTACTCTCAGGGAATGGAGGATTACCTGAGCTACATCCCCCAGATGGCCAAAAACGGAGCAAATATCATTGGAGGATGTTGCGGGACTAATCCGGAGTATATCCAGAAAATGGCAGAAGTTTTAAAAAAGAGCTGACTCGGTCATAAAAAATCTTATCGGAGAAGAATGTGTCTGGATGCCTGATATTAAAGAAATGAGTCAAGACCCAGACTATCTCGATACATCCATTGATTGGAACGCTCCAAATGTCGTCTCCTGCCTGGATGAACTCCCGCTCTGGTCTGCACCCTTCGGATTGATTCTGCTAGAAAATTCCAGGATTCAGCCCGATATGACCGTCCTGGATATCGGCTTTGGGACAGGTTTCCCATTATTGGAATTGGCGCAAAGACTGGGAAAATCTGCAACCATCTATGGAATTGATCCCTGGAAAGCCGCGCATGAGCGAACACGTCTCAAAATGGATCTCTTCAATATAAAGAACGTGATATTGATTGAGGGAGATGCATCATCCATGCAATTTAAAGACGAAACGTTCGACCTTATCATTTCCAATCTGGGGATCAATAATTTCCAAGATCCGAGAAAAATCTTTAGAGAATGCTTTAGAGTGGCAAAACCGAAAGCACAGATCGCATTGACCACAAATCCGAAGGGTCATATGAAAGAGTTTTACGCCGTCTTTGAAGAGACATTGAAAGAGCTTTCTCTGAATAAGTTGGAGGAAGATTTTCTGATTCATTTAAATCACAGGTTGACTCCAAAAATCATTCGTTCCTATCTAAAAGAGGTAGGGTTTAAGATCACAAAATCCCAACAAAGTTCTATCACCATGAGATTTTTAGACGGAAGCGCTTTTTTTTCTCATTCGCTGATCAGGTATGGATTTTTGGAAGATTGGAAAAAGCTCATCCCCGCTGAGCATTGGAACATAGTATTTTCTAAAGTGGAGAGCAAAATAAATATTATTGCTCATAACAACGGGGAGTTTTCGCTGACAATTCCCGTTGTGTATATTGAAGGGGAAAAATAGTAGAAGACTAGGTCATCTAGAAATCTTGTTCACACAAAATTGTGGATCATACAGATGAATCCATGCAAAAAACTTGTCCTGGTTGTTTGCCTCGAACCATTTATATGCCTCGTCCAACACTTCATCCCCTCTCCTCTGTACAGAATCTAGACTCACCTTTTTGTACTAGGTCAAGTCAAAATTGTTATAGTAATAATCAAATCCCTGGAGATCAATCCCGATCAGCCTGAAATCAAGAAGAAGATCGATTCTATTAACAAGTAATTTCTCCATCTCTATCAACTCCTGAGTGAATCTAAATCCTTATGAAACAAATTTATGGCTCCATACAACTTGTTAATTTACTTCAGGATATAGGAGCGCATTGAGAAGAAATTTGTATGTCCCATGAGATTGGGCCCTGTGCTGACAAGGGAAGCCGATCAAAATAATGTGCCCTTTTTTGTTCTGAAAATCAACAACTGCTGCTTTGCGTGCAATCACATCTTCCCCGAAGAGCCAGCCGCTCAGAAGGAGATCATCTTCTGGAAATCTAGCCACGACTTTCCTATCCCACCCTTCAGGGGGGATCTGAGTTTGAATAGCCATGCCTTGATAAAACATTATTGCAGCTTCTCCTGGCATTCCGTATCCGATAGGCGATTTATTATCGACATTGACACGTAGGATGGAACCGGGACAGAAAAATTTGCTCCGATCGATTCGCTCTATGGCATTTCTAGCAGGGGCCTGGAACTCATCGAAGGCCAATCCGCAGGCACTGTTGAGCGTAACGAGGATGCCGCCTTGTTCCACAAAGGATTTTAACTCTTCGACTCCTTCCTTTCCGATGCCTCCTTCATACTCAGGAGGAAAGCCTCCATCTGACCTGCCATAACGTGAGGATAATCCTCTTCTTCCCTGTATGATGATATCAGGGTCCTCATCTGCAAAAACGATCACATCATACTTTACCCACAGCTTTTCTTTCTTATCCTTAGTTCCTTTAAAATCCTTATTGTGAAGCGTTGTGTATGGGATCCCCAAATCATCAAAAACATATCGTGTCCAACCTTCATCCATATTGGATCTCCAAGACTGATAGAGTCCGATTCGATGCCTTTTTACTTGAGCCTTTGGGATTTCAGTGATGTTATCGATTGAATTGGCTTCAACATGCCATTTTTCTAAAAGACCTGGAAGTATCCTTTGGACCTGAGGAGTGTTTTTAATAATAAAACTCCCCGCTGCTGCTTCGAATCCTTCACCTGTGATGACGTCCTTGGTGCGGTAGATTTCTGCGTTCTCCTTCAAAAGAGCGAAAACGACTGAATAAGATGTATTGAGCCGTGAATCAAGGATGACAAATGATGCAGTAGCTTGAGGTGGTGTTATGGAAGGATATGGAATTTTATCCAACTCTTCAAGATTTGCCTTGAAGGATTTGTTGATTTGATCGCATTTAACTCCCATCTGCAATGGGAGAGTCCAGCCGGCATTGTCGTAAAGCAGCGGAATAAATGGACCGTTTGGGTATTCGCGTTGAGGATCTGGATGGTTTTGTATTTCGAGCAAAGCTTGCACATATGGCCTGTAAGGTTGAGACATGAGGATCACGAATGAGCCGGCTGCATAGATTTTGTCGCCAACCATGAAGTCTTCTTTGGCTCGGTTGATTTCCACACCAGCGAACATCAGTGTATCGAGCATTCTTAGTGCAGTGGGGTAGTCGTTTTGCTTTTTAGGAATGACAAAAGCATAAGGCTGTCCATCTTCACTTTTTTCGATGGAGTCCTTGCACATTTTGTAGAAGTTATACAAAAATTCTATCTTATGAAGATAGGCTGTTTTGATCAGACTCATGGACATGGTTAACTCATAATCCACGATGTCTCTCAACCTCCACCAACCACCTGGCCATGGGTCCGGAAACTGCATACTCTGTTCGACATACGGCTCTGATATTTCTGAGATGTCGATATTAATAGGGCTAGCGACCTTGACCTCCGCGGCCTCGCTGAGAAGACATATGGTGTTGTGAAACCACGGTGTGTTATCACATGCTCCATCCCACCAACCAGCAAATTCCTGTCCGTATTGGACTCCTTTAAAGCCATTCTTCTGTAAGTCATAAGCCATGTTCATCCCACACAGAGCTACTCCGCGCCAGATCATAGGATGGACATTTGGATTAGGGGGATTCGCAAATGGTGGTATCCAAAGTCGCGCTCCCCTCGCGCCCATCTCGTGTTGGTCGATATGGATCTGGGGAATCCAGTCCTGATATAAAACTTTTGTGACGGCTTTTGTTTCAGCTTGGGTTAACATGAACCAGTCTCGATTGTTGTCATGACCGGTATAATGTTGATAGAGCCAGGGCATGCTACCGCCCTCGTACTCTGTGCCCACATATTTCCGGTACCAATCGGTTACCATTTGTTGGCCATCCGGATTAATGGTTGGTGCAAGCAGAATGATAACGTCTTCGAGTGCTGTATCAGCATCAAAAGGTGTTTCTCCTGTTACTAATTTATAGGCAAATTCCATGGCCATCTGAGAGGAGCCGATCTCTGTTGCGTGAAGATTACAAGTAACGAAGACGATTACCTTGCCTTCCTCCGCTAATCTGCTAGCTTCATCAGGAGTCAGGTCTCTTGCATCTCTCAACCTTTTGGCAATTCCCCGATAGACATCCAGTTTCTCCATGTTATCTTCTGCAGTTATCACAGCCATAATCATCGGCTTATCCAAGGTCGTTTTCCCAATGGTTAAAATCTTGATCTTTCCCGATTCCTCATCGAGCTTTTTGAAGTAAGCCAAAATTTGGTTGTAATCTCCAAGTTTTCTGTCTGCCCCCACCTTGTGACCTAAAAATTCTTCAGGTGAGGTTTGTGCAAGGAGAAGCAGGGGGAATAAAAATAAAGTAAGGGCAACAAATGATAAGAATTTTTTCATAATCAGTTCCTCCTTGATATATGGGAGCTGAGGTATTGACTTAATGAAGTTATGAAAACTACTCCGAATCGATCTTTGTAAACTTCATGTTTTTTACAATCCCTTCCTCAAGTGTAAATCCTGTTATCTTGTTATCTTCGTCTCTAGTGAAATCCAGCTTCCGTTCTTGCCAACCGAAACTATCGTTTGCATAAGGGGAAAGTTTATGCGAAGTTTCCCTAAGTTCTAAAATCAAACTCGTATTTTCCAGCTTAAACGTATAGGTGATATCAAGTTCATCACTGTAATATTTTCCGGTATATTCTTGTAATTGTGATTCTGGGAGAGAGATGGCCTCAGGAATCTTACGCCTTCGTCTTTCCCTTGTCGATGGAGGCTCTTTAAATAAATCGGCAAGATATAGATCTGCTATTTGTCTTGCGATTCTTCCAGTAGGAAAATTGCTCAGATTTGACAGTATTGCGACGGAGAACTTCTGACCAGGAAACTGCATAAACTGTGCTTGGTACCCCACAGCAGATCCCCCATGACTAATGGTCTTCAAACCTCGGTAATTATCTATCCTCAATCCGAATCCGTAAGAGATTTCTTCTCCGTTGTTAAGTTTTCCTTTAGTCAGCACAGTCTCCATTAAATCTTGGGTTCCTTTACCCAACTTATTTTTATAGAAATTCTGATCCCATTTAAGGAAATCTTCAATCGTGGTGAAAACTCCCAGATCACCTATCACTTCAAGTCGAACGATATCTATTCTGTATCCCCCTCCTCTTTTCGGAGAATATCCGTAAGCCCTGTTTTTCACTATTTTATTTGGATCATCATGAAAATGAGAACTTTTCATCCCCAAGGGATCAAATAGATTATTTTTTGCATAGGTACTTGTTTTCACTCCACTCACTCGACTCACGATTTCTGAGAGCAAAAAATACCCTGAATTTGAATAGGAATACATCTCTCCTGGCTTAAAATTGAGCTCTTTCTGTCGTGCAAGCGTCCTGACAAGTTCGTTCGGAGTATAGACATAGCCGCTCCCCTCTGGTTTTCCCATTAATTCCACAAGGATTAAATATTCGCGCACTCCGCTTGTATGGTACAAGAGGTGTTTGAGGGTTATTTGTCCATTATAATCAGGCCAGTCAGGAAAATACTTTTGGATGTTTTCATCCAGGGATAGATTTCCCTGTTCGACAAGAATGGCAATACACATTCCAACAAACTGTTTTGAAATTGAGCCTGTGCGTGAGGGCGTCTGTGGTGTCCATGGCAGCGAATACTCAAGATTTGCAATACCATAACCCCTAGCATAGATGATTCTTCCATCCTTAAATATGCCTACTGCGGCCCCAGGGGAATCGTTACGATCCCACTGTTTAAATAATTCGTCCACTCGATCTGTTAAATCGGTATGTGTGTATGCTTGAGAAACGCTGGCTTGCTGGGACGGAGCACCGAAAATTAATACCAAACATATCGATAATACAAATTCAAAAGATTTCGTTTTGTTTTTGTTCATAGCGTATTCCAATCGGAAAGATTTACATTTTATTCTTTGCGTTTCCATGGCTCCCATTCTATGCCACGGACGTACTTTTGCATCCATCGAATCTCTTCGATATAGCGCCGCCGCTCGTGCCGCGGCTCCCGAAATCCATGCGGTTCTCGAGGAAACTTAATATACCGCACTGGAGCTTTTCCAATCTCTTTGAGTGCATAGCAGAACATCAAGGCTTGATTTGGGGTGCTCACCATATCTTTTTCCCCATGGATCAAGAGTGTTGGAGTTGTTACATTTTTGACATACCAGAGCGATGAAACCCGGCGCCATTCTTCCGGATTGATCCAATGGGCGCCTCCGATGTAATGATACCGAAGGTCCCAGAAAAGGCCAGGTCCCGACTCAGCTGTCCAACTACCGACCATGGCTCCAAGGGCTGCTGCCTTGAACCGATCTGTCTGAGTGATAACCCAACTTCCAAGGATCCCTCCCCAACTCCAACCACGAACTCCCAAGCGCTCGGAATCAGCAATCCCCTTCTTTATGAGATAGTCCACACCCGACATAACGTCATCGAACTCACCGCCTCCCACATCGCCCTGGAGTGCACAGAGAAGGTCATCGCCATAACTATCGCTCCCACGGATATTGGGTCCGAATGCCGCATATCCCAGTCCTGTGTACAGTTGGAACTCGGTTCTAAAACTGTTCGCAAAATGCCCTGGCGGGCCTCCATGAATTGTCACAATAAGAGGAAGTTTTTTATCTGCCTTTGTTTCTCCAGGAACATAGAGAACACCCTCGATCTCCATACCATCCTTGCTCTTCCACCTCACAACTTCACATTTCGCTAATAGAATTTCCTTTTTTATCCATGGATTAGCATCTGTCAATCGAACAGGTTTTATCTCACTCAAGGCAGAAACATACAAATCTGGAGGCGTTACAAAATCACTGTATGAATAAATCATCTTTGTTCTGTCTTTAGAAAAAGCGAGGGCCCGGAGCGATCCCTCAACGTTAGTGACGTCTGTGATTTTTCCTGTCTTAATATCGATTCGATGGAGATTCAAATTGGTCTGGCGCGTCTCATTGAATAAAAGGTTTTCCCCATCTGGTGTCCATGCCAGAACCGAAATTCCTCCCTGGTTCGGCTTTTCCAGTCTTTTTCTCTCCCCTGTTTCAGGATTCATGATCCAGAGATAACCATGTGTCAGATCATTGTCCTTATCTGAGGGGGCATGGTAGACAAATGTCTTTCCATCCGGTGCCCAAAGAATTCTTCCTTCCGGGGCCTTATTATTTGTTAACTTGACTATTTTATTATCATTCACATCAAGGAAGTAGAGTTCAGATAGGAAGAAATAATTCTCATCTTCCTGTTCTGCTGCTACCAACACGACATGTTTTCCATCAGGAGAAATGTCAAATTCATTGATGATGAGTTTCTCATCCGTGATTTTAGTCTCCTCCTTAGTGGAGAGATCGAATACCCATAGATTCTTCCAAGACTCCTCCTCTCTCCCATTCGGCCCTTCAAAAATAAAAATAGCATCATCTCCCAGGTCATGTTCCTTTTTTTCTTCTTCACTTTTCGGCTCTTCCGCCGTAAAAAATATTTGGCTTGCGTCTGGAGACCACTTATAAGATTCAACATCGTTTTTATGGTGTGTGAGTTTTATAGCCTCGCCCCCATTTAGGCTCATGATAAAAATCTGTTGAGTTTCGCCCATAGATCTTTTAAATGAGAGATATTTTCCATCGGGCGAAAACTGGAATGCGCTGCCACCAGCCTCACCAATGTATAGTTTGGCCTCACCGCCGCTCGCTGGGATCATATAGTATTTTGTTGTTCTTTTGTTCCTTTCCCAATCCAATTCTGATTTTGAAAAGAAAACCCATTTTCCATCCGGAGACATTTGGACGTCTCCCAGTTGAACCATGTTTAATGAATCATCTATGGTCATAGGACGGAGTTGATCATTTTGCGAATAAAGACTGCCGAGGATTAAAAAGAATAGAATCCAACTTACAAAATTTTTTTTCACAGAAACCTCCAGTATATAAAGATCAAGTTCCAGCGATTATTTCACTATGTTTATAAGTTTTCGGTTAGTAACAGTAGCTTGCCGTTGAGAACTCCGTTGTATTTCCCCTCTTCAATACTGATCTTGCCATTAACAACAACGTACTCCGTTCCTGTGCTGTACTGACGTGCATCAGAGTGTGTGCCTTTGTCCCTTACAGTTTCAGGATCGAAGATAACGATGTCAGCCTTGTATCCCTTTTTTAATAATCCCCTATCCTTCATTTGAAGGAATGAGGCTGGCAGGGAGCTCATTTTCTTGATGGCATTCTCTAATGTCATCACGTTTTCTTCTCTGACATATTTACGGATTACCCTGGCTTGACTGCCAAAGGCGCGGGGATGTCCAATTCTAGGTAAATCGGTATCCTTTAGGACCGACATTGCATCTCCATCACTCGAGAACATCAACCAATCCTGTTCCATTGCGTATTTCATGTCGTCTTCTGACATAACTCCGCATGCAACATATAAATCAGGTTCATCGATGACTAATTCTGCAGCGAGATCGAATGGATCTTTATTTTGTTCTTTGGCAATGTCGGACAGGATTTTTCCTATAAGATGTGAATTTTTTTCGGCAACAGTTACCAGATAGCTATCCCAACCCGCCAATGCAACAGAACTTGGCTTATGAGGCTCCCCTTCGAGTACGGATCTTCTGATCTGTTCCCGCTTCGATTTATCCGCTAGGGCCTCTTTTAGCTCTTCTATATACTGCTCTCTCAGTTTCTTCATCTCCGTGTCTGACAGATCCCTTTCTCTCATCTTCTTTCTGAGCTCTGCAAACGGTTCCATATCCGCTGGCAGATGAAAAGGAGCCCAGCCAGCGTTTCTAACCATCGGAAGAATGCGTCCCCCCGATGCAAAGTGATAGGGATACATATCTGCAACGATGTTTGTTCCCCTGGCCCGAGCCTCATTAATCTGGTCAACAACCTCTTCCATTTTCCCCCAGTAATTTTTCCGACAAACTTTGAGGTGAGACACATTGGCCCGCAATCCGGCTTCTTCGGCGATTCGGATGGTTTCTTCGGTGGCTTCGGGGACACGATCGAACTCATTGCGCTGATGACTAGCATATACTCCTCCATACTCACCAACAACCTTTGCGACCTCTATAATCTCATCTGTAGATGCATAGCGACCTGGTATATATTCCAATCCTGTGCTCATTCCCCAGGCACCTTCATTCATCGCCTGCCGGACAATTTCTTTTATTTTTATTAATTCTTCTGGCCTCGCATCGCGAGGTTCCACACCCATGACTTCACTCCGGACTGTTCCGAATCCAACAAGATGAACAGCATTTGTTCCTATTCCTTGTTCCTCCCATTTGTCTTTGATCTCAGCAACTTTAAATGTTCCATCACCACAGTTGCCTGTAACCACTGTTGTTGTCCCTTGGATGAGATAGTTCAGATTGATGTTGGAATCTATTTGACCTAGACCACTATCACAATGAGTGTGCATATCGATAAATCCGGGAGAAACCGCCAGTCCATTGGCATCGATGGTTTTAGCTGCTGATTTTCCAGAAAGATCGCCAACGTCGACTATTGTGTCTCCAACGATCCCAATGTCACCAGAAAAACTGGGATTCCCGGACCCATCGACGATCTGACCGCTGGTGATGAGAAGGTCATAACTATCAATTTTACGCTTACAACTTGTGGTCCAACAGAGTGCTGCGATTATAATCCCAAAAAAGATTATGCTTATGTTATTTTTCATCGCCTAATTCCTCTCTTTTTCAATAATATGTCTTGTTTTAAAATCCTGCCGTCTTCATTTATCTGGAGTTTTCGCTCTTCAAACGTTGTTTCCAGTAATAAAAAGCCGGTATTCCGAGGGCGGTCAACAAAAGCCCGGCCAGGGCTTCTACTGGTTTTTCTATCAGCGTGTTCAGGAGGATTCCAGTCGAAGCGATGATGAAAAGGGCAGGCACAACGGGATAACCCCAGGTTTTGTAGGGACGTGGAAGGTCAGGGCGTTTTTTCCTGAGTGTGAACACTGATGCAGTTGCCGCAATCCAGAAAACTATAGCAATAAACATGGCAAAAGTGAAGATCTGTTCAAAGGTTCCAAGAAGCGTAAGCAGGGAGGCCCAAATTGCTTGGATCAAGATGGAAAATCCCGGAGTCCGGAAGCGAGGATGGACATGGGCGACCTTCCGGAAGAAAAGACCGTCCTTGGCCATTGCATAGTAAACACGCGGGCCAACCAAAATTGTTCCGTTAAGAGAACCAAATACAGAAACAATGACCAGCGCGGAAATGAGGGCTCCTGTGGAAGAACCAAAAAGAGCCCCTGTCGCCTTCTCCGCTATTCGAACGACTCCGATTATTTCTTGTACTGGGAGAGCATAAAGGTATATATAATTGACCAGAACATAAAGACAAGTAATTCCCAAGGTTCCTAGGATTAGAGCAATTGGAAGGTTACGCCTGGGATTTTTGATCTCGCCGGCTACGAAATTGACGTTGTTCCAGCCGTCAAACGCCCAGGCAACAGCCACCAGAGAAACACCTATGCCTATTATGATACTTCCAAAGCTCATACCAGAGGGATTCATCGAAAGCCCGGGTGGCGTTCCCTTCCCAATAGCGAAACCCAGGATGATTATGGCAGCGATGGTTCCGATTTTTATGACGGTGAACAGATTCTGGATGAGCTTTCCGAGTCCAACGCCGATAAAGTTAACGATAGACAACAGGATAATGACGGCAACTCCGATCATCTGGCCCGCTGAAAGGGAGTAGTGAAGAGTGTCTTTTAAGAGCGGAATGTCGAGTGTTAGGATGAGGTTGTCTGTCCCTAGGGAAGGGAAAAAGTACCCTGTGTACTCAGCAAATGCTAAAGCAAGGGCAGCGATGCCACCGGTTGTATAGACAAGGAACAAAATCCATCCGAACAGGAATCCGGACATAGGTCCATAGGCTTCTCTAAGATAGACATATTGTCCTCCTGCCTCGGGCATAGCCGCGCCGAGTTCGGCATAGGTCAACGCCCCCGCCAAGGTCAGAAGCCCTCCGATAAACCAGGCGAGTAGGATGAGACCGGCAGAAGGGATGCTTTTGGCCATGATTCCGGTTGTAAGAAATATGCCTGATCCAATGACAATCCCGACCATAACCATCGTCGAGTCGAAAAGCCCGAGTTGCCGGACAAGGCCAATCTGA
>Ga0307380_10005279_pt1 | contig 17168 bp, 15 predicted proteins | sample UN3MG_FD_202239 | JGI IMG/M metagenome (GOLD analysis project Ga0307380, IMG submission 202239) | Soil microbial communities from Risofladan, Vaasa, Finland - UN-3 | ecosystem: Environmental > Terrestrial > Soil > Coastal area > Acid sulfate soil | place: Finland: Risofladan, Vaasa | collected...
TGCATCGCCGCCAAGCGCTTCATCGTGCTGGACGCCATATTCGACCGTTTTCAAAGCGAATTCGTTGCCGCCGTGAGGGCGCTGAAGAGCGGTGATCCACTCGACGAAAGCAACGACCTGGGACCCCTGGCCCGCGAAGACCTGTTGCTTGAGCTTGAGCGCCAGGTCGGCGAATCGGTCCGCTGCGGCGCCCGTATCCTGACCGGAGGCGGACGAATGGAAGCAGGCAGCGGTTTCTATTTCCAGCCGACGATCCTGGCCGCTGTGGCGCCCGGTATGCCGGCTTACGAAGAAGAATTGTTCGGACCCGTGGCCGCCCTGATCAGCGCCCGCGACGACGAAGACGCCTTGCGCATCGCCAACGATACCGCTTTCGGTCTGGGTGCTTCCGTCTGGACCCAGGATCGTTCCCGGGGGGAAAAATTGGCGGCGCGCATCGAGGCCGGAACCGTTTACATCAACGGCATGGTCAAGTCCGATCCGCGCCTGCCCTTCGGCGGAGTGAAGATGTCCGGCTTCGGCAGGGAATTATCCGGCTATGGCATAAAAGAGTTCGTGAATATCAAAACCGTTGTAATCTCGTAAATTGCAACCATTGTTCTCGGTCAACGGTGTACGGTAAACGGTAGCAGGAAAGGCAATAGTAAGAAAAAAAATTCCAAATCACAAATCTCAAATTCCAAATAAATTCCAAGTTCCAATGACCAAAAAGAAAATCAATGCCGGTGTCTTCTCTTCACTTTTTCCTTTTGCCTTTGTATTTCTCTTCACCGTAAACCGTACACCGTCTACCGTACACCGATCTCATTTATCTTTTCAACTTCGAACCGTCCTAGTATTTTCATGATGTTTGCGGTATAATAATTTCTGAAACCCAAGGAGGAATCCCGATGAAAAAAACGATTTTCGTTATTTTTCTTATTTTCATTTTTACCATGACCGTTTTCGCCGGAGTGGAATGGCGGGCCAAGACCGTGACCGAATCCCAGATCAAGGGACAGAGCAATACGATCGTCATGCAGGTCTATGCCAGCGGCGGCAATGTCAAGCAGGTTTTTGAAAGTGTGGCCGCCGAGAACGAGATGTTCCAGAAAGGCTCGTACTGGTTGTTTAAGGCTGATGACAGCTCCCTCTACCTGGTGAACCCCGCCGAGAAGACGTACTCGCGGCTGCCCATGAACGCCATCATGCAAATGGCCGGCGTGGTGGGCAAGCTGGTCAAGATCAAGATCAAGAACCCGGTGATCAACAGCGAAAAGCTGGGAACGGAAACGATCCTGGGCTTGCCCTGCCAGCACAGCAAGCTGCTCATGGAGTACGATATGGAAGTGAAGATCGCCATCATCAAGAGCAAGAGCCATGAGAAGATCGAAAAAGAGGTGTGGTCGACCCCCAAGTTCAAGGGCATGGCCGAAATGGCCGAAGCCTTCCGCTTCCGGGACTTCAAGACCGGCATGGAGGACCTGGACAAGCTGATCGAAGCGCAGATGAAAGCCGAAGCCGAGCTGGGTTTCCCCTTGAAGATGATCACCGTGGCCACTTCCGTCAACAAGAAGGGCAAGGCCAAGGAAAAGAGCCGCACAACCATGGAAGTCCTCTCGCTGGGCAGCAAGAATTTCCCCGCTTCATTCTTTGCCATCCCGGCCGGTTACGAGGAAAAACAAATGGGCTTCGGGGGCGAAGACGAGGAATAAAAGACCTTTGTGACTAGTAACAAGTGACGAGTAACGAGTAGAGGCAAAAGATCATACTATTGCTGCTATTCTTCCCTCGTCACTTTTTACGGATTGAGTGACTGGCAACTAGTAAGAATAAAAATCCAATTTCCAAGCATCAAACACCAAACAAGCTCCAAATTCCAATTTACAAATGGCCAAAACGAATAAAAAGCCCTTTAATGGGCTTTCGTTTAGGACATTGGAATTTGGAACTTGGAAATTATTTGGATTTTGAAATTTATGATTTGGAATTTCAGTCTTTTCACGTCACTTGTCACTCGTCACTTGTTACTGAGTTCTAGACCAGCGCGGCGGCTAACACTATTGAATAGTACTTGGAATCGTCGTCGTCGGCCCGGGAAGTCAGGATGGCCGGGAAGGGAACCCCGGTGACCACCGCGGCCAGCATACCCTTGGCCAGCAGGGTGGTGGCCTTGTAAAAAATATTTCCGGCCTCGATGTTGGGCATGATCAGTATGTCGGCGTAGCCTTCCACCGGCGATTGCAAACCTTTGATTTCCAGGGCGCGCTTGGAAATAGCCACGTCCAGCGCCAGCGGGCCGTCGACGATGCCGCCTTTGATCTGCTTGCGCTCGGCCATCTTGGCAATGACCGCGGCTTCCAAGGTGCAGGGCATCTTGTCCGAGACCTTTTCGTTGGCCGTAAGAATAGCCACTTTGGGATTTTCGATGCCCAGCTTGGCGGCGATCTTGATGTTATAATTGATCATCTGCACTTTCTGGTTCAGGTCGGGGTAGGGGATCATGGCCACGTCGGAAACCAGTAGCAGCTTGTCGTAGGTCGGGATTTCCAGGATCGCCGTATGCGACAGGACGCCGTCCCTGGCCACCAGGTTGTATTCCTTGTTCAGGATTGGTTTCAAATAATATGGCGTGGAGATCAGGCCTTTCATTAGCAGGTCGGCTTTGCCGTCGATGATCATGCGCACAGCCTTGTCGCCGCTCTTTTTTTCGTCGGGTTCATGCACGATCTCGAACAGGCCGGGATCGATCTTCAATTTGGCGCATATGGCGCGGATGACTTTTTCATCGCCGATCAGGATGGCGTCGACGATCTTTTCGCGCACGGCGCGCCGGGTTGCCAGGATGGTGTCTTCATCCTGGCCGAAGGCCACGGCCATTTTGTAATTTTTCTTTGCTTTGACAAGCTTTTCGATTTCACTCAGCTTTCGCATCGGGTTCATTTCATTCCTCCTTTATTTGTCCAATGTTTCGGGGCTTCTTCTCCAGATAACACGCGCAGTGCACCCTGGGCCATTGCCGTCATTTCATCTTCTCCGGGTAGGACGATCAGTTGGGCCAGGAATTCGACGCGGCGGCGAATAAGTTCGACGAAATACTGGTCGTAGGCTATGCCGCCGGTCAAAACGATGGCATCGATTTTCCCTTCCAGCACCGTGGCCAGCGAGCCGATATCTTTGGCCACGTTGTAGGCCATGGCCTCGAAGATCAGAGTGGCGTCGCGGTCGCCGGCCTTGACCATTTCCTCCACTTTTCTCATGTCGTTGATGTTGAGGTGGGCGACGATGCCGCCCTTGCCGGTTATTTTTTTCTTGAGTGCGGCCTGGTCATATTTCCCGGAAAGCGCCAATTCGATCAGGCTCCAACTGGGCAGCGAACCGGCGCGCTCGGGCGCGAAAGGCCCGTCGCCGTTCAGGGCGTTGTTGACATCGATCACCTGGCCGTTGAGATGGGCGCCGATGGAAATGCCGCCGCCCAGGTGGGCGACGATCAGCCGGCAATCCCGGTAGGGCCGTTCGAGTTTTTTTGCCGCCTCGCGGGCCGCCGCCTTATGGTTCAAGGCGTGAAAAATACTGACGCGGCGGATCTCCGGCAAACCGGTGATCCTGGCGATATCCGCCATTTCATCCACCACCACCGGGTCGACAATAAAGGCGTCAACCGGGACGATGCTGGCGATATCGCTGGCCAACAACGCCCCCAGGTTGGAAGCGTGCTCCATTTTGTTATTTTTTAAAAAATCGATCATTTCATTGTTGACCTGATAGGTACCGGAGGCCATGGGGCTCAACAATCCGCCCCGGCCGACCACGGCCGCCAGCAGGTTAACGTCAAAAGCATTCTGCTTTAGAAAATCGAGGATCACTTTTTCCCGGAAATGGTGCTGGTCGATGATCCTGGAAAAGGGTGTCAATTCATCGAGCGTGTGCGAAATATTCTGGCCCAAAATCTTTTCTTTGCCAAGGAAGATCGCGATCTTGGTTGAGGTGGATCCAGGATTGATTGCCAGGATATATTTGTTTACCATTTTTGAATTTACCTCAAAAACGAATTTTTTGCAAGAGAGGAAACCTCTATTTCGTATATTTTTTGAGTAATTTCTGCCCTTCAACCTTGTCCTTTTCGGTTTCCGGAATCAACTGGGTGTCGGGTTCCATGCTTAGAAGCTCTTCCAATGTCTGGACAGCCAACTTTTCCTCGTCCATTGCCCAATAGGTCTCGGCCAAAAACAGCAGGTTTACCGAATTTTTGGGGGCGATCTGCCGGCACTTTTCCAGGTTCAGGCGCGACTTCTTTTTGCTGCCTCCGAAAAGACCGGGCACTTTGAAATACAGCCGCCCGAGGACGCAGTAGGCACCGCCGTTTTCGTAACTGCCGTCGATGGCGATGGCCTTGTTCATTTCCGAGATGATGTCGCCTTTCAGGAACAGCGATTTGAGCACGCCCCGGGTTTCGCCGTACATGCCGGTATGCACGCCCAGCCAGTAGTGGCCTGCGACGCCGTTGGGCCTGAGCGCGACGGCTTTTTTGCAGATCTCCATGGCCTGCTTGAATATCTTCAGTTTTTCTTTCTTGTCGGTGGAATTGTCGCCGACATAATACATAATCTTTGCGTTTTTCCACAGGGCTTCATAATGATCGGGTGCCAGGCGCAGGGCTTTCTGATATTTGACCAGTGCTTGGGAGGCCAGAAGCGGATCCTGTCGCAGCGTGTACAAGGCGTCTCCTTCAGCGATAAGCTCTTCCGGGGTCTGTGCAGGCGCTTGCGTTCCAAGTAACGCCAGAGTCATCAGAACCATCAATGTTTTTTTGATCATGCGTCCTCCTGTGAGATTCTATCATAATGGGAGATCTCAATGTAATTCCCTTTGCCCAATTTCTGTAGGGGCGGACCACCGTGTCCGCCCTCCGTGTGAAAGGGCAGGCACGGAGGCCTGCCCCTACGGAGTAACGATATTTTATTTGTTTTCGAGTTCATCCAGGCGATGCATCAACTCTTCCCAGTAAGGCAATAGTTCCTCAAGGCGGCGTTTGGCGCGGTTCAACTCCTGCATCAGCGGCTTGATGCGGACCGATTCCTGCAACAATTCTGGATCGCACAACAGTTCTTGGTTCCGGGTTTTGATGGTTTCCAGTTCCAAGATCTCCGCTTCCAGTTTATGAAGTTTCCGGGAAATTTCCTTTTTGATCTTTCCGCGCTGGTTCCGCTCTTCGGCTTCCAGGCGGCGTAGTTCCCGGGATTTCCCCGTTTTTTTTGAGCCGGGGTGGGGCGATCCCGGCTCTGCCCCGGCTGCGGCCGCGAAACCTGTTTCCGCAAGCTCAAATTGCTCAACTACAGCCCTTTCCGCGTCTCGCTTCTCTATGAAATAAGAGTAATTTCCTATGTATTCGTGCAGGCTCCCGTCGCGGATCTCGAAAACACGCCGCACCAGGTGGTCCAGAAAATAGCGGTCGTGGGAAACCAGGATGATGGTCCCGGAATAGTGCAGTAAGGCGTTTTGGAAAATGTCTTTGGTCTTGACGTCCAGGTGGTTGGTCGGCTCGTCGAGGATCAGGCAGTTGCTGTCGCCGAGCAGGATCTTGACCAGGGCCAGGCGACTTTTTTCTCCGCCCGAGAGCACGGCCACCGGTTTGTGGATGTCGTCTCCGGAGAACAGGAAGGCGCCCAGCAAGTTCCTCATTTCCAGGTCGCTGGCGGGGCTTTCGATATCGCGTACCTCCTGCCAGACCGTGCGCCCGTAAGCCACATTCTGCTGGCTTTCCTGGGAAAAAAAAGCCGGCTTCACCTGAAAACCCCATTGCACGGACCCTTGGCTGGGCTTTTCCTTCTGGGCCAGGATACGGGCCAGAGTGGATTTTCCGGCGCCATTGACACCAAGAAGGGCGATCTTTTCGCCGCGGCTGACCGTGAAATTGATATTCGAAAAAACGGTTAGTTTTCCATAATTCTTACCCAACTCCCTGACGAGTAGAACCTCTTTGCCGCTGCGTTTTGCTTCCGGGAAGCGGAAATTGATCTTTCTGGTCTTTTCGCCCTCGGGGACCAGGTCAAATTTTTCCAATTGCTTGATGCGGCTCTGGACTTCGGAAGCCTTGCTGGCTTTGGCACGAAAACGGTCAATATAGATCTGGATGCGTTTGATCTCGGCTTTTTGCAGTTCACGCCGCTTTTGCAGGGCGGCGGCTCTCTTCTCTTTTTCCTTGAGGTAATGTGAATAATTCCCCTTGTAAATGGTGATCTTGCCCCGATCGAGTTCAGCGATCTGGCTGATCATCTTGTCCAAGAACATGTGGTCATGGGAAATGGCCATCAGGGTGCCGCTGTAATTTCGCAGGTAATTCTCAAGCCATTCCATGCTTTCGGTGTCCAGGTGGTTGGTCGGCTCGTCCAGGAGCATGATCTCCGGTTCGGACAACAGGATGACGGCCAGGAATATCCTCATTTTCCAGCCGCCGGAAAAGTCGCGGCAGTTTTTTTCATCATCGCCGGAATGGAAACCCAGGCCTTTGAGGATGCGCCGGGCCCGGGCTTCAAAGCCGTAACCGTCCCGGACCAGGAAGGCTTCGGCCGCGGCGTCGTATTTTTTCAGATCGGCGGCAAAACCGGCCTCACGGTGGTCGCCGCCGGCGATCTTGTCCTGGTAATTCTGGATATTTTTTTCCAGCAGCTCATGGCCTGTTTTCCGTTTCAGGTACTCCATGACCGGCAGGGGCTCCAACTCGACCAGGTCCTGGGGCAGGTAACCGATGCGCCTGTTCTTGGCGATCTCGATGGTCCCGTCGTCCAGGGAGGTTCCACCCTTGATGGCCTTGAACAGTGTGGTTTTACCGGCGCCGTTATTGCCGACCAGGCCGATGCGGCTCCTTTCCGTGATCAGCCAGGAAATTTTCGCGAAAATAGTTTTGTCGTTGTATGTCAGGCCGATGTTCTGCAGGCTGATCATGCTGGGCTGCGCTCCTTAATGAAATCCCGCGTTGTTGGTTTGCGGCTGAAAGCATTTTTTTAAATCTTTTCAACGGCAGGCGCCGGATGAAAATATTTCTAGATCTTGTCGGTGAGTACCTTGGCGTCCTGGATGAATTCGGTGATCTTGTTTTTCCTGATCAGATCATCCAGGATTTGGTTGATCCGTTCCAAAAGGTCGGTGTCGCCCTTTTTCACGGCGATGGCCGAGCCCAGGGGTATGGAGTCGGTACTGCACTCCATGTTTAGTAAGTCCTTGTTTGTGAAAGCATAGGCATCGGCCACCGGCTTTTCCAAAATGACGGCGTCGAGCTTCTGCTGGCGCAAGGCGCTGATCAGCTCGGTGATGCTCTCGTGGAAGAAAAAGGTGGCGCCCTGGATCGATTTGCGGGCCATGTCTTCCTGGATCGACCCTTCCTGCGTTCCCACCACCTTGCCGCGCAGGTCTTCCAATAGTTTGAACCTATCCTTGTCCGCGGCCCGGATCAGCATGTTCTGGATGGCCTGGTAATAGGGGATGGAAAAATCGGCGATCTGCTTGCGCCTTTCGGTGGGACTCAGGCCGGCCAGGGCCAAGTCGATGCGCTCGGCGGTCAACTCATCGAACAGCTTGCTGAAAACAATATCCCTGATTTCCAGTTTGACGTTCAAGTTGGCGGCGATGGCTTCGGCGATGTCGATATCGATGCCGACCATCTCGTCTTCAAGTTCGGGGAGCAGGTGGAATTCGTAGGGCGGATAATCGCTGCTGGTGCCGACCACGATCTTGCCGGCGGCCTTGATCTTATTCAGCTTGCCGGTTTGCTTTTTGATCTCCTGGGTCTGCATTCCACAGCCCGCTTGCAAGAAGATGCCGAGTAGGCAGAGAACCAGGAAGGCGCCCAATCCGGCTCTCTGTGACCTGAATATTTTTTTTGACATCCTGACCTCCCTAAAATGACTTATAACAAACATAACAAATCGCTTTTTTTTTGTCAAATTGCCGGCATATTTCTCATGCTTAGGCCGGAACAGAGGATTGGCCGTGATTTGACAACCCCGGTGAATAATGATATTTTCGCTTCAAGCGGGCGCGAAAGTGGTGGAATTGGCAGACACGTCAGACTTAGGATCTGATGCCGCGAGGCCTGGGGGTTCGAGTCCCCCCTTTCGCAAATTCATTATCCCGGCTGACAAAGGACATGTACACATGAACCATATCCGGACGCGCCGGAGACAAGCGAAAAAACAGTTTTATTTCTCCTTTGTTTTGCTGCTGGTCTGTTCTGCTTGCGCGATCATGACAGAATCGCAAGCCCGAAATGTCCAGCGCCGGCAGATCGTCGGCCTGGCCCAAAACCTGGCGGGCATCCCCTATGTGTACGGCGGCAGCGACATCGACGGCTTTGACTGCAGCGGCCTGGTTTTCTACGTTTATGATTGTTTTGGCATCCGCTTACCGCGTAGTGCCCGTGAACAGGCCCAGATCAAAGGCACCATCAAGTTGAAACACGCCGCGCCGGGGGATATTTTGGTTTTTAAACTGAAAAAAATTTGGCATTCGGCTATCTACCTTGGCAAAAACCGCTTTGTCCACGCTCCCAATGCGGATGGCTGGGTCAGGTTTGAGACACTGAACGAATACTGGCGGTCGCATTTGCAAACCGTGGTAGCGGTTTTACCGAGCGGAAGTTGACCGGGAGGCATCATGGCGGATATGGTTCTGGAAGCACTGGATATTGAGAAGAGTTTCACCCAACCGGACAAAAACAGGCTGGTCATTTTGCAGAACCTCAATCTGCACGTGGAGCAGGGGAGCGTGGTGGCCATCACCGGCGCCTCGGGTTCCGGGAAAAGCACCCTGCTGCACCTATTGGGTTCTCTGGATTCTCCCGACCACGGCCAAGTGCGCTTTGCCGGACAGGACATCGGCGCTTTCAGCCGCAAGCGCCTGGCCGTTTATCGCAACCGCGACATCGGCTTTGTTTTTCAATTCCATTACCTGATGCCCGAACTGACTGTCCGTGAGAATGTGGCATCACCCGCATTGATCCAGCAGTTCAATCGTGAGCCGGCTTTTGCCACCGCTCAAGGGCTGCTTGGCGAAGTCGGCCTGCATGACAAGCTTGAGGCCATGCCCTACCAGTTATCCGGGGGCGAGAAACAGCGCGCGGCCATTGCCCGCAGCCTGGTCAACAGTCCGCGGCTGCTGCTGGCCGACGAACCCACCGGCAGTTTGGATTGGAAAACCGGGGAAGCTGTGTTTGCGGTGTTCAAGCGCATGATCCGTGAACGCGGACTCACCGCCGTCATCGCCACCCACAACCCGCAGCTGGCGGCATTGACCGACAGGAGATATCTTTTGCACGGGGGCCAGCTCGAAGAGATTTAGGCAGGTTCGAAGTTCGACGTTTGATATTTCAGAACTCGGTGTACGGCATACGGTGTACGGTTGACGGTGAAGAGAAGGTCATTAAAAAAATTGGCATCCCTATGGCATTGGGCAAGCCTGCCCTGAACGCACGTAGGGATTGGCTTCGGGGTACCCGTTGGCCAAGAGTTTGCGGGCCCAGCAGGGCTCGGTCTCGACTGTCGGAGCCCGCGAGGTCAAACCAGGCGGGGCGACTCCGTGACCGAAGCAAGATCGAGGCCATCTCGGGTCGAAACAATCCCGAGTGTGTGAACGGGCTTGCTTGCCTGATTCCATTTAACTATTATATTGACAATTTGTTGATTGAAAATTATCATTGAACTATGAAAAACGTACTGGCAGTGATACTGGGAGGCGGGCGGGGCACCCGGCTGTATCCCCTGACCAAGTTCAGGGCCAAACCGGCGGTCCCAATCGGCGGAAAATTTCGCCTCATCGATATCCCCATATCCAACTGCCTGCATTGGAACATCAGGAAAATCATGGTTTTGACCCAATTCAACACCGCTTCCCTGCATCGTCATATCTCGCAATCTTACCGTTTCGATGGCTTTTCGGACGGTTTTTTGCAAATCCTTGCCGCCCAACAGACCATCGAGGATTCTAACTGGTATCAGGGAACGGCCGACGCCGTGCGCAAAAACATACATTACATCAAGCACCAAAAAGTCGAACACGTAGTGGTGCTCTCCGGCGACCAGTTGTACCGCATCAATCTGCTTGATTTCATGAATGATCATAAGGAAAAAAATGCCGATATCACCATCGCCGTCAAACCGCTTTTGCGGGAACATGCCGGGGATTTCGGCATTTTGCAGATCAACGACCATCTGCGTATTGTAAAATTTGTGGAAAAACCCAAGGAAAATGCCCAGCTTGATGAACTGTTCACGCCGAGCACCTACCTGGACATCAAGGAGAATAATCTGAATTATATCGCTTCCATGGGCATTTACATCTTTAAAAAGGATGTTTTGATCGATCTCCTGGAACACAATGTCAAGGAGGACTTCGGGCGCGAAGTCATCCCCGACGCCCTCGCCACAAGCCGAGTGTTCGCTTATGTGTTCACCGACTACTGGGAAGACATCGGAACCATCAAGGCCTTTTTCGAAGCCAACCTGGATTTCGCCAACCCTATCCCGCATTTCGATTTTTACAATGAAAACACGCCGATCTTCACCCGCAAACGTTTTTTGCCCGGCAGCAAGATCGAACACTGCGACGTCCATTACTCACTGATCTCCGACGGTTCGATTATCGAAGGCAGCAAATTGAGCAACACCATCATCGGCACACGCTCGCTCATTCGCGCCAATACATACCTGGAAAGGGTGGTCATGATGGGTGCCGATTTCTATGAGAGTCTGGAAGAGAAAGCGGAGAATACCCAGCGCGGGCGCTGCCATGTCGGTGTAGGGCAGAATTGCATCATCCGCAACGCCATATTGGACAAGAATGTGCGCATAGGCGACCAGGTGCGCATATTGAATGAAAAAGGTCTGGAAAATTTCTCCCATGACCGTTATAATATCGTGGACGGCATCACCGTTATTCCCAAAGACATGGAAATCCCCGATGGCTTTGTCATCTGATGAACCACTGCCGTTGCGGCGGTCCGTTTTCTGAATATTCGAACTGAAAAATGTTGTACGGAGGCCACATGAAGAGAGTGCTGTTTCTCCTACTGGTTTGTACCTTCAGCCTGAACGCCGCGGATTTGGAAAAACTGACTTTCGAACAGGTTTATCTCAACAGGGGCGATGCGCTATTGAGGACCTTGCCGGTTATATCCGGCTGGCTCGATGACGCCCGTTTCTTTGAAACGCGCGAAGGGAAAATATTCCTGGTCGATGCCCGCAGCGGCCGTTCGCAGGTGCGGCTTGACCCCCAGGCGCTCAAAATGAAGAGGCCGGCGAACCTGAACTTTCTCAAACCCGCCGACCATACTGCCGATTATTCCCAACTGGCATTTCTCGACGCGGATGATATTTATTTATTCCAAAAAAAATCGGGAACCATCCGCCGCATCACCGCCACGGCGTCGGCTGAAGAAAATCCCACCTTTTCTCCTGACGGCCGATTCCTGGCCTACACGGCTGGCGGCAACTTGTTCGTCTGCGACACAGCCGCGGGTGTTCCCGGCCAATTGACCTTTGACGGCAGTGAGGAGATTCTTAACGGCTACGCCTCCTGGGTCTATTATGAGGAGATCCTGGGCCGGAGCAGCCGCTACCGGGCCTTCAACTGGAGTCCCGACGGCAGCAGGATCGCCTTCCTGCGTTTTGACCAGAGCCGAGTGCCGCAGTTTCCGCTCTTCGATGCCGCCGGGACCTATGGCCGCCTCGAAAACCAGCGATATCCCAAGCCCGGTTTTCCCAATCCGGCCGTGAAAATAGGCGTGATCGACCTGGCAGGCCGTCATACGGACTGGATCGCTTTTCCGGCGGAAGTCGACCATTACCTTACATTTCTGGATTGGACCCCGGACGGAAAAAGTTTTTATCTGCAGTGGCTGAACCGCGGTCAGGATGAATTGCACGTCTATGAATACACGCTAGTCGATAAAAAACTGCGCCGGGTCTATCGCGAAAAACAAAAGGCCTGGGTGGATTTCCTGGGTCCCGGTGATTTTCAACCATTGCCGGGTGGAGATTTTCTGCTGCTCAGCAGCAAGAGCGGCTGGAATCACCTGTACTGTGTGTATGCCAACGGCAGGGAAAAGATGATCACTAGCGGCAAGTGGTCGGTGACCCGGATCGAATTCGTGGATGAAAAAAAAAGGCTGGCATTTGTCAGCGCCGACAAAGAGGATTCGACCCGGACCGACCTTTACCGTGTGCCCTTCACTGGCGCCTCCCCCAAGCACCTGACCCGGCTCAACGGCACTCACGGCGTGACCTTTTCCAAGGCGGGTTCTTATTTTCTCGACCGTTTTTCGTCCCTGCAGCAACCGCCAATGTTGTGGCTGTGCGCCCGCGACGGCAGAGTGCTGCGCCGCCTGGGTGAAAGCGCCACTCCCGCTTTACGGCGCATCGCCCTGGGCAAGGTGGAGATGTTCAAAATCCCGACCGGCGACGGCCTGCAATTGCCGGCCGTCTGGTATCTGCCTCCTGATTTCATTGCGGAAAAAAAATATCCGGTCGTATTGTCTGTGTACGGCGGCCCGGGCAGCCGCTCAGCAACAGACGCTTTTCCCCGCCGCCTGGATGATTATTTCCTGGCCCAGCAGGGGATCATCGTACTGAAAGTAGATCATCGCGGTTCGGCCCATTTCGGCAAGCAGGGGATGGAAGCCATGTACCGTTGCTTGGGAAAATGGGAGATCGCCGATTACTGCAGCGCGGCCGCTTATCTGCGCGGCTTGCCTTTTATCGACGGTAAAAAAGTAGGTATTACCGGCGGCAGCTACGGCGGCTATGTCGCCGCCCTGGCCCTGGCCGCGGCTCCCGATTCGTTCGCCTGCGGCATTGCCGACTTCGCGGTCAGCGACTGGTCCCTTTACGACTCGGTCTACACGGAAAGATTCATGGACCTGCCGACGGAGAATCCCGAAGGCTACCGCCAGGCCTCAGTGCTTACGCATCTACCGACCTACCGCGGCGGCCTGCGTTTAACCCACGGCAGCATGGATGACAACGTCCACATGCAGAACACCATGCAATTGCTGAACGGCTTGTTGGACCTCGGGAAAACAGCCGAACTCATGGTTTATCCGGGCGAACGTCACGGCGTGCGCGGCATCAAAGCGAGCGGATTCAGAAAAGCGGCCCTCGATTTCTGGTTGAGGAAATTCTTTCCTGAACGTTGCGCTGCGCCGGGCACGGAGACGGTTCCCGACAAATCGTAAAAATCATGATCCGGCTCCAGTCCATTGACAGTTGTCCACTCTGCCAAAGTCCACAAATCTCGCTTTTTATTAAAGGGACGGTTGCTCCGGAAAAGATCAGCGCCGCTGATTTCAAGATTACCGACAGCCACTACGGCTTGCGTTGGACATTTTTCTCCTGCCGGCGCTGCAGTTTTGTTTTTGCCAATCCCTGCCCGATCCAAGAAACCATCGCCGAGTTTTATGCGAACTTGGCCGACGAAGAGTACAGCCAGGAAAACGAGGGTCGCGGCCGAAATTTTTCGACCATTTTGCAGAGACTGCTTCCGCACGCATTACCGGGCTCTCTGCTTCTTGATGTCGGAGCGGCCAGCGGCATTTTTTTGAACTTGGCCCGGGAAGCGGGCTATCGGGTTGAGGGCATCGAACCATCCGTGGCGCTGGTCGCCGACGCCGAGAGACTGTACGGTCTGAAACTGTTTTGCGGCACGGTGGAGCAATTCAGTGCCAATGAAAAATTCGCGGTCATCACTTTGCTCGACGTGCTGGAACATGTAACCGATCCCGGCACTTTTTTAAAGGTTCTAAGCGATTTTCTGGCTCCGGGCGGCATGCTGGTCATTGTCACTCCCGATATAGGCAGCCTGGCAGCCAGGATCATGGGCGGCCGCTGGTGGCATTACCGTGTCGCCCACCTCAATTTTTTCAACAACCGTTCCCTGGTTTGGCTTATGGAAAAACATGGTTTTGAGATCGTCTTGCGCAAAAGGTTCGCCTGGAATTTTTCCGCCTACTACCTGTTGACCCGTTTGCTGCCCTTCTTGAAAGGAAAGGCTTTACAAACACGGCTGAAAAAGCTACACTTGAAACTGCAACTCCACGATTCCTGGGAAATCTATGCCAAAAAGAAAGAAAGGTAGCCTGTATATCGCTTCGCTGCGGCTGGACCGCTGGCCGCGCAGCACGGCAATCATCATAGGTTCCGCTGCCGTTTTTTTGGTCCATCCCGACTGGCTACGCAGCGCCCTGTCCCCGTTTCTGCCGCTGCAGATCATTCTGGCTTTCGTTTTGACCTGGATGGTTTCCACGGCCAATTACATCATCAACGAGATCACCGACGCGCCTTTTGACGCCTTTCACCCGGGGAAAAAACACCGCCCGTTGGTCGGCAACGAGATCAGTGTTCCATTGCTGCTCACTTGCGGGGTTTTGCTTACGGCGGGCGCCTTGGGGATTGCCTATTTTTTATTCAGCTTGCCTTTCGTTTTCTCGCTGTCCGCCCTGCTGCTGGCTGGAATTCTATATAATGTGCCGCCGCTGCGCTGCAAAGATATCCCTTATCTCGATTCCACTCTGGAATCGGCGAACAATCCGATCCGTTTCCTGATAGGCTGGTATGTGCTGGCAGCCGCTTTCCCGCCCCTAAGCCTGCTGGCGGCGTGGTGGGCTTTCGGCAATTTCCTGATGGTCGGCAAAAGGGTCGCCGAAAAAAAATTCCTGACCGCCGAGGAATCGTCGGCTTACCGCATGTCGCTCAGCCGTTACAGCATCCGCGGCTTGGTGTCCTTCATGGTCGCCAACGCCCTGCTTTTTCTGGCCCTGTTCATCATTTTTTCACTGCAGTTGAACTTGAAGACCTTTTTATTCGCCCTGCCTTTCATTGTTTTCTACCTGGTCTTTTTCATTTACAAATCAGTTCAGGACCGCGATGCGGCGGAGGAACCTGAAAAAATGCTGAAAAATCCCTACTTTGCCCTTTACACCTTGTTTTTGCTGGTCTTTTTTTTAATCGCCTTTTGGTTGAGGTGAAGCCATGGAAGTTGATATCATATTGAAGATCCTGCTGGCGGCAATGCTGGGTGGGATCATCGGTTTGGAAAGAGAGCTGTCGCACAAGGAAGCCGGCCTGCGCACCAATATCCTGATCGCCATCGGCAGCACCCTGATCACCATTCTCTCCTTCAAGATCGCCGCCTTGAACAAGACCGCCGATCCCGCCCGCCTGACGGCGCAGATCGTTTCCGGAATTGGTTTCCTGGGGGCCGGGGCCATCATCCAGGCCCGTTTCGCCGTTCACGGCCTGACCACCGCGGCCACCATCTGGACCGTGGCCGCCATCGGCATCGCCGTCGGCAGCGGGTTTTATCTGGTGGCCTTCCTGGTCACGATTTTTGTGGTCCTGGTGTTGACCGTGTTCAAATTCCTGTTGGCCTACCTGGAAAAGCAGAAGCAGAACTACGTCTACCTGATCAGCACCGAGGAAAAAGCGTCCCTGCTGGTCGACATCCGCAAGGTGCTGACCGAACTGAACATCCGTTATACCAGCGCCCGCTTGAATCGCAAGGAAGGCGGTTATGAGTTTGAGATCATTTTAAGTACTTCTGAAAACAAAAACCGCGATTTCATCGAAAAGATCATGCTCATCAAGGGGGTAAGGGAAGTCCTTTCCGAGAACCTATGACCACCCTGCTGCTGGCCACCTGCAATCAGGGCAAAAAACGTGAGATCGAGAATTTCCTCCAGCAAGGGGCATTACATATCCGTTTGCTTTCCATTGACGAAATAAAGGGTAATGCTGAAGTCAGCGAGTCGGGAGCGACTTTTGCCGAAAATGCCCGCTTGAAAGCCGATTGTTACAGCCAGCTCACCGGCATGGATACCCTGGGGGATGATTCGGGACTGGAGGTTATGGCCCTGGGAGGCCGCCCCGGCGTCCTTTCCGCCCGTTATGCCGGGGCGGGCGCCAACGACGATGCACGCATCCAAAAACTGTTGGCTGACATGCAGGGCATCGTCGACCGCCGGGCACGATTTGTTTCCGCCGTCTGCATTTCCCGCAATGGTTCACCGCTTGCCACTTTCAGCGGCCAGGTCGAAGGGGAAATTCTTTTTGCCAGAAGGGGCGGGGGCGGTTTTGGCTATGATCCACTCTTTTTTTATCCGCCCCTGGGCAAAACTTTCGCCGAGCTGACCCTGGAAGAAAAGAACCGCATCTCCCACCGTGCCCGGGCTCTTGAGCAAGTAAAAAAATTTCTTTTACATGGTGGGCCTGCTCAATGAAAGCCGCTGCTGAAGCTTCGAGTTCGCAAGGAAATCGCCGCAGTCGGAAAACCAAGAAAAAAGAACAGTATTTCACCATGACAAACATGGCGGCGAAAGCAAAGACAATGCTGCGCTCGGCGAAAATGCTTATCCCGCATCGCCATCTTTCCTTCAGCCCGCTTGCATCCGCCTTGCTCATTCTGGACATGCAAAATTATTTTCTTGACAGCTCCTCTCACGCTTTTATCCCCAGCGCTCCGGCCATCGTTGCCAATATCAGCAGGCTATGCCAAACTTACGCCACAATGAATCTGCCGGTTATTTTCACTCGCCATTTGAATTCAGCCCGGGACGCGGGATTGATGGCCACGCGGTGGAAAGAACTGATCAAGGCAGAGGATCCCTTGAGCGGGATCATCCCGGACCTCCATCACGAAAACCGGATCGTCATAAAAAAATCCGGATATGACGCGTTTATGGATTCCCCTTTGCATGAAATACTAAGGAAACGGAATGTCAAGCAGTTGGTCATCGGCGGCGTCATGGCCAATGTCTGCTGCGAATCAACTGCCCGTTCCGCTTTTCAAAAGGGTTATGAAGTGTTTTTTTTGGTCGACGGTACTGCGGCCTACAATGAACGTTTCCACTTGGCTTCGCTGTTAAACCTCGGGTTTGCTTTCGCGGAATTGGCTTTGACCGAAAACATTTGTCGCAAAATGCATGGCTAAGATGAAGGTTGCAAAAGTAGCCGTAATCGGCGCCGGGCCGGCGGGAATGGCAGCGGCCATTCAGCTCAAGCGCTATGGAATATCCCCCTTGCTTTTTGAAAAGAGCCAAATAGGCGGGCTGCTGTTAAATGCCAATCGTGTGGACAACTATCCTGGATTTCCCCGGGGCGTTTCTGGTCCCGAACTGGTGTCTTTGTTCCGCAAGCAGCTGAAGG
>Ga0307380_10005282_pt1 | contig 17156 bp, 20 predicted proteins | sample UN3MG_FD_202239 | JGI IMG/M metagenome (GOLD analysis project Ga0307380, IMG submission 202239) | Soil microbial communities from Risofladan, Vaasa, Finland - UN-3 | ecosystem: Environmental > Terrestrial > Soil > Coastal area > Acid sulfate soil | place: Finland: Risofladan, Vaasa | collected...
GCAGTAGTAACACTTGCATTCTTTAAAATTAAACAACCTTTGATCATTGGTTATCTTTTTGCAGGAATGCTGATAGGTCCTTTATCTCCACTCTGGGCTTGGATACTTCCTGAAGGCGGTCCCACCATGGATGTTGGTAGTGGTGTGGGAATTTTATCTGACATTTCTACTCTAAACTTGTTTGCAGAAATTGGTGTAATTTTATTGCTTTTTGTAATTGGAATAGAGTTTCCTTATGCCAAAATCAAAAGTATTGGTAGAGTAGCAATCGGTGTCGGTACTATTGGTTTGGTATCTACATTGGGAGTAGTTTTCTTTGCAGCTACTTCCCTTGGTTTGAACTTTATGGATGCATTATTCATATCTGCGGCACTTTCAATTTCCAGCACTGCGATTATTGTAAAAATATTAGAGGAGATGGGACGAATCAAAAAAGAATCCTCTATTCTTGTTTTAGGTATTTTGATTGTAGAGGATGTCATCGCTGTAATATTAATTTCATCGTTACAATCTATTGCGTTAGTAGGATCGGTTTCTATAGAGTCTGTTTTAGTTGTAGTTTTAGTAGCAGCGGGATTGATTGTAGGTACCTTTACTGTTGGTACTCGAATAATTCCACCATTAATCGATAGAGTTGCAGCATCAGAACATCGTGAAATTCTTCTATTGAGTGTTCTTGGAGTTTGTTTTGGTTATGCACTTTTAGCCAATATAGTAGGTTTGTCAGTGGCCATTGGGGCGTTTCTGGCAGGAGTACTTGTTGCAGAATCTAAATCAGCTGAAGTCGCAAAAATCTTATCTAGTCCGATTAAAGATATGTTTGTTGCAATCTTCTTTATTTCAGTGGGTGCTTTGATGGATGTTTCTCAACTTGAAAATTATATTTTCCTTGCCATAGCATTAATTGTAGTTGCCACTGGAATGAAATTCGGTGGTAATATGCTTGGAAATTTCTTGTTTAGACAAAAACGTGGAAAATCACTTCGAGCTGCATTTGCATTGGCTGCACCTCGAGGAGAATTCTCGATTGTGATTATTAAAACAGGAGTCGATATTGGAGCTGTAAGTGCCTTTTTGTTTCCATTAATTGGTGTAATTACCATAGTAACTGCTTTTCTTTCACCATTTTTGGTAAAAGCAAGTGACAAAATTGTTCCACCATTAGAAGAAAAAGATGTCTGAAGAACTCCAAAAATTACTTGACCAAGTCCATAAAGGAATCACTATTTTCGATTTTGATGGTAAACCAGTACCATGTATTATTTTTGAAGAAAAAAAATATGATGAAATACTTTCAAAGGTATCAGGAAAGCCTCTTTCGGTAAACACTGATTTGAATATATTGCAAGACGGATTGGGCCATGTTTTTGTCGAGGTCATGCTTAAATTTTCTCAAGGTGGATTTGAAGAAAAAATTCTAGTATATGCAAATAAGGATGTTTTATTTTTTGAATCACTTGCAAAAACATCTATGCTTGCTATTTCCTCTCCAAAATCATCATATGGAAAGGACAATGTGTTTATGATCCAGTTACCAAGGCCTGAAAAGGCAGAAGATGCGCTTAAAATCATCCAAATTGGATTAAAACAATCTGTTGGAGGATAAGTGGTGCAGTTACCGGGATTTGAACCCGGGTCACGTACTTGGCAAGCACGAGTACTAACCAGACTGTACTATAACTGCAACAATCATGAGAAACGGATTTGACTATTAAACTGTTTTTAACTATTTCGTACAATTAAAGACATGCATGAAATAATCAAAAATAAAATCGAAGCAAAAATTCAAGAAACCATTTCAAATAAAAAAGAAATCGCACAAATTATTCTTTCACTTTCAGATATCGATGATTCAAAATCATTTGTTCTTGGAATAATTGTAGGGAGAATTTATAATGCATTTTACTATCAATCAAAAAGAATTCTAAACCGTGAACCAACCGAAGAAGAATTTCAGGAATTTATTGAATTTGTAAAAAGCAAGAAATCTAAATGGGAAAATCTATGGTGATTGTTTTCCATGTTCAAGTACAATGATCTTTGGTGTACCTGGTAATTTTACACATGCTCCATGCAGTGCTTTTTTTGCTGCCCCTACATGTTGAGAATTAACGTATAGTTCCATGATGGGTTGTCCTTTTTTGACTCTAGCTCCCAAACTGGTGGCTTTGCCCCATGCTCTTCTCATTCCTTCTGAAACTCTATCTGCACCTGCAGTTGCAATCTGTTTGTTTTCTCTAAGAAGATTGTGTGGATAAATTCGCAATCTAGAATAGTATCCTGTTTCTCCTGTAGTTTTTTCTAATGATTTATTTGCTGATAACCTACATGCTTCAATGGCCATATGTCTGATCTGGATTTTTTCATTTAAGAGTAATTGAACACAAAAATCGTAAGTTGCTTTTTTTCCACCTTGGAACTTTGCAATTTTTATCTGCGGTTTACCTTTGATGTATTCTTTTCTGGTAAAGACTTGCCCTTTCCCATCACTATAATTTGCACCGTGCATGATATCCTAAAACAAAAATGCCCATATTTTAACGGTTAGACCATCAAAATTACCAAGTTCTAGCAGTAATTGGGACGCTTTTTACATCTTCAAATATATTGACTTATGACCTTTTTAGACTGGGCGATGAGTCAAAATGAAGGATGACGTTTGTGATTTTTGTAAGGGCGATGGACAGTCTACCTCTTACATTTGTGTTTATTGTAATGGAACTGGTGAGTGGAATCCAGCCGCGCAGGCTTATATGAAAAATCATATATGTCAATGCATAGTTCTAGATAGAAAATTTTGCCCCATATGTAACAAAATATGTCATCATGACACAACGCTGAATCCAAAACAAAAGATAGATCCTGGAAACGGAGGCATCTCTTCACAGGAATCTTACAAATCTGAGATTATTATCGCATAATTGTCCAAAATTGTTTAAAACTGGGTTTTCTCCCTTCAAAAATTTGAGACCATGGATATTTGTCAACACAAATATGGAAATCATACAGTTTTATCTTTATCATGGATGAGGCTCCTTTTGTTGAAGGTGAATTAATTTCCAATCAAACTCAAATTTCTAATAAGGAAATGATTCATGAACTTGGACTAAAGGGATATGGGGAAATTGAGAATGATAAATTATTTTTAAAATTTTTTGAATCATTGTATTTACTTTATTCAGATAGATTGATTCTAAAAAAAGGGCAGAAGCCAATTAAATTTGATGACCTGTTGGCTATATGTCAGAAACAAGATTCAGAATCTCTTACAAAATTTTTGATCTATAGAGATTTGAGGACTAGAGGTTATGTTGTAAAAGATGGATTTGGATTTGGTTCTGACTTTCGAGTTTACGAAAGAGGGAACTTTGGCGAAAAGGGAGCAAAATTCTTAATCTTTGGTCTTAATGAAGGTCAACAAGAAAAAATGGGAACTCTTCAGAAAAAAATTGAGCAGATAACTCAAATGGGGAAAGAACCAATTATTGCCGTGATTGAGAGAAGGGGAGAGATAATCTATTACAAGATTAACCGAATGAATTTTTATGAAAATAAATCTAGGATAGAAGAGTCGTTTAATATTTAGACATTGAAAGCCCACTCAGATGAAAATTTTAACAAGCTATTTTCTTCAGCATACAGAAAATCATATACCTCCACATACTTTGTTTTGTTTTCCCATAATTCATCAAAATCTTTTCGTTTCCTATCTACCCTTGACTTGTCGTTCCAAGAAGTAAAAACATCCACTGATTCAAAATCACGAGTTTGAGTAGAAAAAGATTCTTTTGAAGTACCAGTAAATGCAACCATTTGATCTTGGCCATCCAAAAATAATCCAATTCTCTCCGAAAATGAATTTGTAATTTGTTCGGAATTGGGAATAGCGACTTTAATCTCGACTTGGCCGTTATTTACAATATCTTGTAGTTTTTGAATTTTAGTATCTCGGATTAGTTTTCCATCAAATCTTTTTGTATATTTTTCAGAAAAAAGTTTGGTCAATATATTAAGATCCAAGATCTTAAATCTGTGACCCGTCACCATTCTTAACTTTGCTTTTCCTGAAGAAAAATTATCAAATGCCATTGCAATGGTAGCCAATGTTTGAATTGATAAAAAATCTACACATCTATCATATTCTATGCACTGACTAAGACATGGAAAGAAAAATTCAGCAACGATATCATCTCTATCTGAACGATATTCTTCCTTTAAGCCAATATCTCTGAGACCCAATGTTAGTTGATTATAATTTTGTTATTTAAAGAAACAATTTTTTTTGCTAAACGATTACTTTGAGTAGGATAAACAGAAAAAATTAACAAAACTGATTTTAATCTAGTTTAATTAAAAAAACCCAAATGGAATCTGGACTGAATCCAAATAATGAACGGCCTCTCCTAATTGATTCTATTCAATATAGGTTATTTTATGCAGAAATTAATTTGGATAAAATACCAACCTTAATTCCGTTGGATATTTTCCCTAAAGATAAAATTGCTACTGAGATTGCCATTGATGGATTCTTGTTTTATGCAAATGGGGCATCGGATTTAATTTTTGCAGAAATTAATAAAAAACTAAATTTAGGATTGGCTTCAAATCAAACAAACCCGTCAAATATTGTCAATGCTCTTGAGGTCTTACATACAGATGAAGCCAGATCCCTAATTGAGGAATTTCAAAAATATTTTCAGAAACCCATTCATGAGCAAAAAGTAATTTCTGATGAAGAATTTAATGAAGGTCTAAACCGTTATGGCTATGATGCGATTGGGTTTCATGCTGAATATGAAACTCGAGGTCAAGAAAAATACCAACATTTTTGGAATCGAGTCAGTAGTAGGTTATGGGAGATTAGGAATCAACAGAATTTGGAAACTTATGATTCTCTTTTAAAAAATGCGGGAAAAAATGGAAAAGATAAGCCTAGAAGTTATTTGAGAGTAAAGATTTCAGATGATGATCATACACCTGTATATTGGGATTCTGCTCATTATGAAAGTCCAAAAAAATATTTTACAAACATCTTGTCACTTGTCAAACAATTCATTGATAGAATACTGGAAATTTTAGAACCAAGATACACCACAGACTTTAGCATTGGATCAAAATAGATCGGATAATTTTTGATTTGAATAGATCGTATATTTTATTTGTATATTAAGAAAAAAATCAGAACTGGCTTTTGATTTTACTCTTAATTTGTTCACAACTTTCATAGTAAATGTTAAAAGTGAAAATAAATCAGAAATTGTTAGATGAAGCCCCTTTTTTTCTTGATTCCATTACTACTGGTTAGTGTAGGCATGGCATATGCTGAACCATTGGAAAATATTCAAACATCTGTTTTGAATTATGCAAATAGCACTGCAACAGTCCAAATAACCTGGGATGTTGATGATGAGGCTTCTTCCTACAAAATTGGATGTGTCAGCTGTTTTCCAAATATAGTAAAGTCAGTTTCTGAGAACAGTGTAATTATTGGCAATGTTACTAGCTTGCCAAACAGCTCAATCGCTATTCTTTATGGTTTGTCATATGATGTGGAAAATCATCTTTTGAATGCTGTACAAATTTTTGTTAATCTAGCACCAGAAATTTAGAAAAATGTCCAATGAAATCAAGCAGGTAGTCGAGCTCAATTCTTCGCAAGAGGATGTATTTAAGGCAATTTCTAATCCAGAAGATCTTATCAATTGGTTTCCAGATGTTGCAATATTAGAACCCAAAGTGGGCGGTAAATTCAAAATCTCATTTTTAAAGGATTCCAAAAAACCAAAAATGAAAATGGATGTGGATTTTATTAACGAAGGAAAAATCTTAGAAATAGTATCCAATAAAAAACTTGTACACACATGGAAATGGAATCAATTTTCTGAATTTCCTGAAACCATTGTTACCTGGGATTTAGAACCAATTTCTGATGGCAAAACTAGGTTAACTCTGACACATACAGGGTTTACAGGAAAAGAAAAAGGACCTGCAAGCTTGGAGGAGCACACCAAGGGATGGTCGTTCTTTCTAAATGAATTGATTTCATATTGCAAGAAATAGTTTGACAGTATTCATATGATTTTTAGCTAGTATCTATAGTGAAATATTATAAAACAACACCCATTTGTTACTTCCTAAGTTACAAGATGAAATTTTTTAGAATAAACTAAAAGATTAGAGCACATTAGTTATTTATGAAAGAAAAAATGAAAATATATGAAAACTAATTCAGTTCATTTTGAGATTTCACCATCTGAATGGCTGTCATTGAATCAATTTCTTTTTGAGATAAAACAGGTTAAATCTGCGTGTATTTCTGTTTACTATCCATATGGAAAAGGAGATGATACTATATCTTTACTAGATGATACGAAGAGGAAAGAGCCATTTGAAAAAATAGAATTAGAAATAAAAAAAAGAATTTTAGAACTAAAAAAGAACCCTTCTTCTGTTGGCAGATATGCTAAAACTTTGTGCATTTTTGGATGGATAGAAAATGGAAAAGTGAAAATTAAAAATATTGGAACATCGAAAAAATTACCCTACATTTACATGGTAAGCAAAAGGCCGTACACCAAACCGTTTGGAGATGTTCTAAAAACTAACTATGATATTTTGTTAGTTACTCTTGATCAAAAAACTGCCAGAATACAAAAATTTCATGGAAGTCAAATAGTTCAAGAAGCTAAACTTCGAATTGACTTACAAGGACGCCACAGAAAAGGGGGTCAAAGTCAAGGAAGATTTCTAAGAGCAAGGCAAACCAAAATCCATGTCTTCTTTAAAAAAATTGCATCCAAAGCCAAAACCATGGATTCAAATTCTGAATTAATATTATTAGGGGGAATAGGACCGGCAAAAACAGAATTTTATGGTGAACTTGATTCAGACTTGGTAAAAAAATGCCGATTTGTTGAAAATTTATCTTTTTCAACTTCAATAAGTGATATTCACCAAAAACTGATTCATCATTTGTATGAACATAGAAGAAAACATGTCGCAGAACTTTTGGAAAAATATGAAAAACTAGTCAAAGAAGGACTAACAGCAAAAAGAAATGATGTAATCTATAATGCATTGGAAATGGGAGCTGTTGATACTTTGATTGTATCGGCCGATTATCACACCAATTCTCAATTTAAAAAAATAATGAAAATGCTAGAGATTGCAAAAAATACCTCCTCTAAGATAGAGTTTGCAACATCTCCAAAAATAATCAAAAAGATCAACCTTGATAATTCCGTTTTAGCAATATTGCGATATCCGATAAAATGAATCCAAATTTTGGTTAATTGTAACGAATTAAAACTATTTTTTATTCACTTGCTTCTCGTATCAATTCAGATAATTGCCTTCCTTTGCCTTGGGGCAATGCAGTTATTCCACCATTCAAACTCTCAGTCACAATTCCTTTTCCTGCAAGTACGTTAACTGCCATTAATGACGTATTCCCGGCCATGCACACCAATAATGATTTTCCTTTGGACCCCTGCAGATCTTTACTCAGTTCTTCTGGAATTTGTTGCGTTGCTAATAGTTGTCCTACCGTTCTAGCCGTTGGAACGGCAATTTTTGATTTATCCACACCAAGTGATTTTGCAATAAGTTCTATTCCTTCTTCAAGTGGAGTATACTGAGTATGAATCCAAATTATTTTATCATAATCATCTGTATTTGAAGCCGCTTCTTCTAGTGAGACTCTAGTGCGGTTTTGTTTCTTTGACATTGCTTCTAGATTCTTTTTGTATTTTTGTATTCCATCAGCTACAATTACGACAAACTTTCCACCGCCTCCAAAATTTGCCATCTGTATTACTGCATAAAGTGCAAGAGCACTACTTTCGCCAATATCGTGACCTTTGTCTACAAAAAACTTTAGCAGGAGTTTGGCCTGTTCAAAATCTACTTCGTGTTGCCCTGCATATATTTCGGGTGTGTATAACTTTAAACCTGATGCCTTGTCTTTTGTTCTAATCCCTGCAACATCCTGACCTGCAGATGGAAAAACAATATGCACCGACTTTGTTGAATGTTTTTCTGATAGGTATCTACTCAAACCTCCAGAAGTTCCTCCGGTACCAAAAGTACATACAAGTTTAAAATCTGACATTGAATCTCCTTTTTCTTGTAATTGTTGGTCTATCTCAGCTGCAGTGACTGTTTTATGTACATCAATATTCAATTCATTGTCATACTGTTCGGGACAAAAACAATCATAAATCTTGGCAAGAAATTTTGCCAAGTTTATGATGTCTTGGCTTGCTAAAAAAGATTGTATCTCAGAGCTTGATTTATCAAAAACCTCAGGATCAAAACCCAATTCAGATAACTGTGAGCGAATATTGACTGCCGCTGCCTTTGCTGCCAAAAGATTTGGACTGTCCTTCATTCCTGGCGCGGGGCAGATATCCATATCCAAATCCATAATACGTATTTTCTCGTTTCTCAATTCCTCAAAGACTCCCTCTTGGAGCCTTCTAGAAACAAGAGCTACTACATTTAGTCCAAGCTTTGATAATTGACCAAGAGCAATCCCAAAGTTCCCAGAGGTAGCCTCAATTATTGTCTGTCCAGTCTTAAGCTTCCCTGTAATAATTGCATCATGAATTATGTGTACTGCGGGTCTGATTTTAATCGAACCTGTTAGCAAGTTTGAATCAAATTTTCCATAAACCTTTAGATCTGAATCATCTAAATTGAGATTGTACACATTTTTTGCACAGGCTTTCAAATCTTCAGTAATGTCATTCAGTGGTGTAGAATTGACAACTATGGTTTTACCCTGATCTTCTTCTAGATGTGGGACCTTATTCCATATCTCTTGTTGAAATTTCTCAAGTAGAATACTATCAATATTATTTTCTTTTGTTAATTCCAGAATCCTTTCTCCTCTTCATTAGCGTCTGATTGCAATCTCATATAAAATATCTGGTGGATGCAGAAGTGTCTTCTTTTTCTATTGTTCTAAAATTTTAAAAAATAGACGGTGTAAGGTCAATATGGGAAGAACCTCCAACCTATCTATTTTGATTTGAATATTTCATATTTGGTTAAAAGGGAATAGTAGAAATCGTTCATTCAAATGATTCGAATTTGCTAAATACTAATTTGTCATACTAAAGTCAATTGGATCTCTCACCAAGTAACAATCGTTTTTGGTCTTAAGTTCCAATTAAAAATAGTTTAGTTTATTGGATCTGATTACAATTTTTTTTGTATATTAATCAATTTTTTCAAATTTATTTAAACAATAAAATTCAAGTCATGGGTTTTGTCATGGGGTAAAAAAGAAGTAACAATAAAACCTATTTTAAAATCTCAGAAAGCAAGATTCCAAAACATGGATTACTTCGAAAAAAAATATTTCAAAGTCTTAGAAATAATTTCAATATTGGTAAAATTCTCTACTTTAATAGGATCTTTTTAAAAGACTGTCTTTGAGATAAATTCACTATATACTATGCATTGAAATTAGTTATCAACGTAAAATAATTCGTCTCTCTATTCTAATTAATAATTTTACAATAATTATATTATTATTTATTGTTCAGATTCAATAAAGATGTATTCTTTTTTAGATTCGGGGATAATGGTAAGAATTTTTTGTTCAATGATATCAGTTATTTTCTCAATTTCATCCGTATCTAACCCATCAATTAAATTCACTTCAATTCCCACTAGTACCATGGTTGGACTAAGATGCATAGTCTTCATTGTAACTATCTTGTTTACTTCGGGAACCTCACTCACAATATCCATAATCTCTTCACGCTTTTCTGCGGAGAGTGATTCACCCAATAACAAACCTCTATTTTCTTTGGCCAAGAAAAAAGCAAATGACATCAAGAGGACTCCGATGGCAATCGAACTTATTGCATCATACTGTGTATTCCCAGTAATGTCTGTGAGAAATATCCCAATGGCAGCAACTCCAATTCCAACAAGCGCTGCAGAATCCTCAACGACTACCGTTAGGATAGAAGAGTCTTTGCTATTTTTAAATTCTTTAAACAAAGTTGATGGTCTAATTTTTTCTCCTCGTTCAAAAATAGGTTTTTTAAATTGAGAAAATGCAATTCTTAATGCATTTGCTTCAAAAATAGCCGCTATTCCCAAGACAATGTAGTTTATCAGAGGATTTCCAAAATGATGATCTTCTCCAAATAACGATGAAAATCCTTGTTCTAGTGACAATATACCTGATATTCCGAAGATCATTGTTGCCACAACAAAAGACCAAAAATACTGTGACTTCCCATAGCCAAATTGATGTAAATCAGTCGCAGGTTTAGTGCTTAGTTTAATCCCAAATAATAACAGAATCTGGTTGACAGTATCTGATGCAGAATGAAATGATTCGGCCCACATTGATGCACTACCAGTAATTCCGGCAGCTACAAACTTTGTTACTGCAATTCCCAGATTTCCAAAAAGTGCAGCATATACTGCCTTAGTTGAACCCGAGGCCACATTAAGAATTAATTTGGGTCTTTATTTGAATTATCTTCTCAGACCGTTTACTTACATTATGTGGAACCAAAAATCTGTTTTGTTCCACAATACCAAATTTTATAGAAAACTTAGTCTGTCAAAAAATTAACCTATCTATCTTTTCAAATGTAGAAAGATTAATTTCCCCTTTCGAAATTATTGCCAAAATGAATTTTTCAAGGTCTTCCCTAAATTTGATTCATTAAACGTAAATAACTAAGATCTACAAATCAAAACATGGTCAAATACGCAACTGTAATGGTTACAGGAGCAGGCAGCATACTAGGACAAGGAATAATAAAATGTCTTCATCTCAATAACAAGAAAAAAAATACGAATGTTTTTTACAAAATTGTTGGTGTCGATATGAGTATAGAGGCCATCGGTCTTTATAGAAGTGATTTAGGTCTAGTTGTTCCTTCAGCTTCTTCGGATAATTATATTAATTCAATAATTAAAATTTGTAAAGATAAAAAAATTGAAGCGATTTTTGTCGGAACCGACCAAGAACTTCTCCCACTTGCAAATGCAAAAAAATTGATAGAAACTGAATCCGGAGCAGTTGTGATTAGTAATCCCCCAGAAGTAATTTCAATTTGTCGAGATAAATGGAATACATTTGAATTTTTAAAAAATAATAATTTAGATTGTGCTGAATCTTCTTTGATCGAAAATAAAGAAAATTTTATTAAAGAATATAATTTTCCTATAGTTGTAAAACCTAGAGAAGGATACGGCTCATTACATTTCTATGTAGTTAAAAATTATGATGAACTAGGTAAAGCGATTTCTGAAATCCAAAAAGTAGGCTGGAGGCCAATTTTACAGGAATATCTTGACGCCATTGATTCAGAATTTACAACAGGCGTCACTATGGATAAAGATGGGGAGAAAATAATGTCCTCCATCTCCCTTAAGAGAATTTTAAAAAATGGCCAAACTAACAAAGCCTTTGTGGATGATTATAATCTCGTTAGAGAATCAGCAAAGGACGCTGCTATAAAATTAGGATGTACGGGAGCAATTAATGTCCAAGCAATACAGGCAAACGAGGAGGTAAAGATATTTGAAATTAATCCAAGATTTTCAGCTTCTGTTCCTATTCGCGCAACAGCAGGAGTAAATGAACCTGACATTATTTTTAGAAATAATATCTTAGATGAGGAAATTATGGTTAATGACTATCAAAAACTTGTTTGTATGAGATACTTGGATGAAATGTATGTCCCACTTTCCACATTCAATAAATCAATAGATGATACCAGAGTGGAAAACTCCGATTCATTCACAGAATCCTATTTTTAGTAAGCATTTCCTAAGTGATTACAATGATTTCCTCTTTTCAATATATGATTGTCAATGTACGGATAATTTTCCATAATTCCAATTATTTTGTGAATAACAAAATTTATTGTTGCAATCTATTTAAATTCCTTCAAAACTATCTTCAGAATTATTTTCTTTAATTAATTGCAAGCTCTTAGGGCCAACATTGAACAACATATCTAAGATGGAAAGATTTGGAAAAAACGTTTTTGAAAATCGTTGAGGATAATTTGTTGGAGAATAAGTTTGATAAATTAATTTAACTTGATTGTTTTCAAACAGTTTTTCGTCTACATAATTCCTACCTCCTATTCCGGATATGTAAGTCTCTGCACCTACAGCTTTGCACACATTTAACAGCCGTTCAGTAGATTCTCCTGAAATGTTTAACTCTGATTCTCTAATGATTTCAGTTTTGATACCAAGCCATTCCATTGTTTTTTTTAAAGTCTCAAAGTTTAGATCAAAAAGTAATTTCCATTCTTTTTTATACAAATCATCAAAATAGCTCTTATAGTCGTCAAAAAATGGAGTTTTTCCATATGAGCTATTGATTTTTTTTAAATGGTCCTTTTTCCAAGGTGTTTCATTATTGATTTCTACAACCATATTTGGTGAGAATTTTTGAGTTTTGTTTATTGGAATTGAGAGCCAAATCCAACCATTGGTTGATTCAACTCTGGTTCGATTTGTAAATCGTTTATCATATTGTACATCATCCATAATTACAAAACAATCTGCTAATGTCAGCTTATGAAAAAATCCTGGATACGGAAAAAACTGAGGTTGGTGAATTGCTACTTTCAAGTATAGATTTGAATATTTTGGCAATTAAAAGGTTTAATCTAATTTTGAAAATTCTAAATTGGTATTTAAAAAAAGTTAATTAGGTTACAAATATTGGAAAATTGATGACCAGTCTTCCAAAATTAAATACCAAAGAAGATTATCATATTCATTCAAATTTTAATGACCATTCGCCATCCAATTTATCAATTAAAAATATTGTTAAACGGATGGAGAAAATAAATTTAGATAAGATTGCAATAACTGAACACATTAGAAAATCCTCTGATTGGATTGAAGATTATTTAAACCAGATAGAAACCTATGGTAATAAAAAAATTATTACAGGATTTGAAGCTAAAATTCTGCCGGATGGTACTCCTAACTGTTTAAATAAATACCAAAAAAATTATTTTATCATTGCAAGTTTTCATAATTTATTTCATGATAAAAAAAAGTGGTTACAAGCACTTGAAAGAATTATTTGTAATTCCAACGTTGATGTAATTGGACATTTAGGTCCTTGGCACGATGAAGACATTAAAATCACCGAAGATGAGATAAATTATCTTTCACATTTAATAGTTGACCAGGAAAAAATTATAGAAATCAATGCAAAATATGAATGGCCTAAAAAAAGTTGGATAAAGATTTTCAAGAAAAATGGCGTAAAATTTCACTTGGGGAGTGATGCTCATAAATTAGAAGATATTGGACAGTTTGATAGGATTTCAGATCTTATTAATATTGTAAATAGGTAGTCGCACGCACATTCAATTCTGGGCTTTTTCTTGTAGATTGAGAATACTTTGTAAAATTACCTGAAATTAGATTAGCCCCATAATTCTTTTTTTCAATACTTTTGAAAAGGATTATGCAATGGAGATCATTATAATTTTGATTATAGTTTTCCTTAACAGTTAATTGAGCCCTTCTTATCTATACCCCAAAAATGAAATGCTCCCATCGGGATTTATCAATTTAGTTCAATATTCCCCTTCATTTTTGGCTTGAAAATAAACCGAGGGCGGATTTTGTTAAATTAGTTAGATGCCAACCTGTTTTATTTATAAAGAAAATTTGATTTCTCAAAAATCCTTTGATTCAAATCCCATGAAAAATTTTTTGAAACTTGAACTAAAAATAAAATATATAGTAACTTATTGGATTCGTCCAAGAGAGTCTTGAACCAAATTCATTAGTCCCTTTATGAGATTTGAAATTATTTTTTGGGAAGGGTTAGAATTGAGATTATCTCACTAAGGATTACCCAATACGGTCCATCCTCTTACCATTAACTTTTGAGCAGTAGATTGTTTAACACATGCTGGAGAATAATCTGTAACTTTGAAAATAAGATGAAGACCTTCAATACATGTTACGTTTTCAGGTATAATTCCTGCACTTATTTGCTTCAGTGGTGGTAAAATGATATTTTCAGAAATATTCCTAACAAGATCAATGTTTGAAAATTCAATTAAGTTAGTAGGGCCACATAATTGAGATTGTATTTCTGATCCAGAATAATCTGCAAAAACCAAATATTCTGCTCCTTGGGCAAAGTTAATTCCCCAGAATTTTTCGTCCGATAGCACTTTAACAGAATCTTGATTAACTCCCTTGAAAGGTTCCTTGATTGAAAACAAAGACTCTGCAATAAGTTCCCGTTCATGGGAGGACTCCAGATATTCTTTTGATACAACTTCTCCCACAAATACAACGTCAGATTCTTCATATGATTCGGCAATATTTGGAGCTGCACATGATAGGGCAAAAGCATCATAATCTGTTACAGAAAATCCGCCTGCTATTATTACATATATGGAGGCTAGAAGCGTAATTAATTTCATAATAGTTAGAAGGAAAATTTGTTTATAGGGTTTTTCGTAAAAATCAAATTTCATCAAAGTCTTTAAGCTGCACTCTTAAAAATAAATCATGAAACTAATTTGGGCAATAATCCCGTTGATTTTGTTTGGAATTGGAATTCAACAATCATTTGCAGATGTTGTTTATGCTGAAAACCACGAACTTGACTTTGAAAATTGTGAAGGAATTTTGGATATTGAGGAAATAAAAAGCGTAATTATGGATATTGGTGAAATTACTGTTAGATCACGAGGATTAATGCCAGTTGATGAAGAACCAGGCTTTCAAACAATGTGTAACTCTACATTTGAATCACTTGACAAATCAATTAGCATGACTATAGTAGTAATGGAATCAAGTGATACGGCAAGTGTACTATATGAAAAAAATCTTGATTCAATGTCTGGTCAAGACTTTGAAATAAGAGAATACCTTACTTTTTGGAATAATTTTGATGTTGTTCTAAATGATCAGGGGTTGGGAAGTTTGATGGCATCACAGTATGATCGATTTTTCATTAATTTTCATACAAGTTTTGATGAAGACAATACATCACTAATAGATGTAGAAGAATTACGAGTTTTATCTACGATTGTTCAGAAAAAAATTCTTGATTTAGATGATGTACTAATTTCTCCACCAAACCCTCTACCTGATAATGATGTAGGTCCACCATCCAATGAACATCCTCCTAAACCATCTCCTGCACCAATAACTGATGGAGAACTTCTTTCACCAAAAAAACAAGTATCTCAAGGAATTGATCCTGTAGCAGTGAAATGTAATGAAGGATTGGTATTGTTCATTAAACATAATGGTTCTCCTGCATGTGTAAGGCCCGACACTGCAGAAAAACTTGAGGAACGTAGTTGGGGAGGTATGCCTCCACCATGCTGCAAACATACTGAAGTATCTTCAGAATTAGAAGATGCATCATCATCATACATGAATAAACTAATTCTGATACTTGATGATTTTAGAAATACATCGTATGAATCTCAAGACATTGACACAATATTTTTTAAATTTGGTGATCCATCAGATGATATAGGAAGTGGAATTCATATCTATGTGTATGAACTAAAAGACTCTAATCAGATCTGGATAGGCTACTCAGATAAAATTCTCTATGTGCATCATGTAGATGTAAAAGGTAATGTTTTAGAGACACTATTTCAAAATGAATAGAATGACGTTTGATTTGAAATTATTTTTAGACAAGTCTTTTTGCATCAATACAAAAGTACGACTGATTATCCTATCGTAATCGTACAAATTTATCTTACCATGCTTTTGGCTTGAAATTTGCTGGTTACTCATTTCACTATATAATACGGCAGGGTGGGTATTAAACCAGAACTGTAATGCTCCCATCGGGATTTGAACCCGAGTCTTTGGCTTGAGAAGCCAAAATGCTTAACCGGACTACACTATAGGAGCTTGAAGAAAACGAGTAATGTTCATAATTTAAAGGAAATGTTTACACTTTGAATTCATTTGTAAAAATTAGTGAGTTTAATACTTTATACAAAATTCACATTGAAGAGATATCATGAATTACCAGGCCCTTATCGATGAAAACTCTTGGTCTGAATGCCCCGTTGGTTTAAGCGGTTGTAGAACTAGAGATTCTTTTTTTGATTCTTGTGATTACGACATTACTGTTTTTGATGACAAAATCCAAAATGATAAGATTATTCAATTTGAAAAAAGTTTTGTAAACATTCATCATGGTTCCCTATCTGAATCCAATTCAAAAAAACTTCTCCAATACGATAACATGCAGATTATTCAGGATGATTCTTGGGATCTTCGTATGTTTTTATCAAAGATTAAAGAAAAACGCTCAGCTCTATACCGAGACCACGCAAAAAACTCTCTCATAGAATCACTTTTTTGTTGCGAAAAAACTAAAAGCGGAATTAAAGAATCAAGTTTATTTGCAGCATGTTGGCAAAAATGTGCATCATATTTTTTGGCAGAGGGTATCTTGGCAGTAAATAACTACATACCTGGTCCATCACATATGCTCGATACCTTAAGAAAATTTGAAAAAAATTCTATCAATGAAAAAATCTCTATTGTTAATGATACAGTTGGGATTGAAAGATCAACACCCTCACTTTTGGAGAGAATGACAAAATCAACAATTGGATTCTCTGATATAGTTGAGAAAAATAATCACTCTTTACTCATTGAGAAAAAACATCAACATTTTCTTGAAAATTCAATGTTGTCAGACTGTTACTTTTACTTGGGATCTATCAATAAGCAAAATTTTATAAATTTTAAGGACTCGATTGAAAAACAACCTAATCTTATCCATATTTTGAAAGTGTCATTTGACGTGGAGGCTGATTCAAATATGATAGAACAGCAGGCAAAAAAGGTTCAAAAATCAGCAAATGACATTTTAGACTCGATTTCTCGGTAGTTCTTTGGGCTTGTACTAAACTATTAAAATAAGTAAATCCCTTGAGTATTCATGACAGATCAAGCATGTGGATGCGAAGCCGAAAGCGGCGATCCTGATTATTCCTGCGACTGTGCAATGCAAGGTCATTGCATTTGTAGTGCAGATTGCAAATGTTCTACTGGCGTTTGTAAAGAAGCTGTTGGACAAATGTCTTAACGGCAAATTTCAATTTTTATTTTTTATTTTTAGGCTAATCCTCTTCTTCGAG
>Ga0307380_10005287_pt1 | contig 17150 bp, 11 predicted proteins | sample UN3MG_FD_202239 | JGI IMG/M metagenome (GOLD analysis project Ga0307380, IMG submission 202239) | Soil microbial communities from Risofladan, Vaasa, Finland - UN-3 | ecosystem: Environmental > Terrestrial > Soil > Coastal area > Acid sulfate soil | place: Finland: Risofladan, Vaasa | collected...
ATTCCCGAGCCGGTGTCCGCTGCGCTGCTGGCCTTGGGCGCGGGCCTAGCGCTGTGCCGCCGGCGCAAACGCCATGTAGGACACGAGCGAGATTAGGCGACCCTAGACGCCAGCATCGCCATCATCTGATCGCGGAATTGGCGCGAGACCGGCGCCGGCCGTTGGGGTATAATGCAGGGGGAAGTGTGCAAGCATGCGCCACCCGGTTCAACGTTCGCAACGAAGCGCCCGGGAAGGATCGTTCCGTTCCGCCCTGCGCTGCAGTCGTGCCTTCACGCCGATCGAACTGCCTGTAGTGAGCAGACGTGGAGCCAGAGGCTTCACGTTAGTCGAACTACTTGTGGTGATCGCGATCATTATGGTGCTGGTGGCGATGCTGGTGCCGCTTCTGAACAAGGCCAAGGAGGCGGCCCGCAGCGCCAAGTGCCGCAGCCACATCAAGAGCTTGTGCTTCGCCGCCACCGCGTACAGCGGCGAATGGAAGTGTCTGCCCGCCTGGGATTTCTCCCCCAACGGCGCGCTCACTGACCCGGCCTGGTACTGGTACCAGAAGGAGATCCTCGGCCACTACTTCGGCGAGGAGATCCCCAGGTACGGCACGCTTGACGGCAGGAACCCGCCCGCCAAGAGCATGGTCCGCTGCCCAAGCGAGGCCGCCTGGTACGACCTGCCGCCCGACCGCTCGTGGCTCGGCTACAATCTCGCGATGTCCGGCAACTCCCAGACAATGGGCCCGTACCTGCGCGGCCCCAAGCTGGAGGAGATATTCGCGCCCCTGAGCAACCTGGTGATGTTTCAGGACTCCCGCAGCAGCGGCTTCTGGTACATCTGTCGCTGGGCGTACAACGACCGGCCGCAGACCGAGCCCCCAAACTTGCGGAGGGATGAGTGGGAGTACGGCGGCTGGCCGTACAACACCTGCGACTTTCGCCACGATGGCGGTGTGAACTACGGCTTCGTCGACGGGCGCGCGGCGTACGTCGCCGATCCCGACGCCGCCTTCGCCCAGCATGATATCCTCGCGAGCCGGGGAGGATAGGGCGCCCGGGCGCCCGCAAGGCGCCCGGAGATACCCCCCCCAATGACCACGGGCGACAGGACTCGAACCTGTAACCTTCGGTTCCGTAGACCGATGCTCTATCCAATTGAGCTACGCCCGCCTGCGCGCATCTCATAGTGTTACATGCGAGGCCCGCGGCGTCAACGCAATCCTTCCCGGCAGCCACTCGCCAGACACTCGGGCTTTTCGCACGAAACCCGCCCGCGTGCGTGCGAAATCCCTCTAAAGCCCTCGGCGTTGGACTCGATAATAGACGCGCAGAAACGCAGCTTCGCCAAGGAAAGGGTGCGGTGTAATGGCAGATGTGAAGCTCGCCGGCTTGGTCCCTCAGCAACCAGATTCCGTCGTAACGATCAGCCCTTATGCCACCATCGCTGAGGCAGCGCAGGAGATGCGCGCGCGGCACATCGGGTGTCTGGTTGTCGAGGAGCCTCCTCGGAAGATCGCGGGCATCCTTACCGAGCGGGACATCCTGACGCGCGTGGTGGCCCCGGGCATCGATGCAGGCGCGGTGCGGGTCCGCGACTACATGACCACTGATGTGGTAACCATCCCGCATGGGAGGCCGATCACCGAAGCCCAGGAGGTGATGGCCACCCACAACGTTCGCCACCTCCCTGTGCTGGCCGACGGAATGGTTGTAGGCATCCATTCCAGCCGCGACCTGATCGCCCAGCAGGTCCTCAAGGACCGCGCGATGCGGGCGGCGGCCGAAGAGGTCGCCATGCTGTCCACCTCGCTGAGAAGCCTCGATTTTGACGAGGTGGTGCAGATGGTCACGCGCGAGGTCCCAAAGATCTTCACAGCCTCGCGAAGCGCCTTTCTTCTCGGCTGGCCGGTCAAGCCCAACGCCCCGGATCCGTTGACCATCTGCCACCATTGCCGGTGCACGCACAGGGAACTGGTGGCCAGGTGGGACGCCCACGAGGCCCTCAAGAATGACGGCGTGTACTTCGGGCCCGCGCCCGAGGTGTGCTGCCGCGGCTCCCACCAGTGCCCCAGCGTCCTGATCCGAATCAGCATGGCACTGCACTCCGAGCAGAACGAGGAGGCCTCCCGAGACTCCGCCGGTTTCCTCTGCATGTGCGAGATGAAACCGCCGGAGGAGGTCCTTCGGGAGGTGATCGCCTACAAGGCCCGGTTGGTCCAGGAGATCCTGTACTTCAACCTGACCAATGCCAAGCTGCACCACGAGTCACAACGCCAGGCGATGACCGACGCGCTGACCGGCGTAGGGACACGCCGACTCATGGAGGATAGGCTGGAGGCCGAGTTCGCCCGCGCCCAGCGGTACAGGCGTCCGTTCATCGTCGCCATGCTGGACGTGGACGACTACAAGGAGGTGAACGATCGCCTCGGCCATCAGGCGGGCGATCAGGTTCTGCGGGAACTCGGTGCCTGCCTGAACCGCGAAAAGAGGCTGACGGACATACTGGCCCGTTACGGCGGCGACGAGTTCGTGCTGCTTATGCCTGAAACGACACTTGCCGACGCCGTCTGCGTCATGGACCGGATCCGGCAGAAGGTCAAGAGAATCCGGATCCCCCAGGACCTCAGCATCTCGATCAGTTGCGGCATCGCCGAGCAGCCGACCTGCGGCGGGATCAACCCCAATGAGCTGATCCGCCGCGCCGACATCGCCCTCTACCAGGCCAAGAAGCGCGGTCGCGACCGGACCGAAACGTGGGATGCGGTGACCCGCGCCGCGGAGATCGGAGCCTCTGTAAACAGGCAGAAAATCAAGCAACTGGAGGGCAAGATCGCCCGACTTTCGGTCGAATCCAAGGAGATATTCGTCCAGAGCGTATACGGCCTGGTCCAGGCGCTGGAGGCGCGGGACCCCTATACCAGAAGCCACTCGGAAAACGTCATGCGGTATTCCGTCGGGATCGCCGCGACAATGGGCAAGAGGAAGCAGGAAATCGACCTGATTCGCCGATCCGCCATGATTCACGACATCGGCAAGATCGGCGTGCCCGACTCGATCCTCCGCAAGCCCGGCAAGCTCACACGCGAAGAACGCCGCATCATGGAGGAGCATCCCCTCATTGCGGTGAACATCCTCGATCAGATGCGGTTCCTGGGAAGGGAAATGGCTATCGTCCGCCATCACCACGAGCACTGGGACGGCCGCGGCTACCCCGCCGGCATAGCCGGACAGGCCATCCCATATGGGGCCAGGGTGCTGGCAGTCGCCGACGCCTTCGATGCCATCACCTCCGACCGCGTCTACCGAGAGGGAGGCAGCCTCCCCGAAGCGGTCCGGACCATAGCCGACGCCGCCGGAACGCAGTTCGATCCTCAGGTCGTCAACGGCATGAAACGCTGGATCGCCGCGGTCGAGAAGAAGCTCGGCGAACCCGGCAAGCTGACGCCAGCGGACCTGCTGGAGACCCAGAAGGGCTGCGTGCTGGCCGCGTAAAGGGCCACCGCAAGCCCGCCAGCGGCCAACCGCCGGGCTTCAACCGGGCGCCGGCGGCCGCGGAAAGCTGAGCTTGTCCAGCGGATCGCTGCCGGCCCGCTTCTCCTGCTCGTCGGTGTAGCCGTCCCCGTCGTCATCGCCGTCGGCGTTGTCGCCGATGCCGTCCCCGTAAGGATAAGTGCGACATCGCTCTCGGCCTCAGTCAACTACCCGCCCGCGCCCCGGCGCGGTAGGATCACCGCAATGACGGGCAAACCGACGAGCGAACAACTCGATGCCTGGATGGCCGCAGCGCTTCAGCAGGCCGATCGCGCGCGACAGGCCGGCGACGTGCCCGTCGGGGCCGTCATCGTCCGCGACGGCCAACTCCTCGCCGCAGCGCACAACCGGCGGATCATCGACCGCGACCCCACAGCCCATGCGGAGATGCTGGCCATCCGGGCGGCTACCAGGGCCCTGGGCGACTGGCGGCTGGGCGGCTGCACGATCGTCGTGACTCTCGAGCCGTGCTGTATGTGCGCCGGGGCCATCGTGCTGGCGCGGGTGGACCGTCTGGTGTACGGGGCGGCCGACCCGAAAGCCGGCGCCGTTGATTCGCTCTATCATCTCTGCGGCGATGCCAGGCTCAATCACCGCCTGGAGGTCGTCTCCGGGGTCCGGGCCGACCAGTGCGCCGCCATGCTGTCGGAGTTCTTCCAGGCCCAGCGGGCGATAGGCAAGAAATGAGGGTCCCTGACAGAACGACACGTGGGCGCGACGGAGTGGTTCGGCTACGACGGAGCGTGGCCCTCCAGGATGCGCCTCGATGCCTACGCCTGGAGGGACGCGCTCTGTCGCGCCCGTCCGGCTGCGGCGCGCCAAATGCCCTTGCCGCCCTGACAGGTTAGGGTATGATAGTGCCGTAGCCTGCCTGAAGGGGCTTCTTCCAATCAGGATGCGCTTTACCCGCGGCGAAGCCGGGCGGGCCTGCTCTTTTAGGAGTCCGAAGACAACGTGGACGCTTGCTTATGGATCGTGGTAGCGGCCACGATCCTATCGGGTTTCTTCTCACTGGTTAGCATATCGCTGCGCTCGTTCCGCCGGGTGCACCTGGAGGAGGCCTTCGGCGGCGAGGAGGGCGACCGGCTCAAGGAGTTCGAGCGGCATTTGCACTCCCTGCGCCTCACCTTCTCGTTCTGCCGCGCGCTCACGAACCTGGTGCTGGCGGTGGCGATGGTGTATCTCTTCGACGCCCCCGGTGTGGGCTGGCACCGCGCGGTGCTGGCGCTTCTGGCGGCCGGCGGGGTAATCGCGGTCTTCGGGGTGGCGATTCCCAGCGCATGGGCGGCCCATGCCGGTGAGAAGATGCTGGCCGGCACGTTCGGGCTGCTGAAGGCGATTCGCTTCGCGTTTCTCCCGATCACGGCCGTGATGCGCGCGTTCGACACGCCGATCCGGAGGCTGTCCGGCGTCAGCGACGAGGAGGTGGCGGATGAGGAAAACGCCAAGCAGGAGATCCTTCAGGCTGCCTCCGAGGGCCAGGCAGAAGGCGCCGTCGAGCCGGAAGAAGTCGAGATGATCGAGTCGGTCATGGAGTTCGGCGATACGCGCGCCGACGAGATAATGACCCCGCGCACCGACATCTTCGCGCTGCCGATCGGAACGCCGTGGCAGCAGGCCTGCCGACAGGTCGCCGAAGCCGGCCACAGCCGCGTGCCAATCTATGAGAACGATCTCGACAACATTATCGGCGTCCTCTACGCCAAGGACCTCCTCACCTACGCCGGCAGCAGCAACGAGGCCAGCCTGAAGCCGATCATGCGCAAGCCGTTTTTCGTGCCGCAGACCAAGCCGCTGGACGACCTGCTGCGGGAGTTTAAGGTACGCAAGGTTCACGTGGCCGTCGTGCTGGACGAGTACGGCGGCACGGCAGGCATGGTCACCATCGAGGACGTGCTGCAGGAGATCGTCGGTGACATCTCCGACGAGTACGACAAGCCCGAGCCGGCCCTGATGCGCCGAATCGACGAGCGCTCGGCTGAGGTGGAAGGGCGAATGTACATCGACGACCTCAACGAGGCGATGGGCCTGCACATCCCCGAGGACGAGGACTACGACACCGTCGCGGGGTTCGTGTTTTCCGAGCTGGGGTATATACCCGCCGTCGGCGAGACGCTCGAGGCCAAAGGCGCCAAGTTCACCGTGCTGGCTGCCAACGATCGAAAGATCTCCCGCCTCCGCGTGGAGGTGCTGCCCGACGAGCAGGCCGAAGGCTGACCTCCCCCCCTTGTCCTGGCACCCTCGCGGGGGCTCGTCTGAAACACACGTACGGTAGTCCGCCGGCCCGGAGGCCAAAGCCTTCGACCGAAAGGCCGCTTGCGGTTATAATAGGTCGGCGGCTCGGCTTGAGCCGTTGGAGCAGATGACAGAAACCGATCGTACCGAACTGTCTGTCGGATCCGAGCGCGCGCTGCTTGTGGGGGTGACCCTTCCAGGTTCGACCGCCGATCCGGGCGACCCGCTGGGCGAACTGCGCAGCCTGGCGCGGACAGCCGGCGCGGAGGTCGTCGATGAGATGGCCGCCAAGCGGCCGAAGATCCACCCCGGCCTGTACGTGGGCACGGGCAAGGCGCAGGAGATTGCCGCGAGGGCCGAGCACAGCGACGCCGACGTGGTGATCTTCGACAACGACCTGTCGCCCGCGCAGATTCGCGACCTGGAGCAGGTAACCCATCGCAAGGTGCTCGACCGCAGCGAGTTGATTCTGGACATCTTCGCGGCCCATGCCCGCACGAGCGAGGCGCGGCTTCAGGTGGAGCTGGCGCAGATGGAGTACACCTATCCGCGGCTGCGTCACATGTGGACGCACCTGGAGCGCGTGGCGGGCGGGGCGACGAGCCGGGCGGCGGCCGTCGGCGGCATCGGAACTCGCGGGCCAGGCGAGAAGCAGCTCGAGATCGACCGCCGGCTCGTTCAGAAACGCGTCAGCTACCTGAAGCGCCAGATCGCCGGGATCGACCGGCGCAAGGTCCGCGAGGTCCGCTCGCGCCGAGAGGTGTTTTGTGTATGCCTTGTGGGCTACACCAACGCCGGCAAGAGCACGCTGATGAACCTTCTGACCGGAGCGCGGGTGCTGGTGGCCGATCAGCTCTTCTCCACCCTGGACACAAAGACGCGGCGCTGGCGGCTCGACGACGGCCAGACGGTCCTGCTGTCAGACACGGTCGGGTTCGTCCGCGACCTGCCGCACCACCTGGTGGCCAGCTTCCGCGCCACGCTGGAGGAGGCGATCTGGGCTGACCTGATGCTGCACGTAGCCGACGCGTCGCATGACCGCGTGGCCTACCAGATCAGTGCCGTCGAGAACGTGCTGGACGAGCTGGGCTGCCACGATCACCGCAGGCTCCTTCTGCTCAACAAGACCGACCTGATCAACGACCCGACCGTCCTGACGGTCCTGCGTCAGAAGTACCCCCAGGCCCTGCCACTGTCGGCCGTCACCGGCCGAGGTGTGGAGGCACTGGTGCAGGCGGTTTCACAGCGGATGGGCGGCCGGCCGGTCCGCGTCAGGCTGCGAGCCGAGTGCTCCAACGGCAGGCTCATGCAGTACATCGCCCACTACGCACAGATCCGCAGCCAGACCTTCACCGACTCGGCCGCCAGCATCGACGCGACGATCGCCGCCAACCGCATCGAGGGCCTGCGCCGCTTCGAGCCCGACGTGCAGATCGTCAGCCAAGGGGAGTGAGTCGGACAGGCAGCGCAGCGTTGCGCCGTCGGCGCTAGGCTGCATCGGGGGTGGGCCGGTTGGCCTGAGGAGTCATCCGGCGGAGGGCGCGAAGCTGGGCGATGCACAGCCCGGCGACCACCGCGGCGCCAAGGCAGGCCGCCACTGAGCCGATGATGATCCGGCGCCAGTAATCCTCCCCAAAGGGCTCGCGGATGACATGGTCCCCGAAGTTCTCGAACAGCCCCATCGGCGTCAACCGCACGAGCCCCTCCATCTCCGGGATTGTTGAGAAAGCCACCGGGATGGCCACGCACGCGACGACCAGCAGCAGCCCGAGGATGCGCCCGTTCCGCCGCACCGACACGGACATCAGCAGCAGCACAAGCTGGTACAGCAGCAGGAACGCCAGCAGCGTCCCGCAGGTGATCAGCACCCGCGCATCGTCGAGGGTGTCCCAGTACAGCCGGTTCGTTGCCACCATCGTCCCCGCGGCGATCACCCACAGGGCAGCCATCGGAACCAGGTTGGGACACCGCCGGTTGCCGAAGGCCTGCCCCAGCAACTGTCCGGGCCGGAAGCCCCGCGCCTGGACCCACTCCATCAGGGCGGCGTAGTCGGGCTGGCTGAGCAGCGCCCAGAGCAGGACGAACACGAAATAGACCGACAGGGACGTCGCGACGATGTCGTCGGCGTTGTCGGCTTCGTGGCCCAAGGCATCGGCTAGGAACCCCACCAGCAGCACCTGGAAAACGATGAACGCCACCACCACAAGCCCGCGATGCAGCGGCGGGCCGCTGGGGCGCGACAGCTTGCGGCGGGCCACCAGGTACGCCAGCGCTGCGAAGAAGATCAGAAACGCCAGCGGCGCGACCTGCCAGGGGACCTCCGTACTGAAGAAGTGGCATCCGCCCTGGCGGAATACGTCGGCCACGTCGGGGGCGCAGTCGCCCCACGGCCCGACCGCCGTCAGGTAGGCAGCCCGGACGGCGGCGAACGGGCAGATCGTCAGCAGCGGCATGATCCTCTCCTCGCCGGCCGCCTCCATGACGGACAACCCTGCGCCGCCGAGCAGCAGCACGACGACCCATCCGACGGGCCCGCCGCCCATGCCCGCGCTCATCGCCACGCCCGCCAGGCTGCACGCGGCGAACCCGGCATAGACGAGCGCCTGTAGCCAGACTAGCTGCCCGAGGTCCATCCCGCCGCTGCTGCCGGCCAGTATCGCCAGTGGGGTCAGCAGCAGTATGAGCAGCAGCGGGTGGAGGTTGTGCCCGATGGCCAGGCCGACGGCCTTGTCGGCCGGGCCGATCGGCAACGTCACGAGGAACTCCTGCGTCTTGCGCAGCTTCTCGGTGGCGACGCTGTCCATCCCCGCGGCCAACGCCGCGTAGTACGCCAGTACGACCTGCAGGCCCAGAACGACGGTCGCAAACACCCTCCACGTTTGAGCCCAGTTGATGGAGCGGGCCATAGCGTCGGTCTGATGCAGGCTGATGAGCGCCAATGTCAGCAACAGCAGGCAGCCCACCACGAGCAGTGCGCCGGCCAGCTTCGTTGGGCGAAAGGCGATCCGCCACTGGCGGTAAATCAGCGGGTTCCTACTCAGCGGGAGCATGGGATGCGTCCCTTTCGGCGATGGCGAAGTACAGCTCGTGCAGACTGGTCTCGGTCTCGCCAAGCAGCGCGACGGCTGCTCCGGCGCGGACCAGCGCGGCGTTAAGCTCGGCGAGCTGCTCGTCTGTGCCGTCGAACAGGAAGTGAATCGTGTTCTCCCCGGCCCGCATGCTGCTGACGGCCGGGTGCGCGGCCAGGACGTTGCCGGCTTGCTCCGCCCCGCCGGCAAGGCGGAGCTCTATCTTGCGATGCGGGGATATCTTACGGATGATCTCCTGCGTCCGTCCGGACTCGAGGAACCGCCCGTTGTGCATGATCCCGACGGCCGTGCACAACTCCGACAGTTCGCCCAGGATGTGCGACGAGATCAGGATCGTGCTGCCCTCGGCGTGGATTCGCTGCAGGACCCCGAAGAGACTCCGCCGCGCCATGGGGTCCAGCCCGCTGGCGGGCTCGTCCAGCAGCAGGACCCTCGGCCGGTGCAGAATCGCCCGTCCCAGGCCCAGGCGCTGCGTCATGCCGCGCGACAGGCCGCGGACGAAGCTGTCGCGCTTCTCCTGAAGGTCGGTTAGTGAGATCACCTCGTCAACGCGCTGGCGAAGCGATCGGCCCGACATCCGGTGGGCGATGCCGAAGTACGTGAGCAGCTCCCAAACCTTCAGGCGGCCATACAACTGAAAGAAGTCGGGCATGAAGCCGATGATCGCGCGAGTCGCCACCGGATCGCGCCATACGTCGCGCCCCTCGATAAGCGCCCGTCCCGCGGTCGGCTCCAGCGTGGTTGCCAATATGCGAAGCAGGGTCGTCTTGCCGGCGCCGTTGGGCCCGATCAGCCCGTAGATCTCCCCCGCCGCGATGCAGAGGTCCACGTCGTCGATGGCCAGCACCTCGTAGTACTGCTTGCGAAGCTGCTGGAGAGCGATGATGTCGTCCGGCATGGTTTTGCCCCGGCGACGAGCTGTCCCGCCTACCTGACGGGACACGCCAACCGCCCCCGATCATAGCAGCCGCCTGCGAGGTCTGCAACCGCGGTCAGTCGCGCGAGCCGAACAGGTTGCCAGGGCTGGCCGGACGCCAAGTCCACTCGGCGATGACGAGATGGTCCTCGCCTTCCATTGCGTTCCACAGGCAAAAAGGGCCTCCCCTGGGGAGCCGCCGTTGGTCCTGGCGCGCGCGTCCCTGGTCGCGCGGGCGGCCGTCGGGCGCGTCAGACGGCCTGTCTGCGCGGGGCGGAAGTCCGCGGTCGAGTTGTGCCGGCCGCCTACGATATTGCGTGCAGCGGCGTTCGCCTGTTTGCCTTATCGAACAAACCAGGGGAGAAGATGTAGAGCACCGTTCGGGATCTTCAGGCAGGCGGCGGGCCCGGCAAGCCGATGCACACAGGCGTCGAGGCTGCTAACATGGGGAACACGCGATCTATTCAGGCGTCTACTGATGAGACACAGCGAAGGGGACGCACGGTGAAAAACCGAGCAAGGTGGCTTCCACTCTGCACGGCCGCAGTGCTGGCGGCCTGCGCCCTGCCGGCCTACGGCGAGTTCGCCTTGGCGCCTGAGGTGCCGGTGGAGCGGCTGCTGAAGAACGTGGCCGCCTACGTCAAGGAAAACCCCAGAGACCCGCAGGGGTACTACCTGCTCGGCCGGATCAACGCCCTGGCCTTCGACCGCAGGACACGGACGCTCCGGGCCCGGGAAGAGCCCAAGCCGACCCGACCGACGCTGCCCGGTCTGGACCCTTACCAGGGCCGGTCCAAGACAGGCCAGAAGACGTTGACGGAGGCCGAGCTCCGCAAGCACCTGATCGACGCGATCAGCAACTACCGCAGGGCGATCGCGCTGAAGCCCGGAAACGGCCTCTGTCACTTGGGCTTGGCGTGGATACTGGAGTCCGGCGCCGGCTACGCCCACATGATCGGCGCGCCCCCGGGCGAGGCCACCCCAGCCACCAAGCCCGCCGGCAAGGAGCTGAAGGAACTGGAGGCCCTGGTCGCGGCGCTCGCGGACAAGGAGCACAAGGTCCACCAGGCCGCCCAGGAGAAGCTCCAGACGATGATGCCGGCGGCCGTCGGCGTCCTGCTGAAGCACGCCGATGACAAGGACGTCGAGGTGAAGTCGCGTATCTCGGCGCTGCTGAGCGGTTACTGGCGGGAGAAGGCTATCGCGCAGTACCTTCGCGCATACCAGCTGGCGATCAAGACCGATCTCGAGATTACGCGCCGTCCCTTGCGCGGGCTCAGCAGCTTGGTCAGCTACGAGGCCGGGCGTTCCTGGATGCGACTCATCAAGCAGCGCGGGGAGACCGAGGCCGAGCACAAAAGGCTGGCCGAGGTCCAGAAGGACCTTCAGGTCCTGGACGCCAAGCCTGGCGGGGCGAGGACGCCGATCATCTTCTCCCTCAGGCCGCACGCCGGGCTGCAAGACCTGCTGGCCAAGAACAAGACCGTGTCCTTCGATCTGGACGGCACCGGCAGGCCGCAGCGATGGCAGTGGGTCAGGCCGGATACCGGCATCCTCGTCTGGGATCCGCTTGGGCGCGGGAGGATCACGTCCGGCCGGCAGCTGTTCGGCTCGGTGACGTGGTGGATGTTCTGGACGGACGGCTACCATGCGATGGACGCACTGGACGACAACCGCGACGGGTGGCTGAGCGGCGCCGAACTGAAGGGCCTGTCGGTCTGGTTCGACCGCGACACAGACGGCGTCTGCGACCCCGGCGAGGTCGTGAAGCTCGAGGCGCTGGGCGTCGTCGCGCTGGCCACCAAGTCGGTCGGCAGGGCCGGCGAGTCGCCCTACAACTCCGCCGGTCTGAGACTGCGAGGCGGAAAAACGCTTCCCACCTACGACTGGGTCGCCAAGCGAGGACAAGTCGCCCCGGCGCCGCGAGCCTCCGATTAGTTTCGGCCTTCGTGGCCGCCCGGTTGTCTGCCTGGGGGCTGTCCGGGCGGGGTGCATGGCTGCCCGATGCGTTGGCCGCCGCCATCCTGGATACGAGCGCGATGCAACCCCTGTGTCAACTGATGGCTTGAAGGGACCGGGCCGAGGAGGTAGATTATCCTTTCGGCAGTTGCTGCCACAGGTCTTGGAGTGTCATGGAAGGCCCGAAGGAACCAACCACGCCCCCGGAGGGGGGCGTCTCGTCGGGTCGGACCCCGCCTCGGGCCCGGCCGGACCAAGCGTCGGCTGAACCCGCGGGGCTGCTGAACCTGTTGGCCGGGGCCCTGGGCAGTGACTTCAGCGCAAGGCTTTCTGCGAGCCTGGGCATGTCGCTGGAGGTCCGCCCCAGCGGCATACAGGAGTGCTCCTGCGCGGAGTTCGTCGGGTCGGTGGAGGAGACCTCGTCTTGCCTTCGGATAGCGGCCGCCCAGACGGCCCACAATGGCCCGGACGGCCCGGCGCCGCTGTGCGAGCCTGTGGAGGACGGGGTCTGGCTGGAGATCTCACCGCAGATCGCTTTCCCGATAATCGACCGTCTTCTGGGGGGCTCGGGGCGCGACTGGTACGTTCCTAACCGGCCGCTGACGGAGATCGAGCAGCGGCTGCTGAGGCGGGTGGCGAACATAGCGGCGCAGAGCCTGGATCGATGCTGGCCGGCTGCGGGCGAGCCGCACCGCCGGCTGCGTTGGGAGTGCGGGCAGACCATCGGGGCGTTCCCTCAGCCCCCGGCGGTGCCGGTAGTGTTGGCGAAGTTCACGCTCACAATGGGCCGTCACGCCGGCGCAATGCGGCTGTGCGTGCCGAGCAGACTGGCGCCGACGGCGTCGGACCTGGTGGGGGCGCCGAACCAAGCCGACGGCGGATACCGTGCCGCGTCGGCAAGCGGACGGCCCGCGGGGGCCGGGCCGCTGGAGCTTTCCGTGGTCGTGCAAGATATCAGCCTCTCCGCAGAGGAGCTGTCGCAGCTTGAGAGCGGCGACGTGCTGGTGACTGACACGCCGATCGACGGAAACGTGCTGGTGCGGATCGGGGGAATTCCCAAGTTCTACGCGCGCCTTGGCTCCTCAAACGGCAAGCGGGCCATACAGATCACTCGTCGGATCGACGGGGCGAATGAGACCGGTGCCGGCCCGCCTGCGCCGCCGGCCGGATGACCCCGACCCGGCGCGGATGGCTGCCCCCGCCGAGCCAGGCAATTGACAGGCCCCGCTTGGCGTCGATACAGAGACAATAAACAGGTCGCCTCCGGTTGTCCTTCCGGCCGGGTGTGCGCGGCTGCGTTTGCACCACGAGGATCAGCTAGGTAAGGAGAAGGTGCGTGGAAGCGCTGCTAATCGTCGTCGTTTCGTTCGTCGGCTATCTGATCGCGTACTACACATACGGTCGCTTCCTGGCCCGGAAGATCTTCCGCCTCGACGACGCCGCACCGGTTCCTTCGCGCGAGCTCCAGGACGGCATAGACTACGTGCCGACGCGCAAGGGGATCATCTTCGGGCACCACTACACGTCCATCGCGGGCACGGGTCCGATCGTCGGCCCGGCTATCGGCATCATCTGGGGGTGGGTGCCGGCGCTGATCTGGGTGTTCGTCGGGTCAATTGTCATGGGGGCCGTGCACGACTTCAGCGCGCTGGTGATGAGCCTCCGGAACGAGGGCAAGAGCATGTCCGAGATCGCCGCCCGCTACGTCAGCAAGCCCGCGCGGACGATCTTCTTCCTTATCGCGTTCCTGGAGCTGCTGATCGTCATTGCGGTCTTCGGCGTGGTGATCGCGGCGATCTTCAACATGTATCCCCAGTCGGTCTTCCCGATCTGGTGCGAGATCCCCATCGCCGTTGTGCTTGGGCTGGCGATCTACAGGTGGAAGCGCAACTTGGCGCTGTCCACAGTCGTGGCCGTCTTCGCGATGTACGTCACGGTCTATCTGGGGCACCTGGAGACCTTCCGATTCGAAATGGGCACGCTGACACTCGGCGGGTGGACGCTGACCCCCACGGTACTGTGGATCCTGATCTTGCTGGCTTACGCGTTCGTGGCCTCCACGATTCCGGTCACGACGCTGCTCCAGCCTCGCGATTACATCAACGCCTGGCAGCTCTTCGTCGCCATGGCGCTGCTGATCGCGGGCGTCGCCGGTGCGGCGTTCAGCAGCCAGGGCCTGCACCTGGCCGCCCCCGCTGTGAACCTCTCGCCCCCGGCCGATGCGCCGCCGATCTGGCCGTTCCTGTTCGTGACGATTGCCTGTGGGGCGATCAGCGGATTCCACTGCCTGGTGGCCTCCGGCACGACGCCCAAGCAGATCAGCAAGGAGGGCGACGCGCTGTTCGTCGGCTACGGCTCGATGCTGATGGAGAGCGCGCTGGCCGTCCTGGTCATCGTGGCGGTGGCCGCCGGCATCGGGATGGCCTACGAAGTGAAGGCCGGAGGCAAGGTCATCGAAACGCTGAACGGGACTGCCGCGTGGACTCATCACTATGCCTCGTGGTCGGCCGCCGGCGGGCTGGGGCAGAAGGTGGAGGCCGTCGTGGTCGGCTCGGCAAACATGATCGCCTCGCTGGGAATCCCCCGCAGCCTGGGGATCGTGATCATGGGGGTGTTCATCGCTTCGTTCGCCGGCACCACACTGGATACGGCGACGAGGATTCAACGGTACGTCATCAGCGAACTGGCGACGGACTTCAAGATCAAGCCACTGTCGAACCGGTGGGTGGCGACCGCCGTCGCCGTCGTGACGGCCGGCGCCCTGGCCTTCGCGGCCAGTCCCAAGGGGGCTGGCACCGGGGCAATGGTGCTCTGGCCCATGTTCGGCGCGGTAAACCAGCTCCTGGCTGCACTTGCGCTGCTGATCGCCACGGTGTACTTGAAGCGCAAGGGCTCCTGGGCGTATTGCCTGACGCTCGTCCCCTGCCTGTTCATGCTCGTGATGACTCTCTGGGCGATGGTAGCCAACCAGGTGTCGTTCATGACGCCGGACCGGCAAGGGCATCGGCCGTGGGTGCTGGTCGTGGTCAATGCCGTGACCGGACTGGTGGCGCTGGGCTTGGTCGTGGAGGTCTTGCGGGTGTTCGCCAAACGGCCGCAGGGCTCCGCCGAGAACCGAGGCGCGTGACCGCAGAGCGCACCGGCCGGCTTCCCGAGGACCGGCCCGCCGGGGCTGGGGGTTTCCGGGCGCGCGTGCCTGCCCCCGGTCGCGATCGACCGGGGGCTAAATAGGCCGAAGACTAAAGTTTCCCGAGGGGCTGACCGAAGATAGAAGCTGACTCATCAAGATCGGCTTCAGGCGCTGCCGAAATGGGCGACGGTGCCGGTGAGGTACCGTCGCCCGTATTCTTGCACGCATCGGCGCACTGGCGAGTTCACGTACCCACGGATTCACGCTACTTTGCATACTCCACGCAGCGCAGCTCGCGGATCAGCGTGACCTTGACCTCGCCGGGATATTCCATCTCGTCTTCGACGCGCTTGGCGATATCGCGTGCGATCTTGGCCGACAAACGGTCGTCCACCTGCTCGGCGCAGACGATGACGCGGACCTCCCGGCCCGCCTGAATCGCATAGGCCTGCTGAACGCCCTCGAACGACTGCGCGATCTCCTCGAGCTTCTGGAGCCGCTGCACGTACCGCTCCAGTGTCTCGCGCCGGGCGCCCGGGCGCGATGCGCTGATGGCATCGGCGGCAGCCACGATGGGCGTGTAGATGCTCTTGGCCACGATGTCGCCGTGGTGGCCGCCGACAGCGTTGATGATCTCTTCCTTCTCTCCGTATCGCTTGCACAAGTCGGCGCCGATGTCCGGGTGGCTGCCCTCAACCTCGTGGTCAACGGCCTTGCCGATATCGTGCAGCAGCCCGCAGCGCCGCGCCAGGGCGCTGTTGAGGCCGAGCTCGTCGGCTATCACCTGACCGAGGTAGGCCACCTCGATCGAGTGCCTCAGGACGTTCTGCCCATAGCTGGTACGGAAGTGCAGCCGCCCCAGCAGCTCGACGAGCTTGTTGTGGAGGCCTCGAACGTTCGCCTCTACCAGCGCCTTCTTGCCGGCCTCATACACCTGCTTGCTGACTTCCTTCTCGGTGTCGGCGACAACCTCCTCGATGCGAGTCGGGTGGATGCGCCCGTCCTGGATAAGCCTTTCGAGGGAGCGTCTGGCGACCTCCCGGCGGACCGGGTCGAACCCCGAGACGACCACGACGCCCGGCGTGTCATCCACGATGACGTCCACGCCGGTGGCCTTCTCGAAGGCGCGGATGTTGCGCCCCTCGCGCCCGATCACGCGCCCTTTCATCTCGTCGCTGGGGATGTCCACGGTCGACACGGTGGACTCGCACGTGTGCTCGGCTGCGTATCGCTGAATGGCCTGCACGATGATCTCGCGGGCCTCGGCCTCGGAGGTGTCTCGGGCCTCGTTCAAGCGGCGACTGATCAGCTCGGCCGTCTCCTTCTGCATCCCCTCCTCGACTTCCGTCAGGAGGATCTTCCGGGCCTCCTCCATGGAGAGGTTGGCCACCTTCAGCAGTTGGCCCTTCTGTTGGGCGATCAGCTCGTTGAGCTGTCGATCCTTCCCCGCCAATGCCTTCTCACGCTCGGCGAGGGCCTTTTCGGCCACCTCCTGCATCCGCTCCTTGGCGCTGAGGGTTTCCATCTTATGGTCAACCATGTCCTCGCGCTTGGACAGACGCTTCTCTTCGTCGCGGAGCTCCTTGCGGACGGCCTGGGTATCGGTGTCGAACTTCTCCCGCAGGTTGAGGAACTCGCTCTTGGCCTCGGCTTGGGCCTGGGCGACGATTCGCTCGGCCTCCGCCTTCGCGGCGACCTTCTGCGCCTCCATCTCGCTCTGGAGTTTCTGCTGGCGGGAGCGCTCCAGCCGCCGCATGACGAACGCCGTGACGGCGACCAGGGCGATCGCACCAGCGAACAGCAGGGCGACTATCAGACCCTCTCCCGCTGCTAGGGGCATGTAGATTTCCATGGCACGTTTCCTTTCAACAGGCGCCGCGCCGAGGAGGGTTACGGGAGACAAGCAGGCATGGGGATCGCCCCGACCCCGTCGGGACGTCCGCTTCGCTCAAGTTCGGGTCTGATTCACCTTCCGCCGGGCTCGAGAAGCTCGCTGGTGCAACAGGCGCCTCACCACCCCCGCGCCAGTTTCAGGCACGGAGCGGACTCAGCAGCCCGACGATCTGCATCCGTGCCATTGTGCGTCGGTTCCCTACACCTCGCGGAAACCACGCCCACTGCCGGCTGCGTCCTTGCCTCTACCGCCCTTGAAGCTTCGCTCCAATAGCTTGTGTGAATTCTATGACCCGAAGGCCTCGTCCCATCGGGACGAATAATCGACATTCCCGGCCGCCGCATCCTTTCGACAACACGTTTGCTCCCCATTCGGGGCGATGCCAGCAACCCGAAGACCGCCACAT
>Ga0307380_10005289_pt1 | contig 17146 bp, 25 predicted proteins | sample UN3MG_FD_202239 | JGI IMG/M metagenome (GOLD analysis project Ga0307380, IMG submission 202239) | Soil microbial communities from Risofladan, Vaasa, Finland - UN-3 | ecosystem: Environmental > Terrestrial > Soil > Coastal area > Acid sulfate soil | place: Finland: Risofladan, Vaasa | collected...
ATGTGATATGATTCTTAGGACAATTGTTAATATCTGCCATTTTTCACCTCACTCTAATGTACTACAATTACACTGAGAGCAACCAGATTCAATCTGATAAGATTTTAATAACTCTGGTTTATTTTCTTCTACCCATCTTATTACATCGACAAGATCGACTTCAGTGCAAGCAAAACCTCCGTCAACAACGGCTCGAATAATCCATCGACCTTCTCCTAAAAGTTTATCAACAACTACAGGATCTTCTTCTATATACTCTCGTATCTGTGTTTCAAACTCTTCGACTTCCATTTCTTTTTCCACAATTATCTCCACTTGAAATTATTTTTCTGGTTTATTTTCTCTTAGTGCCGAAATTTTATCTGATATATTCTTGTACGAAAAATCCATTTGAGCAACCACAGAATAAGATTCTATGGCTCCGTCATAATCTTGAACTGCTTCTTGCGTTAATCCTAACAAGTAATAAATCTCTTTTGAAACTTTTTCCGTTAATTCTCTATCAAGAACTTTTTTAAATATTCCTATGGCATTTGGATACCATTCTTTTTTATAAAAACATCGTCCAATAAGAATATTGGCATCCACAGATTTCTTAGGATCGTTTGCCGATGCTTGCAAATTGACAATGGCTTCATCGTATAATCCTTTTAGAAACTGTCGCTTACCTAACTCGAATTTCAATTTCAAATCTGTAGGATAATGCTCTATTCTATCTCGATATTCTTTTAACTCGTAATCCAATTGTTTAGATGCTTGTTCTATTGCTTCATCTTTTTTACCAGCATCTACAAGTTCCCTATATTTACGGCGCATTCTTGTTATCCGTATATCTCCCATTTTCTGCCTAAATTCATATGATTTACTTTCTTCATCCGCTTTCAGAAGAACAGAAATAGCCTTATCCTCCGCTTCTTGCGTCTCTAATTTGAGCAATGCTTCCACATGAGCATGAATTTTACCAGGAGTAATAGAAGATTCTTTATACTCTTTTCCCGTTTCCTCTACTCGTTGTTGCAAATAAACTTTGGACTTTATATTAGAACCTTCTTGCATAAGTTTCTGTTGGGCTTCCATATCGAGAACGCCCTTAGTAAAATCTCCCTCTTCCTCATATTTGCCCTTTTTAATAGTTCTTTCTGCTTCTATCTGGCGAGTTAATCTTGCTATATCACCGTCATTAGGATATGCCTTTGACATTATGACACACATGGATCTAGCTATTTCGTAACTTTCTTCGTCTTTTATTTGAGATAAAGAAAGAATTATTTCAGACAATAATAGTTTTTTGGGTTTTTTCTGGTTCCGAAAAAAATCTATCAATATCTTTCCGGACCAAGTTACAACATTACTAAACCCCAATTTATTAGCAAATCGAAAGATTCTTATCATATATAATATATTGCCAGGATCAAGTGCCATTAAATTTGCGGCATTTATTAGATTCTCCTTAATATCTTTTTTTTCTCTAAGTTTAAACAGTGTCCCCCAACTGGCCCCCTTACCTCCACCTTGCTTCCTTTTTAGAGCGACTTGATATAACTGTTCAAAACCTAAATCAATATTACTAGGATCTATTTTTAAACCTTCTAATAACATGTCTATAGCAAAATTCCAATTGCGAACATGGAACAATTCCACCGCACGATCAAAAAAAACTTTAGCTTTGTCTGACATCGGTTTGCCTCTAAAAATGTTTGTTTGCTATTTTATCACAAAAATTAATCACAATTATTTTGTATTTCGGTGCAAAAAATAACCAATGCAATATATTTCCCCCTATCACTAATAAGCCTCAACAAAACATCACTATTAGAGATATGATCAGAATTAGGCCGCAATTCTTCAGCATCAACAATAATGGAAAATATAACCCTATCCACTTGTATCATGAAATTTGTTTCACAATATTTTTTTATTAAAGGAATTATTTTAGAAGTGTCAGAAAACGCAATATCTGAAATTTTTGGGTCAAATATAGTCCTAATATCATGAATAATATTTTTTTTACAACGACTATCTGTATGTGCTTTTAATTTACTTAAAATCTTTTTTATTAAGATCATGCCATCAATTGTCCTGTTTCCTTATTTGTCGAAATATTATCGCCTTTTTCGTTAGGATTTTCAGGATCAATTTGAGTTATATTTTCAACATCTGGTTGCTGATAAAGGGCTTGTCTCAATAATTCTATAGCATTCATCTGCGGGGGTGTTAATTCGTTTTGTCCCAATTTTCTAACAGCATTGTCAACAGCAAAATTTAATGCTTCCAAACTGGGGATCATACCAATAATTTGATATATTTTATCCGGAGGGGAATCATATGCCTTATTTACATCTAATAATAAAGAGTATATCAGGCTAACCAATCTAACATCCTGTGATATTTTATACCAGTTCATAATTTTTAGCTATAATAATATCTCCAGTTCCCATAACGGTCATAAATTCATTCCACGGTATAGAATATCTACCTATCCTATATTTCTTTAAATTATATTTATAATACTTGTGATGAGAATCTACTAGAAATACATTTTTTTTACTATAACCATATATTACAACTTCATGTTCTTCTTGTTGTCCGCAAAAAGGGTTTTTGCTATTATCTGGATCAATTTTAGAAAATTCAAAAAACATAGTCCAATTAAAATTAGCTCCGACAGGAATACCGGAATCTATTGCTTCTTTTATATATTTTGAAAAATGATAATTTATTATTAACTTATTATCAAATTCTTTATTTGCTAAAAATTTAGCCAACAATTTCAAAACAACTCTATAATCCTTATTCTTTTTAGCAGCCGTTTTAAGTATATTAATTATTTTTCTTTTTCCATAAACAATCCAAGAATAATCTAAGTAATTTAAATCTGAACTAATTATTGTTACTTCTTTAAACCCTAATTTGTTTAAAAGCATTCCTGTTTCAGCACTGGTAAGCCCTTCCGAAACGTTTGGAAACATTTTATGGGCTATTTCCTTAGATGTTTCATAAGTCATTTTCGGGTTTTGGAAATTCGCCAAAACAGCGGCAGTTGCGACAGCACAATGAGCAGGATCCTGTAAAAACCTAGAAACTTTTAGCTTTCGCATTTACTGCTCCAATTTATAAATATTTTTTTAATTTATCCTTGGCTTTAGTAAAAAAAGCTCTAAATATATCTTCTGCATTTTCTTCGGTATCCAGATGAGCAGATAAAATAGGAAAAAATATATTTTTTATCTCTTCCTCTTTTTTCCCTCTGAGAAGCTCATATAACATACCGAAAGTAAATGCTTCAACTTCTTCCGGATCTGAAATATAACAGTTTTTTTCCCTCATTTTCGTTAACCAATGAACAAGTTCATGAACAACAAAATGTATTTTATTATCAAAAAAATTTCCGTCACCAAAAAGATTTTTACTTAAAAATATATCTTTTCCTTTGGATTGGGCATGCCTGCCCTTCATAGATTTTATATGAAATTGCAAATTCTTCAACTCACACATAGAAATACCATACTCTTTAAACATTTTTAAAAAGAAGGGACTGGTACGTAGAATCTTCTTTAACTTATCATTAAGCTCTTCATCAGATATACCAGTTGTAGCTATAAGAAACCAACTCATCTTATTTTTTCCAAAGTAAGATATAATTTGGCAGCATCCAGAAGACTAAAAGAAGATACCTTCCCTTTTCTTTTGCCAGAGGTCCATTCTACTTTCATGCGATTATCAAAAATATCTATAACCCTTCCGCGGTTAGCATTACTATCTCCAATACTTCCTCTTCTTTCTCTGATTTCATCTCCTTTTTGAAAAGGAGAAGGAACAGAATAACTAACAAATTTTTCTTCTTGTATCCTCTCTATCTTAGGTTCTCCATCTTCAGAACCCTGGTATCCCTCTGGACCCTGGTCAGAACTAGCATCGGATAATTTAATTGTGTGCCACCATGAAGACATTTTTGGCCTTTTTATAAAGCTTAAAAGTTGTTTTAACTGACCTTTTACAAATTCAACAGCCTGTTCCTTGGTTGTTACATTACCAGATTGCTGTTGTTTAATTAATTGTTCACTAATATACTTCAAATAAAACCAACTTTCTCCTTCTGTAACATTATTAGAAATAAATTGATTAGTTTTTTCTTTTAAAAGAGTCTCTAATTCTGGAGAGGCAATAGGTACTAGATTTCTTATTTCTTGACCATTCAATAATGGAGAATTGTAGAGATATGTACCAGAAGGCGTCTTTTGAGATTCTTGATATTGTCTAAGCGATTCTACTGTTTCTGTATTTTCTGTATCATATTGAGTTAAAATATTTTCGTCTTCTTCTCCTTTAGATCTCCTATCAAATTTACGCATTCTCATTATGGATTCCCATAATGGTCCTACTTCCCTTAAAAACTTACCGTATTGTATTTTTTTCTTTTTTTCATCCCCCACAAATTGTATCATATGATTTTGTATAATTGGGATAACAAACTTTTTTATATTTGCGGGGAAACCCATTTTGGTCATAGATTCTTGAGCAAAATCAGATGATGATTCTTCATGTCCTAAATATCTCATTTTAGTGGGATCTTTAGGATGCTGAGACTGAAATTCAGGATTCATTTTTCCAAAATCATGAAACATCCCTGCTACGTTCATCATCATACGCTCTTCATTAGGAATATTATTTTCCAAAGAAAACTTATTCATTTGAGCTACCATTTCTATAATATGGTTCATTAAATTTAGTTTATGATATGCATTTTTCTGGTCCATATCAATAGAAGACCATTGTTCCGGAATCTGAAATACTGGCTTATATAAACCAGTACTAAATAATACTTTAAGTCCTGCCTCCGGTTGATCCCCATACATCATTTTTATAATTTCAGTAGAAGATCTTTCTGGCGATAATTTGCTTATTTCTGATTGCACAGATGGGTCTGACATCGCCTCTATAGCCCCAGGATCGATTTTAGACCCAAGATACCTACTGTGGAACCTAATAACCCTTAACATCCTTAGAGGGTCGTCTGAGAAGGTTTTTTTAGGTTCTAAAGGAGTCCTTAACGTCAATGTCTCTAAATCTTTTAACCCCATACCAGTAAGATCTTCTACCTGACCTGTATTTATATTATAAAATAAAGAATTTATGGTCAAATCTCTTCTATATGCGTCTTCTTCCGGAGTCCCCATTTTCATTGTTGGAACTCTACTATCTCCATATTCTTCAGATCTAAGATTTACAAATTCTAATTTTTGACCAAATAAATCCAAACCGGCTGTAGCTAAGTGTTTTGATTTCTCTATATTTTGTTCTACAATATAAGATTTCCCCACAGGATTATTATTTAAAGTTTCACCATACTTTCTCAGTATTTCTACAAAATCTTTACCCGTCATACCATCAAGAGATATGTCTATATCATCACTTTCTTTCCCCATCAATTTATCGCGAACCCACCCACCGGCGATTCTAGGTTCCGGATTAATACTAGCCCATTGACATGCTTTTTTAATAAAAGAAAATATATTTTCTTCTAGTTGATTAAGATCTATATTTTTTTTTGACGATTGAGCCTGTCGAACAATAGATTCCCAAAAAGGAGAGTCCTTCCAATTCTTTACCATATAACGTACAGGTTTAGGCTTCCCTTTTCCTACTGATCGCCATCTTCTTGATAAAACTTCTTCAACCGCATCTTCAGGACTTCTGGAAACGATATGCTCTTGTCTAATCCCTAAAGCTTCTAAATCAACTATAAATTTTTTTTTTACAGCAGACATGGCTGTTTTGGGATATAAAGAAGGGATATTTGGATTTTGAACTGTATCTGCTTCTACCCCCGATTCTTCTATTATGGTTCCTATTTTCGAAGTAAGTGTTCTAGAAATATCTTCCCTCATCAAGACTTGTTTTATATTTTTAGATATATCTACAACATTTGTTTTTATAGCCAATCCGCCTATAATATAAAAATCTTTCTTATTTATTTCATATCCTATAAAAAGAGGATACGATTGTAAATACTTTTTGATACATTCCAAGAAAAAAAAGAATGAAATACCACTATATGATGATAAATCCCCCGACAACATTATTCTTAAATCTGTTACGTTACAAGGATAATAAACAATATTAGAATAACACTCGCTTTCCAAGATATCTTTTGACGTTTTGTCAGGAAAATTATAAAATTCATCAGACAAACCTCTATATGAACCCATGGCCTTCAAAATATTATTTGCATAACATTTATCTATACTTGATAATGTCTTACTAATTATACTTATATATTCATTCATTCAATTAGTTATCCTTTTTTTCCTCTTCTGCTACATCCGCAACCGCTTTTTTTTACTACTTTTTTACTTTCTTTTTTTGGGAGACTAACTGGTTTGCTATTGGTAACTATTTTTAAGTTTAAACGTCTCTTACGCATTTTTTCTCCTAAACAAAAATATCATCAGTAATTTTAACTAATTCATCCACCATATCCATTAACATCCTTTTTGTATTCTCATCATCTGTTTTCTTAACACGATTTCCTATCATAGTAGATAATTTCTCTATAACAACTTCTACCGGCTCCATTTTTTGATCAATTTGTTCAATAGAATCTTCCAACGAAGTAATAGCATCGCTCAATTTCTTCATAGCATCAGCACTTTTTCTTCTCTCGTCTAATGAGATATCATCACTATCAGATGCTATATCATACATCAGCCTTTGCAGCATCCATACTCGTTCTCTTAATTGAGTTTTTCTGTTTTGGTCTTGTTCGAGAAACGACGGCAAATCCGCAGCATATGCAGCAACACGAGCCTTTCTTTCAATAGATAGATAATGCTGTTTAAGATGATTTCTGACAGCAGGACGAGAAATATCTACGCCTTTATTTTTTAATAAATTATATGCAGACGCATATCCCTTTGTCCTCTCAAATTCCGATTCTGCTGCTTCCCTGTGCTTAGATTGACAAAATTTACAAGTTTTTACAGATACTGGTTGGTCTGTAAGCCCATCACAAAATCTCATAAGAGAAGATTCATGAATTTTTACTCTTTGGATACTCTTTTCAATCGCCATTTTTCTTTCCTTTCAACTTTTGTGGAAGATATTTATTTACAAAATCTTTCCTATCTTTCTCCATATTTTTAATTTCGTCATAAAGAGCATCAAAAACGAACTGACAAATTTCAGAAAATTTATTGTAATTATCTAAACTTATTTTATATGCTTGTAATAAATAATTTTTTAATCTAGGAAATGAAGACATTTTTTTATTATTGGCTATCGTTAACACTTTCTCTCTAGCTTCTGGCATATTTTGATATCCGCCTGATATAACATGTTTGAGAATAGCCGCAAGATTCTTAAAATCTAAAATTCTTTTATTTAGATCATTTCTATCTTCGAAAGTTACGGTAACTCTCTGTGAAATTTTATACCAATTATTTTTATCCATTTTCTCTTGGAGGAATAGTAACTCCATTATCTATAAGAACTTGAGCGATAGTTAAAGTGTCGTCACGACGCCAACTATAATCCTTATCAACACCGCGCCCACCGGCTTGCTCTATTTCAGATTGCCTATCTTCGGCTTCCCTAGCATCTTTTAAAACTGTTAATAATCCTTGTGGACCATGTTTTCTCAGCAATTCGGTGTAATACATTTTTTTTTCAGCAAACGGATATGACTGGATGCCAAAAGATCTTTGTGATTGCTTATAATTTTTGGTCGATATAGCTTTCATATTTTTTTCCTATAAATATTTTGTTTTAGCATATAGTGCTATTAATAACGATTCTGCCAGTCCGTCACTATTTTTTAATTTAAATTTCAATGCAGATTTAGGACATAATTTACCTGCAAGAAATCTAGATTGGTCTTTACCTAATGTTTTTATTTTTCGGCCTAATTTTTCTATATCTTTTTTATTCTCCTTTTTCTTACCCACATCCTTTTCATTTTTGTTATCTTTTTTTAGTTGTTTCTGTTCATCTCTAATTTCTTCAATTTCTTTTGTTATTAATTCAGGATAAGTTTTTTTCCAAGATTGGGGAGAAACCATGACTAATTCATGTCCTAATCCAATTGTAACCCCTATTAAGAACCCAACCCCTTTCCCGAAACCAAAAGACGAAACGCTCCCCTCTCCAACATGAGGATGGACATTCTCGATAACAACCAAAACCTTTTTAGATAAACTAATAATTTTTTTTATGTTATGAAAATCATATGATGTCTTAGTCGTTATATAGCTTCTTCCCTTCCTAGTGACTCTCTTTTTTTCTTTAACTACTGGAAGAGGATAGACAAAAACCTCATTTTTTGAGATATTGATAACGGAAATACCGCCTACTGCACCTGGATCGATACCCACAATATAATTATAACTAGCCATAATAACCTCCAAATTAGCTAGTTATTTTATCGGCATATCGTCAGAAAACCCTCTTGTTGTGGGGAGGGAGCCTTAACGAAATTAGCCACAGAAAAGCTCTTCCCCTAAAATTATATCTATTTTATTTGCCTCATCAAAAAACTCAGATAAATAACCTAACTTCTCTGGAGAAACATCTTTAATAATATCCATTAATCCTTCATTACTACGTTTATCAGACCTAGAAAATCTCAATTCTCCAGAAGATAAAATACATAATTCTATTTCTTTGGACATTTGTCTTCGACCATGACTAGCACACCGGCTGCGACATCTCTATCCAAAGTTAAAACAGTAACTATTTCTTCATCCCCGTTATCCGCTCTTACACGCCTCATCGGAGTGTTATCCGCTTCGAATTCCTCTAGAACAATCCACAACTTATTATCTAAAGTAAACTTACGACCCTTAGCAAATCTAGCAGGCTTCTTTTCGGTAGCTGCATCTATCGTTTTCATTTCTTTAGACGACATCTGTTTTTTCATAGACATTTTTTTCTCCTATCTCGTTTTCTCTCAATTCATTAAACAACTTTTCTTGTTCATCATTGAGTTCCTTCGGAATTTTTATTTTAAATACTATAACCATTTTGCCTTTAACTTTTTGTCCTAATACTGGACATCCATGCCCTTCGACAAAAATATATTCTCCATCCGATGTCCCTTTTGGAATTTCTACATCGACGTTTTCTTTATAAATATCTTCTATGTTTATTTTGTTGCCAAGAACTGCATCAGATATATTTATAGGCATAGTCAAAACCAAATCATTACCATGCCTCTCAAATTTACTATGTTGTTGTACAATAACTTTTATATAGAGATCTCCGCGAGGACCTTTATTAAGTCCCTTATCCCCTTCTCCCCGCAGGCAAACAACTTGTCCGTTATAAATCCCTCTAGGCAAACGAATCGACATACTAATATTTTTTTCAAATAATCCAGATCCATTACAAATATCACATTTTATATTATTAGGAATTACATTACCTTGTCCATTACAAGATTGACAGGTTCTACTAAATGAGAAAAATGCACCAGGACCTCTAGAAAAATTAGATTCTATAGATCCACTGCCCCTACAATTTTTACATGTTTCAAACGTCCTTTCCCCTGTAGTAGAACCGCTACCTGAACAAGTTTCACAAGAATCTAATCTTTCATATTTAATTTTCTTTTTAACTTTCTTTTGCGATACTACTTCTTCTAAAATAACTGTTAAATTAGTATAACAGTCGTTTCCTGTTCTGGGCATATTAAATGCTTCTCTAGAAGGTCTAGCAAAACCCCACAAAGGGTTTTGCCCTGACCTAGAAAAGTTATATTCTTCTCTTTTACTAGGATCTTTAAGAACAGAATAAGCTTCTGACAACTCTTTAAATTTTTCATCATCGTCATTTTCCCCACTATCAGGATGATATTTTATTGCTAATTTTCTGTATGCTGATTTAATATCTTCAGCAGTAGCATCTTCCGACACACCTAAAATATCATAATAATTTTTTTGAGAAATTGCTGGCATTAGAGGATCTCAAATATTTCTGTGTCTAATTTTTACTTTCTGTTCTCTGTAAAAATCTTGCTTCTTTTTTACTTCAATCTTTTTTCCTATTTTTTTTAGTAAATCATCTATGGCTCCGTGACATGAAGATCCTTCCCAGCCAATCTGATCGGCCTTTATAGTGCCGTCTTCCATAATAACTATTTCAACTTCGTTTTCTCTTGAAATCATATGCAAATCCTAAAAATTTTCTTCCTCTTCCTCTTCATCATAGATCTCCTGCCCATCACATTCAGTGATTTCGCCAATTTTATCTCCAGCCACAATAACTTCAGCCGCCTTTAAAAAAGCTTCACTCGCGGTTTTCATGAGGTACTCTAATTTTTGTACATTTAAATCTTCTTGAACTACATCTTCTCCAAAAATCTCCTCCCAACATCTAGATATAACAAAATCACAAATATCTATTACTTGATCTGCCTTTATTCCATTATCATCCGGAAGATAATTACTCACTTTCAATCTCCTAATTTTATTCCTTGATCGGTTATTTCTCCGGTTTCTTCTATCTCTTCTCCAGCAATTGTTTTCAAAATATCAAGTATATTTTCCTTTAAATCTTCAACTGAATTTTCTAATGAATCTATATCATCAACTACATCTTGCAAACTCTGCTTCGTTCCTTCCTCTAAAAAAAAATCTACAGAAGCAAATAAACCTGATAAGCTTAATGAAGTTGTAAGTATTTTTCTATAAAATTTAGTTTTAATAAATTCATCAGCCATTAATAGTTCTCCTCATTGATTTTAATTTATCATAGGACATAGATTTACAAACCGACATACAGATATTATCTATCAGTCCCATGGAACGTATGTCACTTCTAGATAATCTAGCTTCAATAGAGCAGTCTGTTAAACAATCTATAATTTGTAAAAGATCATCCATAGTATATCTATCTATAGCTGGAACTGAATTATAATATCCTTTCATAGCAGCTTTTATGGCTTTTGAAGAAAACTGTGGTTTAATACTTCCCTTTTCCATTTCATAAGAAAATGATGATAGAGATCCATCTTCTTTTTTTATTTTACCAATAGTAGCCATGACTCTCTGTATGTCGTCATAACTCCTGTTTTCAGAACTCAAAGATTTAATAATTATTAGCATCCTGAATCTCCACATCAAACTAGATATCAAGAATTCAGCCGAGGAAGAAATTTTTGCAGCATCTGACAATATGTTATACGAAAAAACCAAACTCTTTTTTAAATCCTTTTTATCTAAAACATCATACATATCCCATATAACAGATTGCCCTCTAATATCAATTACTTTTGTTATGTCAGATCTGCTTACGTCTTTTTTTCTGCCCAAATAGGCCAATATCTTGTCTACAGAAATAGATAGAAAATCAAAATCAATTCCTTTTTGATAGTCTACACCCAATCTATCTACAAAAAATTTGATATCATCATCTTCTATCATTATCCCTGATGAAGAAAAAAAATTAAATACCCATAATCTAGCACCGTTTTCATCCAAATATTTTGGGAATTCACACAGTTGCCCTATATCCTTTACATGATTCGCTAAATCAACACATTCTTTTGTACTTATCCCATTTACTACGACAACAGTTCCGTCTGGAACATATTCAAACATGTCTTTATAATCAGATAATATTTTTTTATATTCTTTCTTTCTTTTATCAACCTCTTTACCTATTAACCCAGGCAACGCATATAATATTATGAGCCTTTTTTCGTTGTCAAATAAATTTTCTGTTAAAATACTATATCTTATAATCTCAAAATCTGTATCATCGTAATAAACAGAGTAATCATATTTACCAAGTTGGGATTTTATATTATTTATTACTTGTAATCTACTACACTGTGGTCCATCTAACCAAAAAACTCTTATATCGTCAGGCATCTATTATTATCCCTTAACCGGGCAGAAGAACAAAGTAAATCTTTCTTTTGTTCCCAAAGATTTATTTACGGAAACTATATTTTTTCTATCTTCTACTTTATCGGAAGCATAAAATCGAACCAAAACAGGACGATATTTACCATTCTCGCTGGGAGTGAATTCTATTTGAATCTTTCCAGACTGGTCGTCAGCATTACGAGATATCTCATAGAGAAAAACAGATGATACATTAAATTCCATATCTTTTTCTTTCCCGATATCTGAATCTATAATTTTAACCTTACGACAAGATCTCATTTTTTCCGAGGTCTCGATAGTAATTGTATTTGATGAAGAATTAGCTATTACATGAGCCCTATGTGGCCTTCTTTGATTTTTTAGAATCTCATCATAGGTTGCAAGAGTCCCTCTGCCAGCATATGACCAATCGTCTACTGCCGTGATATATCTAACAGGATAATCAACATCCATTAAAATGTTTTCATCAATCCATTTGATGCCAGGTCGCAATCCTACCAAAACCATTTCACAAGAAGAAGTAGACATAAATATTTGATCTCCTCCTTTCGATTCGGCTACAGTCAAAGATTCATCATCTAAGTTAGATAAAACTCTACTAAATACGGCGGTTTGTTCTTTTGGCATCAAGAAGCTAAGTCCTTCTTCGGAAACTATATTAGATCCTTCAAAATCCATTGCAGCAAATCTAGCTCCACTTCCTGCAACAAATCTAACATGATCCTTAAACGATCTCAATACCCAATAAAGATATCTTTCCCTTTCTTGCTCAAAGCCTACAGCAAAAAATATTTTATTTATTCCTCTCAAAAAAATGTCTCTTCGAATAGTCAGTGTTTTGGAAAAGTTTTTAGGAGTCGGAGGCATATTTATAGGGACATTAATAATAGGCAATGTTTGATATTCACTATTATCTTGGTCCCTACAGATACATACTTCAGAACCTCCAGATTTGGCGTTTTTTATTTCAACGAGCAATAAGTCATCCGATCTAAAAGAAGATAAAGTATCTTTTATATCTTTGGAAGATACTACAACATCTCCATCTTTAATAAATTCATAATCCAAATTGTCAGTATTGTTTTCAGAAAGTATCTCTTGAATACTAATCCGTCCATTCCAGGCATAGATTACCAGCCCGCTACTTGTTGCTCTAAAGCCAACCCGTCCAGCACTATCAAAATCCTTAATAGCATTTTTAGTCGAAACCTCTACCGCTGGATCTATTCCTGCTATAAAACCGGAAGCCTTTACCTTAAACTTCATTACGATATCTCCTATTGGGTTAGTTCTTTTTTAGTATAAGAAAATAATATTTCACTTTTCAATATTTTCTTCGTGTCAGATAATATTTCATCAAGTTATTGTAGTTTTCTCATACTGTTAGACATGTTACTTCTTTTTCTCATGTTTTTTAAATATTTCTCTGCCTTTTTGTTTGACGCGAGCGATTGCGTTGTCTATAGATTTTACATTAACTCTACAATCTTTACTCTTGCCTTTATTAATTCTACCAGTTATCTCATGATATGATAATTTTCTACAATATAAAAGGAAAACTATCTTTTCAAAATGAGAAAGTTTTGAGTAAAGACTTTTATAAAGGCTTTTATCATTTTCTTTTTGATCCAAAACATCGGATATACTCAAAACCCCATCAGATATAATATCCGAGAGAAAAAGAGAATCTTCTGATAATGTGTTCCGATCTTGATCAAGACTTATTGACGAAATCCAAACTCTTTGTTTATTCTGATATGACGATTTTAATTTAGTGCTTAAATGTCTTCTAATACAAAGTATTGCAAATTTATCAAAAGGAGATATTTCTTTTTTTTCGCTTTTACTACTATCATAATCTTTGATCGCTTTATATCTTAAAGCAAAAAGTGATTCTTGATATATATCTTCATTATTTAAACCAGGTATTTTGAACTTATAAGATATTTGTTCTAACTTGGTTTTTAAAAGTTTAATAATTTCATTAAAAGCTGCGTCTACTTTAGCCTTCACCTTTGACTTTTTTATTTGTTCGACAAGCCGAATGTAATTTATAACTTCAGCATCGTCTCTATTAGCTATTTTTTTTGTTTGATTTCGAGAATTAGCCTTGACCAAACGATTAGGTCGTTTAGCCATAGACAACTCCCTTTATTTTGCTCCTTGTTCTTGCTTTACTTTTTTTGCACTTAGTTTTTTCTTAACTATAATAGATGCTATGATAAAACGACAGAGAGCATGCTCAGGAGACAAATTCAAAGAAATAGATCTTTGAACATCTTGTAAAAGCCCCTGCATCTCTATCGCTAAAATAGGCTTAATTTTTCGTGACTGATAAACAAACCTTTTTATTTCTTGCTCTGAAAAACCCATTTCATGAGCAACATCTTGACACAATGGTATAAGCATTAAATTCCTTAAATATGTTTCTAGTCCTTCCACTATTATTTCGGAATTTTTTCCCTTTACCATCAATTCACTAACCATTTTCCAAGCATCTGGAATTTTATCATCTGCGATAGCTTCTACTAATTTATAATATAAAGATTCATCAATATCCCCCAAAGCCTTTTGGGCAATATCGAGATTGATTAAACCACTTTCTGCATAATCAAATACGAATTGAAGATTTTGCAATGCATTTCTTGCACTACCTTTAGCAGATTTGCCTATAAACTTCAAAGCTTCTTCGTCCACTTCTCTATTTTCTAGCTTCGTTATTTTTGCAACGAATTTGAATAATTCTGGCCAAGGAATAGAACGAAAAGTAAACGAAATACAACGACTATGTATCGTATCTTTTAGTTTCTCCGGTTCGGTGGTGCATAGAGCAAACATAACGTTGTCCGGAGGTTCCTCGATTAACTTTAACATAGCTTCGGCAGCGGGACCGGAAAGTGAATGACATTCATCGACTATAATAAACTTTTTTCTGCACGATATCGGAGCAAACCAAACATCTTTTTTAAGTTCCCTTATATCGTCTATTCCTCTATTACTAGCTGCATCAATTTCTTTCACATCTACCGACATACCCACAAAAATTTCTTTACATGTTTTGCATTCTCCGCACGGCTCTAATCTGGGTCCTTTTTCACAATTTACCATAGCAGCTAAAATGCGACCAGTTGAAGTTTTTCCGGTCCCCATTTTTCCGCTCATAATATAAGCGTGATGTAGAGTTCCGTTATTAAAAGAATTAGTCAAAACCCTGACTACTACATCTTGACCAACTACATCTGATAATTTTTTAGGACGATATTTAGTATAAAGAGGTTCAGAACTATTAGACAATGTTAATCTCCTATACCAAACTTTTTAAAGCTCCTAAAATTCTATCATTAGTTTTATCAATCCCTAAAGATTCATTATCTATAACTACTCCCCTATACCCGTATTGAGAAAAATTGTAACCATCTAATTCAGTTTCGCTGGGATGAATATCCTCATGAGGTTTTCTAAGTAATCTTATTATACAGGCATTGGGTTGCTCCATAATAGATATTACTTCACTAATAAACCTGACATCATTTATTATTGCAATTAGTGGTTTCCCTTCGTTTAAATCCTTATTAATTTTTCCCAACGTAGCGTTAACCCAAATTCTATCATCAAACATCCTTCTCATCATGTCTGTTCCAAAAATCTGCATCAATTCTCGTGATGTCATATATCCAGTTCTTGGAGCATCAACAACTTCCCCCCAATCACATATATCATCCGCAAAATAAGTCATAGGAAATTCAGTGCGTAACTCGTTTACGGATGATATAACTTCTTTAGAATATAATTGTCTTATAACCATAGGAAGATTATCCCACTTATAATTCGTCAAACTATTTTTATCTTCATCTGACCCGTAACATTGTTCTTCTCTAAGTCCCATAACATCTATTAAAAATCTTTTGAGCGGATCAGCAAAACTGTATACTCTTGATTGTCCAAAATCCCATCCAAGTCCAGCTAATAATGAACTGTTAACTTTTATTTTACAATCATTAAAATAACTACATAGGAAATTAGCCACTGTGTCCTTGCCGGATTGTTTAACTCCAGAAACGCCTATAATAAGAGACTTCACTTTTACTCACCTATAGGACAAATAAAGAAAAAAGTTTTGTCTCGCAAAAGATTATTATCAATAGTATTAATCTCTTCCCCTCTCGGAGTTGAAGCATAATAATAATCTTCAATATCGTTTTTCCTATCTCTAACTACTTTGCCTATGTAAAAACGATAAGATAAAGCTCCATCTTTTATAGCTTCAGATAATTTAACTTTTTTGGGCTTATCTTTATCCAATACGCATACAACATGCTGCCCTTGTCCATTTTTGCCAGCATAAAATACATTATCTACAATGTTCTTCTTAATATAAAATTCTAGCCATACTGCTGTAAAACTTTTGACCTGTGCATCTATGGTTAGAGCATTCTGCATATTCTCGACATTGACAAGTTCTTTAGCCCTCAAAACCAAATCTTCAACATCCTTAGAACTGGTCAAAATACTAACTGAACCATATTCATCTAAAGTACAAAGTTGAAACATAGTTATCTCCTATTTTAATTTATCCATTTTACTTCATCTTGAAGTAAATCTTTCAATTCGTCTTCTTCTTTATCCATATAATCAACACCAAAGGTTCTCAACATTACGGCATAATCCTTAAGATCTGGTTGGAAAACCTTTCCTTCCTCTAAATCTGAAGGGATAGCACACATAGAACTAGCTACCAAATATTGTTTTCTCTTGTCTGTCATATCAGCCCAATCATCCATATGAATAACGATATACCAACCATAAGGACAATCCATTCTAATTGGCATAGGAACTGCTTTAACTTCCCATAGCTTCTTTTTATCACTTCTGGTTTTGTTAGTAATAGCAACACATCTAACTTGATTCAAATCCATGCCTGGAAAAATATTAGGATATTTGGCAGACAAAGACGAAGCGATTTGTGCATACTCATCTACAACTTGATACTCTGGCCTAATTTGCATTTTTTTTCTCCATTAAAATTGTGTTTAAAATTGTTCTTTTAATCATAACAAAATTTTAAAGCACTTCTAAATATATTTTCGTATTAAAACCCATTTATCGGACAGTTTTATTCTGCCATAATTAATTAATTCAAGATAATCGACACAATCTTCTTCTGTATCAAAAAATAAATTGTGGTCTAATATACCAAATAACCATGTAGGAGTTTTTTTCTTACCTCCTTTGGTAATAACAAGTACTGGCTTATATTGTTG
>Ga0307380_10005290_pt1 | contig 17145 bp, 17 predicted proteins | sample UN3MG_FD_202239 | JGI IMG/M metagenome (GOLD analysis project Ga0307380, IMG submission 202239) | Soil microbial communities from Risofladan, Vaasa, Finland - UN-3 | ecosystem: Environmental > Terrestrial > Soil > Coastal area > Acid sulfate soil | place: Finland: Risofladan, Vaasa | collected...
AACTGGTTTATGTGGGAAGAGCACAGCATTGTTGACGGCGGCACCCCGTGGGCGTAATTCAGTAGACAGTAGGTAGTAGAGAGGAAACAGAGAGTATTCCCTTATCGAGATCATGGTAATATATTTATAGGTGGGTTATTTCCCTAACTCTTCTTAAGGTATAAAGAGGAGAAATTAAACAATTTATAGGTAAGGAGGAAAGAGTATGCCAAAGCCAGTAGTTAATGAGGATTTATGTGAGGGATGTGCTACATGTGAGGAAATGTGTCCTGAGGTATTCAAAGTAGAAGACGACGGGAAGGCACGTGTCATAGGACCTGACAAATGCAATACCTGCAACTGTCAGGAAGCCGCTGATACCTGTCCTACCCAAGCAATAACAATCGAATAATATGAGGCTCGAAAAAGAAAGGCTGGGTTAACCCGGCCTTTCTTTTTCTTACCCATGTCTTGTGGCCAATCGAATTTTGTTAACAGGAACTCTTGCATTTACAGGTGGTTGAAACCATTTTTGAGACCTTTTTAATTGTCATGTAAAACACCCCCTTTCATAGAGGAATCCAGGCTTCATGCCCGACATTTCATTTATCTGCACCAAGTATATCATATGAATGACATTTGTAAAAATCTTTGCCGAGTTCATCACCAAGAAGCAGTGCCCTGTATCTGCAGCCACCCCTGCATTCATTCAGGTAATGACAATCGCAGGTTAATGTCTCGATTCTGACAGGCTTTATTCTCTGCCAGCTTTCTCTGAGCCCGTCCTCTATACTGCCAACGGCCCTGTCCGCATAAAACGTGCACTTTGCAATTTTACCGTCTGCCATGACTGCCATGAGGTGTGCTCCGCATGCCAATCCGGAGGTGCCTGAATGGAGCCCTTCACCGTATCCGTACCTGAGATATTTCCCTCCGACCGCAGGGCTTATCTGGAATTCAGGATGTTCTTTGAGCCTGCCGGTTATGCACGGCACATCGACTGTCCAGTCCTTTATTCCCAGTCCCTTGAAAAGCTTCTCCATGCCGTCAAAATCTTCGAGATTTTTCCGATGAACCATGGTCGAGACCGAAACCTGGAACCCAGCATCAAGTGACCTTCTTACTGTTTCGATGGCCGACCTGAATGTTCCCTTGCCTCTCAGGGAGTCATGAGCATGTTCAAGGCCGTCAATGCTGACCTGAATCTCGTGGACATTCAACGCTGGCAGGATTATTTTGGTGAGTAAAAGGCCGTTTGTCATAAGAATTTTCCTTATAAAGAATTCAGGGAGCATCTCATTGATCTTTTCAAATTGGCTGTGCATGAGCGGCTCTCCGCCGCTGATGAGCACCCTTAGGCCCTGCATTGCTTCAAATTCACGTAATAAAGCCCGTATCTGATCTAATGAAAGCTCATCTTTTTCTCCCCCTCTCCCCCTATCCCTGTCTTGATCTCCGATGTAACAATGCCTGCATTTGAGATTACAGTTTTTCGTAATCTGCAATTCGAGATACCTGAGTGAAGGTTCAGGCGCCTTTATGAACGGAGGACGCTTCAAAGAAACCTTCTGCTCCGACAGAATTCCTTCCTTTAGGCAATAATCCACAAATTCGCTCTCATATCCTTCGCAGCCACTCCCGGATGCGCATTGCCGGAGAAACTGAAAGGAAGCATCATCGAGTTCATACAGTTCATCTGTTCTTATGTTATAAACAGCGGGGTGTTCCAGCGTTTTTAAAACTGCTTCCCGGGCGAGGAAATATTTCATGGATGTATTTTATACAATAAGAAGTTGCCGGTGCCATGAGCCGGTGTGATTCCTTTTATGATATACTGGTAAATCTGCTATTGGGGCACCGGAAAAAATGCAATACGGCATATGCAATAAACTGATTGAGACCATGAATGACGGTTTAGGGGTCTTGGACGAACATGGTTTCATCACTTTTGCCAATGAGAAAATATGTCACATGTTAGGATGTACACGAAATGACATTATCGGGCATCATGTAACTGATTTTCTTGATGAAAATGATCGGCAAATATTTCAAGAAAGATTTGAGGAAAACAAGAAGGGAATCTTTACTGCATTTGATATGACCTGCAGGAGAACAGACGGTCAGAAGATATTCACCATTATTTCTCCCGGACCGATTGTTGATGATGAGGGAAAATTCAATGGTAGCTTGGCAGTGATAACCGACATCACGAAACGAAAGCAGACAGAGGATGCACTCAAGGAAAGTGAACAGAGATACAGGACGATTTTTGATTGTGCATTTGACGGGATTCTTCTGGCAGAGCCGGAGGAAAAGGTGCTTTTTACCGGCAACAATGCAATCTGTCAGATGCTGGGATACAGTCTGGAAGAATTGCAATCAATGACAGTCTATGACATCCATCCGCAGGAACACCTTGCTGAAGTCCTTGAGCAGTTTGAACAGATGGACAGGGGCGAGTTGACCGTTGCGCAAGATGTCCCTTTGAAAAACAAGGATGGCAGTGTTCAATATGCCGATATCAGTTGTTCACACCTGTCAATCTGCGGCAAGAGATATCTGATGGGCATATTCAGGGATACAACCAAGCGTAAGCACGGTGAGGAACAAATAAAGCAATGGAATGAGAAACTGGAAAGCCTTGTCCTGGAACGGACGAAGCAGCTCGAGGCTGTCGTTGAGGAACTGGAAAGCGAGATTATCGAGCGCAGGCAGGCAGAGAATTCCCTCAGGCAAAGACGATATGTCGCACAAGAATTTTATGACGGTATCGTTCAGTCTCTTGACGGCCTGCAATCATACCTGAGAAATATTGCGTATTTACCGGCTGAGGATATTATGTTCAAACTGGGTGAAATTCAGTTGCTGGTTCAGGATATCCTGGAGAAGGTGCGGAAGGGGAACTTCACGCCTCACTAAAAGGACCATAACCTTTGAATCAGTATATACGGGAAAAGCTGTGCAATAATTTCTGTTCATATTTCAAGCCATTACAGAAAGAAGATCTCGCATGCGAAGGTTTTATTGTTCTTGAGAGGTTATTGCGCAACGGGACACACATTACCTTTGACAGGCCGGACAAACTGTACGATTATGGGATGCAGAAAATGCTCACGCAGGCTATGTGCGGGGTTTGTCCTTTTTATGCGAATGACTGTGATTTCATTCTGGCCGCACTCTCTCCTCCCTTCAATGGAAAGGAGATAAAAAAACCTTCCCCCTGCGGAGGGTTCATCTTCCTTACCCATCTTCTTGAAAGCAATATCATAAAGATTGACGATATCCGTAATATCATCTAAACTTTAATCACAACAACTGATTACTAAGAAAAAATAAGGAGAAGCCATGATAACGTTTTCGGTTAGAGAAGTGGTAGAGCAGGCTGTTCAGACAGAAAAACTGGGGAAAGAATTCTATACCCAAATGGCAGAAAAATTCCACGATAAAGCTGAATTGAAAAAACTCTTTGAATTGCTTGCAGCTCATGAGACACGGCACGGGGAAAGCTTCCTGAGCCTGGAACCCCAATTAAAGGATGAAGAACCGGAGGGGTGGGGTGAGGTGACCCTCTATCTCCGGGCACTTGTTGATTCAGAATTTTTTCTCGGAAAAGACAAGTGTCTGCCCTCCCTTGAGCATGTAAAAACCGCTGCAGAAGCGATTGATTTTGCTCTGTGTTTCGAGCGTGAAACCCTCCTTTATTACTATACACTCCGTGAGGCCTTAAAAGGAAAAGAGATCATTGATACAATTATCGGGGAGGAAAAAAGTCATATCGTATGGCTGAACAATTTAAGGAAGAGTTTCATATAGCAACAAATATCCATATCTTTCATTAAAGCTCAATTCTCATGGATTACTCCATTAAAATAGGCGGTGAAGCAGGGCAGGGCATCCAGACCATTGGAGATACACTCGCAAAGGTATTTTCACGGGCAGGGTATCATGTTTTTACCCACCAGGATTACGAATCCCGCATAAGGGGCGGCCACAATTTCTTCCAGATAAGATTTTCGGAAAAACCCATTACGGCTTCCAGGGAGAGAATTGATATCATTGTTGCGTTCGATAAGGAGAGCATAACGCTGCATGGAAACGAGGTCTCTGAGAATGGACTTATCATATATGACTCATCTGCATTAAAACAGAAATATGAAAAACCTCAATTTCTCGATATCCCTTTTGTAGAGTTGGCCGTCCAGCAAGGGAACAAGATTATGGCAAATACCGTAGCGACCGGAGCTGTGCTTGGTATGCTGAGACTCGATCTGGACATCTTCAACGGAATCATGCACGATACTTTTCGCAAGAAGGGAGAGGATGTCGTACAAGCCAATCTGAATGCTGCAAAGGCCGGGTTTGATTTTGCTCTCCAGAACTGCCCGAAATGCACATTCATCACTTCATCGTTTGGAGAGCCAAAGATGTTGATTTCCGGAATCGAAGGCGTTGCGCTTGGAGTTCTTGCATCGGGGTGCAAATTCTATTCAGCATATCCTATGACACCCTCAACAGGGATCATGAATTATCTTGCAGGCAAGGAAAAGGAATACGGCATAGTCGTTGAGCAGGCAGAGGATGAAATTGCCGCCATCAATATGGCTCTTGGAGCGTCTTTTGCGGGCGTTAGGGCAATGACAGGAACGGCCGGCGGCGGTTTTGCCCTTATGGTGGAAGGGCTTTCCCTGGCGGGCATGACAGAAACGCCGATTGTTATAGCCCTCGGCCAGAGGCCGGCACCTGCTACAGGTCTCCCTACGAGGACAGAACAGGGTGATTTGCTTTTTGCGATACACGCTGCGCATGGAGAGTTCCCGAGGGTTGTCTTTGCGCCCGGGACTCCTGAACAGGCATTCTATCTGACGAACAAGGCTTTTGAGCTCGCCGAGAAATTTCAGGTACCGGCATTGATAATCTTTGACCAGTACCTCGCTGATTCAGGGTGGACGTATGATCGTTTAGACGCAACAAAAATCAGGTTCAATGATTACCGGATCAGGGGTGATGCATTTAAACAATTAAAAGATTATAAACGACATGCCTTTACAGAAAGCGGCGTGTCACCTTTCGGTGTTCCCGGGGATTCAGAAAGTCTGGTTGTGACTGACAGTGATGAACACGATGAAGAAGGGCACATCATCGAAGACGCAGAGACACGGGTAAAGATGGTTCAGAAAAGATTGCTGAAGAAATTAACGCTCATCAGACAGGAAATAGCACAGCCTTTTCTCTATGGCGGCAACGATCCCGATATTGTACTTGTGTGTTGGGGTTCTCTCTACGGTGTCGTAAGAGAGGTTGTCGATATCATGGCAAAAGACAAAAAAATTGCAATGCTGCATTTCAGTGAAATTTATCCTTTCCCATTGATAGAAGAAAACCCCTCCCCCAATCCCCTCCCTCAAGGGGAGGGGGACAAGGGGAGGGTGAATCGTGATTATTTAGGTCTCCTGAAGAATGTACAGCTGACTGTTTGCATAGAACAGAATGCCACCGGACAGTTTGCCCGGCTTTTGAGGGCTGAGACCGGGTATGCATTCACTCATTCGATAAACAGATATGATGGGAGGCCTTTCACTGTAGAAAACCTTATGGGAGAATTACATGCCTTCGTTGGAAGATTATAAAGGTCAGACGCCTGCATGGTGCCCGGGCTGCGGTAATTTCGGCATCCTTAAGTCTTTTAAGGATGCGATGGTCGAACTTGGCATTGAGCCATATCAATTCACCATTGTATCCGGGATCGGTCAAGCGTCGAAATTCCCCCATTACCTGAAATGCAATACCTTCAACGGTCTGCATGGGAGAACCCTTCCTGTTGCGACAGGCATTAAACTCGCTAATCATGAGATGCTTGTCATCGCGGTTGCGGGGGATGGTGACTGTTATGGCGAAGGCGGTAACCACCTTATTCATGCGATAAGAAGAAATATTAATGTGAAACTGTTTGTGCATGATAATCAGATATACGGGCTCACGAAAGGCCAGCCCTCACCCACGAGTATGGAGGGAATGGTCACGAAAAATCAGCCGTTCGGTGTTTTCTCAGAGCAATTAAATCCACTTGCTCTTGCGATAGCCCTTGACTGCAGCTTTGTTGCAAGAGGATTTGCGGGAGATCAGAAACATCTTAAGGAACTCATGAAGGATGCGATACTCCATAAAGGATTTGCATTGATCGATATCCTGCAACCGTGTGTGACGTTTAATAAGGTCAACACGTATGAATGGTACCGGCAGCGTGTCTATCGTATTGAACCCGGATATGATCCCGAAGACAAAATCAAGGCTTTTCAGAAAGCGCTTGAATGGGGAGAGCTTATCCCGCTTGGGGTCATTTACAGAAACCATCGCCCTGTGTTGGAAGAAAGAATACCGGTTCTCAAGGACATGCCGCTTATACGGCAACACTTTGATCCATCAAAAATAGAGACTACGATCAAAGAATTCTATTAAGCAAGCACGATTATCAATTCGTCTGTATCTCATGCAGAGTTCAAGGAGTACTCGTCGGGGGAAAGAAAATTCCTGAAGTACACCTTTCCTTGTAAGGTTCAATTAAAAAATAACGTGACCAGTCTGCAACATCAAGATCTGCCCATTTTATTTATCTTATGTGCCAGGCAGCCCGCACCAAAACCATTGTCAATATTCATGACCGCAATGCCCGGCACGCATGAATTAAGCATGGCGAACAGAGCTGTGAGCCCGCCAAGGCTTGTGCCGTAACCGACGGATGTCGGGACTGCAATCAGTGGTTTGTCCACCAGGCCGCCGACCACTGACGGGAGGGCGCCCTCCATGCCGGCAACGACGATGATTGCCCTCGCAGACTGCAAGGCTTTCTTTGCACTCACAAGGCGGTGGATTCCTGCCACGCCAACATCGTATACAGTCTCAACTCTGCTACCAAGAAATGATGCTGTTACGGCTGCTTCTTCCGCGACAGGGATATCCGATGTTCCCGCAGAAAGGATCAGGATATGGCCTGTTTTGTTTCTCTCCCCATTGGCTGAAATCGTCCCTGATAAGGGATGGAATGTAGCGGTTTTGATATTTAGCTTTTTATATATCTCCGTTGAAGCCTTTGTGACTAATAATTTACCGCTTTTCTTGAAGATGGCACGCGAAATGGACACAACGTCTTCTTCTTTCTTGCATTTGGCGAAAACAACCTCAGGAATTCCCTGCCGTATATGCCGGTGATGGTCAATCTTGGCAAACGACAGGTCTTCATAGGGGAGATGTTTCAATGTATCCAGTGCCCGGACAATACTGGTTTTACCGGATCGGACTGATTTTAGGATATCTTTGAGCTTTGTATTATCCATAGAATTCTGATTTTAAGGAGCGCTCCAACAGATCTTTGACGGCGAGAACGGCATCTTTATCCTCATACAGGACCTTATAGACCTGTTCGATAATCGGCATCTCGACATGATATTTTTTTGAGAGTTCATAGGCAGATTCTGCGGTTGGTACACCCTCGGCAACACTGCGCATTTGGGTTAAAATATCTTTCGGCTTCATCCCCTGACCAAGTTTGACCCCTACTGTATAATTTCTCGACAGGGGACTTGAGCACGTGAGCACAAGGTCTCCGATCCCGCTCAGTCCTGAAAATGTCCTCTCTTTCGCACCCATTGCAATCCCCAGCCTTGTCATTTCGACAAGGCCTCTGGTTATCAGGGATGCCCGTGCATTATTTCCCAACCCGAGGCTGTCAGCGATTCCTGATGCTATCGCCATCACATTTTTCAGGGAACCTCCTAACTCGACACCAAGTAAGTCGTCGTGTGTATAGACCCTGAAATGATTCACGTTGAATATCTCCTGCAGGTGAACGCCGGTATGTATATTTTCTGTCGCAATTGTTACAGCGGTTGGCAGTTTTTTGATCACCTCTTTTGCAAAGCTCGGTCCTGAAAGCACTGCAACCGGGTGGGCAGACAGTTCTTTCAGGATGGATGAAACGGTCAGGAGTGTGCCTCGCTCAATTCCTTTCGCGACGCTGATGATTATTGCTTCATCAATTATGTGAGGGAGAACTTCCTTGAAGATTGACCGTGTGTACTGGGCCGGAACAGCGTTCACGATATACCGTGCTTTTCCCAGGGCTTCCTCTAAACTGCCGGTAACATGAATGTTCTCAGGCAGTTCAATATCGGGCAAATAAACGCTGTTGATCCTTGTTTGCCGTATCTCTTCAGATAGGTCTTTTTCGTAAACCCAGAGGGCTATTTCAAAGCCTTTACTTGAAAGGAGATGGGCGAGTGTTGTCCCCCAGCTTCCCGCACCTATGACAGCTATATAACTCATGGGTTAACCTTTTTCTGTATCTTTGCCCACGTATCGCGTAAAGTGACCGTGCGGTTAAATACAAGCTTGCTCTCGGATGAATCCGGGTCAACACAGAAATACCCCTGCCGTTCGAACTGATAGAAACTCCCAACAGGGGCGCTGATCAGACTTTGCTCGACGCGGCAGGATTTCAGGATACTCAGCGAGTTTGGATTGATATTCGATTTAAAATCCTGTCCTTCCACGGCCTCATTGGGGGCTGCTTTCGTAAAAAGATGGTCATACAGGCGTACCTCTGCTCCGCATGCGTGAGCAGCCGAGACCCAGTGGAGGGTTGATTTTACTTTGCGCCCGTCAGGGGAGTCGCCACCCCGTGTTGCCGGATCATAGGTGCAACGCAATTCAACCACTTCACCGGTCTTTTCGTCTTTTATGACGCCGGTACAGGTAATGAAATAGGCATATCGCAATCTCACCTCACGGCCTGGTGCGAGGCGGTAGAATTGTTTCGGCGGCTTTTCGAGAAAATCATCATGTTCAATATATATTACACGGGAAAATGGCACCTGCCGTGTCCCCATCGCCGGATCTTCAGGATTATTGATTGCCTCAAGTTCCTCCGTAAGGTCCGCCGGGTAGTTTTCTATAACAACCCTGATCGGGTGCAGTACAGCCATGACACGGGGCGCCTGTTTATTCAGGTCCTCGCGGATACAGTATTCAAGCAGCGCCATGTCAACCATGCTGTCCCTTTTTGCGACTCCGATGCGGTCGCAGAAGTTTCTGACCGCTTCAGGGGTATACCCGCGCCTGCGTAACCCTGATATCGTTGGCATCCGGGGATCATCCCAGCCAGAGACAAAACCATTTTCCACAAGTTCGATGAGCTTCCTTTTGCTCAGGACCGTGTAGCTCAAATTCAGACGGGCAAATTCAATCTGCTGCGGATGATAAACTCCAAGCTGATCAAGCAACCAATCGTATAAGGGGCGATGATCTTCAAATTCCAGGGTGCAGATAGAGTGCGTGATCTTTTCGATAGAATCGGAAAAGCAGTGGGCAAAGTCATACATCGGATAGATGCACCACGTGTCACCTGACCTGTGATGAGCAGCGTGAAGGATCCTGTAGATGACCGGATCGCGCATATTGATATTCCCTGATTTCATATCGATTTTTGCACGCAAGGTACGGCTTCCGTCAGGGAATTCACCTTTCCTCATCCGCTCAAACAGCTCAAGATTCTCGTCAACCGGGCGATTTCGATAAGGGCTTTCCCTTCCCGGTTCAGTGAGTGTGCCCCGGTATTCCCTTATTTGCTGAGAAGTAAGGTCGCAGACATAGGCCGTGCCCTTTTTGATCAATTCAGCAGCATACTGATAGAGGTGCTCAAAATAATCTGACGCATAGTATTCCGTGTCATCCCAGGCAAAACCAAGCCATTGGACGTCTTTTTTTATGGACTCCACATATTCAACTTCTTCTTTGATCGGATTGGTATCATCAAACCTGAGATTGCACCGTCCGCTGAATTCTGAAGCGATACCGAAATTCAGGCAGATGGATTTCGCATGTCCGATATGCAGATACCCGTTCGGTTCCGGAGGGAAACGCGTATGAACCCGGCCTCCGTATTTCCCTGCTTCGATATCTTCTTTAACAATTGTTCTTATGAAATCGTATGACGGGGAAACGGCAGGTTCCGGCATATCTTCAGCTTCTCTGTTCCTGGTATCTGCTTCCTTGTTCATGATTTCATCGTAATTACTTGTATTGCTCGTGCCAGTCTTTTCAGCGTTTTTTCCTTTCCCAGAATTTCGAGCACCTCGAATATGCCAGGGCTCTCGGTCTTGCCTGTTACAGCTACCCTGACAGGCTGTGCAATATTCCCTAATTTCGTTTCGAGTTTTTGGCTGGCCGATGTAAAAACCTTTTCAATCTCAGCAGCAACAAACGTGTCTACTGTCTCCAGGGATGCTTTCACTTCGGTCAAATTTGCAAGATATTTTTCGTTAAGAAATTTTTCTTTTGCCTTCACATTATACTCTATCTCATCGGCTATATAATACGTTAGTGACTGGGCAAGTTCGACGAGTGTCCTTGACCGCTCCTGCAACGTGGATATGGCCTTCGAAAGCCATACCCTGTCTGATATCTGTCCTTCATTTATAATAGGTTCTTTTATGAGAAATGGCATTACGAGATCCACAAGTTCTCCGGGTGTTGATTTCATAATATACTGACTGTTGAGCCAGAGAAGCTTTTCAGGATTAAAGACCGCGGCTGACTTGCCGATATGCTCAAAGGAGAAATACCGTATTAATTCATCGATAGTAAAGACCTCCTGATCTCCATATGACCAGCCGAGCCGGACGAGATAATTGACAAGCGCTTCAGAAAGATATCCCATATCACGATATGCAATGACCGACGTGGCGCCATGCCTTTTGCTGAGCCTTGCCTTATCGAACCCCAGGATCATCGGAAGATGCCCAAAAGACGGTAATTCATACCCGAGGGATTGATAGATATGAATCTGTTTGGGTGTATTGTTCAGGTGGTCGTCTCCCCGAATTACATGGGTGATGTTCATATCCACGTCATCGACGACAACAGTAAAGTTATAGGTAGGGGTGCCGTCAGACCGCATAATGATGAGATCATCAAGTTGTGCGTTGTCAAAGACGACCTTGCCGTGAATGAGATCATCAACGATGATTTCGCCCTCCTGGGGCATCATGAACCGTATCGCCGGCTTTCTGTCAGGAGGAGGGTTGTTCAGATTCCTGCAGCGCCCGTCGTATTTGAGAGATTTACCCTGAGCAAGTGCTTCCTGCCTCCGCTGTTCGAGTTCTTCCGGTGAACAGCAGCAGAAATAGGCTTTCCCCTCCTCAAGGAGGTTTTGAGCAAACCTTTGATAAATATCGAACCGGTCAGTTTGTCTGTAGGGCCCTTCATCCCAGTCGAGGTTAAGCCATCGCATTCCCTCAAGAATGGAACCGATATACTCTTCTGTCGAACGGGTCCTGTCGGTGTCCTCGATCCTCAGGATAAAAGAGCCGTTATTATGCCGTGCAAAAAGATAGTTGAAAAGGGCTGTCCGTGCGCCGCCGATATGCAGGTGCCCTGTTGGGCTCGGTGCAAACCTTACTCTTACTCTATCAGCCAAGTATAACCTCCATTTAATCCCTTACCTTCTTGACCTCTAATTTTACAACTCTCTTTGTCTTTTCTGTAACCTTAAATCTGTCATCAGCCCTGTACCCGACAACCCAGATGATATCATCTCCTGACAGGATTAAGGGGATTCTGTTCCGTTCGTCCCTCGGAACTTTCTGGTCGACAAAGAAATCCTGGAGCTTTTTCCGTTTCCCGAAGCCCAGGGGATAGAAAAAGTCACCGTGTTTTCTCGGTCTTGCGGTGAGAGGTAAGCTTACGGTATCTGCATCGAAGATGCCAAGGGATGTGCAGATTCCTTGCATATGCCCTGTGACCTCCGGCTCCTGCATGCCGGCCTCTGAGGCCTTGATCAAAACTCCCGCCTCTTTCAGGATTGTTTCCCCCGGGATTGTCAGGGTATAGGTATTCAGAGTTGCAGGAGCCTCTGAAGTGAGGATCAGGGTTGAATAGTCCTTTATTACCCGTATGCCCCCGGGCAAATAAAGCCTGTCACCAGGGTTGCCGGTCTTCATAAGATCCGTGATAGCCTCGATATGAATGAAAGAGATTCCGCGGAGTCCACTTGTACTGTCAATAGCCCTCCTCAGAACCCTCCTTATGAGAACTTTATCCATGATCTCAAAAGGTGTGAGAAACAGCTCGATGCGTGTTTCTGTCTTTCTGCTGATGAGCTTCATGAGGGTCTTGGTCACGATAATCTCAAAATATCTCTCTTCATCCCTGAATAGTGCTGCAGTTTTCGAGAGGGTTCCTGTAATGTCAGGATTGAATTCCCTGAGCATGGGAATGAGAGAGAGACGTATCCTATTCCTCACATAATCCTTTTTTACATTGGAAGAATCGATCATGAAATCAATCCCCTCGGAGTCAAGGAAGCTTTCGATTGCTTTTCGTTCAGCCTCGATCAGCGGCCGTATGATATTCTTTCTCACCGGAGGGATTCCTGCAAGACCGGTCGGCCCGGATCCCCTGAAAAGGCGCATGAGAACTGTTTCCGCCTGGTCATCTGCTGTATGTCCCAGAGCGATTTTATGCGCATTAATTTCATAGGAGGTCTCTTCATAGGTCCGGTAACGCAACAGTCGCGCTGCCTCCTGCATGTTGAGCTTCTCTGTTTTCGCATAGGATTTCACTTCTATGGATTTCGTCATAAATGGTGTATCGTGCTTTTCACAGATTCTGTTGCAGAATTCTATCTCCCTGTCTGTTTCTCCGGGTCTCAGTCCGTGGTCAATATAGAGTGCATGCAGACTGAGATCATATTTTCCCCGGAGCGTCGTGAGTGCATGCAGGAGGCATACGGAATCAGGCCCACCCGAGAGGCCGATAAGAATCTTGTCTCCGTTATCGACCATCGCATGCCTTGTTATTACCGATATTACCTTATTGATTAGGGCTGGGAGCGGCACTTATTTAACTCCAGGTATCTTTGATCAGGCTTTCCCTGTACTCTTCCCACTCGATGGGCAGGAGATATTTTTTCTTGGTGTTACATTCCTTGCATGCGGGAACGACATTTCCTTTGGATGATTTACCGCCGCGGATAAGGGGAATTAGGTGTTCCATAGTGAGGTCTTTGGGAGGTATTTTCCCGCCGCAGAAATAGCAGACGCCCTCAGCACACCTTCTCTTCCACCACGGGGATTTCCTGAGCCTCTGGGCTTTTATCTTTTCCTTTTTTATCTCCTCTTCAGTGGTGTATGAAATAAACGGTTCCATAAAGTACCATGTGACAATCAGAACAATTTCCCAAGATTCCCCAGGCCGGGCAACTGCAGTCCTCCTGTAAGTTTTGACATCTCGCTATTTACCAGTTCCTGGGCACGGCGCAGAGCCTCATTTGCGGCTGCCATAATAAGATCCTGGAGCATATCAACATCGTCCGGGTTCACAACTTCCTTTTCAATCTTTATTGAAACAATCTCTCCTGCACCACTTGCAACTATGGTTACCATCCCACCACCCGCGGTTGCTTCTACAGTCTTCTTTTTGGCTTCTTCCTGCATCTCTGCCATCTTGGACTGAAGCTTCTGTGCCTCACGCATGATATCTCCAAGCATCTTTTTTGACATCATATCCTCCGTTTTATGTATATTGTTTGGTGCAGGACATAGCATCCTACCTGCTTCATATCCAATGCTACTCTGTCTGTTTCTTTATCGGCATTACATCTACAATCCTGCCGTCAAAGAGTTCAAGCACCTCCTGAATGGCGGAATCAGCCATCACTTCTTCTTTCAGATCTTTCCTGCGAACAACCTTTTTCTTTGCTGTTACGACCTCCAAATTGACGGCGTTTCCGAGTTCTTCTGAAAAAATTTGAGCTATCAATTCTCCATTCTTTCTCAGAGAATCTGAAAATACCGAGTCCCCTCCGTTCAGGGTGAGAATGAGCGTATCTCCATCAAGCTTGAAGCTCGCATTTGAGAGTTTAGATTGCAGTGGATGGGCCATTTTCCTGAGAGCCCTTTCCCGGATTTCATCGGTAATTGTCTGTCCCTCTGAAGCAGAGACCGGCGGTTCCTCACTGACTGGTGCAGACAGTGAACCAATTTCCTCTTCCTGATCCTGTGAAAGCTTTGCAGAGGATTCTCTTTCAGATCCGCGGTTTCCCGGTGCGGCATCGTGCGAGATAGCAGGGGAGATTTTTTCGGTATCCGCATCTCCTGAATCCGGAACAAGCTTGATATATTTCTCCAAATTTTCTATCACTTCCCTGAGCGGCTTCATGTCACGTAAAAAACTTGCCTTCAAAAGGGACATTTCAAGTGCAAGACGCGGGGACGAGGCGTTTCTGACATCGAGCTCTGCCCGCAATAATTCTGAAAGCAGCAGGGTGAGATGGTCTTCTGATGTCCTCAGCAGGAGGTTCTGCATGGCGGCCAGATCTTCTTTCCCCAGATCAAGCATTTCATCAGGCCTCTTTACAATACTCAGCACGAGCATGTCCCGGAAGAACTGAATAAGTTCACGGATGAAAGATCGTATATCGGTGCCCTTTTCCGCGAGTTCAGCCGTGATTGTCAGAATCTCTTCCCTTTTGCCCTCAATAAGTGAGGCAGCGAGCTGAGAGAGAAGGCTGAAATCTGTTATGCCGAGCAGATCTTTCACATCGGTTTCACTGATATCTGATGAAAATGATGAAATCTGATCGAGGATGGTGAGTGAATCGCGAAGGCTTCCGTCAGCCGCCCGTGCAATTATCTCGAGTGCCGGGCCTGAGATACTGATGCTTTCCTCTGTGGATATTTTTCTCAGCCGGTCTTTTATCATGAGACTGGATATCCTCCTGAAAGGAAGATGCTGGCACCGGGACAGGACAGTGGAAGGAATCTTCCTCGGGGCTGTTGTGGCAAGAACAAAGACGACATGTGGAGGTGGTTCCTCAAGGGTTTTGAGCAGGGCATTAAATGCTGCGTCGGACAGCATATGTGTTTCGTCGATAATGTAAACTTTATATCTGCCCCCTGAAGGGACATATTTGACCCGTTCTCTCAGGTCCCGGATATCATTGACGCTGTTATTCGATGCACCATCAATTTCCATGACATCCACTGAGGAGCCGTCTGTTATTGAGGTGCAGAAGGAACACGAGCCGCATGGAGAAGATGTCGGGCCGGCCTGGCAGTTCAATGCCTTGGCGAGGATGCGGGCTGTAGAGGTTTTTCCGACTCCCCGCGGACCGGAGAAGAGATACGCATGGGCAATCTTCCCCTGGTCGATAGCATTTTTCAGGACGCGGGTTATAGGTTCCTGGCCGATGAGGTCATCAAACCCCTGGGGCCTCCATTTTCTTGCTAAAACTAAGTAGCTCATAACAATAGTGGGACTATGGGTTGTCTTTCTCCAGCCTGAGAGCGGCTACCTCCGGCACCCAGGGAAAACGCTTACCGCTGCTTCCTTCCGGATCTGACGGGGTTCACATCCACCTGCTGCGAAGGGCCGTTCCCAGGCTGCAGAAAGACAATATGGCGGAGAGAGTGGGATTTGAACCCACGGTACGGGATTAGCGTACACACGATTTCCAGTCGTGCTCCTTCGGCCGCTCGGACATCTCTCCATTCTGTTGCTTCGTATTTTACCATGAATGAAAAGGTAGCAGTAAAATCAAGCTTACGAAGAAAGCTTTTGCTTCAGTAACTCGTTGACCATCTGAGGGTTTGCCTTGCCTTTTGTCACCTTCATGACCTGCCCGACAAAGAATCCCATGAGTTTCTCCTCGCCAGCCCTGTAACGTTCTGCCTCTTTCAGGTATTTTGATATAACGTCATCAACAGCCTTCTCAATTTCACCTGAATCACTAATCTGCACAAGACCTTTTTCCTTTACAATGCCCTCCGGGTCTTTACCGGTTGTGTACATTTCTTCAAAGACCGATTTGGCTATCTTCCCGCTGATCGTCCCATTATCCATCAGTCTCAACATATCAACAAGCTGGTTCGGTTTCAAAGAACAATCCTCAATAATTTTATTGTCTGCATTTAATAGTCTCATGAGATCACCCATAATCCAGTTCGCAACGGATTTTGGCTGGCCGCCGAGCTTCACCGCCTTTTCATACCAATCAGCTAAAGGCTTTTCAGATACGAGCAGGTCGGCATCAGTTGCAGGGAGACCATATTCCGAGACAAAACGTACCCTCTTGACATCCGGAAGTTCAGGCAGGGATGCTTTGATTTCATCGATCCATTCTTTTTCAACAATAACCGGTACAAGGTCAGGTTCAGGGAAATAGCGGTAGTCGTGGGCTTCCTCCTTCCCGCGCATCGGTTCTGTTACACCCCTGTTCGGATCCCATAACCTTGTCTCCTGAACAACCCGGCCACCGCTTTCGATTACTTTTATCTGTCGCTTTATTTCATATTCAAGGGCTTTTTCGACAAACCTGAAGGAGTTGATATTCTTGAGCTCTGTCCTCGTTCCAAATTCCGTTTGGCCAATTGGTCTTACAGATATATTTGCGTCACACCTGAGCGAACCCTGTTCCATGTTGCCATCACAAACGTCAAGGTATCTAAGGATGGCCCTGAGTTTTTTCATATATTCAACTGCTTCCCGAGGACTTCTGATATCCGGTTCAGAAACAATCTCCATGAGCGGCACGCCGGCCCTGTTCAGATCCACAAAACTGTAAGTCCCTGCTCCTTCATGGATATTCTTGCCCGCATCCTCTTCCATATGGATTCTCGTAATGCCGATTTTCTTTACGTTTCCGTCAACGATGATGCCAATACATCCATGCTCGCAGACAGGGAGTTCATACTGACTTATCTGATAGCCTTTTGGAAGATCGGGATAAAAATAGTTCTTCCGTGCGAACCTGCTGAAAGAAGAAATTCTGCAATCAGTGGCAAGTCCTGTCTTTATTGCAAACTGGAGAGCTTTTTTGTTGAGGACAGGAAGTACGCCGGGCATTCCGATACACACGGGGCAAGTCTGCGTGTTGGGTTCAGAGCCGAATTTTGTTGAGCAGCCACAGAATATCTTTGTGTCCGTGAGCATCTGTGCGTGAACTTCAAGGCCGATTACCACTTCATATTTCACAGGACAGGTTTCCTCCTGTGCCAGTCGGTGCTCTGTTCATAGGCATGGGCGACCTTGATAATCGTTTCTTCATCAAAATGCTTTCCGATACATTGCAGCCCTATCGGCAGATTATCCGCCGTGAACCCGCAGGGCACAGAG
>Ga0307380_10005292_pt1 | contig 17143 bp, 14 predicted proteins | sample UN3MG_FD_202239 | JGI IMG/M metagenome (GOLD analysis project Ga0307380, IMG submission 202239) | Soil microbial communities from Risofladan, Vaasa, Finland - UN-3 | ecosystem: Environmental > Terrestrial > Soil > Coastal area > Acid sulfate soil | place: Finland: Risofladan, Vaasa | collected...
TCCTGATCGCAGTTCAGACCCCGGTAAATGAGTACCAAAAACCGCGTTACTCCTCATTGAAGGAGGTCTCTGAATCGATAGGCAGACACATGAAGAGGGGGGCCATGGTCTGCCTAGAGTCAACGGTGGCGCCCGGTACCACCGAATACTATGTTAAGCCGATCCTCGAGGAGGTCTCTGGCTTGACTGCAGGAGTCGACTTCAACCTCGTCTTCTCATATGAACGAGTGACCGTAGGTCGACTCATCTACAACTTGAGGAACATGCCCAAGGTGATCGGCGGTCTGACTCCTGAATGTACGAAGAGAGGAATCGAGTTCTACAAGCACATCGTCGACGCTGAACTGTTACCAACGGACTGCATGACTGCTGAGGTAGCTAAAGTCACCGAAAACACGTACCGCGACGTCAACATCGCCTTCGCGAACGAGGTGGCACTCATCTGCGAGAGTCTTGGAGTCAACGTCCACGATGTTCGACGCTTTGTGAACTCCCTCCCCCATGATCCCTCAGATCCAGCTAAGAACCCCTATCGATTGATGCACATACCTGGGGCTGGAGTTGGCGGTCACTGCCTGCCCAAGGACCCTTGGCTTCTGAAATATGGGGTAGATGCGTATGGAAGATTCAAGGTCACACCCAAAGTGATAATCAGCAGTCGGGAAATTAACGACTACATGCCGGCTCACATGAAACGCCTCATCTTGGAAGCTGTCAAAGAAAGTGGTGTGAGGAAGGGAGACGCGAAGATCGCGATTCTCGGTCTTGCGTTTGTGGAGGACTCGGATGATGTTAGGAACACGCCTGCAATACCGCTCTATGAGATGCTGAGGAACGAGTGCGGACAGGTTATCATTCACGACCCGTATGTCAAGGAATACGAGGGTATACCTCTCATAGATAGCTTGGACGCCGCCATTCAAGGCAGTGATTGCCTGGCGATTGTCACGGGTCACAGACAATATCGTGAGTTGGATTTGGAGAGGTTGAAAGACCTCATGTCCAAGCCCGTTATAGTCGATGGTAGAAATATATTCGATCCAGGGGATTGCGTGAGTGCTGGATTCATTTTTAGGGGTGTGGGAATAGGTTTTCCTGAGGCTCGAGTCAGCAGGATGAAGGAATAGTGAGGTATGAATTATGGAGAAACTCGCGATAAATGGTGGCGAACCGGCTTCCGATCATATGATACCCATCGCTAAGCCCATTTTCTCCGAAAAAACGATCGAGGACGTTGCCGAGGTGTTGAGATCGAGGTATGTGATACAGGGACCAAGGGTTAAGGAGTTTGAGGAGAAGTTCAGCGAGAAGGTTGGAGCCAAGTACGCCTACGCAGTGAACTCCGGGACAGCCGCATTACACGTGTCATATCTCTCTACACTAAAACCAGGGGATGAGGTGGTCCTACCTTCCTTCACCTTCTTCGCGACAGCGAGCATGGCCCTTTACTCTCAGGGACGACCTGTCTTCGCCGATATCGATCCTGAGACCTTCATCATTGACGCAGAGGATGTCAAGGAGAAGATCACAAACCAAACGAGGGCCATCGCCCCCGTTCATCTTTTTGGCAACGCGGCGAACATGAGAGCTCTAACTGAGATCGCCGAGGACAAAGGCATCATATTCATCAACGACTCGGCTCAAGCTCACGGTACGGAGATCTACGGAAAAGACATCGGATCGCTTGAAGGGCTTAACTGCTTCAGCTTCTACCCCTCTAAGAGCATGACGACCGCAGAGGGGGGCATGGTCACAACTGACGATGAAGCCCTCTACAAACGCGGAAGGCTGATACGGGCTCACGGCGACGATGCCAGGTACCACCACGTCATCCTCGGACTGAACTACAGGATGACGGAGATCGCCGCGGCTATCGGTCTGAACCAGTTGAGCAAGCTTGATGAGTTCGTGGTTAAACGGAGACGCCACGGCAAGTTTTTAAAGGAAAAAATATCCTGCGTGGAAGGTCTTTACCCTCAGAGGATCGAAGACGGTGTCGAATCCTCCTACAGCTACTTCACCCTCACCATGGATCCAGAACTGTACAAATGTGATAGAGACGAGTTCCTGGCGGCGTTGAGGGCTGAGAATATCTCAAACGCCGTTCACTACCCTGTGCCTCTGACGAAGCAGCCAGCGATAAGGGACATATTGGATCCAGAGCCGTGCCCCATCTCTGAGGATGTGTCTAAGCGGATCTTTTCGCTTCCTATGTTTCCGGATCTAACAGAAGAAGAGCTCGACAGCATAGTCTCCGGAGTGGAGAAGGTAGCGAATTCTTATTTGAAATAGGGAATCTCTAGGCTTCCCATTCCCTCTTCTTCTTCAGATACTGGGATAGGGAATAGCGAACTCTAGCGGGGTTCCCGTATACGACGGTGTCGGGGGGCACATCCTTCGTCACCACTGCGCCCATACCAACCACGGCTCGGGCCCCCACAGTGACCCCAGCTTTCAGCATGGCGCCCGCGCAGACTATCGCTCCAGACTCGACGGTGACGCCCACCATCTTCGGGGACATGGGATATGGGTCATTGGTGAAGACGACCCCCGGACCTATGAAGACATCGTCCCCGATGACTGTCAGAGGCGGGATGTAGGCCATTCCCTCTATCTTACAGTTCCTGCCTATCTTAACGCCGTAGTCGACGTGGGCGAGGGAGCCTATCTTTGTCCCGTCACCTATCTCAGTTTCGTTCCCAATATACGTAAAGTTCCAGATCTTCACGTCCTCCCCAATCTTCACGTTCTCACCTATGTGCCGGATTACATCAGTCAAATTATCATCGCTTTCAAGTTTAGCATACACGAAATAAAAGTCCTCCCAAGAAAGAGGATGAACGGGATTAAATAGGAGCTACATGTTTAGATCAAGGACAAGGCGGGTAGGGATAACGGTTTGTGTGGCATATTTGGCTCCGTCCTAAAGAGTGGGAATGTTGCGCCCCTCATCTATCAGGGCCTGAAGAGGCTTGAGTACAGGGGCTACGACTCCGTTGGCTTCGCGACCATAGAAACGGGTAAACTCTCAGTAAAGAAGGACGCTGGCAGGCTGGATGACGTCGTCAAGAGACTGAGCTTGACCGAGATGCCGGGGAGCATCGGTATAGGGCACACACGGTGGGCGACCCATGGGGCGCCCAAGATGGTGAATGCTCACCCGCACACGGACTGCACAGGGAGCGTAGCTGTCATCCACAACGGCGTCATTGAGAACTTTATGGAGCTCAAGGAGGAGCTAATCGCGCAGGGGCACAACTTTGTCTCACTGACGGACACCGAGGTGATCGCGCACCTCATCGAGCAGGAATTGAAGGGGGACCTGGGCCTCGAGGAGGCGATACTGAAGTCCCTGAGACGCCTCGACGGCTCATACGCCGTGGCCGTGATCTCGAGCAGCGATCCCACCAAGATTTACTGCGCGAGGAACGAGAGCCCCCTCGTCCTGGGAGTGTCGGATCAGGGGACCTTCTGCGCCTCCGACGTACCCGCCATGCTTTCCTACACGAACCAAGTCGCCTACCTGAGGAACGGAGAGTTTGCGGTCCTCGAAAGAGATGGATTCCAGATTAAGCATGTTCAGGATGGATCCTACGTCGAGCGGGAGCTGAAGGAGATAACCTGGACCCTGGAGATGGCGGAGAAGCAGGGCTTCCCCCATTTCATGCTCAAGGAGATAAACGAGCAACCGAGTAGCCTCAGGAACGCCCTGAGACTGCAGAGTCAGTACCTCGACCTCCTCACCACCTTCCTCGACAGGGCCAGGGATCTGTTCCTCGTGGCAGCCGGGACATCCCACTACGCTTGCGTCGCTGCCTCCTACATGTTCTCTAAGATCGCGAGGCTGACGACGTTCCCAGTGGTCTCGTCGGAGTTCATAGAGCAGTACGGCGCATCCGTGGGAATCGACACCGTGGTGCTGTCTGTCAGCCAGTCCGGTGAGACGTATGACACCCTGAAGGCTATCGAGCACGCAAGGATGAGAGCATCGACGGTACTTGGCGTCACCAACACGGTTGGCTCATCCCTGACCAGGATGGCGAGGGCCTACGTCGTTCAGCAGTCGGGTCCGGAGATTGGCGTGGCGGCCACGAAGACTTTCACATCTCAGCTCCTCGTCCTCGCCCAGCTCGCACTTCGGCTCGCACGGACTAGGGGAAAGATCTCTCAGGATGAGGTCGACGAGTTCGAGGAGAAGCTCATGAACGTGCCTTCATACGTGGAGGACGTGATCGATCGTCACGGAGAGGACATCAAGGTTCTCGTGGACAAGTATGCTGACGAGAAGATCTTCGTCTTCCTTGGGAGGGGGATCAGCTCGGCGACGGCTCTTGAGGGGAGGCTGAAGCTCCTGGAGCTAAACTACGTTCCATCCCTAGCCTACCCGGCGGGGGAGAGCAAGCATGGCCCCATAAGCGTCGTCGAGGAGGGGGTGCCGGTCATCTTCGTCTGCCCCCGGGGTGAAAGCAGGAAGGACATCGTCGGGAGTATCATGGAGATGAAGGCAAGGGGGGCTCGTATCATCTCGATCTGCGAGGAGGGAGACAAGGAAATAAACGAGCTCTCGGACGATGTCATAGAGATGCCCCGGGGCATACCTGACCTGCTATCTCCGATACCCTACGTGGTGCCCCTCCAACTGTTCGCTTATCACCTAGCGGTCAAGAAGGGGCTGGACCCTGACAAGCCGAGGAACCTCGCTAAGAGTGTGACCGTCCCCTAGGAAACCCTTAAGCGGGGACATCCACCCCCTTTCTAAGGAACCATTTTGTACGACGTAGAGGCGGTTCGTAGGGACTTCCCCATACTCGAGAAGGGTGTTATCTACCTGGACAATGCTGCCAGCAGCCTGACCCCAGAACAGGTGGTGCTCAAGGAGATGGAGTTCTACAGAGAGTACCGGGCCAACGTGGAGCGGGGGCTTCACAGGTTCTCACAGAGAGCGAGCGAGGAGTACGAAAGCGCCCATGAGACCGTAGCTGAGTTCATTGGCGCCCCGGGCAGGCGAAACGTCGCTATGGTCAGGAACACCACGGAGGCCATCAACTTGGTAGCCAACTCCCTCGACTGGAAGAAGGAGGACAAGATCGTAACCACCATCATCGAGCACCACTCCAACTTCATCACGTGGCTCCGCGTAGGACAAAGGTTCGGCTGCAGAGTCGAGGTCGTAAGGTCGAACGAGGAAGGGATGTTCGATCTAGGCGAGTTCGAGAAGACAATCGACGACAGCACCCGCCTCGTGGCCGTGACCCACGTCTCCAACGTGCTAGGCTGTATCACCCCCATCAAGGAGATCGCCTCTATCGCTCACGAGCACGGGGCGTTGATGCTGGCAGACGGCGCCCAGGGAGTCCCCCATATCCCCACGGACGTAAGGGAGATGGGCGTCGACTTCCTCGCCTTCTCTGGCCACAAGATGCTGGGCCCCACTGGCTCCGGTGGCCTCTACATCGCCGAGGAGCAGCTCGACTCCACAGAGCCTCTCTGCATCGGGGGAGGCACTATCTCCGACGTCAGCCTGAACACTTACGAGCTCGCCGTGTCGCCCATGAAGTTCGAGGCGGGCACCCCAGCAATAGCCCAGGTCATCGGGCTCGGTGAGGCGTGCAGATACCTCGACAGGATAGGAATGAACAACGTGAAACGTTGGGATGAGAGGCTCGTAGAGAAGCTGGCTGATGGACTAGCTGAGATCGAGGGCGTCGAGATCTACGGACCGCGGGACCCCCGTAACAGGGTCGGGCTCGTCACCTTCAACGTGGCGGACATGAACCCCCATGATGTCGCGCTGACTCTCGACAATGAATATGCTATCGCCGTGAGATCGGGACACCACTGCGCTCTGCCACTCATGAAGGAGCTCTTCGGGCTACCCGGAGGGAACGCTAGGGCTTCTACCTACCTCTACAACACCCTCGGTGAGATAGAGAATCTCCTGGGTGCCGTTGAGGAGATCGCTGAGGGCTAGGAACCGGGGCCTACATCCAGGAATACAATAAAAAAGGAGTATTGTCTACTTGACGAACCTCGCCGGAGCCTTCTCGAACGCCATGAGGCATCTCTCGTTGCAGAAGTAGTAGGTCTTACCTTCGTACTCCGACTTGTACTTGGCTGTCGCTTCGTCGACGGTCATACCGCAGACAGGATCCTTAGCCATATGTATCGAGTATCCCAGGGGAACGGTAGTTTTCAAAGGTTTCGACATCTGTCTTTTATGCTTCTAGAGGGTATCTCTCGTCGTGGTGTTACGATGAGCGCTAGAGAGGTTCTAGGCGCCGACTTAGTTCTTCTGGATGGGAAGATCGTCACGGTCGATCCCAGGGACTCAATCGTCGAGGCTGTGGCAATCAAGGGAGGGAAGATCCTAGCTATCGGGACGACCGAAGGTATAAAGACGCTGGCGGGGGAAGGGACTGAGGTCGTCGATCTGGACGGTAAGACCGTGCTGCCTGGGATAATCGACAGCCACACCCACCCGAGCAACCTTGTCAACACATTGTTGGGGGTAGACCTTAGGTCGCCACCCATCAAGAACGTCAGTGACGCACTGGCCAAGATCGCCGAGAGGGCTGCGACTCTGAAACCGGGTGCATGGATTCGAGGCGCCAACTTCAACGACTCGAAGCTGGAGGAGAATCGCCACGTCACTCGATGGGAGCTAGACACGGTGGCCCCTGATAACCCCGTTATAATAAGCTCCGACACGGGGCATCAGTCAATCGTAAACTCGAGGACCCTCGAGCTAACGAGGGTTGACGATGAGACACCGGATCCGCCGGGGGGTAAGATCGACAGGAACGAGGAAGGGGTGGCAACAGGTTTACTATATGAGACGGCGTCGGGACTCGTCCGGGGCTTGATCCCTCCGTACACCTTGGAGGAGACCAAGGAGGCGTACAGGCGGGTGACGGAGCTCTTCTCCAGCTGGGGAGTGACGTCGACCCACAACGCTAGTGGCACGACGATGGGCATAAGGGCGTACAAGCAGCTGCTCGACGAGGGCGTCAAGAGGCTGAGGATGAGCCTGATGGTGCGGGTGGGGAACGACCTGCCCGAGGGGCAGAACATGCTAGACTCCATGGCGAGGCTGGGCATAGAGAGCGGCTTCGGGGACGACTGGCTCAAGGTGATGTCGCTTAAGATAATGGGTGACGGCTCCGGAGCGGGAGGCACCGCTGGCGTCTACACCCCTCAGCATCGGGGGACGAAGGGGCTCGGGCTGATGACCACGTCGAAGGAGGAGATGGGGAGGCTCGTGATCAAGGCTCACAATGCCGGAATCCGCGTGAGCATTCACAGCATTGGCGACAGGGGCATAGACATAGCCCTCGACTGCATCGAGAAGGCTCAGAAGCTGAACCCCAAGCCTGACATGCGCCACAGGATCGAGCACAACAGCTGCTGCACGCCGAAGCAGCTGGTGCGCATCAAGGAACTCGGCGTAACACCGTCAAGCAGCATTGGCTACATGTACGGCATCGGCGACATGTACGCTGAGAACTTCGGCCCTGAGAGGAGCAGATGGCTTCACCCACACAAGACGATGAAGGAGATGGGCATAATAGCTGGGGGAAACAACGACCTGCCAGTCACATTCTACAACCCTTGGGTGCAGATCTATGCAGCGGTCACCAGGAAGACTAGTTCAGGAAAGGTAGTTGGGCCCGAGGAGGCCATCAGCCCGATGGAAGCCATCAGAGTCTACACGTGGAACGGGGCCTATCTGAGCAAGGATGAGAACAGGTTAGGCAGTATCGAGCCAAGCAAGCTAGCGGACATAGTGGTTCTGGACAGGGACATCCTGACGATCCCACATGAGGAGATCAAGGAGATTAACGCCGTCATGACTATAGTGAATGGAAAGATAGTCTATCGAAGATAGTTATCCCTTCTTTTCCATCTCCACGGCTCGAGGAATTTATATTAAAAGGGGTTTAGAGGAACCTCCAAGTCACTCGACGAGCAGCGTGGTCTCAGGAGGAACGGGCCCCATCATAAGATCCTCTTCAATGAAAGAGGAGATCACATCACCGACTTCCCAAGTCCTTGAGCTCCCACCCAAGTCCCTTGTCCGGACTTTTCCGTCGACGAGGATACCACTCACAGCCCTTTCGATGGTGTTGCCACTCTCTTTTTCACCGAGCCAATCGACCATCATCTTGGCGGATAGTATCGATCCTATCGGGTTCGCTACCCCTTTTCCCGCGATGTCCCAAGCTGGACCGTGAACCGGCTCGAAGAAGGCGAAGTCGTTCCCTACGCAGGCCGAAGGTGCCATGCCAACGCCACCTATCTGACCGATGATGATACCTGAGAAGATGTCTCCGAAGATGTTGGAGGTAACAATGATGTCGAATCTCTTTGGGTCCCTTGTCTGCATCATGGCAGCGACGTCGACGCTGATGCACTCGCTCTCAAGGTTGGGGTACTGAACTGACACCGTCTGGTAGGCTCTCCTAAATACTTTATCGCTGAACAGAAGGTTATGCGCGTCTATGCACGTCACTCTCTTCCGGCTTTCCCTCTCAGCGTATTTGTATGCAAACTCGATAACGCGTTGTGCGCCCGCCTCGGTTACTCTCCTAGTGTCGACGCCTTCCTCCGCCCAGAGGTAGCCTTCGTGCTCGAGGGCAAAGCCCTCGTTTATGTCTCTTATGACCACAGCATCAACCCTGCTCTGTGATCTCGGGTCGTCGGGAGCGAAGGCGCCGGGATAGAGCTTTAGGGGGCGCACGTTGGCGAAGGCATTTCGCTCGATCCTGAAGTGGATGGGGACGATCCGGGGGATCCCGTAGGGAGCGTAGCTATAACCAACGGCACCGAGTAAGGTCGCGTCTGCCTCGTCACAGGTCTCTACGGTCTCAGCAGGAAGGGGGGTGCCAGCTGCCGCGTAGGCGACGCTCCCCACGTCACAGTAGAGGTACTCGAAATCAATTTCCAGTCTGTTCAGGACTTTTACTGCCTCCCTAGTGACCTCCGGACCAATGCCATCCCCGGGAAGCACCGCTATCCTGTACTTCTTACCCGTGGTCGTCCCCCCCTTCATCCATTAAGTTCCCCCTCACACACAGATTTCTAGTTCTTGTCCCCTACGGTTCCCTCACATTCATAGCATCCTGCTCGAGGAACGGGGCATCGTCCTTATCTGCCTCGAGGTTCAGGGTGAGCTTCATCTCTTTTGGGAGTGTGAAGAAGAATGTGCTTCCCACACCCAGTTTACTCTCAACCCAGATCTTCCCCCCGTATGACTCCACGATCTTCTTACAGATGGTCAGGCCCGCCCCGGTCCCCGAGTACTCATCCTGAGGATGGAGCCTCTGGAACAGCTTGAAGACCTGCTCGAAGTCTTTCTCGTCGATGCCTATCCCGTTGTCCTTGATGCTGAAGAGGTACTGGTCTCCCCTCTCCTGATGCTCTATCCAGACTTTCGGCTCCGTGGACTTGTTGTACTTGACTCCGTTGCTGAGCAGGTTGGCGAAGAGCTGTCGTATCCACACCCTGTGGGATTGAACTTTTGGGAGATCTGAGTAAATGATCTCGGTCCGCTTCACACTGAGTTCGGCCTCGAAGTCTAGTTCAATCTCTTTAACTAGAGCGTTCAGGTCGATAACTTCGACCTCAAGATATTTCCTGTTGACCCGCGACAGGACGAGGAGGTCGTCGATGAATTCCGTCATCCTCTGAGACGCGGCTTCAATCCGTCTCAGGTAGTCCTGCTTCTCTTCGTCCAAGATATCGATGGTGTCCTCCATCAGGAATTGCGTGAAAGCCTGGATCGTGCGTAGGGGTGCCTTGAGGTCATGGGAGACGGCGTAGGTGTAGTCGTCGAGCTCCTTGTAGGAGTGCTCCAACTCCTTCAGGTTGTCTTTCAACTTCTCCTTCTGGAGAATGATGGCCAAGGTCGAGGCGACGTGTTCAGCTAAGGTCTCCAGGAGCATGACGTCATGTGCATCGAAGGCATTCACAGCTGTGCTCTCGATGTTGATGACTGCGAAAACCCTTCCATCCACCTTCACAGGTACGACGATCTCAGAGAGGCTTATAGGCTCCCCCTCATCCTTGTAAGAGAAGAAGTCCGGATCCTTCCTCGTATCAGATACGAACTGGGTCTGCCCAGTCCTTACTGTTCTCACTGTAATACCAGGTTCATCCTGACTCATCACACGATCGTTCTGGTTGACCAGTTCCCGTTTAAACAAGATTGAGTTGCTCTCGACGATTCCGAACCCGATGTCGTCGTAGCCGAGAGTCTCACCTATGCTCTTATACGTCGACCGGGCGACCTCCTCCACGGTTTCTATATTGTTTAGCGTTATAGCATGCTTATGGATCGATTCAAGCTTCACCTCGAAGAGCTTGCGCTCTGAGATATCCCTGATGAAGACGAGAGAGGCTGGCCTACCCTCGTATTCTATAATGGAAATCTGGGTCTCCACGTCGATACTGTCGCCATCCCTCCGCCTCATCTTCAACTCGTAGCGGAACGGAGTGTCCCTCCTAGCCGGTTTGAAGTGGGCTCTCTGGTCTTCGGGAGAGATAAACTCACAGGACCAGCGCCCTACGAGCTCAGATGGATCGTCGAATCCCAGCATTTTTGCGGCATGCTCGTTAGAGAAGAGTATCACCTCGTCGAAAATGACGAAGACAGCATCGTGAGTGACCTCGAAAAGAGTTCTCGCATCATTGAAATTATGAATCTGGACTAGATTCCCCGTCTTGGCTCCCTCGAGTATTCTTTAATAATAAAAAATACATTTCGAGGTAGTTATATAGTTACAGAAGTAGTAATCAGTATCATTGTCACACTTTCTAGGGCTAAAAAAGAGCCGTTCTCTATTAAATTGAACGGAAATTGCTATAAAATCATGTTTTCATCAAAATTTTTAATTATTTGGGAGAAAGCCCTGATTCTATGCTGATTTTCTGAGAAAATTGGGTGAGATATATAAGTTCTAGATCAGCCTTCTCAAGTCGGCCTCAGCTGCAATGTAGCCAAAACCAGCCCAGCTTCCAGTGGATAATATCTCATTCAAAATCCCAACGGCTTTGACTTTTTCACCATTGTATAGGAACCAGTTAGCGACTCCGTAGCCAGTCGTGACCATCCCGAGGGCCCCCATCCCCCGTGCAGCCTCTAAAAGCTGGTCGAAGTTTAACTCTCCCTTGTACATGAGGAGGCATTCATGATAGTTACCATTCTCGATGATGTCCATTTCAGCACTGATGGGATCAAGCACACTCTTGGCCTCCTCCACGAGACCCAGCCGACGCAGAGTCATGTAGAGCCAATGAGATGTGGCCACGAGCTTGTCCGGGTTCCTGGAGACAGCCAGACACTCTTTATAGGCCTTCAATGCCTCATCGAACCTCCCGGACACATAGTAGGAAAGTCCCAGGTGGTACCAGATGTTGAAGTGGAGGCTGCTGACAGGAGTGTTCCTCTCGTTGGGGATCCCATCCGGCTCAACGATGTCAGGCTTTCCCTTGATGAGCTTCGCCGCCCTCTCGAAGTCGTCGATTGCGAGATCGAAACGTCGAAGGGAGATGTAGCGGTTCCCCCTATGCCTGTAGAGTATGGGGTTTTCCGGGTGCTTCTCTATACCCATCGAGTAGATACCGATGGAATCCCGGTAGCGACCAAGGTATGCTGTACGTCGCCCCAACCAAACTATGGCATCCGGGTCATCCGGTTTTTCTTGATATTCATACAATGCTTTCTCATAGAGTTCCTGCTGCATCTCTATGGTCTCCGACCTCATGGGTGCCCTGAAAAGTGGTTCGCCAAAAAGTGAGAAGGCCTCAGGCGTCCTCGGAAGCTTTGCATCGTCTAATTTAATTCACCCATTCATTGGAAGTCGATCTACCATTAAATACTTTTTAGAAAGGGAGCTAGGCTTATGAACAAATCGATTGATTACATATCTAATGTGTAAAAATTTAACGTTTCTGTTAAAATAATTATCCTTCAATTTAAATATTTACAGAATTATACATAAAAGAGATGATGGTATCAAGCCCAACAGCGTTAAATTACTTAAGCACTGTAGAAGTAGCGAGGTCCCAAACATGATTTACCAGGCGTCTGTCTACGTCAGACTGAAGAAAGGCTATTCAGATCCGGAGGGCGAGACAACGGCGAACGCCCTTAGAGGACTAGGCTACGACGTAACAGAGGTGAGATCTAGCAAGTCCTATGAGGTGACCCTTGAAGCATCCAGTAAAGAGGAGGCGGAGCGCATCCTCGATGAGATGTGCAGAAGGCTCCTCACGAACCCTACTAAAGACGATTATAGATTTGAGCTAAGGGAAGGGATATGAGCCGCGTACAGAAAAGTCGGCATCATTTCGAGCATTATTCTATAGATATGCTCAACGCTACAGACGACGAGCTTAGGGAGATCGCTGAGACCCTGGGCCTCGGACTCTCGATGAGCGAGCTGAGACACATCCGAGACCACTACCTCATCAAGGAGAGGAGAGCGACTGACGTAGAGCTCCAGACCTACGATCAGACCTGGAGTGAGCACTGCTTCCACAAGACGTTCAAGGGCCTCATTGAGACGCAAGACGGCCAAGTGGACGGGATGCTCAAGAGCTATCTGGGCAGAGTCGTGAGGGAGCTTAATCCCAGCTGGTGCTACAGCGTGTTCGAGGACAACGCCGGAATCGTCGACCTAGACGACGAGTACGCCATCGCCATCAAGGTGGAGACCCACAACCACCCTTCAGCGATAGAGCCCTTCGGAGGGGCGGCGACCGGCCTCGGCGGGGTCATTAGAGATGTCCTGGGAGTCTGGGCTGACCCCATAGCCTGCACAGACGTACTGTGTTTTGGGCCGCTTGACATGCCCTACGATAGGCTCCCTGAGGGGGTCAAGCATCCGAGCTATATCTTCAATGGCGTCGTCGACGGAATCGGCTCCTACGGCAACAGTATTGGGATTCCCACCGTGAACGGGGCCGTCTGCTTCGACGAGGACTACACCGGAAACGTAGTCGTGTACGCTGGTTGTATAGGCCTCCTCAGGAAGGACAGGTACATCCGCAACACCAAGGTCGGGGACAAGATAGTGCTTGCGGGCGGTCGGACAGGACTTGACGGCATCCACGGTGTAACGTTCGCATCGGCAGAGCTCACTGAGGAGTCCGAGGAGGTCTCGAGGCCGGCGGTCCAGATTGCGAACCCCATAGAGGAGGAGAAGGTGAAGAGGGCTATCAAGCAGATCAGTGAGGAAAAGTTAGGCTCCGGAATAACTGACCTGGGAGGCGGCGGCCTAAGCTGCGCCGTCTGCGAGATGGCAGACAGGTTCGGTGTGGGTGTCGAAGTGGATCTGGCTAACGTCCCTCTGAAGTATCCCCAGATGGCGCCCTGGGAGATCTGGGTCTCCGAGTCCCAGGAAAGGATGTGCTTGGCCGTCCCAGTTGATAACGTGGAACGCGTGCTCGAGATATTCAATGACGAGCAGACCGAGGCCAACGTGATTGGGACGTTCACAGCCGGAGATGAAGTGAACGTGAGATTCCACAGCGAGCACGTGGCGAAGCTTGAGATACCCTCACTATTCGACCCACCGAGGATCCACAGGAAGACCATGTGGGAGCCCCAAGCCCCGGATGAGCCACAGATACCTACGCCCACCGATCTGGGGAAGACATTGAGGCAGCTCCTGGCGACGCCCAACATCGCGAGCAAGGAGAAGGTGGTCAGGAGGTACGACCACGAGGTGAAAGGGGGCACCGTAATCAAGCCCCTTCAAGGCTGGAACGCCGGCCCGAGCGACGGGGCCGTCCTCAAGCCCCTCACGGGCTCATGGAAGGGGGTGACGATCTCTTGCGGTATCAACCCGCGTTTCGGGAAGTTAGACCCGTACTGGATGGCAGCATCGGCATTGGATGAGGCCATCAGGAACAACGTGGCAATGGGAGGAAGGAGAATCGCCCTGCTGGACAACTTCACGTGGGGAAACCCCGAGTACGAGGACAGACTCGGCGGCTTGGTCATGGCCAGCAAGGCATGCTTTGACGTTGCCAGCGTCTACGGGACGCCCTTCATCTCAGGAAAGGACAGCCTCTACAACGAGTCGCCCCTTGGACCCGTCGCACCCACACTGCTCATCACAGCTCTGGGGCTGATACCTGACATCAGGAAGGCAGTTACGATGGATCTGAAAAGGCCTGATGACCCAATCTACCTCTTGGGAACGACGAAGCCTGAACTCGGGGGTTCCATGTACTATAGGCTGAACGGTTTCCTAGGCTCGTCCGTTCCCCGACTTGAACCCGAGAAGACCGTAGAATCATATCAGCGCCTCACGTCCTCGATAGACTCAGGACTCGTGAGAGCATGCCACGATCTATCTGAAGGGGGACTAGGAGTGGCACTCTCCGAGATGGCCTTTACAGCTGGATTAGGGGTGGAAGTGGATCTAGACAAAGTCACAGGGAGCTCAACTATAAGAGACGACATGGCGCTATTCTCCGAGTCCAACGGCCGATTACTCGTCGAGGTGAGAGCGGATCGGTCCTCAGAGTTCGAGGAGAAGATGGCTGGCACAGCTTATTGTAGGATCGGCTCCGTGACGAGCAGCTACCTTCTGACGATTAGAGGGAAAAAGGGGGTTCTCATCGAGGAGCCTCTGGAGCGCCTTATGTCGGCTTGGAAGACACCTCTGGGGGGAGTGTGATGAAGAGGGAGGAGATCAAGGTCCTGCTGATGAGGGCTCCAGGTACCAACTGTGACGCCGAGACGGTACGCGCCTTCGAGGACACGGGTGTAGACGTATCACTGATCCACACACAGAAGATATTCAGGGAGAAGAACCTGCTCGACTACGACGTCGTGGTGTTCCCGGGTGGCTTCAGCTACGGCGACTACGTCAGGAGCGGCTCCATATGGGCGAAGGAGATGGAGTACAGGATTGGGACCGAGCTGGAAAAGTTCGTCAACGAGGGGCGTCCCGTCATTGGGATATGCAACGGGTTCCAGCTCCTCGTCGAGGCCGGGTTCCTGCCTGGATTCGAGGGACGATCCATCTACCCTGAGGCAGCGTTGGCCAACAGTATCAGGGGGTACCAGTGCCGTTGGATACGAATGAAGTACGTCAACGGCGGGAGATGCAGGATGATGAGCAAGTTACCTGAGGACTATCTCATGAGGGTTCCCATAGCGCACGGGGAGGGACGGTTCGTCTACCCGCAGGAGGACGAGAAATTTCTGGAACGACTTCAGGACAACGACCAGTTAGTCTTCAAGTACGCCAGGGAGGACGGCTCACCAGCCAACATGGAACTATGGTACAACCCCAACGGGGCATGGCACGACATAGCTGGTATCTGCAACCCCGAGGGAAACGTCTTAGGGTTGATGCCACACCCCGAGAGAGCGTACTTCGGCTACCTGATGCCACAGTGGAGCCGTGATGAGGGGCATCCAGAGTATGGAGATGGCAAAGTCTTCTTCGAGTCGATAATCAGCTACGTGGAGAAGAAGATCTAGCCGCCCTCCTCCGATAATCACCCAATTTTCGTCGCAAGCCATCGTCGGATAAGGCCAAGATCTCTATGGCAAGGAGCGCCCCATTCTTTGCGTTGTCTATGCCGACACATGCAACTGGAACCCCGGGAGGCATCTGCACTATCGATAGCAGTGAGTCGAGCCCCCCGAGCTTCGCTTCCTTTGGGACGCCTACGACGGGCTTCAGAGTGTGTGCGGCTATGAAACCGGGCAGTGCAGCCGATAATCCCGCGACTGCTATGAAGACTGAGGCGTCCGAGGACTCAACGTACTCCATCAAAGCGCTAGGATTTCTGTGAGCGGAGTAGACCACATTCTCATAGCTCACATCGAACTCTTGTAGGATCTCCTCAGCCTTCACGCCTACTTCACGGTCGGACTCGCTTCCCAGTACGATCGAGATATGGACCATTACTTTTCCCCTGTACATGTATCCTAATTCTATAGCAAATAAATTGATACGTATATGTGAAATAATTTATTTTATTTCGAAAGCGGCTGCAAGTTCATCGGCCGTGATAAGGTTCTTTGCTATGATCTTCTTGCTACCGTTCTCCTCGATCCTTGTCATTATGCACTCGTCAGCTACTGTGCAGTTGCCGTTCTCGTCGAGTTTCGCCCCCCGGCACACCCTTATCACGTCGGGAGAGATGTCATCAATCAGGAATATTTCTCCGTCCTTGTTCCGCCCGAACTCGCATTTACCATCTATTAGGTGGAGGCCCCTCTTCGCGCACTCCTCGTAGAGGAGGTCTGCAATCTCACAGAGCATTTTCTTTGTGTGGTCGACTTCTTCATGGGTCATTATCCCGAGCTCCACGAGGGTGTCATCCACCATTAGAATGTCCGAGTCACCGGGGAGACCCTTTGAGTAGACCTCCACGAGTTTGTCGATGCTTCTTCCAGGCTTGACACTGGGGTATCTCCTCCAAAAACTCCCGTAGGCCTGATTCCTGAAGACCCACTCGAGGTTGTAGAGGTCCTGGGCGCCCTCGACATCTGACTCGGATTTCATACCAAGCAGGGCTGCAGGTTTAACTACCATCACGTTCTCCCCCGTGGTCTCGATGTAGTGAGTTGGGACGCCTCGCTTGTTCAGTAGCTTGAAAAGATAACTTGAGAACTGACAAGAGACACGCCCCTTACCCTTTATCTGACCGACGACCTTGTCGTATCCTGAATCGAAGACGGGTTTCCCCGTGTTCTGGCCTATGTACCCTGTGGCGTCGTCCTTGAAGTAGAACTCCAGGTTGCCGTCGGGTCTCTCATACACGCTCTTAGTTTTTCCGTCTATCACTAGCTTCATGGATATTCCTCGTCTAAAACGTATAGCTACGATTGATCCCACTTTTGTTATTAGTTTTTTCATGAAGAATTGAATTAGATCGGTTCTACAGGGGGCCCCTGGGACTGGGATTTGATGATATGCCCTTTATGTGCTCAATTGAAACTAAATATTTTCCGAAGGTAAGTATCGCGTCTTTTGGTATCGAAGGAGAGAAAAAGGAGCGGGTTATCCCCTCTCTAGCTCACACATAACATCGTCCACTGACCCGAGGTGAAACGCAGCGAGCCATTTCTCACCACTAATCACCTGATAGGAAGCGACACAGCGCTTCGAGACTT
>Ga0307380_10005295_pt1 | contig 17135 bp, 18 predicted proteins | sample UN3MG_FD_202239 | JGI IMG/M metagenome (GOLD analysis project Ga0307380, IMG submission 202239) | Soil microbial communities from Risofladan, Vaasa, Finland - UN-3 | ecosystem: Environmental > Terrestrial > Soil > Coastal area > Acid sulfate soil | place: Finland: Risofladan, Vaasa | collected...
TGCTCCCCAGCTTCGTGGCGGGGTTGTAGGCGGACTCCAAGCTCGGTGACGCGCAGACCGGTCACGAGAAGACCCTCACCGGACTCCTTCCTGCGTTGGCAGGTGCCAACCAGATCTACGGGGCGGGGATGATCGAATCGGGCGTCACCTTCGACCTTGGCCAGCTGGTCATGGACAACGAGATCGCGAAGATGATCAAGTTCGCCGTCGCCGGCATCGCGGTCACAGACGAGACGATGGCCATCGACGACATCGCCAAGGTCGGGGCGTTCGGCGACTTCCTCTCGCTGGACGCCACGCTTAAGCACATGCGCGAACTTAGCCAGCCGGAGGTCCTCGACCGCCGCGTGCGTGAGGACTGGGAGGCGCGCGGGTCGACCGACCTCGCGGCCCGGGCGCACGCCCGGGCGCTGGAGCTCATAGAGTCTCACCAGCCCCTGCCCATCGACCCGGACGTGGCCGAGCAGGTGCGCCGCATCATCAAAGCCGCCGATCGTGAGAAACGCGTCGCATGAAGGACCGGCTGAGGCAGGCCATCATCGACGGCAACGCCGACGTCGTCGCAGCGGTCAGGGAGCACGACGCCAGGATCGTCGGCGTGAGCGCCCTGCTCACCACCACCCTGCCGCACAAGGCGGAGACGATCGCGGCGCTCAAGGCCGAGAGCCTCAGGGACCGCGTCAAGGTGATGATCGGCGGGGCCCCGGTGACCGCCGCCTGGGCCGAGGAGATCGGCGCCGACGGCAACGGCACCAGCGCCGGTATGGCCGTCGAGCGGGCGAAGGAGCTGGTGAGGTAGTCTGGGGCTGCAAAAGCCCCGGAGGTGATCCAGTGACGGCAACGATCGACCGCGACCGGCTCGCGGAGCTCAAGGCGCGCGAGGACGAACTCTTCGTCGCACGCCACCCCCGCTCCCGCGAGCTCTTCGAGCGGGCGCAGGCGCACATGCTCGACGGCGTCCCCATGAACTGGATGACGCGCTGGTCCAGCCCGTTCCCGCCCTACGTGGCTGAAGCCCACGGCGCCCGCTTCACCTGCGTCGACGGGCACGACTACATCGATTTCTGCCTGGGGGACACCGGCGCCATGACCGGCCACTCGCCCGACGCCTCGGTCGCGGCGATCTGCACCCAGGCCGGCCGTGGCATCACGACCATGCTGCCGACCGAGGACTCGCTCTGGGTGGCCGCCGAGCTCAGCCGCCGGTTTGGCCTGCAGTACTGGCAGCTCGCGCTCACGGCCACCGACGCCAACCGTTTCGCCGTGCGCCTCGCGCGTCACGTCACGAAGCGCCCGAAGATCCTCGTCTACAACCACTGCTACCACGGCTCCGTCGACGAGACGATCATCACCATCAACGACGGCGTGCCCGGGCCCAAGCCGGGCAACGCCGGCCCGCCGGTCGACCCGACCGTGACCAGCAAGGTCATTGAGTGGAACGACTTGGCCGCGCTCGAGAAGGCGCTCGCGCCCGGCGACGTGGCCTGCGTCCTCGCCGAGCCGGCGCTGACCAACATCGGCATCATCCTGCCGGACGAGGGCTATCACGCCGAGTTGCGCCGGCTGACGCGCGAGACCGGCACGCTGCTCATCATCGACGAGACGCACACCGTCTGCGCCGGACCCGGCGGCTGCACGCAGGCCTGGAGTCTCGACCCGGACATGATCACCCTCGGCAAGCCGATCGGCAGCGGCATCCCGAGCGCCGTGTACGGCTTCGGTCAGGCGGTGGCCGATCTCATTCGCGTCGGCTGGGACTATCACGCCGCCGACGAGTGCGGCATCGGCGGCACGCTGGCGGGCAACGCGCTCAGCGTGGCGGCCGTTCGCGCGACGCTGAGCGAGGTACTCACCGACGCGGCCTTCGCGCACACGATCCCGCTCGCCGGTCGCTGGGCCGACGGCGTCCAGGGTGTGATCGATGAGTTCGCCCTGCCGTGGGTGGTCAAGCGCCTCGGCTGCCGCGCCGAGTACTGGCCGCGGCCCGTGCCGCCGCGCAACGGCGGCGAGGCGGCCGCGGCCGAAGACGAGGAGCTCGACCGCTACCTGCACCTCTTCATGCTGAACCGCGGCGTGCTCATGACCCCGTTCCACAACATGGCGCTGATGGCGCCGCAGACGACGGCGACCGACGTCGACCGCCACACGGAGCTCCTCCGTGAGGCGGCGCAAACGCTGGTGGGCTGAGCGTCAGGCCCCGGCCTGCTCGGCGTCGGCGTCATCCCGAGGCCGACGAGACCGGAAGCTCGGCCGCGGGCCCCACGCCTCCGTACGCGGTCGGGGCGGCGAGGCGCTTCGCGCGCCTCGCCGCCCCGTGACTCGCTCACAGCCGAGCGGCCGGTCCCCTCAGAGCTCTTCGTTCCCCGGCGGGAGCGGAAGCTCGCCGGAAGGACCGTCCGACGTCGGGATCTTGGGTATCGCCGTGTCGGCCATGTTGTCCTGGCTGAGCGCCGCCCCGGGAGGACCCTGCACATCGGATCCTTGCGGCGGCGATGGCTCCTGATCGACCTCGGTGATGCCCAGCTCCTTGGCGTGCCGCGGATCCGTCTCCGGCAGGATGTGGCGCAGGAAGCGCTTGGTGCGCTCGTCCTTGGGGCGGTAGAAGACCTCGCTCGGCGGGCCCTGCTCGATGAAGTAGCCATCGTCCATGTACACGACGCGGTCGGCGACGTCGCGGCTGAAGCCCATCTCGTGGCTCACCACGATCATCGTCATGCCGCCCTCGGCGAGCTCCTTCATGACCTTGAGCACCTCGCCGATGAGCTCGGGGTCGAGGGCGCTGGTCGGCTCGTCGAAGAGCATGAGCACGGGGTCCATGGCCATGGCGCGGGCGATGGCCACGCGCTGCTTCTGGCCGCCGGAGAGCTGGCTCGGGAAGAAGTCCATGCGCTCACCGAGGCCCACCTTGGTGAGCAGCTCGTGCGCCTTGCGGGTGGCTTCTTCCTTCTTCTCGCCCTTGACCAGGATCGGACCCTCGGTCACGTTCTCGGTCGCGTCCTTGTGCGGGAAGAGGTTGAACTCCTGGAAGACCATGCCGCACTTCATGCGGATCTCGTGCACGTCCTTCTTGAAGCGGCCGCCGTGGCTGCCGCAGGTGACGTGCACGTCCCCGACCCTGATCTCTCCGGCGGTGGGATCTTCGAGGAAGTTCAGGCAGCGCAGGAAGGTGCTCTTGCCGGAGCCGGACGGCCCGATGAGTACCAGCACCTCGCCCTTGTAGACGTCGAGGTCGATGCCTTTGAGCACGTGGTTGCGGCCGAAGTACTTCTGCAGGCCCTGCACCTTGACGACGAGCTCTCGCCCCTTGTCGTCGGTGATCGTCTCGTGTGGGAAAGTGTGAGTCGATGCCATGTTACTCCGCCTTCCCCTTCTCCTTCTCGCGGGCCTTGTCGCGCGCCATGCGCGTCTCGAGCTTGGCCTGCCAGAAGCTGAAGAAGATCGTCAGCGCCCAGTACCAGGCCGCCGCCACCAGCAGGGTGCTGAAGAAGCTGAAGGTCGCGGCGCCGGCCAGCTGCGAACGGCGCAGCAGCTCCTCGACGGTGATGACCGACACCAGCGAGGTGTCCTTGATGAGGGCGATGAAGTCGTTGCCCACCGCCGGAATGACGATCTTGAGCGCCTGCGGCAGCACGATGCGGCGCTGGGTCTGCCAGCCGCTCAGGCCGATGGCCCACGCGGCCTCGTTCTGGCCCTTGGGCACCGCCTGGATGCCGGCGCGGAAGACCTCGGTGAGGTAGGCGCCGTAGTTGAGCGAGAGCGCCGCGACGCCGGACCAGAAGGCCGGCGGATTGAGCGTGTCGGGCAGGCCGAACCGCTGGATGATCTCGGGGATCACCTGGTAGATGGCGATGATCTGCAGCAGCAGAGGCGTCCCTCGGAACAGCGAGGTGTAGAAGGTGGCGATCCAGTACGGGATCCGCGCAATGACCATCCTCCACATGTAGCCCCAGCTCTGGTACCGGTTCCACGCCTGCCGGAAGGTCATCTTCTTGGAGAGGCGTCCGAGGGAGCCGAAGAGCGCGAGGATGGAGGCAAAGACGATGGAGATGACGGTGAGTTCGACGGTGACCAGGCCGCCGCGGGCGATGTACCAGAACCAGTCCTTCATCACCTGGGGGTTGATGAGCTGGCCCGATCCGGCTTCGCCCTGGGAGCCGAACGACCAACGGTACTCGACCTCAGTCCCTGTGGTGGTCACGAGCACGGTCTTGAACGCGTAGTCGCCGGAGCCGTACTTCTGCGCGAGGTCGAACTGGAGCGTCGACGTGGCGCGCGAGACGGCCGGCACGATGAAGGGCGGCTGCGCGAGTCGCTGCTCCACCCCGTTGATGAAGAGCTTGCAGCTCTCCGGTGCGATCTCGGCGCCGTTGGCCTGGAAGTTCACCTGGACGGTGTCGCCCGTCCAGTTCAGGATGCCCTTCGGGTCGTCGGGGTTCGGAATGGTCCCCTTGACGACGGGCGTCCCGGTGAGCGTCGACGACGGCGAGGGCGATGCCGCGAGTGCGAGGGGCGTGAGCGCCGCCGCCATCAACGCGAGCACGGCCGCGAAGAGGGCGACACTCACGAACGGGCGTCGTGTGTGCATCGGCGAAGACCTCTCTGTCGGGACTGCGGCGGGAGCCCGGCGGGGCCCCCGCCGCAGTCGACCTGACACTATCCGGCCACGCCCGCGGGGCGTGGCCGCCGTGCTGCTACTCCTTGACCGTCAGGTCGAGCCCGTTGTACCACGTCTCGCTCATCGCGGTGAGCGAGCCGTCCTGATGCATCATGTTGACGGCGTAGTTGAGCATCGCGAGCCAGTCGCCCTCGCCCTGCTTGATGGCGAACGCCAGGTCCTCGTAGTACAGAGGCGCGCCCGAGAAGTCGAACGGCTGGCCCTGCGAGATGGCCTGCTGCCCGGTCGGGCCGGCGGTCATCACGAAGTCCAGATTGCCGTTGCGCAGGTCCGGGAAGGTGTCGGCGTCGGTCGTATAGGTCTTGACGTCGGCCTTGCTGTTCGCCTTGAGGAAGTCGTAGTACGTGGTGGCGGCGCCCACGCCGATCTTCTTGCCGTTGAGGTCGTCGACGCCGGCGATCTGCTGGCCACCCTTCTTCACGAACATTTGGCCCGACGTGTAGTAGTACGGTTCGGTGAAGTCGAGCTCCTTGTCACGCTCGGGCGTGATGGTCATCGAGCCGATGGAGACGTCGTACTTGCTTTGGTTGAGCCCGGTCGGGATGGTCTCCCACGCCGGGTTCTCGAACTGGACCTCGAGACCGAGGATCTCGCCCATCTTGAGGGCGACGTCCACATCGAAGCCCACGAGCTCGCCGGTGGCCTGGTCGACCGAGCTCTGCGGCGGGTAGTTGGCGTCGTTCGCGACGATGACGCTGCCGCGGTCGACGATCGTCGCGGCGAGTCCGCTCGGCGCCTTGCCGAGGATCATGTTCGCGATATCGGCGGCCGACGTCGCCTCTGGGCTGGGACTCGCCTCCGTGTCGTCGCCACCGCACGCGGCAGCGACGCCCGCGAGTGCGATGACCGCGACGAGGAGTACGGCCACCAGAATGTAGGTCTTGCTTCTTCTCATTCTTCCGTCCTTTCCGGCTGACTTCTTTGCCCGACAAACGCGTATCCATCTGGAGTGGACCGTGCGGGTGGCGGCCCCCACCGCCTGTCAGGAGATCCCGTGCCGCGTTCCCCCAAGAGCGACAGTTGCCTTCGATTTATACAGCACAGCCTCGAAAAGACAACCCTTCGCGAGGCTGACGGCGGGGGGTCTTCGCCTGAATCGTGAGTAATCGGCGGGCGATGCGCGGCGCCGTGGGGGCCGTCAGTCGATCCGCGCCAGCCGCCGGAGTTCGGCGTCGACCGCTGGATCGAGGGCGGGCGGGTGATGCGCGGCGACCGCGCCCGCGATGCGGTCGTGGGCGCGGTCGGTCGCCGTCTCGCGCCCGCCGGCCGTCCAGTAGCGGTGCGGCTCGTCGACGATCAAGCAGGGGCCGGCGGGGGGCGTAGCCTGCCCGCCGGCCGAGCCCCCGGCGGCGGTCAGGTCGATCCCGGCGGCGATCGTGCGCGCCTGCGTGAGCGTCTCGACGCCGAGCGCCATCTCTTCGTAGCTGAAGATCCGGCCGCCGGAGACCATGCCCACCCCCGTGAGCATGTCGACGCCGGCGGCCAGCGAGAGGTACGTCGTCGTGGTGTCGTCGAGCGCCGACTGCCATCCCGGCTCCTTGGCGCCGCTCGCGTTGACGCCGCACTCCGTGGGCAGGCCATAGTAGTGGCCCACGTCGCCGACTGCCGCGGCCATGATCGTGTCTTCGGGGGCGCCGCCGGTGAAGTCGCCGCTCTTGAGGTCCATCACGCTGGGGATGAAGCAGATGAACACCGGCGCCCCGGGGAAGGCCGCCTGGATGGCGCACACGGAGCTGAGCGCTTCGGCGATGCCGACCACGAGCGATCCGGCCATGGTGATGGGCGTCGTCGAGCCGCCCATCGGCATGGTCACGAAGCCGATCGGGAGGCCGGCCTCCGCGAACACCAGGCCGGCCTCCAGCGTCCCGGCGTCGTTGCCGAGCGGCGTGACTGTGCCGAGCAGGGCGCTGATCGGCGGCTCGGCGCGGAGCTTCGCCTCCGAGCCGCTCACCGCCAGCGCCATCTTCACCGCGACCTCGGCGAGCTCTGGCTCGACGACGGTCACCGTCTGCACGTGCTTGCCGGTGTTGGCGATCGCCAGGTACAGCTCGTGCAGGCCGCGGACCTCGGCCGGCCGGTCCTGGGCGCTCACCGCGGGCCAGCAGAAGTCGACCTCCGGGAGTGCGTCGACCACGCGGCTGATGGTGGCCACGTCCCCGGCAGTGGTGCCGCGCTTCTCGCCGCTCTCGAGGTCGTAGATCTCGACGCAGCAGCCGTCGGTGGTGATGAGCGAGCGCTCGCCGGTGACGATCGGGATGCCGGCGCGGGCGCCCAAGGTCATGCGCGGCGGCGCCAGGGCCACGAGCCGGCGCACCAGCTCTGCAGGCATGGTGACGCGCGCGCCGTCGGCCGTGGCGCCCTGCGCCACGAGGGCGGCGCGCGCCCGCCCGGACGGCATGGACACGCCGGTCTCGGCGAGCACCTCGAGCGCCGCCGCGTCCAGCCGCACGAGGTCGTCCTGCGAGAGGATGGTCAGACGCCCGGCGGATCCGATGGTATGGCTGAGGGTCTCGGTCATCGTCACGCTCTCCACTTCGTCCGCGGGTCTCCACGTTTGACGGCCGGCGCGGCGCCGTCCGTCGGCGCCGGGTCACAGCCGGCCGGCTGCGCCTCAGCGACGCTGCGCGATGGGCAGCTTGCGGGGCTTGAGCAGTGCTTCCAGATCGGCGCTGCGGACCTTGAGCATCGTCGTCGTCGAGCCGCCCCCGCAGTACACGACGTCCGGCATGAAGACGCACGGGTCGGCGATCAGCGGCACGTCGGTCTCGAGGGCGCATGGGGGCACGGCCCCGGGCCGATACCCCGTGAGCTCCAGGACCTGCTCTCCCTTCGCAAGCGTCGCCCGCGAGGCGCGAGCCTCGCGCGCGAGCGCGTCCGTATCCACCGTGGCGTCGCCGGTGACCAGCGCCATGAGCGGTCGCGCGTCGTCGAGAAGGAAGACCAGCGACTTCACGACCTCTCCGACAGGCACGCCGAGCGCGTCGGCCGCCATCTGGGCGGTGCTGGACGAGGAAGGAAGATGGACGATCTCGTGTGAGATCCCCTCCTGAAGTAGGTAGTCACGGACGTCGCTGCAGGACCGCACTCGCGAGGCCTCCTCGTCGGGGGGCGCCAGTCTAGCACGTTGTGGCGCCCCCTCCGGGGCGAGTACCATCCGTGGATGAGCCGCAACGACGCGCACGTCGAGACGCCGCCTCCCGCGGGCGCCGGCCGCAGCCGGCGGTCGCATTGGCTGCGTCTCACCGGCGACCTGCTCCTGGTCATCGGTGGGCTCGTGCTCGCCTACCCGTTCTGGTCGGCCGCGTACGCGCAGGTGCAGCAGTCGCGGCTCGATTCCACCTACCGGGAGCAGAGCGCGGCGTTCGTCGAGACCATCACCGCCAACGTGGCCACCCGTCCGCGCGGATTGTCCGACGAGCAGCTTCTCCGGCGGCTGGCCAAGCGCTTCGAGCGCGGCCTCGACGCTGGCGACCCCGTCGGACGGCTGCGCATCCCGCGCATCGGCGTCAACCGGCTTGTCCAGCAGGGTGTCGGCGGTCGACTGGGGCTGGACCCGGACGGCGACCGCTCACTGTTGCACAGCGGCCCTGTGCACTACGCCGTCACGCCGCTGCCGGGGGCCGGCGAGCCCTTCGCCGTCGCCGGCCACCGCACCACGTACGGGGCGCCCTTCTACAAGCTCGACAAGCTGAGGGCGGGCGACCCCATCTTCTTGGAGACTCCCTACGGGAAGTTCCGCTACTCGGTCGCGAAGACGACGCAGGTACGTCCCTCAGACGTCGGCGTACTGCTCGACCGCGGCTACGGCCTGGTGCTCACCACCTGCACGCCCCCGTACAGCGCGAAGTACCGGCTCATCGTGTGGGCGACTCTGGAGAGAGCCAAGCCGCTCCGCGCAGCCACCGGCCCTTGACGCTCGCGCCGGCCGCCGCCGTCAGCTCGCCTGCAGCCCCGGGAACGGCGGCCGCTCCGTCGAACTGCCCTCGAGCAGCATGGCAAGCAGCTCCTCGCCCGCGTCGCCGCCCGGGTACCCCGGCGGCACGAAGAACATCCCTTCGGCGCCCGTCATCGAGCTCAGGATCCCCGATCCCTGGGGACCCGTCGTCGTGAACTTGACCGCGCCCTCTTCGTGCGTGAACCGGCAGCGACGCGCCTCGGTCCGGTCTTTGGTGCCGCGCACCGGCTCGGCGGCCTCGGCGAAGAACCACGGGCGGTAGACGTCCGGCCGGCCTTGGAGGGCCAGCAGCGCCGGTCGCACGTACATCTCGAAGCTGACCATGGCGGCCACCGGGTTGCCGGGGACGCCGAACACCAGCGTGCCGCCGCGGACCCCGAAGGCGAGGGGTTTGCCCGGCTTGGTCGCGACGCCCCAGAAGCGGCGCTCGACGCCGAGCTCTTCCTGGACCTGCTTGACGAAATCGTAGTCGCCCACTGAGACGCCGCCCGAGGTGATGACGACGTCGTTCTCCAGCGCGGCCGCCATCAGGCGCCGCGTCTCCTCGACGTCGTCCCGGGCGATGCCGAGCAGGATCGGGTCGGCGGCGGCGGCAAGGACCTGGCCGTACGCGGTGAATGAGTTCGAGTTGCGGATCTGTCCAGGCCGGAGCGGCCGGCCTGCCGGCACGAGCTCGCTGCCTGTGGCGAGGATCGCCACGCGCGGACGGCGCACGACGCGCACGCGCTCCACTCCGACCGCGGCGAGCAAGCCGATCTCGGCCGCGCCGAGACGTGCGCCGCTCTCGAAGAGCACGTCACCTGCGGCGACATCCTCTCCCGCCCGGCGTACGTTCGCGCCCAACAGGGGGACCTGCTCGACCGTCACCAGGTCATCGTCCACCGACGTGTGCTCGACCTGCACGACGGTGTCCACGCCCGGAGGCATGGGCGCACCCGTCATGATCCGCGCCGCATCACCGCGGGCCACCGGGTCGGAGACGAAGCGCCCGGCGGGAATATCGACGGTCACGCGATACTCGCGACGACCGGCCTCCAGCTCATCCCCGCAAACGGCGAAGCCGTCCATGGCGGAATTGGCGAAGGACGGTACCTGCTCGGGCGAGACGATACGGTCCGCGGCGGCGCGCCCGAGCGCCTGCAGCAGCGGGACTTCCTCCGCGTCCAGTGGACGGACGGCTCCGAGGACGCTATCGAGCGCTTCATGGATGCTGATCACCTGTGTCTCCCGCGTGGAGTCATATCTGCCTACGCATCTTAGTAAACTCGCGAGCCCCGCGGCCCGATTTACTTGCACGAGAGGGAGCGAAGGAGGATGTGGTGGCCAGAGATCAGCAGCAGAGCCGTGCCGATCGTGACTTCACCGGGTCGCGCGAGCGGCGGGTCAACGTCCTCAAGGACCTGATCGCCGAGCGTGGCTACGACGTACCTGCAGACGAAGTCGCGGCGAGCATCATCCTCGACGCCCTCGTGATCGTCCCCCCCACGCCAGACCACTGAACAGCGCCAGCCCGACGGCGGCGCCGATGACGTCGACGATGAAGTCGGAGACCTGAGCGTCGCGATAAGGCAGCGGCGCCTGCACCAACTCGATCAGCCCCCCGAGCGCCACGGCGAGCACGAATCCCGCGATCAGCGCCCCGACGCGCGTCTGCCGGCCGTTGAGGGCCACGCCCAGCAGGAATGCCAGCAGCACGTACGCGGCGAAGTGTCCTGCCGTGGTCACGGCGTCGTCACGCCCTCCTGAGATGGCTTCCACGGCGCTCTGCGTCGGCAGCAGACCGCTCGCCAGGATCACGGCGGCCCAGGCGATGGTTGCGGCTCTCCAGACCCGCGGAGAAGCGGTCACTGGGTCCCTCGAGGCGCCTCGAGCTGTCGAAAGACCACGCCGCCGCACTCCACGAGCACGGCGGCGACACCCTCGTGCAGCACGATGCGGGCCTCACCGGGGCCGGTCACGTGGTTGCCGATACCCAGGCAGACGTCGGCGGGGAGCACGCCGCGGTCGAGGGGGTACTCGAACCCGGACAGGGTCACCGTGACGTCGCCGGCCATCGGGACCAGCGAGACCCGTGTTCCTGCCACCGCGTCCAGGGCGACGGCGGCCGGGGAGACCAGCACCGTCGCCGTCAGCCGTGGCGCCACTATGCGCGCGGCGACGCCGCGCGCCGCCAGGCGCCGCAGGATCGCCAGATGCCCGAGTGTGTGGTCGAGGGCGCCGGTCGCACCGGCGAGGAGGATCTCGCCGGCGCCGCGCCGCAGCGCCTCATCGACCGCGAGCTCCCCGTCGGTCACGTCTTTGCGCACCGGATGGCGCAGGAGCTCGACGCCCGCTGCCCTCAGACGCGCCTGGTCGGCTGCGCCGAGCGAATCGAAGTCGCCGACCACCGCGTCGGGCATCAGGGAGAGGCCTATGAGGAACCGGGCGCCCCCGTCGGCCGCAAGCACCACGTCCGCGCGCTTCGCGAGGGCGTTGTGCCACCCGGGGTCGCCGTAGTCGCCGTCGAGAAAGACGGCGGCGAGCGGGCCGCCTGAGTCCCGCGCGGCCGACCCCGAACCGGTCACCTTGCCGTCCTCCGGTCGTCTGGGTAGGCCGCATCGTAGGCGAAGAGGAGCGGCCAGAGCACGAGCGCCGTCACCACCGCCGACGGCAGCAGGTAGAGCAGGTTGTACGTGAGCGAGTACAGCCAGGGGGCTTCCCAGGCGGGGGCGTACTCGGCGAAGAAGATGAGCCCCGAGAGGAAGTGGCAGACGAACCGGGCGCCCGCGCCGATGGTCACCGCCGCGGCGAGGCGCACAACATTCCCACGCTGGCCGAGGGGCCCCACCGACACCAGGCCCGCCAGCCCGAGCCCCGCGAAAGCAAGGGGATAATCCAGCAGCGCCTGTAGCGGATGATAGATGTAGGGCGTCCCGGCGACGCCGGTCAGCTGGAGCAGCCCGAACAGCCCTCCTGCGACGACGCCCGGGACGACGCCGCGGCGAACGGCGATGAAGAGGATCGGCAGCATCTCGAGACCGAACGACCCACCTTGCGGCATGCGGAGCGGGAATGCCTGGGCAAGCCAGCTGAGCACTGCGGAGAGGGCGATCGCGACGCCGATCTCGGCGATCGCCCGCACGCCCCAGTGCGCCGGGTTCAGATTGAGACGGCCGCGCACGTCCGGCGCGCCCTCGGGGGAATGGGCGAGATGTGTGCTCATGTGTACCTGTCTCCCTTCGCTGGCATTACCCAGCAGCGCCCACAGGCGCCGCCGCCCCTAGGGGCGGTCAGGTTCGACGCGTCGGCGCCAGGAAGCGCCATCTCAGCTCCTCACGCGGGAGCTCCGCAGGGACTACAACAGTGTAGCGCAGCCCGCTCAGGTGGGCTACGGCCGTTTCATCGGGCCATCCCTCCGTTCACAGCCCACTGTGCAGAGTGTGGATAACTAGCTTTTGTCATGCTCTCAGGCTCACGATTGCCGTGGATAAGGCGTTGACGAGAAAACGTTGCCTTGACAGCGTGTTCTCACGACCAGAATCCCAGAAAACAGCGATCTTGCAGGTACTTACCTCTTGAGCAGGCGCGGAATCTGGGGGTTGACAGACTGCCGCTCCCGAGGTGTGACCCGCTTCGCCCCAAGGCGACGCGTCTGCCCCACCTGAAACCGCCGTTTCCACAACTCCCGCAAATTGGGCACATCCGGGGGGGTCCGGAGGGGCGCTGTCCACATATCTTGAACACCCTGTGGATAACTCGCCTCTTTACCCTGCAAAATGACGTTTCGCGAGGCCCCGCGGAGGGTTTCGGTGCGTCGGCCGCCCTCTGCTATACTCTGCGCCCCTATGGAGTCGTTCCTCGACAGGCTGCTCGCCGACGACGGGGCCACCATCCAGCAGCCCGCGTCACGGGCTGCAGCCACGGCGGCCCCGCGCCCGCGAGCAGTCGCAGAGTCCCTCCACGAGCGTGGATCAGACGCCTCCGGCATGGCGCCCTTGACAGTGGCGGACAGCCCTGCTCCCGACGGACCGCTCCCAGACGTCCCTCTGGGGCTCGAGGCGCCGCGCATCGCCATCTACGACACGCTCACCAGCCCGCCGCGAGTCGTCGCCATCGAAGAGGAGGATCTCCCGGCGCTGATCGCCTCGCTCGCGGAGAAGACCTACCACTACTGCCGCGAGCAGGGCGGGCAGGTGCCGTACTCCGTCATCCAGGAGATCATCGAGAACCTGCTGCACGCCTACTTCCGCGACGTCGTCATCACCATCCTCGACAACGGGCAGACCATCCGTATCTCCGACCATGGCCCCGGAGTCGACGACAAGGACCGCGCGTTCCAGCCCGGCTTCACCACCGCGACCGCCTACCAGCGGCAGATCATCCGCGGCGTCGGGTCCGGACTGCCACTGGCGCGGGAGTCACTCCAGTTTCTGCGCGGCATCCTCACCGTGGAGGACAATCTCGGCGGCGGCGCCGTGTTCACCATCAAGATGCCCTCCACGCCCGAGGCGCAGCCGGATCCGGCCGGCGCCCCGGAGGTCAAGCTCACGACCCGGCAGATCAAGGTCCTCGTACTGCTCATGGAGCTCGGCTCCGCCGGCCCGACCGCCATCGCCAAGGAGCTCGGATTCTCGCCCGCGACGGTCTTCCGCGAGCTCGTTGTACTGCAGGACATGGGGTTGATACACTCGATCGGCGACGGCAAGCGAGCCTTGCGCGAGGAGGGTCTCCGCCTCCTCGAGAGCATCCTCTGACCGATGTTCATGACCATCCCGGGTGTGCCGCCGCGTCCCCCGGGGTCGACTTGGCAGGACACTGACGGACGACGAGCTCACACGCATCTGGGAAGCGGCGAAGAAACACCTTCGCGGGCGCATCAACGACTCCGCGTTCCAATTCTGGTTCGACAGGACCGTGCCGCTGGGTCTGGAGGACGGCGCCTTCGTCATCGGCGTGCCCAACGACTTCGCCCGGGAGTGGATCGAGCGGCGGCTCGCAAAGCAGGTCGCCGAGGCGCTCACAGAGGTCCTCGGCGACGCCGTAGAGGTGCGGGTCGTCGTCGATGCGCGTGCGGCGGAAGCTCCAGAGACGCGACCGGCGGCGGATGACGGCAGCGAGCCTGCGGCGCAGGCGCCTCCGCAGCCGCAGCAGCAGTCGCGTGGCCGCAGCCGAGGATCCGCACGAGTCGCCCGCGCCGTCGGCGACCTCAATCCGCGCTACGTCTTCGACCGCTTCGTCACCGGGCCGAACAACCAGTACGCGACGGCTGTCGCGCACAGCGTCGCCGAGTCGCCGGCGACCGCCTACAACCCGGTGTTCATCTACGCCGACACCGGCCTGGGCAAGACGCACCTCACCCAAGCGATCGCTCACGAGACGCTCGTGCAACACCCCGAATTGCAGGTGCGCTACGTCACCTGCGAGCGCTTCACCGACGACTTCATCAACGCGGTCACCGACAAGGGCCGGATCGAGGGCTTCAAGCAGACCTACCGTGACAACGACGTGCTCATCATCGACGACGTGCAATTCCTCGCCGAGAAGCAGCAGACCCAGGTCGAGTTCTTCCACACATTCAACGCTCTGTACGAGGCCGGCAAGCAACTCGTGATCACCAGCGACCGGCCGCCGCGGGAGCTGGAGGCGCTCGAGGAACGCCTGCGCTCACGCTTCGGCCAGGGCGTGGTCGTCGACATCGGCCGGCCGGATCTCGAGACCCGCATCGCCATCCTGCGCAAGCAGGTCAAGTGGGAGGGATTCGAGATCGCGGAGCCCGAGGTCCTCGAGTGGATCGCACAGAAGGTGACGACCAACATCCGTGAGCTCTACGGCGCGCTCACGCGCGCCGTCGGCTTCGCCTCGATCCAGGGCACCGAGGTCACCCTCGAGAACACCAAAGAGGCGCTCAAGGACATCTTGCCCAAGGCCTACCAACACCCGGTGACCATCGAGATGGTCCAGGCAGAGGTGGCCCGTCAGTTCGGCCTCCACGTCAACGACTTGCGCGGCAACCGCCGCACCCAGGACGTGGCCTACGCGCGACACATCGCCATGTACCTGTCTCGCGAACTCACCGAGGCGTCCCTGCCGCAGATCGGATCCCGCTTCGGCGGCCGCCACCACACAACGGTCATCCACGCCGTCGACAAGGTGGATCGGCAGCTCAAGGACGGCCACGACCCGCAGCTGCAGGACCTCCTGGCTCTCATCAGCGCGCGCCTCAAGACCGCGCACTGACTCCCGCTGAAAGCTCTCCACAGCCCCTGTTGACGATCCGGGGGCGACCCTGTGGACGTTCACCCCAAGGGCGCTGAAATCCGCTATGCTTCCGGGAACACCGGAGCCGCCGCGGGAGGAGCGACACGTTCTGCACACACCGTCCACACCACTGTGCAGAGGCCCTCGCCCGCGCTGTGCAGCGACATGAGTCATTCTCCACATCGTCAACAGGGGCTGTGATGACGGCGAGGAGTATCTACTTCTCTTTTTCTTCATAAGGAGTCGGGATGAAGTTCACGTGTGATCGCTCTGCGCTCGTCGACAAGCTTGGCGTCCTTGCGCGCGGCGTGTCCACGCGCAGCGCGCTGCCCGTGCTGTCTGGCATCCTCCTGCAGGCGGTTGAGGGCCGTCTCGATCTCTTCTCGACCGACATGGAGTTGTCGATCAAGGCGAATCTCACGACACCTGTCGAGCGGGAGGGCGAGATCGTGGTGCCGGCACGACTCTTCAGTGATGTCATCCGGAACCTCCCGGACGAGGAAGTCGTCATCGAGGCGGGTGAGGCGGCGATCAAGGTCAGCGCCGGCCGCGCCGCGTTCTCGCTCAACGCCTGGGCCGCTGCCGACTTCCCGCAGACGTCGACCTTTGACATGAGCGGGGCGTTCGTCGTTGGCCGTGATCCCTTCGTCGAGACGCTCAACAAGGTCGGCCGCGCCGCCTCGCGGGACGAGACGCGGCCCATCCTCACCGGTGTCCTCATGACCATCATGGGTGACACACTCAAGATGGTCGCGACGGACAGCTATCGTCTCGCCGTCAAGGAGACGAAGCTCGATCACTCGCTCGAGACAGAGATCCAGGCCATCGTACCGGTCAAGGCGCTGGCAGAGGTCACGCGCCTCGCCGCCGCGCTCGGACGGGGCGACATCGAGGTCGCCATCGGCGAGAACCAGGCGGTCTTCAAGCTCAGCGACCCGGCCGGAGACGTGTGGATCGCCTCGCGGCTCATCGAGGGCCAGTTTCCGAACTACAAGCAACTGGTCCCAGATACCTATGAGCACGAAGTCGTCATCGACCGCGGCCAGCTCATGGCGACAGCGCGGCGCGTCAGCCTGCTGGCGCAGAAGAACGCGCCGCTCCGCATGTCCTTCGCGGAGAATCACCTCACCATGAAGGCGCTCACGCAGGACGTCGGTCAGGCTGAGGAGACGCTCGACGTGGAGTTCGCGGGGGAGGCGTTCGAGATCGGCTTCAACGCGGCGTATCTCATCGAGGGCGTGGACGCCGTGGACGCCGAGGCGATCCGGCTGCGCTTCACCAGTCCGCTGCGGCCGGGCCTGATCAGCGGCACCGGCGACGACTTCACGTACCTCATCATGCCGATCCGCCTGAGCAGCTGACGGCTGCCGGCGCGTGACCCGGACCGCCGTGACATGGACGACGTCGCCGTCAGCGGCCCGCTGCCCCTTGGAGCGTTCCTGAAGCTCGCTGGAGTGGCCGGTACCGGCGGCCATGCCAAGGTCATCGTCCAATCGGGCGACGTCACCGTGAACGGCGAGGTCGAGATGCGCCGGGGGCGCACGCTCCAGGTGGGCGACGTCGTCGGGGTCGGCGGTCGGGAGTACCGCGTGTGGTCGTCTCCGGCCTGAGACTCGTCAATTTCCGCTCGTACTGCGACGCTACAGTCCTCTTCGGGCCGGGCCTGAACGTCGTGGTTGGAGCGAACGCGGCCGGCAAGACGAACCTCCTGGAGGCCGCGTGGTTCGCTCTGCGGGGAAGCTCGCCGCGTACGCGGCGCGAGGAGAAGCTCATCACCTGGGGAGAGCGGTTCGCGCGCGTGGAGCTGGAGTTGGACACGGACGCCGGTGCGCAGCGCGTCGACGTCGGGTTCGCGCCGGGCCAGGGCAAGCGCGTCCGCTGGGGGGGGATCGAGGTCGCCTCTCTGGATGACCTGCGCGGCCGTAGCCAGGTGTTCATCTTCGTGCCCGAGAGCCTGTTGCTGGTCAAGGGGAGCCCGGCGCGGCGGCGGGCTCATCTCGACGCCTTCGCCGCCGCGCTCGACCCTCAGTACGCCGCCGCCGCTCGCGACCTTCAAGGCGTGCTGCGCCAGCGCAACGCGCAGCTCGCGGCGGTCAAGAGCGGGGCGGATCCCGCCGCGCTCGACCCGTGGGACGCGCAGCTCGCCCGCGTTGCGGCCGAGCTGGGGCGCCGCCGCCGCGACCTCGTCGCAGAACTCGCCGCCGGCTTCGCCGACACGGCAGCGTGCCTGGCGCCGGCCGGAGAGAGCTTCACACTGCGCCTGGTCGC